>Ga0207864_1000384_pt1 | contig 64014 bp, 58 predicted proteins | sample HigsolmetaAR202D_FD_184834 | JGI IMG/M metagenome (GOLD analysis project Ga0207864, IMG submission 184834) | Ionic liquid and high solid enriched microbial communities from the Joint BioEnergy Institute, USA - AR20-2-D (SPAdes) (version 2) ...
GCCAAGACGACGGCGCAAGTGGACTACTGAGTGTATGGTGCGACGCTGAAAGCGCGGCTTACGCGGCCGCCACCTGTGCCAGGGTGGCATCGATTGCCGAGAGCGAAGCGCGTGCGTTCATGCGCATCCAATCCTCGCGCAATGTCTCGAGCCCGGCGCGCGTTGCGGCGATGTCGATACCCTCGCCATGGTCGGCGAGCAAACGCGCGCGTTGAATGAGCAGCGTCGTGAACGGCAACGGTTCGGCCGCCGTATAGGCCTCGAGTGCGTCGGCATAGCGGCGCGCTTCGCTCCAGTTCGATTGCTGGAGGCTCACTTCGATCGCGTGCAGATAGAAATTGAAATAGCAGTGGCTCACGCATCCGGCGGCGAGCAACGACTCTCCTTCGGCAAGCGCCTTGGCGCGTTCGGCGGCATTCGTGGTCGTGCGCGCGACCAAGCTGAGCAGCACGGGACCGCAGTACGACATGCCGGTTTCGCGGCTGATCTGCACACCTTCTTGTGCGAGTTGTAGCGCTGTTTCGCGCTCGCCGAGGCCCAATGCCGCACCCGAGAGGATGCCGCTGCATTCGGCCTGGAAGCGCCGCGCGCCGAGTTGCCTGGCAAGATCGAGCGCGCGGGTCGCGAGTGCACGAGCATCTTCGTACTGGGCCTGCAGCAGGAACCCTTCGCAGAAACAGACGGAGACGACCATTTCGTTGCGCGTATCGCCGATGCGCCTCGCCAGATCGAGCGCTTCCTTCAAGTACTCGCGTCCGGCGTTCGGCGTACCGTAGTAGGTTTCCGTGATGGCGAGCATCGGCAGATTCGCAAGCAGCACGCCGGCCAAGTTGTTGGCGCGCGCTTCCTGTACGCACTGCGCAAAGTGTCGTCGTGCCGTGATGATCTGGCCACGCTGATAGTACGCATCGCCAAGACCGCCCAACGCGCGGGCGACTTCGAGCGGCGAATTGGCAGCAAGCGCATGGCGGTAGGCTTGTTCGTGAGCCGCGAGACATGCGTCGAATCGTCCGAGCGGGAACAGCAGATTGCCCCGCAGCGTGTCGATCTGCGCGTGCGTGCGTGCATCGACGCTGTCGTGCCACTGAGTCTCCGCGCGATCGAGCGCATCGAGCGCCTCTTCGTGACGATCGAGGATGCGAAGCGCCGAGGCGATGCCGAACCAAGCTCGGCCACGTCCCGCCGGATCGACAGCGAAGTCGAGCGATTCGCGATAGGCCGTCAGCGCATCGTGCGTGCGCCCGAGTTGCAGCAGCAGCTCGCCGACGAGCGCGCTCGTCGAGCTGAGGAGTGCCGCCTCGCGGGTCAGCGCGGCCGCCTTCTGGGCAAGTACCAGCGCGCGCTCGAATCGCAGTGCCTGTTGCTCGGCGCGTGCGGCGCGGGCGTAGGCGGCGGCCGCGCCCTCATCCTGTGCCGCCGCCAAATGCTCGGCATGGAGCGCCAAGTCGCGTTCTTCGAGCCACGCAGCCGCCGTGCGATGCAGCTCGCGACGATGGGACTTGAGGATCGACTCGTAGATGGCGTCGCGAAAGAGCGCGTGCGCAAATTGCAGTCGCGCCCCGTCGTGGCGCACGAAGCCGTGATCGATCAGAACCGTCGGCTCGTACTGCGCATCGCCGATCATGTGGCGCAGCGCGGCGGTGCACGACTCCTGACCGAGCACCGCCGCGGCCTGCAGCGCGCGATGATCGAGATCCGGCAACCGGTCGGCGCGCGCGAGCACGAGCGTACGCACCGAGCCGGGCAAGGCATCGCTTCCCGCTTGCGCAGCGCGCAGCAGCTGATCGAGAAAAAGGGGATAGCCCTCCGCGCGTTCGATACAGGCGGCGACGGTTTCCGCGGGCAACTCCGGATAGAAGGCGGCCAACTCTTCGGCTTCGTCGTGCGCAAGGGGCGCAAGATCGAGCGTCGTTACCGGACACCCGCGCGCACGTGCACGCCAAGTCGAGCCGATCGGATCGCCTTCGGGACGCGTGGTCATGATGAAGAGGATCGGGCAGTTCGCGACCGTCGCAGCGATTTCGCCCAAGCGCGCAAGCTCGTCGGCATCGGCCCAGTGAACGTCTTCGACGATGAGCAGGAGCGGTGCACGTTGCGCAGCCCACTCGATGAGCTGGCTGAGCGCGAGCGCGCGGCCGCGCTGTCGCGTCGCAGGATCCATCGCAGCTTCCAGCGCAGCCAGCTCGCGATCGAGCGGCGCATCGATCAGATCGCTGAGGAATATTGCCTGATCCACGCTGCCGCCGCGCGCCGCGAGCACTCGCTGTACGGCGGCGCTCCGCTGCAGGTTCGTCGCGCCCAAATCGGCGCCCATCAGGCCCAATGCCAGCGTCGTGATCGGTCCGCGCCCCGGCGATTGTCCGAAGTCGAAGATCTGTGCCCGGTGGACCTCGACGCCGCGTTCCAGCGCCGCGTTGGCGACTGCTTCGACGAGGCGAGACTTGCCGATGCCTGCTTCGCCGCGCACGACGATGGAGCGTCCGTGACGGCTGGTGCGGCAGCGATCGAGCGCCGCGAGCACCATCGCGAGCTCGGGCCGGCGGCCGACGAAGGGAAGCGCGCCTTCGCGAGCGGCGCGTAAACGCTCGAGCGACCACGCAGTGCATGCGAGATCGTCTGCCTCGACACGCGTGCAGCTCACGCGCTCGCCGAGCGCTTGTCGCAGCTCGTCGGAAATGAGAATCTCGCCGTTTTGCGCGCGGCTTGCGAGCGTGTGGGCGAGATGGGTCGGGCGGCCGCTCAACGGAAACAGCGCAGCAGCCGGCAAGACCTGTCCGTTCGCGATGCCGATTTGCAGCGACAGCGGCGCCGCGACCGGCCACGGTTCGTGGCGCACCGATTCCTTGAGCATGAGTGCAGCGCGCACAGCGCATTCGGCTTCGTTGCCGTAGGCGTTGGGCACGCCGAAGACAGCAAGCACATTCGAGCCGACGCGCCGGTCGGTCGTGCCGCCGAACTCTTTGACGACGGCGTGCACGCGTTCTTGGAACGCGTTCGTGAGTGTCAGCGCATCTTCGGGGTCGAGCGTCGCCTCGATCTCGAGCAGACCTTCCAGCCTCGCGACGAGCACCACGGCATCGCGCAGCTGCGGGCGAGCTTCGATGCGCACTTCTTGTTGCGCTGGTGCCGCTGCTTCGCTGCCATCCTCGTCTGTATCGGATTGAGCTACGCCATCCGTTCCTGCGCGACGCCGGCGCATGAGGTCGCGATAGAGCTGCTCGGTGGCAGGCTCGGGAGCGATGTCGAGCTCGCGGCGCAGCGCGTCCTTGCAGATGCGATATTGTCGGAGCGCCTCTGCATACGCGCCGCGACGGGCATGCAGCTCCATCATGGTGCGATGCGCGCTTTCATTGAGCGGCTCGAGCGCGAGCAGCTTGGCGCACGCTCGGCTGGCGGCGTCGATATCTCGATTGGCAATGCATAGCTGCGTCAGCGCTGCGAGCGCTTCGCTGGCCTGACGGCGGAGCTCGCGCCGCTCATTGGCAAGCCATTCCTCGAATGCGCCGGAGCGCGCATCGAAACCGTCGAGGAGATCGCCGCGATAGGCCTCGGCAGCTTCTTGCAGCGCGGCTTTTGTCGCTGCCCGTAACGCGTGCCGGAAGCGCTCGACGTCGCACGCAACGCGCTCGCGATCGAGACCGATGCTGTCGCTCGTCGTGACGAGCACACTTCGGCAGTCTGCCGGCAAGGCTTTGCGCAGCGCGGCGATGGCTTGACGCAAGCTCGTGCGTGCCAGCTCCTCGTCCGCTTCTTCCCACAGCAGCGTCGCCAGGCGATCGCGCCCGTGCGACTCGCCGGGCCGCAGCGCCAGATAGGCAAGCAGCGCCCGGCTCTTGCGCGACGTGATCTTGATTTCGCACTCGTGCGCATCGAGGACTCTCAGAGACCCCAAGAGTTGGAGCGTCAGTTGCGTCATGACAGGCCGTTCCTCGGGAGTCCCTGATAGCCGCATCGCGCTTGCTTGTCGTCGGCCTGTATCGGTTCCATGCCTTGGATGAGACGGGAGCAGTGAAAGGACTGCCGCAAATTGACTTGTCGACGCTTGGGCAAGCGGCGCGGCTGCCTCGAGGTCGAGCGATTCACGTATTTTCACGGCTTGAGGCACTTTGTCATCACGCAGAGGGCCTAAAACATGAGCCTCGAAGGAAGTCACTAGCGAGGAGAGGCTCATGTCCCTATTCGACTGTCGCGGCGTGCCCGCGTCGACGGCGAACGTCCGCGCCCTACAAGCGTGCGAGCAAGCTGTTGAGTTGACAGCGAGTTACTTTCTGGATCCGCTGGCGGTCATTCAGGAGGTGCTCGATGAGGAGCCGTATTGTGCCGCAGCGCACTGTGTGCGCGCAGGCCTTGCAGTCACGGCGACCGACAAGTCCTGGTGCCGATGATCAAGGAGAGCGTCGAGGCCATCGAAAGCCTCGGTCGCCGAGCGAACGACCGCGAACGGGCGCATGCTGCGGCTGCGCGAGCGTGGCTCGAAGGCGATTTTGCAGGCTCGGTGCGGCGCTATGGCGACATTCTCTTGGACTATCCGCACGACCTGTTGGCCCTTCAGGTCGCTCATCTCGGCGATTTCTATCTCGGCGCGTCCACGATGCTGCGCGACCGTGTCGCGCAGGTCGAGCCGCTCTGGGACGCGAGCATTCCGGGCTACAACTACGTGCTCGGCATGTATGCGTTCGGTTTGGAAGAGACCGGCGCGTACTCGCGCGCGGAGGATGCCGGCCGTCGAGCGGTCGAGCTTAACCCGAAGGATCCGTGGGCGGTGCATGCCGTCGCGCACGTGATGGCAATGCAGGGGCGAGTGCGCGAAGGCATCGACTGGCTCACCTCGCGCGCAGTCGACTGGGCGCCGGACAACGCGTTCGCTTTTCACAATTGGTGGCATCTTGCGCTCTATTACCTCGACATCGACGACATCTCGCAGGTGCTGTCGCTGTACGACACTAGGATTCGCCCGGTGCAGTCGCAGGTGCCGCTCGAGATGATCGACGCATCGGGAATGCTCTGGCGGCTGCATCTGCGCGGAATCGACCTCGGTGCGCGCTGGCAGGCATTGGCGCAAGCGTGGGAAGCGTCGGCCGAAGGCGGCTACTACGCGTTCAACGATGTGCACGCGCTCATGGCGTACTTGGGCGCGCAACGGTCCGATCTCGTCAACAAGACGCTCGGCGCGATGGAGTCCAGCGCAATCGGCACGAATACGAACGCCATGATGACGCGCGAGGTGGGATTGCCCATGGCCCATGCACTCGTCTCGTTCGCGCACGAGCAATACGCCGAATGTGTGGATCTGTTGCTGCCGATCCGCACGATCGCGCATCGTTTCGGCGGCAGCAATGCGCAGCGCGATCTCATCCATCTGACTCTGGTCGAAGCTGCGCTACGTGCCGGAAAGACGAAGCTCGCGCGAGCCCTCGTCTCCGAACGCGTGCAGCTCAAGCCGGCCAGTCCATTCAACTGGCAGCTGAAGGCACGCGTGTGGGAACAGGCGGGCGAACGCGAGCGCGCCGCACGCGCGCGAGAGAGGGCGGAGGCTAGGCGTAAAGCTGTGGCTTGATGCGTGGCTTTGAGCAAGGAGGACGTGGTGCGTCACGGAGGACGCATCGCGTCAAGGCACGCGCTTCGCGTCACGGAAGGACCCTTAGTGTCAAGGGAGTGTGCGATTTTCTGAGATCGTAGCCCGTAGCCTGCTCTGGCCAGCGCCCAGAGCCCGGCGCCCTAGGGCTTATGCTCTCTCGCCAAGTACGCCTGCGATTGCATCTCGATGAGCCGGCTCGTCGTGCGTTCGAACTCGAACGTGAGCTTGCTGCCGCGGTAGAGGGTTTGGATGGGGGCGGCGGCCGATACGACGAGCTTGACGGCGCGGTCGTAGAACTCATCGACGAGCGTGATGAAGCGGCGTGCTTGGTTCTCGAGCTCGGGCGTGAGGATCGGCACGTCGCTCACGAATACCGTGTGGTAGCAGCGAGCAAGCTCGATGTAGTCGGCTTGGCTGCGCGGTCCGTCGCAGAGCTCCTTGAACGTAAACCAGATGACGTCGTCGGCTTGCTTGCGCACGTGCACGCGGCGGTGATTGAGCTCGAGCGTCGTGCCGTCGCGGCCGGCGTGCCCGGCGATCTCGACGAAGAGTCGCTCCATCTCGCGCTCGTGGTCATTTGCGTGCGAGTCGAACCATGTCGTCGCGCGCTCGAGCATGCGCAAGCGATAGTCCGTGCCCGAGGCCATGTGGATGACTTCGGTGTGCGCCTTGATGAGCTCGATCGCCGGCAGGAAGCGTGCGCGTTGCAGGCCGTCTTTGTAGAGATCGTCCGGCGGGACGTTCGATGTCGCAACGAGCGTTACGCCGCGCGCGAAGAGCGCGCGAAAGAGGTTGCCCAGCAGCATCGCATCGGCGATATCCGCGACGAAGAGCTCATCGAAGCAGAGCACGCGAGCGTGCGCTGCGATTCGGTCGGCAACCAGCTCGAGCGGATCGGCCGAGTCTGGATGCTTCTTCAGCTCCTCGTGGATCGCCTGCATGAAGCGGTGGAAGTGGCTGCGTTGCTTGTTCTTGAAGGGCAGGCTGTGAAAGAAGAGATCCATGAGCCACGTCTTGCCGCGGCCCACGCCGCCCCAGATGTACAGCCCGCGCTGCGGCTCGTGCGCGCGCTTGCGCGATAAGAGTCCCTTGAGCAATCCGGTCTTCGGTGCCGGCGCGAGCAGACGCTCGCGCAGCGCATCCAGCGCGGCGACGATGCCTTCCTGCGCAGGATCGGCTTGATAGCCGAGCCGTGCGCACTCGGCACGATAGAGCGCCGCAACCGAATTGCTGGAAGAGAGATGCGTGGCCAAGTTCGCTCGCGTCCGCGCGCAAGATGCGCGTCAAAGATTCTGATAGTTCGGACCGGAGCCGCCTTCCGGCGTCGTCCACGTGATGATCTCGTAAGGATCCTTGATGTCGCAGGCTTTGCAATGCACGCAGTTCGCCGCATTGATCTGCAGGCGTCGTCCGCCTTGCGGATCTTCGACCATCTCGTAGACGCCTGCGGGACAGAACCGCTCGCACGGATTGCCGTACTCCTTGGTGCAGCGGTCGACGCAGATCGAGGGGTCGCGCACGATCAAGTGCACGGGCTGGGATTCATCGTGCACGTTGCCGGCGAAGAACACCGAGGCGAGCCGGTCGCGGGGCGGGAGAGTCCGCGCCGTCCAGCCGCGATCCGGCGAGACGTATTCGTCGAGCTTGGCAAGCGCGCTCCAGTCGGCGCGATTGCGCAGCGTCCAGGGCGTCTTGCCCTTGAGCAGCGCTTCGAGACCGGCGTTGAGCATCGCGACGTACAAGCCTTGCTTGAAGCCTGGCTTGAAATTGCGGACCTCGCGCAGCTCGCGATGACCTTCCGAAGCGCGCCAGCGCGCATCGAAGCCGGTACTCTCGCCGCGTTCCGCCAGGTGCTCGCCGGCGAGCGTGCCCGAGCGAATCGCCTGGTGAATGCCCTTGATCTTGAAGACATTGAGCGTGCCGGCCGCATCGCCGATCAGCATTGCGCCCGGCATCTCGAGCTTCGGCAGCGATTGATAGCCGCCTGCCGCAATCGTGCGCGCACCGGCGGCGAGGATTTCGCCGCCTTCGAGCAGCGGCTTGATGCGCGGATGATGCTTGAACTGCTGAAACGCTTCGAACGGGTGCAGGCGCGGATCGCGATAGTCGAGTCCCACGACGTAGCCGACGTACACGCGATCGTCGGGCAGGTGATAGAGGAAGCTGCCGCCGTAAGTGCGCGAATCGAGCGGCCAGCCGAACGAGTGCTCGATGCGTCCCGGCTGCACGCGCCCGGGCGGAAGCTGCCACAGCTCCTTGAAGCCGAGCCCAAAGGTCGGCGGATCGACGCCGTCGCGTAGGTTGAAGCGTTGCAGAAGCTGCTTGGTGATCGAGCCGCGCGAACCTTCGGCAAGCACGGTCGTGCGCGCATGGATCTCGACGCCCGGCGTGTAGTTGGGACCGGGCGTGCGATCCTTGTTCAAACCCATGTCGCCGATGCGGATGCCCTTGACGCGCCCGTCCTCGATGAGCGCCTCGGCAGCTGCGAAGCCTGCGAACACATCCACGCCGAGATTTTCCGCCTGCTGCGCGAGCCAAGGCGTGAGCTGTCCGAGCGAGATGATGAAATTGCCCGCGTTATGCAGCGGCGTGAGTTTGACCGCCCAATCGGGCAGCTTGAACGAGCTCGTGCGCGTCATGAGCCGTACGTCATCGACGAGCGCCGGCACCTTCATGCCCGGATACTCGTCGCGCCAATTCGGCAAGAGCCGATCGAGCGGACCCGGCTCGATCACGGCGCCGGAAAGCGAATGCGCACCGACGGCCGAGCCCTTTTCCAGCACGCAGACGCTGGTGTCGGGCTTGAGCTGCTTCAAACGGATCGCGCACGCCAGGCCGGCCGGTCCGGCGCCGACGATGACGACGTCGTATTCCATGACTTCGCGTTCAGTCATGATGGTCTCGAGAGGCTGTAGGCTCTTAGGTAGCGCCGCATTCGCGGCGCGTTGCTTGCGGTTCTCGCTAAAGTCTACCGCTTATAAGTCCAGTTCGGCGTGGACAGAGGCGGAAAATGTGCGCTGTGAGCACGAGGAGTGCTGTCGAGAAGCTCGCCGCGTCTTCTTCTCAGGCTACAGCCTCACCTCGGCGCCATTCGAATCGCGCCGTCGAGGCGGATGCATTCGCCGTTCAACATCACGTTCTCGCAGAGATGCGCGACGAGCGCGGCATATTCTTCAGGACGGCCGAGGCGGGGCGGGAACGGTACCTGCTTGCCGAGCGACTCCTGCGCCTCGCGCGGGAGCGACGCCATGAGGGGCGTGGCGAAGATGCCCGGCGCGATCGTCATTACTCGAATGCCGCTCGAGGCGAGGTCGCGTGCCATCGGCAAGGTCATGCCGACGATGCCGGCTTTCGATGCCGAGTAGGCGACTTGACCGATCTGACCGTCGAATGCGGCGACAGAAGCGGTCATCACGATCAGGCCGCGTTCACCCTGCGCGTTTGGCTCGTTCTTCTGCATCGCGGCTGCGGCCGCTTTGGCGACGAGCAGGGTGCCGACCAGATTGATCTCGACGACCTTGCGGAAGAAAGCGCCTGGCATCGGACCTTCCTTGTTCACGATGCGCCGCGGCCACGCGACGCCTGCGCAGTTCACCGCGAGATTGATCGTGCCCATCTCCGCGCGAGCTCGCTCGACTGCCGCATCGACGGCCTGCTCGTCGGTGACGTCGACAGCATCGAATCGCGCATTGGCGCCGAGCCGCTCGACCGCTTGCTGACCCGCCGCTTGATTCACGTCGAAAAGCGTCACGCGCGCGCCCGCGGCGATGAGCCTTGCGGCCGTCGCGTAACCCAGCCCAGAAGCGCCGCCGGTGACGATGGCTCTGACTTCGCTCAGTTGCATGGTTGCCTCGCTTGGCGATGTGACCTCGGCTCAAACACGCGACGAACCCCATCGGTTCGCGCGCCGGCGCGCCGCGAGACGCTGGGCTCAGAGGCGCTGACCGCCGTCGACCTCGATGACGCGCCCTGAGAAGTAATCGTTCTCGGCGATGAATACGGCTGCATGCGCGATTTCCGCGGGCTCGGCCATGCGCCGCAGCGGCACGGATGAAATGGCGCGCTCGATCATTTCGGGTTTCATCGCTTCGAGAATGTCCGTGCGTGTGAATCCGGGCGCGATCGCGCCGGTGCGAATGCCGTAGCGCGCGAGCTCCTTGGCCCAGACCACCGTGAGCGCCGCGACGCCAGCCTTGGCTGCCGAGTAATTCGATTGGCCGATGTTGCCAGCGCGCGAGATGCTCGAGATGTTGACGATAACGCCGCCGTGGCCGAGCTGAATCATGCGCTCGGCGGCTTCGCGTCCGCACAAGAACACGCCGGTGAGATTCACGTCGAGCACGGCCTGCCACTGCTCGAGCGACATCTTGCTGATGCATTTGCCGTCCTGGAATTTGACCAGCAGCGCATCGCGCGTGATGCCGGCGTTGTTGATCATCACGTCGAGGCGGCCGAAGTCGGCGACGACTCGATCCAACGCAGCGATCACGGCGCCTTCCTGCGTGACGTTGCAGATATAGGTGCGTGCTTGGCGGCCCTGGGCTTCGCAGAGGCGGCGGGTTTCATCGAGCGCTTCGGCATTGAGGTCGAGCAGCGCCAGATTGGCGCCGCGCTCGGCGAAGGCGAGCGCGGTGGCGCGACCGATGCCGCGGCCGGCGCCCGTGATCGTGACCAGCTTGTCGGTGAGGATCATGGAGTCGTGCAGGTCCGGAAGTATTAGGATGACGTCGCGATGCGGTCACGCGCGGCCATGACGCCGCTCGGTTGCGCTCGCAGAAGAGTCGACAGAATCGTTACTCCGATGTCTCGTTGCCTTTCATCCAGGCGGCCCGTCGCTTCTCGAGGAACGCCGCAAAGCCTTCCTGCGCTTCTTCGCTCAAGCGAAGCCACGCCAGGAGCTCGGCGGTTCGATGTTCGAGTCGATCCCGGTCGCCCTCTGTTTCGACCATCCTGATCAGGCGTTTAGCCTCGGCGAGCGCATGCGGCCCGCCCTGCAGCAGGGCGTCGATGTCGCGCTCGACGGCTTCATCCAGCTGCGATGGTGCGACCGCTTCGTGCAGCAAGCCGATGGCGGCCGCCTGCGCGCCGTCGAAGGGCGCTGCCGTTAGGAAGAGCCGCCGTGCCTGACGCCCTCCGACCGCGCGGATCACGTAAGGGGAGATCGTGGCGGGCACCAGCCCGAGGCGCACCTCGCTGAGCGCGAATTTTGCCGTAATCGTGCCGATCGCGATATCCGCAGCGGCGACGAGCCCGACGCCGCCGCCGAAGACATTGCCGTTCACGCGTGCGATCACCGGCCGAGTGACTTCGTCGAGCGCGCGCAGGCACCGCGCCAGCAAGCGTGCATCTTCGAGGTTTTCGCGCTCTGAAGCGTGCAGGAGCGCGCGCATGGCGCCGATATCCGCCCCGGCGCAGAAGCTCTCGCCGACGCCCGTCAGCACGACGACGCGTACCTGCGCATCGCGCTGCGCCGCGTGAAGTGCGTCCGCTAATGCCGCAATCAGCGGGGCGTCGAGCGCGTTGTGCTTCTCGGGTCGGTTCAGTGTCAGCGTGAGCACGCCGCGGGATGAAAGGGATGTTTGAAGCATGGTGACTCGCTCATCTCAGATGGTCTCGAACGCTACATCCTGAAGACACCGTATCGCTCTTCCTCAGGCGGAGGACCGTGGGCGGCCGCCGCGAGCCCGAGCGACAGCACGCGACGCGTATCGAGCGGATCGATCACGCCGTCGTCCCACAGTCGCGCCGTGGCGTAGTAGGGGTTACCTTGCTTCTCGTACTGAGCGCGGATCTCGTCCATGAACTGCTCGCGTTCCACCTCGGACCACTGTTTGCCGCGCGCCTTGAGATTGTCCGCGCGAACCGTCGCGAGCACTTGCGCGGCTTGCTCGCCGCCCATCACCGAGATGCGCGCGTTCGGCCACATCCACAGCATGCGCGGTCCGTAGGCTCGTCCGCACATCGCGTAATTGCCCGCGCCGAACGAGCCGCCGATGACGACGGTGAACTTCGGCACGGTGGCGCAGGCCACGGCAGTCACCATCTTTGCGCCGTCCTTGGCGATGCCGCCGTGCTCGAACTTCTTGCCGACCATGAAACCGGTGATGTTCTGCAGGAAGACGAGCGGAATGCCGCGGCGATTCGCGAGCTGAATGAAATGCGCGCCCTTGAGCGCCGATTCGGAGAACAGAATGCCGTTGTTCGCCACGATGGCGACCGGATAGCCGTCGATATGCGCAAAACCGCAGACGAGCGTCTTGCCGTAGAGCGCTTTGAACTCGTGAAGCTCGGAGGCATCGACGATGCGCGCGATCACTTCGCGTACGTCGTAGGGATAGCGCGTATCGCGCGGCACGATGCCGTAAAGCTCGCTCGGGTCGTACGCCGGCGGGCGGCTCTCGCGGCGTTCGAGCCAATTTGCCGCAGGCAGGTTGAGGTGCTTGATGGCGTCGCGCGCGAGCTCGAGCGCATGCGCGTCGTTTTCCGCGAGATGATCGGCGACACCCGAGATGCGCGTATGCACGTCGCCGCCGCCGAGCGTTTCGGCGTCGACGACTTCTCCGGTCGCGGCTTTGACGAGCGGCGGGCCACCGAGAAAGATCGTGCCCTGACGTTTGACGATGATGGCCTCATCGCACATGGCGGGCACATAAGCGCCCCCCGCCGTGCACGAGCCCATGACGACGGCGATTTGCGGGATGCCCGCCGCCGACAGTCGCGCCTGGTTGTAGAAGATGCGTCCGAAGTGATCGCGGTCGGGAAACACCTCGTCCTGCAGCGGCAGGAAAGCGCCGCCCGAATCGACGAGGTACACGCAGGGTAGGCGGTTCTCTTGCGCGACTTCTTGCGCCCGCAGATGCTTCTTCACCGTCATCGGAAAGTACGTTCCGCCTTTCACGGTCGCATCGTTAGCAATCACCATCACCTGCTTACCGTGCACGCGTCCGATGCCGGCGATGAGGCCTGCGCCCGGTGCGCTACCGTCGTACATGTCTTCGGCGGCGAGCGGACAGAGCTCGAGGAAGGGTGCGCCCGGATCGAGCAGAGCGGTGATGCGATCGCGCGGCAGCAGCTTGCCGCGCTCGGTGTGCTTGCGGCGCGCTTCGTCGTCGCCGCCGCGCGCGGCGTTCTCGAGGCGCTGACGCAGCTCCTCGGCAAGCGCGCGCATGTACGACGCATTGACGTGGAAGCTTTCCGAGCTGGGATCGACTCGCGTCGGAATGATCATGCGGTCGCCTCGAAAATCTCCCGTCCGATGAGCATGCGGCGAATCTCGTTCGTACCTGCGCCGATCTCATAGAGCTTGGCATCGCGCAGGAGCCTGCCCGTCGGATATTCGTTGATGTAGCCGTTGCCGCCCAACGCCTGAATCGCCTCGAGCGCCATCATGGTGGCGCGCTCCGAGGCCTGCAGAATGCAGCCGGCCGCATCGAAGCGGGTGACGCGGCCGCGATCGCATGCCGACGCCACTGCGTATACGTAGGCGCGCGCCGCGTTCATGTTCGTGTACATGTCCGCGATCTTGGCTTGCATGAGCTGGAACGTGCCGATCGGCCGATTGAACTGCTTGCGCTCGTGCACGTACGGCAGCACGACGTCGAGACATGCGCGCATGATTCCGAGCGGACCGCCTGCGAGCACGACGCGCTCGTAATCGAGACCGCTCATCAGCACTTGGGCGCCGAGGCCTTCCTTGTGCAGCACGTTCTCGACCGGCACCTCGCAGTTATCGAAGACGAGCTCGCAAGTGTCCGAGCCGCGCATGCCGAGCTTGTCGAGCTTCTGCGCGGTGCGAAATCCCGGCATGCCGCGTTCGACGATGAAGGCGGTGATGCCGCGTGCGCTCAACGCCGGATCGAGAGTGGCGTAGGCCACGATGATGTCCGCTTCGGGACCGTTCGTGATCCACATCTTCGACCCGTTGAGCACGTAGCGATCGCCGCGGCGCTCGGCGCGTGTGCGCATGCCGACCACGTCCGAGCCTGCGCCGGGCTCGCTCATGGCGAGCGCGCCGACGTGCTCGCCGGAAAGGAGCTTGGGCAGGTACTTGCGCTTCTGCGCTTCGGTACCCCAGCGGCGGATCTGATTGACGCAGAGATTCGAGTGCGCGCCGTAGGAGAGGCCGACCGAAGCGGACGCGCGGCTGATTTCCTCCATCGCGACGACGTGCGCGAGGTAGCCGAGACCTGCGCCGCCGTACGCTTCCTCGACCGTGATGCCGAACAGACCGAGCTCGCCCATTTTCGGCCAGAGCTCGCGCGGGAAGCGGTTGTCGCGATCGATGGCGGCGGCAAGCGGCGCGATGTGCTCGCGCGCAAAGGCGGCAACGGTGTCCCGCAGGGCATCGATGTCTTCGCCGAGTCCGAAGTCGAAGTCTTCCATGCGAGCTCCTGCGCGCAGGGGGCGGCTCGGGCGAGCTGCCGTCCGCGCGGCTTGTGCAGGTTGTCCCATTGTCCGACAATCGGACCGGGAGTCAACGCGGGAAATCGCTATCCATGACCCAGGTACGTGTGCGACGCAGCACGACTTCAGCGCGGCAGGATGCGCCGCGCGCGCCGCTCTTCGATCCGGTCGAGCGCGACCCGGCGTATACACGCGTTGCCGCGGCGATCGAGGCCAAGATCCTCGCGCGCGAGCTCAAGGCCGGCGATCCGTTGCCTGCGGAAACCGATCTGGCGCAGCAATTCCGCGTGCATCGCTCGACGGTGCGCGAGGCGTTGCGCCGTCTCGAAAGCGCCGGCTTGATCAAGCGGCCGGCCGGCGCCAAGCGGATGGTCGTCAGTCGTCCGGCGGCGGCGCAGCTCGCCTCGGGGATGCGCCATGCGCTCGTGCTCCACGACGTGACGTTCGTGGAAGTGTGGGAGGCGATGATGGTGATCGAGCCGGAGGTGGCGGCGCTGGCGGCGACGCGCAGGAGCCAAGCGGATCTCAGTGCAATGATCGCGGCGCACGAAGCATTCAAGGCCTCGCCCAAAGGCGATCCGCAGGCGGTGGAGATCGTGGCGCGCTTTTTCGAGATCCTCGGTACGGCGTCGCGCAATCAGGTGTTGGTGTTGGCGAAGCAATCACTCACCCGCGCGCTCGCGCCGTCGCTCGCACGCATGATCGACAGCGTGCCGCAAGCACGCTCACGCATCGTCGATGCGCAGAAGCGCATCATCGCCGCCGTGCGCGAGAAGAATGCGGAAGAAGCACGCCGCTGGATGTCGAAGCACGTGCGCGACTTCAAGCGAGGGTATGAGGTCGCGGGGATTTCGCCGGATACCCCGATAGGGATGTAGGGAGCTGGGCCCTGGGCGCTGGGGCCTGGGGCTCTGGCCAGAAAGCGCCCTTGCGCGCCCCTTGCTGCTCCCGCCTCCAGCCTAGAGTGCCTCAATAGCCATCGCCGTCGCTTCGCCGCCGCCGATGCAGAGCGAGGCGACGCCGCGTTTGAGGCCGCGATGTCTGAGCGCGTGTACGAGCGTGGTCAGAATGCGTGCGCCCGTGGCGCCGATCGGATGGCCGAGCGCGCAGGCGCCGCCGTTCACGTTCACCTTCGCATGATCGAGCTCGAGATCGTGCATCGCAGCCATGGTGACGCACGCGAAAGCTTCGTTGATTTCGTAGAGGTCGACGTCGCGAGCATTCCAGCCCGCGCGTTCGAGCACCGAACGAATCGCGCCGACCGGCGCCGTCGTGAACCACTCGGGCGCTTGCGCGTGGCTCGTGTATGCAACGATGCGGGCGAGCGGCTTGAGCCCATGCGTTTCCACGGCGCGCGCGCTTGCGACGATGACCGTTGCGGCGCCGTCGGAGATCGACGAGGAGCTCGCGGCCGTGACGGTGCCGTCCTTGTTGAAGGCGGGCTTCAACGTCGGGATCTTGGCGATGTCGCAGGTAAACGGCGTTTCATCCTGGGCGACGACGCGTTCGCCCTTGCGCTCCTTGATGGTCACCGGCGCGATTTCCGTCTGGAACGCGCCCGCTTCGATGGCTTGCAGCGAGCGGCGCACTGACTCTGCGGCAAATGCATCTTGCTGCTCGCGCGTGAAGCCGTACTTGCGCGCGGTCGCGTCGGCGAAATGACCCATGAGCTGTTTGTCGAACGGGCTCTGCAGACCGTCGAAGAACATGTGATCGAGCAGCTCGGCATGTCCCATGCGCAAGCCGCTGCGCGCTTTCGGCAGCAGGTAAGGGGCATTCGACATCGACTCGATGCCGCCTGCGAGCACGACATCGGCTGCGCCGGCGCGAATCTGATCGCTCGCCATCATCACCGCCTTGAGCGCCGAGCCGCACATCTTGTTGATCGTCGTTGCCGGCACATGCTGCGGCACGCCCGCGCCGAGCGCGGCTTGGCGCGCAGGCGCTTGGCCGATGCCTGCCATCAGCACGCAGCCGAGAATCGTCTCGTCGATGCGCTCGGCGGCGAGGCCGCTCGATTCGATGGCAGCGCGCGCAGCGGCGGCGCCGAGCTCGGGCGCAGTCGCGGCGCTCAGTGCGCCTTGAAATGCGCCGATCGGGGTGCGGCGTGCGGCAACGATGAAGACTTCTTGGCTCATGGCTGATCCTCGCGCTCGTTCAAGCGAGCTTCATGGCTCGTCGGCACGTCATCGTGACGACGCAGGCAAATAGGGCAGTTTGATGCGGGCAATCGACGCAAGACGTTGTTCCGCGAGCTGCTGCGCCGCCTGCCACGTCGGAATCTTGCGCTCGCGTGCCACGTTTAAGATGCGCGCGATGATCGCATGGATCCGCGCGACGCGCCGCTCGGCCCGCGCTTCGCTATAGCCCTGCAGCTCGAGCGCGCTGCTCATCAGGCCGCCCGCGTTGATCGCATAGTCCGGCGCATACAGGATGCCGCGCTGTTCGAGCTGCGTGCCGAGCTCGTCGGATTCGAGCTGATTGTTGGCGCCGCCGGCCACGATTTCGCAGCGCAGACGCGGCAACGTGTCCTCGTTGATCACGGCGCCGAGCGCGCACGGCGAGAACACCGTCGCGTCGACATCGTAGATCTGCGACATCGGCACGGCTTCGGCGCCGAACTCGTCGACGACGTGCTCGACGCGATCCTCGGCGATGTCGGTGACGAAGACCTTCGCACCCTCGCGGCGCAAGAGCTTGATGAGGTGGTAGCCGACTTGGCCAGCGCCTTGAACGGCAAAGCTCACGCGCCTCAAGTCGGCGCGGCCGTACTTGAACTCCAGACAGGCGCGGATGCCGTGCAGCGTGCCGAGCGCGGTGAAACGCGAGGGATCGCCGCTGCCGCCGTTCGCTTCGGGCACGCCGACGACGTACGGCGTTTCGAGGCGGATGAGCTCCATGTCATCGGCGTTGGTGCCGACGTCTTCGCTCGCGATATAGCGTCCGCCGAGCGAGTGAATGAAGCGGCCGAGCGCGCGCAGCAGCGCTTCGCTCTTGTCCGTTTCGGGATTGCCGAGCAGCACCGCTTTGGCGCCGCCGACGTCGAGACCCGCGATCGCGGCCTTATAAGTCATGCCGCGCGACTGGCGCAGCACGTCGCGCAACGCATCTTCTTCGCTCGCGTACGGCCACATGCGTATGCCGCCGAACGCAGGGCCGAGCAGCGTGCTGTGAATCGCGATCACACAACGAAGCCCGGATTCCTGATGCTGGAAGAAGACGACTTGTTCGTGTCCGAGCTGACCGATCGTTTCGAACAGGTTCATGCGTCCTCGCTCGCCTTGTTCGTGTGCGGGAAGTATAGGAAAGCCGCGCACGCCGTCGCCAGTTGCGACGTGCCGCAGCATCGCGATGACGCGCGGATCCCTCGCGCCGTTGCTGCGTTATTGCGCCGGCGCTGCTGCGGCGATCAGATCGGGCTCACCCGATGCGGCAACGATGCGCGCGCGGGCGAGATCGCGTGCCGCCGCCACGGCTTGCGGCGTATCGGCATCCCGCATGGGGATCGACGGCAGCACATCGATGTCGATGCGCCCCGGTCGCGGCAGATAGCGTGTGCTCGGCAGGATCGCGCGCGTGCCCCGTATGCAGACGGGCACGATGGGCATCTTGGTATACGCGGCGATGGCGAACGCGCCCGTATGAAATTTGCCGACGCCCGGCTGCTCGAGGAAGGTTCCTTCAGGAAAGAAGACGAGCGCCTGACCAGAATCGGCCGCCTTGAGGATGCGGCGCGCATCCATGCCGCCGGCATGACGATTGAACCGATCGACGAACTGCGAGCCGATTCGACGCAGCAGCAGTCCTGCGAGCGGCACGCGGCTGACTTCCTTCTTGATGACGAAACAGAAGCGCGCGGGCAGGGCGGCTTTGAGCACGATGCCGTCGAGATAGCTGGCGTGATTTGCGACCACGACGGACGGCTCGGCCGGCAAACGCTGCGCATCATTGAGCCGCACCCGGATGCCCGCTGCCAGAAAGAAAGTGCGTGCCGCAATGTGCGCGATCTGCCGGCGCGCTTCGATGCGCAGCGGCAGCAGCACGAACGGGAAGGCGAGCAGTCCGACGACCACGAACACGACCACGGCGTACAGGCCGTAGAGGATGTGCAGGATTTCGCGCGCGATGCGCACCAATGCAGAGATCATGGGCGGGCGATACTGTGCAGCGAAAACGGTGTTCGATGAACGTGGAATTGACTGTTTTCTGTGAACTGGTTCTCTTTATGTAATGCCCGCCGGGGTTCTGTGATTGCTGTCACGCCCGCTCGCCGACCCCCTCCGCATACTGCCGATACTCCGCACGGACTCGCTCCGGCGCTGCCGGACCTGCCCATGCATTACTGTTTACGATGAGCACCGTTACGAAAGCCACAGTTTACTCGAGGACCAACGACGACACGCCGGAGTCTCCTTCGATTGCGGCGATCGATCGGTTTCTCGACGCAGTCTGGATGGAGCGCGGTCTGTCGCCGAACACCCTGTCGGCGTACCGCGCAGATCTTACTGCGCTCGATCGTTGGCTCCAGGCCCGCGGTACGTCGAGCATCGAGGCCAAGCGATCCGACCTGCTCGATTTCATCGCCTGGCGCGTCGCCTCGGGCGCACGCCCGCGCTCGACCGCGCGTCAGCTCTCCAGCTTCCGCCGCTTCTATCGCTTCCTCGTGCGCGACGGCGCGCTGAAGGAGGATCCGACCGCGCAGATCGCGATGCCGAAGATCGGCCGTTCGCTGCCGAAATCGCTCACCGAGGAGGAGGTCGAGGCGCTGCTCAATGCGCCTGAGATCGACGATCCCCTCGGGCATCGCGATCGCACCATGCTCGAAGTGCTGTACGCCACGGGTTTGCGCGTGTCCGAGCTCGTGAACCTGAAGATCAGCCAGGTGAACATGAATCAGGGCGTGCTGCGCATCGTCGGCAAGGGCGATCGCGAGCGACTGATTCCGCTCGGCGAAGAGGCGCTCGACTGGCTGCAGAAGTTCATGAACGGCCCACGGCTCGAGATCCTGCTCGAGCGGCAGACCGACTATCTTTTCCCGACGCGCCGCGGCGATCGCATGACGCGTCAGGCGTTCTGGCACATCATCAAGCGCTACGCGCAGAAGGCGGGCGTGCAGAAGACTCTCTCGCCGCACACCCTGCGACATGCGTTCGCGACGCATCTGCTCAATCACGGCGCCGACCTGCGCGTCGTGCAGATGCTCCTGGGCCACAGCGACTTGTCGACCACCCAGATCTATACCCACGTTGCGCGCGAGCGCATGAAGGATCTGCACGCGCAGCATCATCCGCGCGGCTGATTCGAGCCGGGCGTCGGCTCCGATCCGCCGCCCGTCGCGCCAGCGTTAACCGACTCTCGTCTTGCGTTAGACTTCGCCGCAGGGCGCCCCGGGCGGACTGAACCGTCGGCTCGATTCCGCGTCCAACATTGCGGCATTCGCGCCGCGCGCTGATTGGAGTTTCGATGAAGCGACTGTTTCTGTCCGCCGTGCTCGTTCTGGCGAGCCTTGCTGTTCACGCCGCCGAGCCGGCCAAGAGCGATCCGCGTGCCCTCATCGCTGAGAAGTTCGGCGTGACTGCCGAGGATGTGCGTCCCTCGAAGGTCAAAGGACTCTACGAGCTGCGCATCAGCAGCGACACGGCGTACGTGACCGCCGACGGCAAATACCTGATCGCCGGCGACATGTACGACATCGATACCCGCGTCAACGTGACGGAGCAGGGGCGCGCTGCCGAGCGCCGCAGCGTGCTCGCCAAGCTCGATCAGCGCGAGATGATCGTCTTCTCGCCGCCGAGCGGCAAACCCGTTCACACCATCACGGTGTTCACCGACGTCGAATGCGGCTACTGCCGTAAGCTTCACAGCGAGATCGACGAGCTCCTGAAGCTCGGCGTCGAAGTGCGTTACATGGCTTTCCCGCGCGCCGGCCCGAATACGGCCGACTGGCGCAAGATGGAAGCGGTGTGGTGCGCCAAGGATCGCCGCGATGCGATCACGAAGGCCAAGCGCGGCGAACCCGTCCAATCGCCGAAGTGCGACACGCCGGTGGCAAAGCAGTACGAGCTCGGCGAAAGGCTCGGCGTGCGCGGTACGCCCGCGATCTTCACGGTCAACGGCGACTACATCGGCGGTTATCTGCCGCCGCAGCAGATGCGGGAAGAGCTCGATTCGTTGAAGGCGCAGGCCAAGGAAGGCGCAGGCTGAGGCGAGAACGGACAGGGTCGTCGAGCAGCGCTGCGCCGATGCTCGACGACCGAGCTCGAGCGCTTAGCGCTCGAGCAGCTTCAGCTTGTCCGGCTTGCCTTCCCACTCCTTGGCATCCGGCGGGGCAGGCTTCTTCTTGGTAATCACGGGCCAGACCTTCGCCAGCTCGGCATTGAGCTGCTTGAACTGCTCCTGGCCCGGCGGCAGCTCCTCTTCGCTATAGATTGCCTCGGCCGGGCACTCCGGCTCGCACAACGTGCAGTCGATGCACTCGTCCGGATCGATCGCCAGGAAGTTCGGTCCTTCATGGAAACAATCGACCGGGCACACCTCCACACAGTCGGTGTACTTGCACTTGATACAGTTTTCGGTGACGACGAAAGCCATCGGCTAGGACTCCGGGAGATTGCCAGTGCGGACGAGGCGCCGCTCGGGCCGGCAATTGTGCCAAAGCGCGGATGCTTTAGCGAGGCACGCGACGTTATGGCGATATGACGCCAGCGCGTGCGTTCGAGCCTACTCGCGCCGTGCCGTTCTGCTGGCGTCGATGTCGTGGAAGTGCACGCGCTCGACGCCGTCGCGGCGGTCTTCGAGATAGCGGCGCAGCGCGAACTCCACGCTCAAGAACGCGATGTCGGGCCAGGGAATTTCGCTCTCGTCGTACAGCTGCGTCTCGAGACTCTCCGGGCCGACGCCGAAGGTGGGTTCGATGAGTCGCGCGCGAAAGAGGATGTGAACCTGACTCGCATGCAGCACGTTCACGATGGCAAGGAGCGAGCCGATCTCGACGTGGGCGAGCGCTTCCTCGACGGCTTCGCGCGCCGCGGCTTGCTGTACCGACTCGCCGTTTTCCATGAAGCCCGCCGGCACGGTCCAGTAGCCGAGGCGCGGTTCGATCGCCCGCTTGCACAGCAGGATCTTGCCCTCGGTCTCGATGACGCAGCCCGCGATGACGCGCGGGTTCTGATAGTGGATCGTCCCGCAGGCCGTGCATACGTGGCGCGGCAGATGGTCGCCTTCGGGCACCTTGATCGTGACAGGCTGACCGCAGGCGGAACAGAAATTCATGGGTAACCGTGTTTCAGGGAGCGGCGCTCTTGCGGCGAGCGGCAGTGCGCGTGCGCCTGCGGTCGAGCTCGCCGATCGACCGCCTCGCGCTCGCAAATATTGGTGCCGGTGGAGGGAATCGAACCCACACTCTGTTGCCAGAACCGGATTTTGAGTCCGGCGCGTCTACCAGTTCCGCCACACCGGCGAGGGGGCGCAAGTATAGACGGTGTTGAACGGCGTCGGTACTAGCTGCACGCAACGCGTCCGCCCGCGAGCCCCGGTCCTTGCCGATTCCGTATACAGGTCCCGCGCAGTATCGTCGGTCTCTACCGAGCGAGGAGGGATGTCACCATGGATTTCCGCTTGAGCGACGAGCAACAGATGATGCAGTCGGTTGCCCGCGAGTTCGCGCAGCGCGAGGTGGCCCCGGTTGCCGCTCGGTACGATGCCTCGGGCGAGTTTCCCTTCGAGACGATCCGCAAAGCCGGCGAGCTCGGGTTCATGGGCGTTGAAGTGCCGCAGGAATACGGCGGCGCCGGGCTCGATGCCATCAGCTACGTGCTGATGTTGGAAGAGATCGCGGCGGCCGATGCCGCACATGCGACCATCGTATCCGTCAACAACTCGCTCTATTGCGGCGGGATCCTGCAGTTCGGCACGCAAGAGCAAAAGCAGAAGTACGTTCGTCCCGTTGCCTCCGGCGCTGCGATCGGCGCCTACGGGCTGACGGAGCCGCAATCGGGCTCCGATGCCGCGAACATGCGCACGCGCGCGGTGCTCGCGGCGGACGGCACGCACTATCTCATCAACGGCAAGAAGTCGTGGATCACCTCGGGGCCGGTGGCGGATTACCTCTTGCTGTTCGCGGTCACCGATCCGGACAAGAAAGCGCGCGGCATCAGCGCGTTCATCGTCGATTGCAACGCGCCGGGGCTCCACCGCGGCAAGACCGAGCCCAAGCTCGGTATCCGCGCTTCGGCGACCTGCGAGATCGAGCTCAACGACTATCGCTGTCCCATCGAAAACCGCCTCGGCGCCGAAGGCGAGGGCTTTGCGATCGCGATGCGGATTCTCGATGCCGGCCGCATCGGCATTGCGGCGCAGGCGGTCGGCATCGCGCGTGCGGCGTACGAAGCGTCGCTTGCCTATGCCCGGGAACGCAAAGCCTTCGGGGCGCCGATCGGCAGCTTCCAGATGATTCAGCAGAAGCTCGCCGACATGAAATGCCGGCTCGACGCCGCGCGCCTGCTCACGCTGCGGGCTGCGTGGACGAAGGAGCAGGCGAAGTCCGACGGCCGGCGTTACACCCTCGAAGGCTCGATCGCCAAGCTCACGGCCTCCGAGACCGCGATGTTCTGCGCTCATGCCGCCGTGCAGATCCACGCCGGCATGGGCTATTCGAAGGAGCTGCCCGTCGAGCGCTGTTTCCGCGACGCCAAGATCACCGAGATCTACGAAGGCACGAGCGAGATCCAGCGGATGGTCATCGCAAGGCATGAGACGGGATTGAGATGACCTTGGCCTTGGGCGCTGGGCTCGGGGCGCTGGATGCTAGAAGCGGCGTAGCTGCGACCCTTGTCGCGCTCCGCGCATCTAAGGAGCAGGATGTCGCACTTCTACGGTCTCAACGTGCCTCGAGAGGTGATCCGCGCGGCGAGCGAGGGAGACGCGCGTGCACACGAAGCCATCTTCCGAGCATGCCGACAGCCGGTCTACACCCTCATTCGCCGCCTCGTGCCGCGCGAGGCCGCCGCTGACGATCTGTTCCAAGACACCTTCGTCGAGATCCTGCGCAGCATCGGCTCATACACCGGCGAAGGCTCGTTCGCCGGCTGGGTGCGCAGCATCGCGGTGAGCAAGTGCCTCATGTATCTGCGATCGCCGTGGCACCGGTGTCTGCTCTGGCTCGACGACGACGGCGCGAGCGCCGAGTCGCTGGCGCAGACGCACACGGAAGCGGACGAAGGCCATGGTGCATTCGGCGATGCGCTCGAACGCGCGCTCGCGTCCTTGCCGCCGCTTACGCGCACGGTCGTCTGGCTCTACGACGTCGAAGGCTATACGCACGCCGAGATCGCGCGGCTCCTCAATCGTTCGGTCAGCTTCTCCAAGTCGCAACTCGCGCGTGCGCACGCGCGCTTGCGTGCAGCGCTCGCGCCGCAGTGGCAGGTGCGCGCGACCGAAGCGGCGACGAGCGCGGACGAGGCGGGCGAGACATCGCCGCCGCTTGCGCGCATGGCAGCCCTCGGAGAGTGATGGCGATGACGCTCCAACACCCGACCACCGAAGAACTGTTGTCGATGCGCGATGGCTTCGCCGATGTGCGCTGGCTGGGCCATCTCGATGAGTGCCCCGCATGCGCCGCACGCGCGCAAGAGCTCGCCTTGACGCGGCAAGCGCTGCGCGCGTTGCCGCCGCTCGAGCCGAAGGTGTCGTGGGCGCAGCTCGCTTCGCGCCTGCACGCGCACGAACAGCCGCGCCGCGCACGGCAACGCAGGACGGTGCGATGGCTCGCAGGGGCCGCGCTCGCGGCGAGCGTGGCGCTCGTCGCCGTGCTCGTGGCGCTCGATCGTCCGCAGCAAACGCCGATGCGGTCTCCCGAGACGTTCGCGAGGGCGCCGCAAGCCACCGCTGAACAGGCCGATCTCGCGAGCTTGATCGAACGCGCGCGCACGCTCGAAGCGCTGCTGCAGACGATACCCGAGCGCCCGCGCGTCGAGCGCGTCGATATGGCGGCGACGCTCGATTCGATGGAAGAGCGCATCCAATGGCTCGATTACCAGTTGTCTTACGCGGGGCCGACGGTCGATCCGGCGCAAGTGCAACGTTTGTGGCGCGAGCGCGTCGAGCTCATGGACTCGCTCGTACAGGTTCGTTACGCGCAGGCCCGCACGGCCTTCTGAGCAGTGACCGTGTCCAGATTCAGATGAGGACAATCATGAGATTGTGCATGTCGCATGCATCGCGCCTGGCGGCGTGCTTGTGCCTTGTCGCGCTCGGTGCCACGTCCTGGGCGGCGGAGAGGTCGGAGTCGCGCGCGGACGTCGAAGCGAAGCTGGCGGAAGCTCGCAAGCGTCTCGACGAAGCTGCGCGTGAAGTCGCCGAGCTCAGCATGTCGCTCGCCGAGGTGCCGGGCGCGCTGCCGCCGCTCGTGTTTCCAGCTCCGCGCGCCGCGCTCGGCATCCTGCTCGGGCCCGATCGCGATAAGCACAAGGACGGCGTCGAGATCCTGAGCGTGAGCCCGGGCGGTGCGGCCGAGGAGGCGGGGCTGAAGTCGGGCGATGTCATCATCGAGATCGACGGCCGCTCGCTCGCGCGCGAAGGCGAGCGCGACCCGCACGAAAAGCTCCTCAGCTACATACGCGAGGTCGAGCCCAATCAAAAGGTACGCTTGAAGTACCGGCGCGACGGCAAGACGCACGAAGTCGAGTTGGCAGCGCGGCCGATGCGCAGCCCTGTGGTGATTCAAAGGTCGCTTGGCGACGGTGTGCCGCCGACGTTCGGCATCGAACCCGATGTCGCGTTCTTCCGCGCCAGAGGCGTGTTCGGCAGCACCGAGCTCGTCGCAGTGACGCCGAAGCTCGGCCGTTACTTCGGTACCGACAAGGGACTGCTGGTCGTGCGCGCACCGGACGACAGTCGGTTGAAACTGGAAGAGGGCGACGTGATTCTCGACATCGACGGTCGCGTGCCGTCGAGCCCGTCGCATGCTTTCCGCATCCTGAGCTCGTATCAAGGCGGCGAGAAGTTGAAGCTCAATGTCATGCGCGACAAGAAGCGGCTCTCGTTCGAGGTCGTGATCCCCGAAGATGCGCCCAAGGGCAGTCGCTTCGAGACGCGGCAGTTCTTGAACAGCGTGCCGCTGCCGCCGCCGGCAAGGACACCCGGACGCAGAATCGACGGCCCGCGGACGACGGTTTGAGCAACGCGCGGCGGCGCGACCGCGACCAGCGTCGGGCCGCTGGTCGCGGTCCGTCGCCCCGATAGCCGCATGCGCGCGCACCTGATACCGTGCGCGCCCCATGCGACGCACCGATTTCCATTACGACCTACCGAACGAGCTGATCGCGCAGCGGCCGGCGCCGACGCGCGCGGGCAGCCGCTTGCTGCATTTGCACGGACCGACCGGCGCCGTGCGCGATCTGGCATTCGTCGACCTGCCGACATTGCTGCGGCCGGGCGATCTGCTCGTGTTCAACGATACGAAGGTGATCCCGGCGCGCGTCATGGGCACGAAGCCGACGGGCGGACAGGTCGAGATCCTCTTGGAACGGGTGCTCGCCGATAACCGGATCTTGGCGCATGTTCGCGCCAGCAAGCCGCTGCGGCCCGATGCGCCGGTTGCGTTGCCGGGCGGCGCGACGGCGCGCTTCGTACAGCGGCACGGCGATCTGTTCGAGCTCGAGCTCAGCACGGAGCCGTTGGCCTACTTCGAGCGCTACGGCGCGATGCCGCTGCCGCCGTACATCGAGCGCCCGAGCGAAGAGGAGGATGCCGCGCGTTACCAGACGGTGTACGCACGCGAGCCCGGCGCCGTGGCGGCGCCTACGGCAGGACTGCACTTCGACGATGCGATGCTCGAGCGCTGCGCTGCGATGGGTGTACGGTCCACATTCGTTACGTTGCACGTCGGCGCCGGCACGTTCCAACCTGTGCGCGTCGACGACCTCGATCAGCATCGCATGCATGCCGAGCGCGTCACCGTCGATAAGCGCGCCGTCGCAGCGATCGCAGAGACACGCGCTGCCGGCGGGCGAGTCATCGCCGTCGGCACTACGGTCGTGCGCAGCTTGGAGTCGGCGGTGAAGGACGGACGCGTGCAGCCCTTCAACGGCGAGACGCGCTTGTTCATCCGGCCCGGTTACAAGTTCCACGCCGTCGACGCACTGCTCACCAATTTCCACCTGCCCGAATCGACGCTCCTCATGCTCGTGTGCGCCTTCGGCGGCTACGACGCCGTGATGGCCGCGTACCGCCACGCCGTGCGCGAGCGGTATCGGTTCTTCAGTTATGGGGATGCGATGTTTATCGAGGCGGGAGGCAGGGGGCTGGAGCCGTGAAGACGTGAACGTCGCGGCGCACGGTCGTCGAGGGCACCCAAATTGCTGTGTTCACCGCTACACTGTCTAGCCTGCCGCTACGGCTCTTAGGTCCTCTTGCTCCAGCCTCCGCTTTCCAGCCCCAGCCCATGCGTTTCCAGCTTCTCTCCACCGACGGTCGTGCTCGCCGCGGCCGGCTAGTGTTCGACCGCGGCGTCGTAGAGACGCCCGCGTTCATGCCGGTCGGCACGTACGGCACCGTCAAGGCGATGACTCCGGAGGAGCTCGTCGGGCTCGGTGCGCAGATCATTCTCGGCAACACGTTTCATCTCATGCTGCGGCCGGGGACGGAGGTCATTCGCGCGCATGGCGGGCTGCACGGCTTCATGAACTGGCGCGGACCGATCCTGACCGACTCGGGCGGCTTCCAAGTGTTCAGTTTGGCGACATTGCGCAAGATCACCGAGGAAGGCGTGAGCTTTCGCTCGCCGGTCAACGGCGATCTCGTGCTGTTGACGCCGGAGCGTTCGATGCAGGTGCAGCGTGCGCTCGACTCGGACATCGTGATGATCTTCGATGAGTGCACGCCGTACCCGGCCACCGAACGGCAAGCGCGCAGCTCGATGGAGCTGTCGTTGCGCTGGGCGGCGCGCAGCCGCGCGGAGTTCGACCGGCTGGAAAACCCCAATGCGCTGTTCGGCATCGTGCAAGGCGGCATGTACGAGCAGCTGCGCGAGGCCTCTCTCGCCGGCCTGCTCGAGATCGGCTTCGACGGTTATGCGATCGGCGGACTTGCCGTGGGCGAGCCGAAGGAAGAACGCGAGCGCGTGCTCGATGCGCTCGAGCCGAAGCTGCCCGCGGATCGGCCGCGTTACCTCATGGGCGTCGGCACGCCGGAGGACCTCATCGAAGCGGTGCGCCGCGGCGTCGATATGTTCGATTGCGTGATGCCGACGCGCCATGCGCGCAACGGTCATCTCTTCACCTCGGAGGGCGTGATCAAGATCCGCAACGCCCGTTACGAGTCGGACACGCGTCCGCTCGATGAATCGTGCACGTGCTACACCTGTACGCACTACAGCCGTGCGTACCTCAGGCACCTAGACAAATGCGGCGAAATTTTGGCGGCCCGGCTCGGGACGATTCATAATCTGCATTACTACCTTGCCTTGATGCAGTCGATGCGCGCCGCGATCGAAGAACAACGCTTCAGCGCATTCGCCGCCGATTTCTATGCGCGCCGCCGCGACCAGCAGGACTGAGCGCGCCGCGCGGCGGCGGGCGTGCGTTTGCGCCGGCGTGCAAGGGCGGGTCCAACGACTATGAGTCAGCCACCGTCCATGCTCGCCGATTTGCCGACCGCTCCGTGGTTTCGCCGCGTGCTCGTGGCGGGATTGCTGCTTGGTATCGTGCTGCTCACGTTCAGCGTGCTGCGGCCGTTTCTGGTGCCGCTCATCTGGGGCGCCATCCTGGCGTACGTGAGCTGGCCGGCCAACCGGCGCGTGCTCAAGCTCGTCGGTGGCCGACCGGGGCTCGCGGCCTTGATCACCACGGTGCTGGTCACGCTGGCGCTCGTGGTGCCGGCGATCTGGCTCGTGCTGATGCTGCGCGTCGAAGCGATGAATGCCTATGCCGAGGTGCAGGCATTCCTGATGAGCAAGCCGACGCTGCCTGAAGCCTTGCGCGACGTGCCCTGGGTCGGGCCTTGGGCCGAACAATTGCTCGCCGAGCTGGCGGAAAATCCCCACGCGCTGCGTCAGCAGTTCGTGGTCTTGATCGAAGAATCGTCGGTGGAGATTTCGCGCGTGATCGGCGGCGTCGGCCGCAACGCCGCAAAGCTGTTCTTCGCCGTCTTGTCGATGTTCTTCCTGTTGCGCGACGGCCCGCGCGTGCTGCGCGAGGTGCGGTCGATCCTCGAAGGCATTCTCGGACCGCGCGTGAGCGATTATCTCGATGCGGTCGGCTCGACGACGCAAGCGGTCGTCTATGCGCTCATCCTCGGCGCGATCGCGCAAGGCGCGGTGGCGGGCATCGGCTATTGGTTCGTCGGCTTGCAGGCGCCGGTGCTGCTCGGCGCGATCACGGTCCTCATCGCCCTGATTCCGTTCGGCGCGCCCGTGGTCTGGGGCAGTTTGTCGGTGTGGATGTTGCTCACAGGTAAGGTCGCAGCCGGCATCGGCTTGCTGCTCTGGGGCCTGCTCGTCGTGAGCTGGGTGGACAACATCGTCCGGCCGCTCGTGATCTCCAACGCGACGCGCATGCCGTTCCTGCTCGTCGTCTTCGGTGTGCTGGGCGGCGTGCTCGCGTTCGGCCTCGTGGGCCTGTTCATCGGCCCGGTGTTGCTCGCCGTTACGCTCGCGCTCTGGCGGGAGTGGCTCGAACAGCATCGCCCGCGCGAAGGCGCGACCGAGGCATGAGCCGTCGATGCCGCGTGCGCAGCGCTACGGTTCGGTGCGCTGCGAGAGCGCGATCTTGTCGATGCGCATGCCGTCCATTTCGAGGATTTCGATGCGCAGGTCACGCCATGTGAGCGTATCGCCCGCCTTGGGAATCCGGCCGAGCCGCGCCAACACGAATCCTGCGACCGTGTGATAGTCGCGCCCCACCATGTCGCGCCGATTGAGGCGGCTTTGCAGCTCCTCGATCGGCAGGTGTCCGTCGACGATCAAGGCGCCGTCGTGTCGCTCGACGATTTCGGGTCGTTCGCGGCTGCCGAGCTCGGGCAGCTCGCCGGCAATCGCTTTCAGAATGTCGATCGGGGTCGTGATGCCCTCGATCTCGCCGTATTCATCCGTCACGACCGCAAGGTGCGTGCTCGAGCGCTGAAACTGATCGAGCAGCTGCAGCGCCGAGATCGACTCCGGGATGTGCAGCGGCGGCACGATGTCCTTTTCCGGATCGATGCGCCCGCGATGCACGGCCTCGCTCAGATTCGCGAGCGTGATGACGCCGAGCAGATTGTCGAGCCGGCCCTGTGCGATGAGAAAGCGCGCATGGCCGCTTTCCTTGGCTTGCTGCCACAGCGCCTCCAGCGGATCTTCGATGTCGAGCCACACGATGTCCTGACGCGGAACCATGATCGAGGCGACCTTACGGTCGGCGAGGGCCAGCACGCCTTCGACGAGACGGCGCTCGGAGGCGAGGAACACGCCCGAGCGGGTGCCTTCCGCGATGAGCGCGCGCACATCGTCTTCGGTCACGGCCGCTTGCGGCGCAGCCGAAATCGGCAGGAGCTTGAGCACCGCGTTGACCGAGACGCTGAGCAACCACACGAACGGCGCCATGACCTTGGCGAAGCCGCGCATGATGGGAGCCACTCGAATCGCCAGGCTCTCTGCGTGAATGAGCGCGACGCGCTTCGGCACGAGCTCGCCGACGATGAGCGAGAAGTACGTGACCGCCATGGCCACGAGACCGAAGGCGATCTCATCCGCATATGTATCGGGCAGGCCCACGTCGCGCAGTGCCGTGGCGAGCGGCTGTGCGAGGGTTGCGCCGCTGTACAGGCCGGTGACGATGCTGATGAGCGTGATGCCGATCTGGATGGAAGAGAGCAGGGTGGTCGGGTCTTCCATCAGCGCGAGCGCCGACTTGGCGCCGGTCTTCCCCTGTTCGACCGCCGCCTGGATCCGTGCCTTCTTCGAGGCCACCAACGCCATTTCCGACATCGCGAAGAAGGCGTTCAGCAGGATCAGCAGCAGGATGACCAGGATTTCGCTGGTAGGCATGTATGTGGGTAGTTTCCGGATCGACCGGCTCGGAGTGTAAGGCCGAACGCCCGGGCAGGCACCTGCCGTGGGGTGGGCGGCGGCGCATGTGTATAATGCGCCGCTCGTTTTCGGGCCGGCGACGGCGTCCGACTTTTTTGGTGCTTGTGAGTCTCTAGGGGGCCTTTCAGATGGATTGGTTGATTTCGACCGCGGCGGCGCAGGCGCAAGGCGCAGCTGGGCAGCCGAGTTTCATTGCGAGCTTTTTGCCCCTCATCCTGATCTTCGTCGTTTTCTATTTCCTGCTGATCAGGCCCCAGGCCAAACGCGCCAAGGAGCATCGCGCCATGATCGCGGCGCTCGAAGTCGGTGCCGAAGTGGTCACGAGCGGCGGCATCCTCGGCAAGGTCACCGAGGTCGGCGAGCAGATCATCACCGTCGAGATCGCCGACGGCGTACGCGTCAAAGTGCAACGCCACACCGTTGCGCAGGTCCTTCCGAAGGGCACCCTGAAGAGCGCCTAACAAAAATCTCTCTCCATGTACCAGATACCGGCTTGGCGCTACTGGCTCGTAGGCATCGTTCTGGCCGTCGGGCTGCTGTTTGCGTTACCCAACATCTTCGGCGAAGAGCCTGCGATCCAGGTCTCGCGTCAGGACCGCGGCTCGATGGATGCGGGCGGCGAGGAACGGATTCTCGGGCTCCTCGAAGCCAGCGAGATCCACCATACCGCAAGCTACATCGAGGCGGACCGGCTGGTCGTGCGCTTTGCCAGCGTCGATGAGCAGATTCGCGCGCGCGATGCCATCCAGGACGCCGCTCCGGGCGAGTACATCGTCGCGTTGACGAGCGATTCGCGCAGCCCCGGTTGGGTGCGTTGGCTCGGTTTGAAGCCGATGGCGCTCGGTCTCGACCTGCGCGGCGGCGTGCACTTCATGTACGAAGTCGACATGCCGGCGGCCATCGAGCAGACGCTGCAGCGCCTTGCGCAGGACATTCGCAATCAGTTGCGCCGCGAGCGCGTGCAGTACCAATCCGTCAACGTGCGCGGCGAGACCGTGGAAGTGCTGCTGCGTCCCGGCGCCAGCGTCGATGTCGCGCGCAAGCTCATCAAGGGCGACGATCCCGGCATCACGCTGACCGAGAGCCAAGTCGACGGCGCGACGCAGCTCGTCGCCTCGCTCACGCCGGACCGCATCAAGCAGCGTCAGGATCTCGCTATCGAGCAGAACGTCACGACGCTGCGCAACCGCATCAACGAGCTCGGCGTGTCCGAGCCGATCGTGGCGCGCCAAGGCCTCGATCGCATCGTCGTGCAGCTGCCCGGCGTGCAGGATCCCAATCAGGCGATTCGCGTGTTGGGTGCGACGGCCACGGTCGAGTTCCGCTTGGTCGACGAAGTGAACAACCCGTATGAGGCGGTGCAGTCCAAGCGCGTACCGATCGGCTCGAAGCTGTACATGACGCGCGAGGGTCAGCCGGTGCTGCTCAAGCGCGAGATCATCGCCTCGGGCGACCAGCTCACGGACGCCACCTCGGGCTTCTCCGAAGGGCGGCCTGCCGTGCACGTGACGCTCGACTCGCGCGCAGGCCAAGCGATGCTGAAGGCGACGACTGAGAACCTCGGGCGGCGTATGGCCGTCGTGTACACGGAGACCAAGCGCATCGAGGAAGGCGACCGTTGCCAGGGCACCCGCTCCGGTAATCAGTGCACGCAAGAAGAAGTCATCAGCGTCGCCACCATTCAGGGCGTGTTCTCGAATCGCTTCCAGATCACCGGCCTCATGGCAGCGGAAGCGAACGAGCTTGCGCTCCTGCTGCGCGCCGGCTCGCTGGCGACGCCGATCTTCCTCGTCGAGCAGCGCACGGTCGGTCCGACGCTCGGTCAGGACAACATTCGCGCCGGCATGATCGCGCTCGTGATCGGCGCGGTGCTGACGTTCGCGTTCTTGGCCGTGTATTACCGCGGCTTCGGTCTGGTCGCGAACCTGGTGCTGATCTGCAACGTGATCCTGCTGGCTGCCGTGATGTCGCTCCTGCAGGCCTCGCTGACGCTGCCGGGCATCGCGGGTATCGTGCTCACGATCGGTATGGCGTCCGACGCCAACATCCTCATCTACGAGCGTATCCGCGAGGAGCTGCGCGCCGGCAACTCGCCGCACGCGGCCATTCAGGCCGGCTTCGAGAAGGCGTTTTCGGCAATCGCCGACGCGAATATCACGACGCTGATCGCCGGTATCGCGTTGTTCGCATTCGGTACGGGCCCGATCAAGGGCTTCGCCGTGACGCTCGTGCTCGGCATCTTCACGTCGCTCTTCACGGCGATCGTCTGTAGCCGCGTCTTCATCGACGCGATCTGGGGTCGGCGCCGGCAGCTCAAGACGTTGCCTGTCTGACGGTTAGCGCAAGGCAGAACGCAGATGGAATTCTTCAAGCGCACGCCGAATATCGATTTCATCGGTAAGCGGCACTACACGTACATCGCAACCGCCATCCTGCTCATCGCATCGATCGTGCTGGTGGCGGTGCGGGGGCTCAATTTGGGCATCGACTTCACCGGCGGTGTGGTCGTCGAAGTCAGCTACCCGGGCGTGGCCAATCTGGATCAGGCGCGTGGGGCGCTCGAAGCGGCCGGTTTTTCCGATGCGCAGGTGCAATCCTTCGGCAGCTCGCGCGACCTGATGGTGCGCGTCATGACGCCGGAAGGCGAGGACGTCAACAAAGTCGGTGCACGCATCGCCGACGCGTTGCGTGCCGCCGAGCCGCAGGTCGTCGTGCGGCGCACCGAGGTGGTCGGCCCGCAGGTCGGCCGTGACCTCACGGAGCAGGGCGGCCTTGCGCTCTTGTTCACGTTCATCGGCATCCTCATCTACGTGGCGTTCCGCTTCGAGAAGAAGATGGCGACGGGCACGGTGCTCGCGGCGGTCCACGACCCGATTCTCATTCTGGGCTTCTTCGCCGCGACGCAGATGACCTTCGACCTCTCGGTGCTCGCCGCGATCCTTGCCGTCATCGGCTACTCGATCAACGACAGCGTCGTGATCTTCGACCGCGTCCGCGAGGTGCTGCTCGGCACGCGCAAGAACATCTCGACCAAGGACATGCTCAATCTCGCGGTGAACCAGACCTTGTCGCGTACCGTGATGACGAGCTTTTCGACGCTCTTCGTCGTCGTCGCGCTCTATCTCTTCGGCGGCGAGACGCTCAAGGGCTTCTCGGCGGCCATCATCGTCGGCGTCATCGTCGGCACCTACTCGTCCATCTTCATCGCCGCCGCACTGGCTTACGACTTCAAGCTCAAGCCGCAAGACCTCCTGGTCGTGAAGAAGAGCGACCCGGAGCTGGATGCGCTGCCGTAAGAGGCTGTAGGCAGTAGGGACGAGACCAGAGCCGCCTCCCTCGTGCCAGCGCCAACACATGACCTGTCCGCTGTCTGTACAGAGTTGGCGCCGCTACTGTCCGCGCTGACGGTAGCGGCGCGCTATCGTCAGCGAGCTACTGCCTAGAGCCTACAGCCCGTTCATGAATCTGCTCATCTGGATCGCGTTCTTCTTCATCTTCATCGCGGTGCTCGCGCTCGACCTCGGGGTGCTGCACCGCGAGTCGCGCGAGATGAGCGTGCGTCAGGCGCTCGGCTGGACGTGCGTGTGGATCCTGACGGCGCTGTCCTTCGGCGCGCTCGTCTACGGCGTGTACGAGCACCATTGGCTGGGGTGGCGCGTCGGCGAAGGCTCGATGAGCGGCGCGGAGGCGCTCATTCAGTACGTCACCGGCTATCTGCTCGAGTGGTCGCTGTCGGTCGACAACATCTTCGTGATCGCGGTGATCTTCACCTTCATGAAGATCCCGCCGCAGTTCCAATATCGCGTGCTCTTCTGGGGCATCATCGGCGCCATCGTGTTGCGCGGCGCGATGATCGCGATGGGTTCGGCGCTGATCCACGCCTTCGATTGGATGTTCTACGTTTTCGGCGCGATCCTGCTCATCTCGGCGGCGCGCATGCTGAAGAGCGAAGAGGAGCAGTTCGATCCGGGCAAGAGCGTGCTCGTGCGCCTCGCGCGGCGCGTGTATCCGGTGACCGATCGGCTGGACGGCGACCGCTTCTTCACGATCGAGAAGGGCGCGCGCGCCGCGACGCCGCTCTTCGTGACGCTGCTGCTCGTCGATTTCGCCGACGTGGTGTTTGCCGTCGATTCGATCCCGGCGATCTTCGCCGTGACGCAGGATCCCTTCATCGTCTTCACGTCCAACGCCTTCGCGATCCTCGGCCTGCGCTCGCTTTATTTCGCGATCGCCGGGCTCATGGTCATGTTCAAGTACCTGAAGGTGAGCCTCGTCTTCATTCTGGGCTTTGTCGGCGTGAAGATGATGCTGCATCATCATCTGAGCATTCCGCACGTCGTCTCGCTGGGCGTGATCGTCGGCTTCCTCGCGATCGGCATCGTTGCATCGCTCTTGTCGGCGCGCCGCGCCGAGTCTTGACGCTCGTGTGGGCCATGGCGGAGTGTGTCAGTGTCGACGCTCTGAACGGTTGAATAGGGGGCTCGCGAAATGGAGCTGCTGACCGATCCTCAGGTCTGGCTTGCCTTTGCCACGTTGACGGCGCTCGAGATCGTTCTCGGCATCGACAACATCATCTTCATCTCCATCCTGGTCGGGCGTCTTCCCGAGAATCAGCGCGGGCGCGGCCGCACCGTCGGACTGGCGCTGGCGATGCTCACGCGCATTCTGCTGCTCATCTCGATCGCGTGGGTGATGAGCTTGTCGAGCGAGCTGTTCGAGCTCTTCGGGCGCGGCTTCTCGGGGCGCGATCTCATTCTGATCGGCGGCGGGCTGTTCCTGCTCGCGAAGAGCACGATGGAGATCCATCACAGCCTGGAAGACGTGGAAGAAGAAGGACCGCACCTTGCTGCTGCGGCGAAGGCGACGTTCCTGAGCGTCATCACGCAGATCGCCGTGATCGACATCGTCTTCTCGCTCGATTCGGTGATCACGGCCGTGGGCATGGCCGAGCACGTCGAGGTGATGATCGCCGCAGTGGTCGTCGCCGTGCTCGTCATGATGTTCATGGCCGGCCCGATCGGCGACTTCGTCGACCGTCATCCGACGATCAAGATGCTGGCCTTGTCGTTCTTGATCCTGATCGGCGTGGCGCTCATCGGCGAGGGTCTTGGCCTGCACATCCCGAAGGGCTACATCTACTTCGCGATGGGCTTCTCGGTGGCCGTCGAGATGCTCAACATGCGCCTGCGCAAGAAGCTCAGGACGACCCGGCCGCTCAAGCTGCGGCGACCGGCCGCAGAAGAAGAAGGTTAACGAAGGCGGGGCTGGCGAGGCGCAACGGCCTCGCCAGCGTAGCGTTCAACCGTGCGCCGTGGCGCCGCTGGTCCGCGCCAGCACGCTGCGCTTCGCGCCGTAGGCGAAGTACACCACGAAGCCGATCACGATCCACGCGGTCATCCACTGCCAGTTGTCCTTGAAAGCCTGGAAGAAGAGGTACAGGCAGGTCAGTGCGCCGAGCGGGCACACGACGATGGCGCCCGGCACGCGGAAGGCGCGCGGCAGGTCCGGTCGCGTGTAGCGCAGCACGAGCACGCCGATGCAGACGGTCGCAAAGGCGAGCAGCGTGCCCATGGAGACGAGATCGCCGAGCACGTCGATCGGCAGCAGGCCGGCGAGCACCGTCGCGACCACGCCGATGAACGCCGTGCCCACGTGCGGCGTGCGATAGACGGGATGCACGCGGCCGAAGCGCGGCGAGATCAAGCCGTCCTGCGCCATCGAATAGAAGATGCGCGCCTGTCCCATGATCATCACGAGGATGACCGAGCTCAGACCGGCAACGGCACCGATCTCGACGAGCGTCTTGAGCCAAAGGAGATCGGGATACGCGGCGAGGGCGGTCGCAACCGGCTTCGGCGTGCCGAGCTCCGTGTACGGCAGCATGCCGGTCAGCACGGCGCACACCGCCATGTACAGCAGCGTGCACACGACGAGCGAGCCGAGGATGCCGATCGGCATCGCGCGCTGCGGATTCTTGGTTTCCTGCGCGGCGGTGGAGACGGCATCGAAGCCGATATAGGCGAAGAACACGATCGAGGCGGCGCGCAGCACGCCTTGAATGCCGAACTGGCCTTGCTCGTTCGCCGGCGGGATGAACGGATCCCAGTTCGCGACATCGACGTGTTGCACGCTGAAGCCGATGAACAGCAGGATCACCGCCAGCTTGACGACGACGATGATGCTGTTCGCGAGCGCCGACTGCGTGATGCCGCGATAGCAGAGCGCGCAAATGGCGATCACGATGGCAATCGCCGGCACGTTGGCGATCGCGCCGGTGAATTCGAGGTGTCCGTTCGAGTACGCGAGCGGTGCGCTCGACAGGACATCGGGTAACGCGAGCTGGACGCCGAGCGAATTACCGATCGTTCCCAGGAGGCTGTTCATGTAGCCCGACCAGCCCACCGCGACGGTCGACGATGCGAAGAGGTATTCGAGAACCAGGTTCCAGCCGATGAACCAGGCGACGACCTCGCCGAGCGTGGCGTAGGCGTACGAGTACGCGCTGCCCGAGACCGGCAGCATGGCGGCGAACTCGGCGTAGCACAGACCCGCCAATGCGCACGCAAAGCCCGCGAGGACGAAGCTCAGCATCACCGCAGGTCCGGCGTGATTCGCCGCAGCTTGACCCGTCAACACGAAGATACCGGCGCCGATGATGGCACCGACACCGAGCATGACGAGGTGCCGCGCCGTCAGCACCCGCTTGAGCGTGACTTCCCCTTGGAGAGTACCTTCGACCGGCTCCCCCGCATCGACATGCGGGGCAGGAGCCACCGGTTTTGTTCTAAACAGATCCACGCGACTCGTCCTCCCGTAATCTGCCGCAGCCGCTCTTTGGTCGGCGCGCTTCTATTCGCGGCCGACTGTACAGAACGGTTTTCCGAAAATCGAGGCGCTCGTGCACGGCAGCGCCCCGTGCGCGACCGGGCGGGGAATCGCGTGACGCCGTTGTAACCGCGAGAGGTGTCGGTCAGTCGCGCAGCTCCGGCGGCACGAAGGGACGCAGCGTTTCGATGAGCGCGGCATAGACCTTCGGCGTGCCGGCCACGATGTGGCCCTCATGCTTGTACTCGCCGCCGGTGAGCGTGCCGACCATGCCGCCGGCTTCGGTGATGAGCACCACGCCTGCAGCCGTGTCCCAGGGCGACAGCCCGAGCTCCCAGAAACCGTCGAGACGGCCGGCCGCGACGTAGGCGAGATCGAGCGCGGCCGCGCCGGGACGGCGGATGCCGGACGTCTGCTGCGTGACCGCCTTGAACATCGACATGTAGTTGTCGAGCCAGTGCAGATTGGAGCGATACGGAAAGCCGGTGCCGATCAGCGCGCGCTCGAGCCCGTTGTGGCCGCTCACGCGGATGCGTCGACCATCGAGCTGTGCGCCTTCGCCCCGCGAGGCGGTGAAGAGCTCCTGACGCAGCGGATCGTAGACGACGCCGTGCTCGATGCGGCCGCGACGCTGTACGGCGATCGAAACGGCGAACTGCGGGAAACCGTGCATGTAGTTGGTCGTGCCGTCGAGCGGATCGATGATCCACACGAACTCGGCGTCCCCGGTCTTGCCGCTTTCTTCGGCGAGGAAGGCGTGGTCGGGATAGTGCTTGCGAACGGTTTCGATGATTTCCCGTTCCGCCAGCATGTCGATCTCGGTGACGAAATCGTTCTGGCCTTTCGCGCGCACGTCCAAGCGCGGGCCGCGATTCATGCCGCGGACGATGATCTCCCCGGCTCGGCGAGCGGCGCGAATGGCGATGTTCAATAGCGGTTGCATGCGTGGAAATCCTCGGACAAAGCCTGGGGGCAGTTCGAATTAAAGAGCGGACCGCAAAGCGGTGGGAGGACGCTAGAATAGCAAGGCCCGCCGACGAGGTGGCGCGGCGCTGAGGTATGAGGCGAGGTGCTCGTACGAGTCGGTCGTTTGCCCCGTCGATCCTGCGCCCCGGCGCGGCCTCATCGAGCGGTTGGTTTCTTTCCCATTGCGCGCCTGCCTTATGTCCATTCGCATCGTTCTCGTCGACACGAAACACCCCGGCAACATCGGGGCGAGCGCGCGCGCGATGAAGAACATGGGTCTGCGCGAGCTGTATCTCGTGCGTCCGCAGGCGTTCCCGCATCTGGAAGCGAGCGCGCGCGCCTCGGGCGCCAATGATGTGCTCGCCGATGCGCACGTGTGCGCAACGCTCGACGAAGCGATCGCCGATTGCGGTCTGGTCATCGGCACGAGCGCGCGTCAGCGCCATCTTCCGTGGGATCTGCTCGAGCCGCGCGAGTGCGCACAGCGCATCGTGCGCGATGCGCAGACGGGTCATGTCGCCATCGTCTTCGGCTCCGAGCGCTACGGGCTCACGAACGAAGAGCTCGCGCGCTGTAACGCGCTCATGACCATTCCGACCAATGACGAATACAGCTCGCTCAACGTCGCGATGGCGGTGCAGGTGATCGCCTACGAGCTGTGGCTTGCGATGCGGCCGGGTGCGCCCCTGCCGCCGCCGCGCGAAGTGCCGCTCGCGACCGCCGAGGAGATGGCGCGCCTGTATGCGCATCTCGAAGAAGTGCTGGAGCTCATCGATTTCCGCGATCGCACCGGCGGTGGGCATCTCATGGCCCGGATCCGTCGGCTGTTCAATCGCGCCAATCTGGATCAGAACGAGATGAACATCCTGCGCGGCATCTTGACGGCCGTGCAGGCGCGGCGGCGCCCGGCGGGGAAAACGGCGGTTCGATGACGAGCAAGCTTCCCATCTATCTCGATTACGCCGCGACCACGCCGCTCGATCCGCGCGTCGCGGAGGCGATGGCCGAGTGCCTGCGCGAGCCCTCGCTGCAAGGCAATCCGTCGTCGGTCGGCCACGAATACGGCCGGCGTGCGCGCGCCCGCATCGAACAGGCGCGGGCGCAAGTGGCAGCCGCCATCGGCGCGCGTCCGGAGTGCATCGTGTGGACCTCGGGTGCCACCGAATCGAACAATCTCGCGCTCTTCGGCGTCGCGCGCTTCCACGCCGATCGCGGCCGGCACATCGTCTCATCGCGCACCGAGCACAAGGCGGTGCTCGATGCGCTCAAACAGCTCGAAGCCGAAGGCTTTCAGGTGACGTATCTCAAGCCGGGTCGCGACGGCATCGTCAGGCCCGAGCAGGTGGCCGAGGCGCTACGTCCCGACACGCAGCTCGTCTCGCTCATGCACGTGAACAACGAGCTCGGCGTGATTCAGGACATCGCCGCGGTCGGCCGACTCTGCCGCGAGAAGGGCATCGCATTCCATGTCGATGCGGCGCAGAGCGTCGGCAAGCTGCCGATCGACGTGCAGGCGATGAACGTCGATCTCATGTCGCTTACCGCGCACAAGGTCTACGGTCCCAAGGGGATCGGTGCGCTCTATGTCCGCCGCCGCCCGCCGCTCGGCTTGCGTCCGATCATATTCGGCGGCGGACAGGAGCTCGGTTTGCGCTCGGGGACGCTTGCCACGCATCAGATCGTCGGCATGGGCGTGGCCTTCGAGCTGGCCGAACGCGAGCGCGCGGAAGATGTGGCGCGGATCGGCGCCCTGCGCGAGCGGCTGTGGCGCGGCTTGGCGCAACTGCCCGATGTCGAGCTCAACGGGCATCCCGACGAGCGCGTCTGCAACGTGCTCAACGTGAGCTTTCATGGCGTCGAAGGCGAGAGCCTGCAGTTCGCCTTGCGCGACATCGCCGTCTCGACGGGCTCGGCGTGCGCATCGGCCTCCGACGAACCGTCGTATGTGCTGCGCGCGCTCGGCCGCAGCGACCATCTCGCGCAGAGCTCGCTCAGATTCAGTCTCGGACGCTTCACGACCGAGCAGGAAATCGATGCGGCGATTGCGGCCGTGACCCGCGAGGTCACGCGGTTGCGTGAGCTTGCGCCTCGCTCGTCAGGTTGAAACGTTCCCATGAGTTACTCAGCGCTGGTGGAGCGTCATTTCCTGACGCCGCGCAACGTCGGCGCGCTCGCCGCTGCGTCGGATGTCATCGCGGCACGCCGCGGCGCGCCGGCGCAGGGCATCGAGATCGAGCTCAGCGGGGGTATCGCGGACGGACGGCTGATCGACCTCAAGCAGCGCGTGTACGGCTGTCCGCATGCGATTGCCGCGGCCTCGTGGCTGACCGAGCGCTTGGCCGGTGCAAGCCTTGCGGACTTGGACGCATGGAGCTGGCGCGAAGCGGCCGATGCGCTCGAAGTTCCGCCCGAAAAGTGGGGGAGGCTGCTCGTTCTGGAAGATGCGGTACGCGCGCTCGCCAGGGAGTGGCGCGGCCGTCTATAGAGTCATGCAGAAACAGCATGACCGCGCCCTTGACTGTGGCCCCTGCGACCGCAATTCTGGGACTGATCGGACACAAGGAGCTGTAACGTACCCATGTCGATTTCCCTCACTCCCGCTGCTGCCGACCGGGTTCGCACCTTCCTCGGGCGTCGAGGACACGGGATTGGCTTGCGTCTGGGTGTGAAGAAGACCGGCTGCTCCGGCTTCGCGTACATCGTGAACTACGCCGACGAGGTCGGCGAGAACGACCTCGTGTTCGAAGATCGCGGCGTCAAGGTGGTCGTCGATCGCGACAGCTTCGGTTACCTCAAGGGCACCGAGATCGATTTCGTGAAGCAGGGGCTCAACGAGGCCTTCCGCTTCCGCAATCCCAACGTCAAAGGGGAGTGCGGGTGCGGCGAGAGCTTCACCGTCTGACGAACCGTACGGCAGCGACCGCGTGCGCGGCCGGCTGACTTCCTTCGGGCGTCCCGCGCGTGGCCGGCGGGGCCGCTACGCTAACTCCTCGCCCCGTCTCGTTTTCTTGCCGCTCTGCGACGCGGCGGGTAGACTGCGCGCGCAAAAACCGGGGTGTCGAGCCGAGGGCTCGCGGCTGCCGGCGCGGTAGTGCTCGCGTTTTGGCCGGCCGATCGAAAGCCCTTGTTTCTGCACATGAATTTTATTGTCCGGTCGCGGGCGCCTGCGTCGTGACGCAAGCCACTGGCCGAGCAGCCTTCAATTCATTCCCTACATCGAGGTCCAAGAGTCCATGGCGCTAGAACGCACCCTTTCCATCGTCAAGCCTGACGGCGTGCAGAAGAACCTGATCGGCGAGGTCTATCGTCGCTTCGAGCAGGCGGGTCTGCGCATCGTCGCGGCGCGCATGCTGCATCTCACCCAGGCGCAGGCCGAGGCTTTCTATGCGGTTCACCGCGAGCGTCCGTTCTTCAAGGATCTCGTGAAGTACATGATTTCCGGCCCCGTGATGGTGCAGGTGCTCGAAGGCGAGAACGCCGTTGCCAAGAACCGCGAGATCATGGGCGCGACGGATCCGAAGAAGGCCGACAAGGGCACGATCCGCGCCGACTTCGCGAAGAGCATCGAGGAGAACGTCGTGCACGGCTCCGACAGCCTCGAGAACGCGCAGAAGGAGATCGCGTTCTTCTTCGCCGAAGCCGACATTTGCCCGCGCACTCGCTAATCGCGAGCGAGGCGGCGGAAACGAGGCGATAAGATCTTGGCTTCCGCCGCCGAGCGGCGCACCGCCTGCGACAGTCCCATGAGCGCGATACCTCACAAGACGAACTTGCTCGGTCTGACGCGGACCGAGCTCGAAGCGTTCGTCGCGGAGCTCGGCGAGAAGCCGTTCCGTGCGCGTCAGCTCATGAAGTGGCTGTACAAGCGCAACGAGTGCGACTTCGACGCAATGACCGACCTTGCGAAGTCCTTCCGCGCCAAGCTCAAGGACGTCGCCGAGGTCAGAGTGCCCCGCGTCGTCACGACGCAAGTTTCCGCCGACGGTACCCGCAAGTGGCTGCTCGCGCTCGATTCGGCTGAAGGTGACCAGCAGCTGGAGGACTCGGCGCGAAGCGTCTACGACCCTCAGCCTTCCGCCGCCGGTCTCCAGTCCAGCCGGCAGGCCATCGAAATGGTCTTCATCCCCGAGCCCGGCCGCGGCACGTTGTGCATCTCGAGCCAGATCGGCTGCGCGATGGATTGCTCGTTCTGCTCGACGGCACAGCAAGGGTTCAACCGCAATCTGAGCGCGGCGGAGATCGTCGGCCAGGTTTGGCTCGCCAATCGCGAGCTCGGTTTCCAGCCGGGCGGCGATCGCCTGATCACGAACGTCGTCTTCATGGGCATGGGCGAGCCGCTCGCCAACTATCGCAATGTCGTGCCCGCCGCCGAGATCCTGATGGACGATCTCGGTTTCGACATTTCGCGGCGCCGCGTGACCGTGAGCACCTCGGGGCTCGTGCCGCAGATGCGCCGGCTCGCCGAGGAGACCAACTGCGCGCTCGCTGTCTCGCTCCATGCACCGAACGATGCGCTGCGCGACGAGCTCGTGCCGATCAATCGCAAGCATCCGATCGCCGAGCTCCTCGACGCTTGCTGGCACTATGTCGAGAAGCAGAACGCGCGCAGCATCACTTTTGAATACGTCATGCTCGACGGCATCAACGACCGGCCCGAGCATGCCCACGAGCTCGTGCGACTGCTGCGGGGCCGTCCCGCGAAGCTCAATTTGATTCCGTTCAATCCGTTTCCACGGACCCGCTATCGACGCTCCACGCCCGAGGCGATCGAACGCTTCCGCGATATCTTGAACGCGAACGGCGTGGTGGCCACGACGCGGCGCACGCGCGGCGACGACATCGACGCCGCATGCGGCCAGCTCGTCGGCAGGGTGAACGACCGCACGACCGTACGGCTCGGTTCCAAGCTCATCTCAGTGGCGGTGCAATCGTGAGACGAATAACAACCATCATCGGGCTCATGTCCCTCGCGATTGGCTTGGCTGGCTGCGCCGGCAACGCGAGTCAGAAGCAGGCAAACATGCAGCGCGCCTCGCAGATCAACCTCGATCTCGCGGTGGAGCATCTGCGCAAGGGCAACCTGGCCCTTGCCAAGGAAAAGCTCGATCGCGCGCTCGAGCAGGATCCGCGCAATGCAGCCGCGCATTCGGTTGCGGGCGTGCTCTACGACCGGCTCGGCGAGCCGAACAAGGCCGACACTCACTATCAACGCGCCGTGTCGCTCGCGCCGGACAATGCCGAGTACAAGAACAATTACGCCGCGTATCTCTGCCAACGCAATCGTTACGACCGCGGCGAGAAGCTCGCGCTGCAGGCGGCCAGCAATCCGCTCTACAAGACGCGCGAGGTCGCCTATTACAACGCCGGCACGTGCGCGCGCAGCGGCGGCGCGCTCGATCGCGCGGAGCAGCACTTCCGCGCAGCATTGAGCGTGCGGCAACGCTTCCCCGAGGCGCTGCTGCAGCTCGCTGAAATCGAGTACGAGCAGAAGAACTATCTGTCGGCGCGCGGCTTCTTGGAGCGCTATCTCGAAATCGGACGCACGACGCCCGCCACGCTGTGGCTCGGCGTGCAGATCGAGCGGGCGCTGGGTAATGCGCAGGCTGCCGAGCAATATGCGACGCGCCTGAAGGTCGAGTTTCCGAACGCGAAACAGACCAAGGAATTGATCGAAGCAGAGCGGAATCCCGGATGAGCGAGGCCGAGAGCGTGCAACCTGCGCCCGCCGATGCGGACGCAACGCCGGGTGCGCTGCTCAAGCAGGCGCGCGAGCGCGCGCAGCTGAGCGTGCTGCAAGTCGCGGAGGAGCTGCACCTCGATACGTGGATCGTCGAGGCGATCGAAGAGAATCGTTTCAGCGTGCTCGGTGCGCCGGTGTTCGCGCGCGGGCACCTGCGCAAGTACGCGACGCAGCTCGGCCTGTCGCCCGACGACATCCTCGCGCGCTACGAGGCGCTGCAGGATCGGCCCGTCGAGCCCGAACCCGTGCCGATTGCGCTTGCCGATTCCGTGCGCGGGCCGCGCGGCTCCGCGAAGAAGGCCGTGTGGACCATCGTGGTCTTGGCGGTGGTGGGCGTGCTCGGTTACCTCGTGTTCGATGCGTTCTTCAAGCCCGGAACGCCGCCGACGCCCGTGGCGAGCGCCCCGATTACGCCGGCGCCGGTCGAGACCGAAGCGTCGAGCGAGCCCGCAGCGCTCGAAGCGAACGAAAGCGTGGTGGCCGCGCCGCAGGCGCCGGCCGAGCAGCCGACGGCAGAGTTGCCGTCGCCGCAGACCGATACGGCGACGGTCGAATTGCCCGTGCCGAGCGGCACGGCAAGCACGCAGCCGGCAACGGCGTCGACGCCGGTCGAGCTGCGCTTGGAATTCACCGGCGAGTCGTGGACGGAGATTTACGATTCAGCAGGGCGCCGGCTGATGTTCGGCATCGGCACGCCTGAGACGCCGCGGACCGTCAGCGGCATTGCGCCGATTCAGGTGATCCTGGGCGCGGTGTCCGCCGTGAAGTTGCAGGTCAACGGTCAGACGGTTGCGATTCCACGGCGCGAAGGCCGCGAGGCGGTGCGCTTTACCATCGAGGCCGACGGCACGCTGCGCTGATGCGTCGCGCGCGTCACGGCGCGCAGCGCGACAGAGCGTTCTAGATAAACGGGATTGGCATTGGATACTTCTTCGATACAACCTCTTCAGCCGCCGCGCGGCATGAACGATGTGTTGCCGAGCCAGGTCGCGGCATGGCAGCGCCTCGAAAGCATCGCGCGCGAGCTCTTCGCCACCTACGGCTATCGCGAGATTCGTGTGCCGATCGTCGAGCACACCGCGCTCTTCAAGCGTTCGATCGGCGAGCTCACCGACATCGTCCAGAAGGAGATGTTCACCTTCCAGGACCCGGGCGGAGATTCGCTCACGCTGCGGCCCGAAGCCACGGCCGGCATCGTGCGCGCCATGATCTCGAACGGCCTGTTGCACAACCAGAAGCAGCGCGTCTGGTGCGCGGGCCCGATGTTCCGTTACGAGAAACCGCAGCGCGGACGCTTCCGTCAGTTCCATCAGATCGACGTCGAGGCCTTCGGCTACGCCGGTCCGGACATCGACGCGGAGCTCATCATGTTGAGCGCGCGGCTGCTCAAGCGCCTCGGCATCGAGCGCCTGGAGCTCAACTTGAATTCGCTCGGCACGCTCGAGTCGCGCAAGGTCTATCGCGAGGCGCTCGTTCGCTATTTCAGCGCGCACAAGTCGAAGCTCGATGCCGACAGCCTGCGGCGCCTCGAAGGCAATCCGCTGCGCATCCTCGACAGCAAGAATCCCGAGATGCAGGAAGTCATCGCCGGCGCGCCGGTGCTGACCGAGTATCTCGATGAGCCGTCGCGGCAGCATTTCAACGGCCTGCTGCGTCACCTCGACGCCGTGGGCATCAAGTACGTCGTCAATCCGCGGCTCGTGCGCGGCCTCGACTACTACACGCACACCGTGTTCGAGTGGCTGACCAACGAGCTCGGCTCGCAAGGCGCCGTCTGTTCCGGCGGACGTTACGACGGCTTGGTGGCGCAGCTCGGCGGCAAGAGCACGCCGGCCATCGGCTGGGCGCTCGGCGAAGAACGCTTGATCGAGCTGATCGAAGTGCAGCACGGTGCACAGCCGCAGGAAGCGCCGGATGTGTACTTCGTCATCTCCGGCACGCAGGCGGAGGCGGTCGGACTGACGCTCGCGGAGCGGCTACGCGACGAGCTGCCGGCCGTGCGCATCGAAACGCATTGCGGCGGCGGCAGCTTCAAGTCGCAGATGAAGCGCGCCGACCAGAGCGGCGCACGCTTTGCGCTCGTGCTCGGCGATTCGGAAGCGGAACGGCAGGTCGTGGGCCTGAAGTCGCTGCGCATCGAGGCGCCGCAAGTGGAGCTCGCCTGGGCCGATGCGGCCGCGGAGCTTCGTAAACGATTGACAGAAGGCTGAGCGCAGCCTTCCTGAGCGCTACAACCAAACATTCAACATCATCATCGGACCGCTATGTCTGACTATCTATCCGATCGCGAGCAGGAAGAGATACTGCGTAATTGGCTGCGCGATAACTGGCGCTGGATGTTCGGAGCCGTCGTGCTCGCGCTTGTCGCGATCGTGGGATCGCGCTCTTGGGAGTCGTACAAGACGCGGCGCGCCGAGCAGGCGGCAGCGGTGTTCGCGGAGTATCGTGCGGCGGACAACGAAGAGAGCCGCAAGAGCTCCTTCAGTCGTCTCGTGAGCGAGTTCAAGCGTTCGCCGTACGTTTGGCAGGCGCGGCTGCTCGAGGCCAAGGCGTATGTCGACGCCGGCAAGTACGAAGAAGCGGCCAGCGAGCTGCGCGCGGTCGTTGCGGAGGCGAAAGACGATGAGCTCGTGCAGGTGGCGCGGCTGCGTCTTGCGCGCGTGCTGATTCAGCTCGGCAATCACGACGAGGCGCTGCGCTTGCTCAAGCCCGAGTCGGCGGGCGCGTTCGCCGCACAGGTGCGCGAGGTGCGCGGCGATGCGCTCTACGCCAAAGGGGACAGCGAAGGCGCGCGGGCCGAGTACGCCGCGGCGCTCGCGGCGGGCGCGGATGCGTTCACCGATCGGTCGCTGCTCGAAATGAAGCTGCAGCAAACCGGCGGCGCGGTCGCCGACGCGCGTACGCCATAGAAGGTCTTCGATGATGAAAGCATCGTTTCCCAAGCTCGTGCGACACCTCGTGGCATGCACGGCGCTGGCCGCGACCGGCATGCTCGTCGGTTGCAGCGACAAAGACGTGGAACAGCCCGCCGAGCTCGTCGACTTTCAGGCGACGCGCAAGGTCGATCGGCTGTGGAGCGTGGGGCTCGGCGGCGACGCCAAGTACCTGCGGCTCGCGTTGCGGCCCACGGTGGTCGACGACGTGGTCTACGCCGCTTCGCACAAAGGCGAGGTCGTTGCGCTTTCCGCGAAGAACGGCCGGCGCTTGTGGAGCGTGAAGACCAAGCTGCCGCTCTCGGCAGGACCCGAGGTGCACGAAGGTCTCGTGGTGCTCGGCTCGAATGACGGCGATGTGATCGCCTTGTCGGCAACGAACGGCGCGGAGATCTGGCGTCGCTCGGTGGCGAGCGAAATCCTCGCGCGTCCGCTCGTGGTACGCGATCTCGTGATCGTGCGCACCGTCAACGGCCGGCTCGAAGCATTGTCGGCGACGGACGGCACGCCGCGTTGGTCGCTCGATGAGACGGTGCCGCGTTTGACGTTGCGCGGCACGGCGCCGCCGGTGCTGGCCGGCGATCGCATCATCGCCGCGTTCGACAACGGCCGCGTGCTCGCGGTCGATCCGCGCACGGGCGATGTGCTGTGGGACACCGTCGTCAATGCGCCGAGCGGACGTACCGAGCTCGAGCGTCTGGCCGACATCGATGCGCCGCCGCGCGTGTCGGGCAACGACATCTTCGTGGTCGGTTTCCAGGGACGCATGGCGATGCTTGCGCTCGATTCCGGACAAATCTGGTGGGCGCGCGACGCCTCGAGCTATCGCGGCTTTGCGATGGACGAGCGCACGATTTATCTGTCGAGCGCGGACGGCACGATCGTCGCGATGCGCCGCTCCGACGGCGGCGTGCTGTGGGAGCAGGATGCGCTCAAGCGTCGCGGATTGACCGCGCCGGCCGTCGACGGCGATGCGATCGTCGTCGGCGACTTCGAAGGCTTCTTGCACTGGCTCGACAAGTCGACGGGCGAGTTCGTCGCGCGCCACAAGACCGACGGCGAACGCATCACCAACGCGCCGGTGGCGAGCGAAGCGGGCGTGTTCGTGCAGACGGACGCCGGTCACGTGTTTGCGTTCAAGAGCCGCGTCAGCGCCGAGTCGGGCGTCGCGCAGTAGCCGTGCGATAGTCGCGCATCGTTTCAGTAGTGCCATATGTTGCCGGTCATCGCGCTCGTCGGTCGCCCCAACGTCGGTAAGTCGACGTTGTTCAATGTGCTGACCGGCACCCGCGATGCTTTGGTCGCCGACGTCCCGGGTCTTACGCGCGATCGCAAGTACGGCTTCGGCAAGGTCGGGCCGGTGCCGTATCTCGTCGTCGACACGGGCGGGCTCGTCGCCGACGCGGAAGGTGTCGAAGAGCTGATGGCGCAGCAGACCCTGCGCGCCGTCGAAGAAGCGCATCGCGTGCTGTTTCTCGTCGATGCGCGCGAAGGGCTCGTCCCATCAGACCGCTTCGTCGCCGAGATCTTGCGAACGCGGGGCAAGGATGTCGTGCTCGTCGCCAACAAGGCCGAAGGGTTGGACCCTGCAACCGCGGCCGCTGAGTTCTACGAGCTCGGGCTCGGCGAGCCGCAAGCGATCTCGTCTGCGCACGGCGCCGGCGTGCGCGCGCTGATGGAGCGCGTGCTGGCGGGTTTCGAAGCGCCGCCGCAGGACGAGCGCGCCGACGCCGACAAGGAAATTCGCGTCGCGGTCATCGGGCGTCCCAACGTCGGCAAGTCCACCTTGATCAATCGTCTGCTCGGCGAAGAGCGGCTCGTTGCGTACGACCAGCCGGGCACCACGCGCGATGCGGTGTTCGTTCCCTTCGAGCGCGACGGCCGCAAGTACACGCTGATCGATACCGCGGGCGTGCGCCGCCGTTCGCGCATCGAAGAGGCGATCGAAAAATTCAGCGTCATCAAGGCGCTGCAGGCGGTCGATTCCGCGCACGTCGTGATCGGCGTGATCGACGCCCACGATACGGTCGCGGAGCAGGACGCGAGCTTGTTCGGCATGGTGGCCGAGCGCGGACGTGCGCTCGTCATCGCGGTGAACAAGTGGGACAACATTCCCTCCGACAAGCGCGATGAGATTCGCACCGGGCTCGATCTGCGTCTGCCGTTCCTGGATTTCGCACCGATTCATTTCATCTCGGCGCTGCACGGCACCGGCGTCGGCGAGCTCATGCGCGCCGTGGCCCATGCTTACGACGCCGCGATGCGCGAGATGCCGACGCCGGAGCTTACGCGCGTGCTCGAAGCCGCAGTCGAGCAGCATCAGCCGCCGCTCGTGCGCGGACGGCGCATCAAGCTGCGCTATGCGCATCAGGGCGGGCGCAATCCGCCGATCATCGTCGTGCACGGCAATCAGGTGGAGCACGTGCCGGATGCCTATCGGCGCTACTTGAGCAATGTCTTTCGCCGGCATTTCCGGCTCGAAGGCACGCCGGTGCGCGTCGAGTTCCGCTCGGACGAGAATCCGTTCGCCGGCAAGCGCAACGTGCTGACGGCGCGTCAGCGGCGCAAGCGTCAGCGGCTGATCAGACGCGCGCGACGCTGAGCGCGGGAAGCGAAATTCGGAAAGCGTGAATCGAGAACGCGATTCAGCTGCTAGAGTCTACTGTTTGAGTTTCAGAGCCCACCCATGACTGCCGCGCGCAAGATCTTGAAGCTCGATCGCCCGTTCGAGATGCGGCGGGGCGGAGCGCTGCACGACGTCGAGATTGCCTACGAGACGTGGGGCGATCTCGCGTTCTGTCGCGACAACGCGATCCTCATCTTCACGGGGCTGTCGCCGTCGGCGCATGCGGCCTCGTCCACCGAGGATCCGTCGCCCGGCTGGTGGGAAGACATGATCGGACCGGGCCGGCCGATCGACACGCGTCGCTACTTCGTTATCTGCGTCAATTCGCTCGGCAGCCCGTTCGGCTCGACATCGCCCGCATCGATCAATCCGGCAACGGGCCGGCCGTATCGGCTCACGTTCCCGGTGCTCACGGTCGAAGACATCGCACGCGCCGGCTATGAAGTTGCAACCGCGCTCGGCGTGAAGCAGCTTGCGGCCGTGATCGGCCCGTCGCTTGGCGGCATGACGGTGCTCGCGTATTGCGCGCTCTTCCCGGAGGCGGCGCGCACGATGATTTCGATCTCCGCTTCGGCGCGCTCCTCGCCGTTTGCCATCGCGCTGCGCTCGCTGCAACGCGAGATGATCCGCCGCGATCCGCTGTGGAAGGACGGCAACTACGAACCCGATGCGATGCCGGTGAGCGGTATGCGCCTGGCGCGCAAGCTCGGCATGATCACGTACCGCTCGGCCAAGGAATGGGCGGTGCGTTTCGGACGCGAGCGCGCCAACGTCGAGCGCAAGCCCGGCGATCCGTTCGGCATCGACTTCGAGGTCGAGGCGTATCTCGAGAACCACGCGGTCAAGTTCACCGGGCAGTTCGATCCGAACTGTTACCTGTATCTCTCGCGCGCCATGGATTTGTTCGATCTCGCCGATCACGGCGGCTCGGTGGCCGAAGCATTGAAACGCTTCAAGGTCGAGCGCGCGCTCGTCATCGGCGTCGAAACGGATCTGCTGTTCCCGATCGAGCAGCAGGAGGAGCTCGCGGAAGGATTGAGCGCCGGCGGCCGCGACGTCACATTCGCACGCTTGCCGTCGCTGCAAGGCCACGATTCGTTCCTGGTGGATATGGATCGATTCAGGCCGGTGATCGGCGACTTCCTGAACGCGTCCACCTAGCGCGAGGCGGCCGCCGCTGCGCGTCGGCAAGGCGGCTGCGCCGCATCAAGGAAGCCCGCGGCAGGGACATTGCTGGTGCAGCACAAGTATCTAAAGCAGGCGCGCAGCGCGCGCCTCTTGCTACAGCCTACAGCCTAGAGCCTACAGCCTACAGCCTAAGACGTATGTCTCAACCATCCTCTCTTTCCTGGGCAGAACGCGATGCCGCCGTCGTGTGGCACGGCTTCACGCAGATGTCCTGCTACATCGAGAACGTGCCGGTAATCGTCGAGCGGGCCGAAGGGCGCGAGCTCATCGACGTCGACGGGCGTCGCTATCTCGATGCGATTTCGTCACTCTGGGTGACTACGCTCGGTCATCGTGTGCCGGAGCTCGATGAGGCGGTGCGCGAGCAGCTCGATCGCATCGCGCATTCGACGATGCTCGGCAACGGCAATCGCATCGTCATCGAGCTCGCCGAAGCGCTCGCGCGCGTGGTGCCGATGGACAAGCCGCATTTCATCTTTGCATCGGACGGTGCGGCGGCGGTGGAGCAGGCGCTCAAGATCGCATTCCAGTATTGGACGAATCAGGGCATTCGCGGCCGCACGACATATCTCGCCTTCGGCGACGCCTATCACGGCGACACAATGGGCGGCGTCTCGCTCGGCGGCGGTGGCTTCGGGACGGATATCTTCGATCCGCTGCGCTTCCCCGTGCTGCGTGCGCCATCGTTTCGCGATCCGAATGCGCTCGACATTGCGGCACAGATGGTCGAGCAGCATGCCGAGAAGCTCGCCGCCGTGGTCGTCGAGCCGCTCGTGCAAGGTGCGGCAGGTATGCTCGTTGCGGATCCGGCAAAGTTTGCGCGGCTGCGCGAGGCGTGCAGCAAGACAGGCGTGCTGCTCGTCTGCGACGAAGTGGCGACGGGTTTCGGGCGCACCGGCACGCTGTTCGCGTCCGAGCAATGCGGTTTGCGCCCCGATCTCATGTGCTTGGGCAAGGGGATCACCGGCGGCTACTTGCCGATGTCGGCGACGGCGGCGAGCGATCGCGTGTATCGGGCGTTCCTCGGTCCCGACTTGAGCGAGAAGACGTTCTATCACGGCCATTCGTACGGCGGGAACGCGCTCGCGGCCGCGGTGGCGTTGCGGCACCTCGAGCTCTTCCAACGCTGGAACGTGCTCGACAACGTGCGCTCGCGTGCAGCCGAGCTCGGCGCCGCGCTTGCGCAGCGCATTCAGCCGCTCGCCGGTGTGCGTGAGATTCGCCAAGCGGGGCTCATGATGGCGATCGATCTCGCCAACGATTCGGCCGAGCGGCGTCTGGCGCGGCGCACTTGCGCAGCCATGGTTCGTCGCGGCGTGCTGGCGCGCTCGCTCGGCAGCAACATCATTCTCGTGCCGCCGCTTACGATCACGTCGGAAGAAATCGAACGCATCGTGGCGACGATGCAAGCGGCACTTGCCGAGGTACTGGCGTGAGCACGTGGGACGAGTGGATTCGCGGCGAGCTCGATGCGGTTCGCGCGGCGAATCGCTGGCGGCGCACCGTTGCATTCGACGGCGACGGCCCGATCGGGCGGGTCGGCGAGCGTGAGGTCGTCACTTTCGCCTCGAACGACTATCTCGGGCTCATCGCGCATCCCGAAGTGCGCCGCGCAGCGATCGAAGCCCTCGAAACTTTCGGCTCGGGCTCGGGCGCCTCGCGGCTGGTGACGGGCACGCGCTCGCTGCATCACCTGCTCGAGCAAGAGATCGCCGACTGGAAGGGCGTCGAAGCCGCGCTCGTGTTCCCGACCGGCTACGCGGCCAATCTCGGCGTGCTGCAAGTCTTCGGCACCGCCGAGGCGACGATCTTCAGCGACGAGCTCAATCACGCGTCGATCATCGACGGCTGCCGTCTCGCGAAAGCGCGCAAGGTCGTCTTTCGACACAACGACGCCGAACACTTGCGCGATCTCATGCGCGCAACGAGCGGCCGCAAGATCGTCGTCACCGAAGCGGTGTTCTCGATGGACGGCGACACTGCGCCGTTCGAGGCGCTGATCGACGTGTGCCGCGAGCACGAGGCGCTGCTAGTCGTCGACGAAGCGCACGCCGTGCTCAGCACGAATCTCAAGAGCGACTATCCCGGATACATTCGCGTCGGCACATTGTCGAAGACGCTCGGTGCGCTCGGCGGCTGGGTCGCTGCGACGCGCGCCGTGATCGATCTGCTCGTCAATCGTGCGCGCACGTTCATTTTCACGACGGCAGTGACGCCCGCCGACGCAGCGGCGGCGCGAGCGGCGCTGCGCGTCTACAGGAGCGACGAAGGCGATCGCCTGCGCGCCCGCTTGCGCAAGTACGTGCAGACGCTTCGCCCCGGTCGTCCGTCGCCGATCGTACCCGTCATCATCGGTCCGGAAGCGGCGGCAATCGAAGCGTCTGCGGCTTTGCTGGAAAAAGGCTTCTACGTGCCCGCGATTCGTCCGCCGACGGTTCCGCCCGGAACGTCGCGTCTGCGCGTCGCGCTGTCTGCCGCGCACACGCCCGAGATGATCGAACGCCTGCGCGATGCGTTGGCAGCCATCGCGCCTGACAGCTTGTAGCCATGACGACACGGCATCGCATCGTTGTCGCCGGTACCGGTACGGAGATCGGCAAGACTTGGACCTCGGTGCAATTGTTGAAGCACCTGCGCGCGCAAGGACTGCGCGTGGCCGCGCGTAAACCCGCGCAATCATTCGAGCCGACGGATGCCACCACCGACGCCGATCAGCTCGCCGCGGCATCCGGCGAAGAGCCGTACACGGTCTGCCCGAAGCATCGCTGGTATGAGATTCCGATGGCGCCGCCGATGGCAGCAGATGCGCTCGGTCGTCCCCGCATCACGCTCGATGAGCTGATCGCCGAGACTCCCTGGCCGGCCGATGCCGACGTCACGCTCATCGAGACGGCGGGCGGTTTGTGCTCGCCCATCGCGCACGATGCCGACAACCTTCAACTGATCCAACGCCTCGGCCCGACCAGCGTCCTCCTCGTTGCCGACGCCGGTCTCGGCACGCTCAACTCCGTGCGTCTGTGCCTGCGTGCCCTGGGTGACATTCCGACTACGGTCTTTCTCAACCGCTTCGATCCTGACAATCGGCTTCATTGTCTGAACAAGGAATGGCTGGAGCGGGACGGGGTCAGGGCGGTCGTGGAGATCGCCGGGCTTCCCTGAAGTCACTCGGATCGACGCGGCAGCGATCGACCTATGGCCGCGCGCGTCAGTAGGGCGACACTCTAGAGGATTCCACGATACATTCCGGGGTGGCCGTTGTGGTTAGTTGCCGACTCCGGCCGGGCATACCCGGAACGCGGCTTGTTGGCGCAGAGGCTTGTTGGCGCAGAGAGGATGCGTCTTGCAGCGGGCCTGCCGCCATGTGATCGCAGGCGGTGTCTCGGTCGAGCGCGTCGCCTCAAGAACGATAAAGCGAGCACCGCATGAGAAGACACCGCGAAGTCCACCACACGCAACGCTCCGGTTGGTTGCGTGCGGCCGTGCTGGGGGCGAACGATGGCATCGTCTCGACCGCAAGCTTGATCCTTGGCGTAGCGGCAACCGGTACCACCCAAAAAGCGATCATCGTCGCCGGAGTCGCCAGTCTCGTTGCGGGAGCCATGTCGATGGCGGCGGGCGAGTACGTGTCGGTCAGCTCGCAAGCGGATACCGAAAAGGCTGATCTCGCGCTCGAGAAAAAGGAGCTGGCCGCAGACCCTGAGTACGAGCACGCGGAGCTGCGCGCCATCTACATCAAGCGCGGTCTGGATGAAGACCTCGCGGATCGCGTCGCCACTCAGCTCATGGCGCGCGATGCGCTCGGCGCGCATGCACGCGACGAGCTCGGCATATCGGAGACGTTGCGGGCAAGGCCCGTGCAGGCCGCCATGGCCTCCGCTGCGTCGTTCGCGACCGGCGCGGCACTGCCGCTGTTGGCAGTCCTGCTGTTTCCGTTGTCTTGGATGATGTGGGGGATCGCGCTCAGCTCGCTCGCGTCCTTGGCGCTGTTAGGTGCGGTTGCAGCGCGCGCAGGCGGATCGCCGGTGCTCAAAGGCGTCGTCCGCGTGACGTTCTGGGGTGCGTTGGCGATGGCAGCGACCACCGCCGTGGGATCGCTGTTCGGCGTTGCTGCCTAGCGCCGATTAGCAGCGTCGAGCAATCCGCCGCGCTCGCCGCTATTCCTCGGCGATGAACAGTGCCGGGTCCACCATCGCGCCGTTGAGCGAAACGCCCCAATGCAGATGCGGGCCGGTGACGCGTCCCGTGGCGCCCACCACGCCGATCACATCGCCCGTCTCGACGCGATCGCCCGGTTTCACATCGATGCGATCCAGATGGCAGTACATCGTCACGAGCCCTGCGCCGTGATCGATGAACACCGTGTTGCCGTTGAAGAAGAAATCGCCGGCTTCGACCACCGTGCCCGGCGCAGGCGCGGCAATCGGCGTGCCCTTCGGCGCCGCGATGTCCATGCCGGAATGCGGCCGGCGCGGCTGACCGTTGAACACGCGGCGCGAGCCATAGGAATCCGAACGCGGTGCCGGCACAGGCACGCTGAGCGCGAACGTCGGCGTCGCAACTTCCGTGAAGCGTCGCAGCGCCGCTTGCGTGCGCCGCTGTTCGGCTTCGATGCGCTTTAGATCTTCCGCGAGCGGCGTGACTTTCCGCTCGTCGGTGATGGTGAGATGCTGCGTGCGATAACGCTTGTCGGTGACTTGGAAGGGCACTTGGATCGAGCGTTCGCCCGAGCGCACGATCAACTTGTGCTCGCCCGGTGCCGTATCGAGCGACAGGCCCACCACCGCGATCCAGCGATCTTCGTCGCGCACGACCGCGACGCGCCTGCCGTTGAAGTTCGCGACCGGCGCTTGCAGCTCGCTCGGCAGCGGTACGAGTGCGACACCGCCCGGCACGCGCGCTTCGCGCGGGAGCAGGGGAGCGGCGCAGAGTGCAGCCGACCACGACGCGGCAGCGAGCAGAGCGAACGCAACGAGCTTTTTCATCATCGGGACCGAACCTCAGCTTTTCGGGCTGTCCTCATCGTCGAGCAGCGTCAATTGGCGATTCTCGCCGCTCGACGTCGCTTCCACGCGCGCTTGGATCTCACCTTGCGCGAGCCGCGCGCGAATGCGCTGGCCGACGCCGACGGCTGCGCTCGAGGTGACGACGTGACCGCGCTCGTCCGTCACGATCGCATAGCCGCGATCGAGCGTGGCGAGCGGACTCATCGCATCGAGCATACCAGCCGCCGTGCCGAGTCGGCGCTTGAGCTCGAGCAGCTGCGTATTGATCGCCGCGGTCAGCGCGTTGCGTGCAACTTCGAGACGCCCCTTGGCAGCAGCAACGCGCAAGGCGGGCGAACGTTGACGCAGATGCGCGGCGAGATGCAGCAGCGTGCTACGGCGAGTGGCAATCGTGTGCCGGGCGGCGCGCAGGAGCCGGCGTTCGAGATCGTCGAGACGTTGGGCGCGCTGCCTGAGCTCGGCACGCGGATCGAGCTGGGCGAGGCGGCGCTTGAGCCAATTGAATCGCTGGATGCGCTCGGTGAGCAGTCGACGCAGCGTGCCCGTGAGCCGGCGCTCGATCATGGTGAGCGTGCGCAGCCATTCTGCGCAGTCGGGCGCGACGAGCTCCGCGGCACCGGTCGGCGTCGGCGCACGCACGTCCGCGACGAAGTCGGCGATCGTAAAGTCGATCTCGTGGCCGACGCCGCTCACGATCGGAATCGTGCAGTCGGCGATTGCCCGCGCCACGATCTCCTCGTTGAACGCCCAAAGGTCTTCGAGCGAGCCGCCGCCGCGGGCGAGGATGAGCACGTCGCAGTCGGCGCGCTGGCTCGCCAAGCGAATCGCCGCCGCGATCTGCGGCGCCGCGGCCGCGCCTTGCACCTGCACCGGATAGAGCAGGACCGGGATCGTGCAGAAGCGGCGCTTCAGGATATGCAGGATGTCGCGAATGGCGGCGCCGGTGGGCGAGGTGATGACGCCGATGCGTTTGGGCAGCTTCGGCAGCGGGCGCTTGCGGGCCGGATCGAACAGTCCTTCGGCGGCGAGCTTGGCCTTGAGCTCCTCGAACTTGCGCCGGAGCAGGCCTTCGCCTGCTTCCTCGAGGTAGTCGAGGATGAGCTGATAGTCGCCGCGCGGCTCGTACAGGCTCACGCGCCCGCGGCCCTGCACGTGCATGCCGTCCTTCGGCGTAAAGCGCGTGAGCAGATTGCGCTGGCGGAACATGGCGCAGCGGATCTGTGCGCCCTCGTCCTTGAGGGAGAAGTACCAATGTCCGGAGGAGGGGCGCGACAGATTGGAGATCTCCCCCTCGATCCACACTGCCGGAAAGCCGCGCTCGAGCATCATCCGCGCCTCGCGGTTGAGCCGCGACGGCGTATACACGTCGCGCTGCGGGGTCTCGGCAGCGGGCGGGCTCGGCGGGATGGAGGCGAAGAGATCAGACATGCGTGCTGGCGACTCGATCGGCGTCTCAGGGCGGGCGCGGCATCGTCGCCCGCGAACGAGCAGGATACAGACAGTACCCTGCTGCTCGCCATCTTGCGCCAGGACGCTCGCCTCAGGCGGCGCTCGGCCGCACGGCCGACACGCATGCAGGGAGAACCTGACGCGCCCGGGCGCAGACGGGGCCGTCATTCGTCGGAAGGACGCCGCCGCGCCGCTCGTCTTCCGGCGTCCCGTCTCTGGTGTCGAATGCCCCCGCCGCGTAGAATGGCGTGCTTTCATCGATAATCGTGGACTCCCAACCATGCGTATTCTCGAGGAAGCACTCACCTTCGACGATGTGCTCCTGGTCCCCGCTTACTCGGAGTTCCTACCTCGCGACGCGGATCTGAGCAGCCAGCTCACTCGGACCATTCGGCTCAATCTCCCCATCGTCTCGGCCGCGATGGACACCGTCACGGAAGCGCGGCTCGCCATCACGATGGCGCAGGAAGGCGGCATCGGCATCATCCACAAGAACATGAGCATCGAGGCTCAGGCACGCGAAGTCCACCGCGTGAAGAAGTTCGAAAGCGGCGTCATTCACGACCCCATCACCACGACGCCCGACACCACGATTCGCGAAGTGCTGGAGCTGACGCGCGCGAAGAACATCTCGGGCGTGCCGGTGGTCGTCGGCACGAAGGCAGTGGGCATCGTCACGCATCGCGACCTGCGCTTCGAGACGAAGCTGGATGCGCCGGTCTCCACCGTCATGACGCCGCAGGATCGCCTCGTCACCGTGCGCGAGAACGCGCCGAAAGAGGAAGTGCTCGCGCTCCTGCACAAGCACCGCATCGAGAAGGTGCTGGTGGTGGACGACCAGTTCAACCTCAAGGGCATGATCACGGTCAAGGACTTCCAGAAGGCGACGGAATTCCCGCGCGCCGCCAAAGACGAGCGCGGCGCGCTGCGCGTCGGCGCGGCGGTCGGCACGGGCGCGGACACGATGGCGCGCGTCGAAGCGCTGCGTGAAGCGCGCGCCGACGTCATCGTCGTCGACACCGCGCACGGCCACTCGGCGAACGTGTTGCAGACGATTCGCAAGATCAAAGCCACCTGGCCGGATCAGCAGGTCATCGGCGGCAACGTCGTCACGGCCGAAGCCGCACGTGCGCTCGTCGAAGCGGGCGTCGACGGCGTCAAAGTCGGCATCGGTCCCGGCTCGATCTGCACGACGCGCGTCGTCGCGGGCGTCGGCGTGCCGCAGATCACTGCGGTTGCGAATGTCGCGGCCGGCCTCAAGGGCACGGGCGTGCCGTTGATCGCCGACGGCGGTATCCGTTTCTCCGGCGACATCGCCAAGGCGATCGTGGCCGGCGCGCACTGCGTGATGATCGGCGGCCTGTTCGCCGGCACCGAAGAATCGCCCGGCGACGTCGAGCTGTATCAAGGCGCCTCGTACAAGTCGTATCGCGGCATGGGCTCGCTCGGCGCGATGGCGCAGGCCTACGGCTCGAAAGACCGTTACTTCCAGGACGCGACGGAAGAGCTCGAGAAGCTCGTGCCGGAAGGCGTCGAAGGACGCGTCCCGTACAAGGGCTCGCTCGTCACGATCCTGCATCAGCTCGCTGGCGGCCTGCGCGCGGCGATGGGCTACACGGGTTGCCGCACGATCGAAGAGATGCGCACGCGTCCCCAGTTCGTTCGCATCACGGGTGCCGGCGTTCGCGAGAGCCACGTCCACGACGTGACGATCACGAAGGAAGCGCCCAACTATCGCGTGGGCTGAAGTTTTGCGATCGACGGCCGAACGCTTACGCGCTCGCCGTCGGTCGCTCAACCGTTGTCTGACAACCGATCGCTGGACCGGCGCAAAGAGACTTGCGACTGGAGCGGAAGCGGCAAGCGATGCGCGTGCACGCGGGTTGCCGTGCTCCAGATCCCAGCCTCCCGCTTCCAGCTCACTTGGAGACCTGATCGCTTGAACGCTCACACGGCCGCATCGGCGTCATCCGATCTTCGCCGCTCGCTCGATATTCATGCCGATCGCATTCTGATTCTCGATTTCGGCGCTCAGTACACGCAGCTGATTGCGCGCCGAGTCCGCGAGATCGGCGTCTACTGCGAGATTCATCCGTGCGATATGAGCGAGGACGCCATTCGCGCGTTCGGCGCGCGCGGCATCATTCTCTCGGGCGGCCCCGAATCGGTGACCGAGCAAGCGCCGCCGCTCGCGCCGCCGGTCGTGTTCGAGCTCGGCGTGCCGGTGCTCGGCATCTGCTACGGCATGCAGACGATGGCGCAGCAGCTCGGCGGCCGCGTGACCGCCGGTACGCATCGCGAATTCGGCTATGCGCGCGTGACGGCCTCGGCGCCGTGCCGCTTGTTCGATGGCCTTGCCGATCAGAGCGATGACCAAGGACGCGCCACGTTCGACGTGTGGATGAGCCACGGCGATCGCGTCGATCAATTGCCGCCGGGCTTCGTCACGGTCGGCTTCACGAACACCGTGCCGATCGCGGCGATGGCCGACGAGTCGCGACGCTTCTACGCCGTGCAGTTCCATCCCGAGGTCACGCACACGCTCAAGGGCCGGCAGATGCTCGAACGCTTCGTGCGCGAGATCTGCGGCTGCGAAGCACGCTGGCAGCCGGGCGACATCATCAACGACTTGATTGCCCGCGTGCGAGAGCAGGTGGGTCAAGACCGCGTGCTGCTCGGTCTGTCGGGCGGCGTCGATTCGTCGGTGGTCGCGGCGCTCCTGCATCGCGCGATCGGCGAGCAGCTCACGTGCGTGTTCGTCGATCACGGCTTGCTGCGCCTCGGCGAAGGCGATCAAGTCATGGAGACGTTCGCCAAGCACATGGGCGTGCGCGTGATTCGCGTCAATGCCGAAGAGCGCTTCCTCACCGCGCTCAAGGGCGAAACCGATCCCGAGCGCAAGCGCAAGATCATCGGCCGCCTGTTCGTCGAAGTGTTCGAAGAAGAATCGGCCAAGCTCCAAGGCATCAAGTGGCTCGCGCAAGGCACGATCTATCCCGACGTGATCGAATCGGCCGGCGCCAAGACCGGCAAGGCGCATGTGATCAAGAGCCATCACAACGTCGGCGGTCTGCCCGAGAAGATGAACTTGAAGCTCCTCGAGCCGCTGCGCGAGCTGTTCAAGGACGAGGTGCGGCGCATCGGCGTCGAGCTCGGCTTGCCGCGCGAGATGGTCTATCGCCATCCGTTCCCGGGCCCGGGTCTCGGCGTGCGCATCCTCGGCGAGGTGACGAAGCAATACGCCGATCTGCTGCGTCAGGCCGATCACATCTTCATCGAAGAGCTGCGCAAGCACGATCTCTACGACCGCACGAGCCAGGCATTCGCAGTATTCCTGCCCGTGCGCTCCGTCGCCGTCATGGGCGACGGCCGCAAGTACGACTACGTGATCGCGCTGCGCGCGGTGGAAACGGTCGATTTCATGACCGCGCACTGGTCACGCCTGCCGTACGAGTTCCTCGACCTCGTCGCGCATCGCATCGTCAACGAAGTCCACGGCATCTCGCGCGTCGTCTACGACATCTCCGGCAAGCCGCCGGCGACGATTGAGTGGGAGTGACCGGGCAATCGGCAATGTATGTCGCGATCAGGCGGTAAAACCATTTATTGCCACAGCATGGGGTAGTCCGTCGGTTCTCCGGGTGGCGGTGCAGAGCCGTCGATTCCGTCCCGGGGACACGATGCCGGCGGGGCCGCTCGTGATCTCGTGACGCTGGAACCCCGGTATTCGACCTGTCCGGCCTGACGCGTTCGCGCATTGGGCGCCTTCGCATGTTCCCGGAAATGGCCCCTTGGAGTGTCCGGACAAGGCAGCCGGGGGCGGTCTTGACAGCCAAATGATGTAACATGTATGGTTACAACAAGGAGGCATCATGGGTTCCAACAGCCGGCTGACGATAGCGACGCACATCCTGGCATGGATGGCACTTGCCGGCCGTCGGCATCCTGGGCCATTCACGTCCGAGCAAATCGCACGCAGTGTCAACACCAACCCGGTCGTCATCCGGCGGATCCTTGGGTCACTGTCGAAGCATGGACTGGTCACCAGCCATCGTGGTGCGAACGCCGGCTGGACGCTGTCCAGACAGCCCGCCGAGATCTCCCTGCTCGAGATCTACCGGGCCGTTGACGAAGGGCCACTGTTCGCGCTGCACGCGTCCCGTCCGAATCGCGCATGCCCGATCGGTCGGGGGATACAGCCCGTGTTGAAAGAGGTGTACGGCGGGCTGGCCGACGTGCTGCAGAACCAGCTGGCCGGCCTCACCATAGAGGATCTCCTGGACCGGATCCTGGAAGTTTCCGAATAGTCACGAGCACATGACGGGATCCGCCGTTTTTTTCGGATCAAAATGTAACAAATATGGTTACATCATGGCGGGTGAACAGATGAACAGCAGACTCCTGACGCTGGCTGTCGGCATGTTCGCGATCGGCACCGACAGCTTCGTGGTGGCCGGCATGCTGCCCGAAGTTGCAGGCAGCTTCGGTGTCGGCGTGGGTACTGCAGGGCAACTGATCACGGCATATGCGCTGTCGTATGCGCTGATGACTCCGGTCATGGCAACGTTGACCTCGCATCTGCCGAGGCGCATGGTGCTGGTGGCAGGGCTCTCGGTGTTCGTGCTCGGTAACGCCATGACTGCCTTGGCCACGGGTTTCTGGTTGGCACTGGCGGGTCGCATCGTGGCAGGGATGGGTGGCGCGATCTATGCTCCGTCGGCCAGCGCAACGGCAGCGGCATTGGTCCCGCCCGACGCGCGCGGACGCGCGTTGGCGATCGTCATGGCTGGTCTGAGCGGGGCAACAGCGCTGGGGGCCCCCCTCGGCACATGGATAGGAAGCATGGCCGATTGGCGCACGACGATCTGGCTGGTGGCCATGGTCGGCGTGCTGGCCGGCGCAGGCGTTATGGCGGCCCTCCCGGAACTGCCCGGGACCATGAAGCTGACGCTGCGGGACAGGCTTGCAGTATTGGGCGACCGCCGGGTTGTGCTCACGCTATCGACCACGCTGCTTGTGCTGGCAGGCCTGTACACGGTCTACAGCTACGTGAGCGTGGTCTTCGCGCGGGCGACAGGAGGACGTGGCGAAATCCTCGCCATCCTGATCGCTGTCTGGGGCGTTGCGGCCACCATCGGCAATCTCACTGCCGGTGCCCTGACCGACCGCTTCGGAAGCCGGCTGGCGCTGAATCTGGCAATCCTTCTCGTCGGCCTTGATTTCGTTCTGCTGCCGGTTGCCAGTGCCGATCTGGCAACCACGGTTCCGGTCCTGATCGTCTGGGGTGTGTGCGGCTGGGGCATGGTCGTCCCCCAGCAACACCGGCTGATCGGCATCGCGCCGTCGTTCGCGCCGATCCTCCTGGCGCTGAATGGTTCGGCGGTTTACGCCGCGGTCGCCGCATCCGGTGTAATCGGGGCATTTCTGCTGCCGGTCATGCCAGCCCATCACCTGGGATACGTGGGGGCGGCATTGGTCTTCGTTGGCCTTCTGGTTGCCGAATCCGCGCACCGATTGATCAGACGTGTGGAAGGCGCTTCCATCAGCGAAGGACAACAACAACGGCAGACGGCATGAAACCCGGCGCGAGTGTCATGAATGCGATTGTCTTCGATCGAACGGGATCCTGGAACGAGGTCCTCAGGCTGGCAGGGCGAGAAATCGTCGATCCAGGTGCGGATGAAGTCCAAGTGCGGATCGTTGCCCGGCCGATCAATCCCTCGGACAGGATGTTCATAGCGGGCAGTTACAGGCAGCGGCCGGAACTCCCGCAGGTGGCAGGACTGGAGGGTGCCGGCGTTGTGGAGAAGGTCGGAAGGAACCTGGATCCAGCGCTCGCCGGGAAACACGTTTCCTTCAGGGCCAAGGGAACCTGGGCGGAGCGGATCAACCTTCCAGCAGGGGCCTTCCGCGAGATTCCGGCGGAAATTCCCTTCGAGGCAGGATGTCAGCTCAGCCTCAACCTGATGAGCGCCCATGGGCTTCTGGAGCGCGTCAATCTTGCGGCGGGGCAATGGCTGTTGCTGACGGCCGCGAATTCGTCGCTCGGCAAACTGATCGTGCAGCTTGCAAAGCCAAGAGGAATCCGTGTGCTTGCCCTTGTCCGCCGTCCGGAAAACCGTTCCCTGATGCTGGATGTTGGCGCAGATACCGTGCTCGTGGACAGCTCGCCGAATCTCTTGGATGAAATCCTCGAGACGACTGGTGGAGGCGCGAACGGAATACTCGATGCGGTGGGCGGCAGACTGGGATCGCTGATGTTCAAGGCGGCTGCCCCGCTGGCAACCGTCGTCCTCTACGGAAGGCTCAGCCCGGATCGGTCGGAATTCGACTACGGCGACGTCATCTACCGGAACCTGCGGGTCGAAGGATTCGGAATCGACCGCTGGCAGGAGACAAAGACCGCGGGTGAACTGGACCGGATCTGGAGGGGGCTGGCAGGGCAGGTCGCATCGGGAAGCGTCACTTTGACGCATGACATGTGCTTTGAGCTGGAGGACTTCAAGGAGGCGATCGCCTGCTACGAGAAGTCCGGCGGCAAGGTAATCCTGAAATGACGGTTGAAATGGGAGAGTGACATGGACATGCGACAGAAAAGGCTCGGCCGGGTCAGCACCTTCGTCCGCACCCTGGGATTGAATCTGACGGAAATGAGCGGGGAACGGGTGGCCGGGTACGCTGACCTTGCTGAGGAGCACGAGACGCCATGGGGCTTCATCCACGGCGGCGTTGCCTGCTCGATCATCGAGAGTGCCGCCAGCATCGGGGCGTCATTGTATGTGGAGGAAAGGGGGCAGTTTGCTGTTGGCGTGAACAATTCGACAGACTTCATCCGTCCGGCACCACATGGCCGGGTCGAGGTGACCGCATCACCGGTCCACCAGGGCACGAATCATCAGCTGTGGCAGGCCGAGCTGTTCACGCAGGATGGAAAGCTGGTAGCGCGTGGCACCGTACGGCTGCAGAATCTACCCCTGCCGAAGAATGCGGAATCACCCTTTGGCAACAGCATGCTGCGTGGGCAATAGCGCGTCCAGCATGCGGAACCAGCACGCCAGCGGACATCGGGGTGTGCGAAGCAGCATGTTGGCCCGATGAATCGCCCCGGCTTCTCCGGAGGCCATTTCGTTTGAGTCACGCCGCGATGGCGTGACCCGTGTTGCCAGCGTAGTACGCCGCCTCCGCTTCTGCCGGGGGTATGTTGCCGATCGACCCCAGCAGTCGGCGATTGTTATACCAG
>Ga0207864_1000391_pt1 | contig 63623 bp, 55 predicted proteins | sample HigsolmetaAR202D_FD_184834 | JGI IMG/M metagenome (GOLD analysis project Ga0207864, IMG submission 184834) | Ionic liquid and high solid enriched microbial communities from the Joint BioEnergy Institute, USA - AR20-2-D (SPAdes) (version 2) ...
TTGAGTTCTCAAGGAACGGACGCGTTCACCGAACCGGCCCGCGACCGGAATCCCGATCCCGGCGTCCGGGGCGCTCCATTTGCCTGTCCAATTCTGCGGGTTTCCCACCGCCTGTCAAACCGGCCCCGTTTCCGGGATCGGCCGCCCGGAACCGGGCCACCCGCGGATCGGACACCCTGTCTCCAGGGCAACCCCTCTAGCCTACCCGACCGGTCCAGCCCGCGCAAACGCCCTGGCGATCGTGAGGGTTTCGAGGGAGACCGGCGATCGACCGGTGTGCGTGCCCTCGATCAGTCCGAGAGCGAGTTGCTGCACACCGGGACACCGGCCTCGACAAGATTAGCAGCTTCCACGGAGCGCTTCGCACATTTTTCCGGCGCGAGCGCGCCGACCCGCCGATCGCCGGTCCCGGACCGGGCCGGGAGCGGGCACGACCGGGTGCTCGTGCCGCTACCGAGGGCTCGTCATCCACAGCGGAGCGGAACGGCGCCGCCACTCGAGATCCCGGCCGTAGACTCAACGAGGTGAGGAGCTTGCCGCCTGTAGCGAAGAAGAGCCCGACCGAGCGGGTACACCACGGCGACGTCGTCATCGACGAGTACGCGTGGCTCGCCGACAAGGACAATCCGGACACGGTCTCCTATCTGGAGGCGGAGAACGCCTACACCGAGCAGGCGACCGCCCACCTCGCGGACCTCCGCGAGACGATCTTCCAGGAGATCAAGGGGCGGACCCTGGAGACCGACATGTCCGTGCCCACCCGCAAGGGCGGCTGGTGGTACTACGGCCGTACCGAGGAGGGCAAGCAGTACGGCATCCAGTGCCGGCTCGCCGCCGTCGACGAGACACCTCCCGAGATCAAGCCCGGCGAGACACTCTCGGGCGAGCAGGTCATTCTCGACATGAACGAGCTCGCCGGGGACAGCCCGTACCTGTCGCTCGGCGTCTCCACGGTGAGCCCGGACGGCAACCTGCTGGCGTACTCCACCGACTACGAGGGCAACGAGCGCTTCACGCTGTGCTTCAAGGACCTGCGGACCGGCGAGACGCTGCCGGACGAGATCCCGGGCGTCTTCTACGGCGGTACCTGGGCGGCGGACAACTCCACGTTCTTCTACACGGTCACCGACGACGCCTGGCGGCCCTACCGCGTCTACCGGCACGTGATCGGCACTCCGGCCGACCAGGACGTGCTCGTCTACGAGGAGGCCGACGAGCGGTTCTGGGTCGGCGTCGGGCTGACCCGCAGCCAGCGGTACCTCGTCCTCTCCGCGGGTAGCAAGATCACGTCCGAGGTGCGCATCCTCGAGGCGGACGACCCGCAGGGCGAGTTCCGCCTGGTCGCGCCGCGGGAGACCGGCGTCGAGTACGGCATCGACCACGCCGGCGACCACTTCGTGGTGCTGCACAACCGGAACGCGCGGAACTTCGAGCTGGCCCGCGCCCCGCTCGACGACCCCGGCGCGTGGACCCCGCTCATCGAGCACCGCGAAGACACCCGGCTGCTCGGCATGGACGCGTTCTCCGACCACCTCGTCGTGCACTTCCGCCGGGACGGGCTCACCGGCATCCGCATCCTCCCCTACCGGCCGGGCGAGGGGTACGGCGAGCCGTACGAGATCCCGTTCACCGAGCCGCTCTACCAGGTGGAGCCGGGCGGCAACCCCGAGTTCGAGACCGGGCGGGTGCGGCTCGGCTACACGTCGATGGTCACGCCGCCGACCGTGTACGACTACGTGCTCGCCACCGGCGAGCTCGTCCTGCTCAAGCAGCGGCCGGTGCTCGGCGGGTACGACCCGGCGGACTACGAGCAGTTCCGGGAGTGGGCGGTCGCCGAGGACGGCACCAAGGTGCCGATCTCGATCGTGGTGAAGAAGGGCACGCAGCGGCCCGCGCCGACCCTGCTGTACGGCTACGGCAGCTACGAGTCCTCGGTCGACCCGTCGTTCTCGGTGGCCCGGCTCAGCCTGCTCGACCGGGGCTTCGTCTTCGCGATCGCCCACGTCAGGGGCGGCGGCGAGATGGGCCGGCAGTGGTACGAGGACGGCAAGCTGCTGCGCAAGAAGAACACGTTCACCGACTTCGTCGCCTGTGCCCGGCACCTGCGGAAGTCCGGCTGGGCGAGCAGGATCATCGCGCGCGGCGGCTCGGCCGGCGGCCTGCTCATGGGCGCGGTGCTCAACCTCGCCCCGGACGAGTTCGCCGGAGCGGTGGCCGAGGTGCCGTTCGTCGACACGCTGAACACGATCCTCGACCCGTCGCTGCCGCTCACCGTGATCGAGTGGGACGAGTGGGGCAACCCTCTGGAGGACCCGGAGGTGTACGCCTACATGAAGTCCTACTCGCCGTACGAGAACATCGCCGAGCGCGCGTACCCGCCGATCCTCGCCACCACGAGCCTCAACGACACGCGGGTGCTCTACCACGAGCCCGCGAAGTGGATCGCGCGGCTGCGCGCCACGGCGTCCGGCGGGCCGTTCCTGCTCAAGACCGAGATGGGCGCCGGGCACGGTGGCCGCAGCGGCCGGTACGACGCCTGGCGCGAGGAGTCCTTCGTGCTCTCCTGGATCGTCGACGTCGCGGCGGGCGGCATGACCCACGAGACGATCGCCGCGAACGCGTCCCGCGCCGGCCAGGGCGACGCCACGGTCGCCGCGGCGACGTCGACGGCATCCGAGTAAGGCGAGAGTCCGGCCGTCGCACCACGGCCGGCCGTACCCCCAAAGCGTGGCCCCGGGCCCTGCCGCCACCGCCGCGGCGGGGCCCGTCCCGTCGGCGGCGCCGGACCGCGAAGCCGTACCCGCCCGATCAGAGGGCCTCGTTGCGCTGCAGCCAGGTGAAGGAGGCCCAGCCGGGGAGCACGGGCAGCCAGAAGGTGAGGAGGCGGTAGAGGAGGACGGCCGAGGTGGCGATCGGGTACGGCACCCCGGCCGCGGTGAGGCCGAAGACGAGCGAGACCTCGACCGCGCCGAGCCCGCCGGGGGTGGGGGCGGCCGAGCCGATCGCGTTGCCCGCGAGGAACACCACGGCGACCGCGGTGAACGCCGCCTCGCCGCCGAAGGCCCGGACGCAGGCGTCGAGGCACACCACGAACGACAGGGTGAGCAGGACCGTGCCGCCCACCGCCTCGGTGATCTTCCGCGGGGTCTGCAGCACGTCGAGCAGGCGGGGCACCACGCCGGAGAACAGCTTGCGCAGCCGGGTGGTGAGCAGGCGGCGCAGCGGCGGTACGGCGAGCACGACGAGGATGAGCACCGCCACCGACAGCAGGGTGAACACCAGGCCCCGGGACGGGGTGAGCGTCGGCGCGGCCTGGCTGCCGGTGATGTAGCCGAACAGCAGCAGCAGCGAGATGTGCGAGACCAGGCCGATGAGCTGGGAGGCGCCCACGCTCGCCACCGCCGACCCCGGCGGGATGCCGCGTTTCTGCAGGTAGCGGGTGTTGATGGCGACCGCGCCGACCGCCGCCGGGGCGACGAGCTTCACGAACGATCCGGCGAACTGCACCATCACCGTCCGCCCGAGCGGCAGCTTCTCCGGCACGAAGCCCATGAGCACCACCGCCGCGGCCACGTAGCTGAGCACGGCCGCCGCGACCGCGACCGCGGCCCAGCCCCACTGCGCGCTGCCCAGCAGATCGCCCACGTTCACCTGGCTGAGCTGGGAGAGCAGGACGTACGCGGCGAACGCCCCGGCGATCGTGGTGACGAGGGTGCGCGGCCGGAACCGCTCGAGCCGTACCTCCTCCTCGACGGGGTGCTGCGGCTTGAGCGCGAGGATCTGCTCGCGCAGGCTCGGCAGCAGCTCCTTGGTGCGCGCGACCGCGGCCCGGGTGCCCCGCACCAGCGCGATGCGCTGCAGCAGCGGCAGCGCGCCGGCGATCGCGTCCGGGCCGAGCACGGCCACGCCGGAGGCGACCGAGCGTTCCGGCCCGACCCGCAGGCCCAGGTAGGCGAGAAGCTGGGCAATGTCGAGCCGGAGCAGCAGGTCACCGGCGGCGATCTCCCCGCTGCGGGTGTCGAGCAGCAGGATGCGGCCGTCGTCGGCGAGGTGGATGCTCTCCCCGGTCAGGTGCCGGTGCGCCAGCCGGTTGTCGTGGAAGATCCGCACCTGCTCCCAGATGCGGCGCAGCACGTCGTCGTCGATCTCCTCGTCCGGCACCTCCTCCAGCGGGCGGCTCTCGATGTGCTCGTAGGCGAGCAGCGCCGCGTCGGTGCCGATCTCCGCAGTGCCGAGCAGCCGGGGGATGTTCGCCCCGGCGGCGTGCGCCGCGTACGCCATGAGCGCCTCGCGCTCCAGCTCGGCCCGCAGCGACCGGATCGCGCGGTGGCGGCTCTCGGTGTGCAGGCGAAGCCGCCGCCAGGTGCGGTAGACCAGCCCGGCGACCTGCCGGTCCCGGTCGAGCACGGTGACGTCGAGGCGGCGGCCGTCGCGCAGGCCCACCACGTACCGGCGGCTGCCGAGCGTGTCGTCCTCGATCCGCCGGGCGCCCGCGGGCGCGAAGCCGAGCCGCCGCAGCGTGGCGACCACGGCGCTGCCCGGCGGCCGGGTGTTCGGGCTGCCGATGCCGTACAGGGTGGCGAAGCCGACCGCGGTGCCCACCAGCACCGAGACGATGACCCCGAGCACGGTGGCGGCGGCGCCGGTGAACAGCGCGAACACGTCGATCGCCACGGCCGTCCACATCAGCGTGCGCCAGGTGGGCCTGCGGTTGATGCGCACCGCCGTGGCGTACGCGATCACCGAGGTGAGCAGCGTGTTGAGCGGCTCCACGTTGCTGCGGTTGCCGGTGAAGAGCTGGTGGAGGTCGGCGGGCCCGTACGTGACGAGCCACTCGCCGAGCCCGAAGGAGACCACCATGCCGGCGATCGCGGCGATGAGCCCCTCGGCGACCCGCAGGCCGTCCCGGTGGAAGACCCGCTCGACCGCGAACCCGGCCGGTACGGCGAGCACGGCGGCGCCGCCGATGAATCCGGCGAGCCCGGCGAGGAAGCCGGGCGCCCGCGCCGTGCCCTCGGTGACGTCGGACTCCAGGCCCTTGAGGGTCTCCTGGGCGATGAGCGCGAGCAGGATGACGACGGCGAGCGCGATCAGCGCGGCGAAGAAGCGCAGCGCGTCCGAGGGGCGCCGCAGCCGCTGCGGCAGCAGCGGCTCCACGACGAGCACGACGTCGGAGGCGGGCCGCGACTCATCCGCGGGGGACGGGTTGCCCTCCGCGTGCTGCTCAGCGTCGCGTCCCTTGATGTCCGTCACCGCCAGCGGTCGTGTCCTTCCGGTGGATTTCGCCGTGCCTGGTAGTCGATCAGACGGCCCACCGTTCCCACAAGATTCACGCCGTTCCTCGTCCGCCGCGCCTCCCCCGCCGCGCGGCGTTCCGTTCGGCCCGCCGTCCCCGTCGCGGGCGCGTACGGCCCGGCCGTCACGGCCGTCCGGGGCCGCCGGCCCGGCGTCCGGCATGGTCTCCGGCGCGTGCACCGGCCGCGCGGCCACCTGCTCGCCCCCGCGGGCCGGCGCGCCGCCCGTCGTTCCCGGGTCGCCCGTCGCGATCGCCCCCCGTGATCACCAGTTCGTCACCGACTCCGTCGTCGGCCCACCCCCGAGCCGCCGCTCACCCGGCGTCCCTCCTCCCGTTCCGCCCGGCCGGTACGGACAATCGAAGACATGCGTATCTCAGTGGCCTCCGACAGTCTCGACGGCGTGGCGTCCCAGGTCATCACCGAACTGGAGCGGCGGGGCCATACGGTCACACTCTACGGAGCATTGGCCGAGAACGACCCGCCCGATTGGGCCTGGTGCTGTTCGGCCGCGGCGCGGGACGTCGCCGAGGGCAAGGCGGACCAGGCGATCGTGTGCTGCTGGACCGGCACCGGGGCGTCGATCGCCGCGAACAAGGTGCCGGGGGTGCGGGCCGCGCTGTGCGTGGACGCGCAGACCGCGGAGGGAGCGCGCAAGTGGAACGACGCGAACGTGCTCGCGCTGAGCCTGCGGCTGACCAGCCCGCAGCTTCTCGTGGAGATCCTCGACGCCTGGTTCGCGACCGCGCCGAGCACCGACCCGACCGACCAGAGGAACATCGCGCACATCGCCGAGCTGGAGCGGTGACGAGCCGTCCCGGGCGACGGGCCCGGGACGGCCGGGTCACGGACATCCGGGGCGCATGAAATCTCATGTCCTTTCCCGTCCCGATCGATGTCGGTGGCGACGGTTAGCCTGAGGGCCATGACGTCGGAACTCACGGTCCTCGGTGCGTGCCCGCTCGACTGCCCGGACACCTGCTCGTGGGTGGTCACGGTCCGGGACGGCGAGGCGGTCGGGCTGCGCGGCAACCCCGGCCATCCGTACACGCGCGGCGCGCTGTGCGTGAAGGTCAACCGGTACCTGGAGCAGACCCGGGCCGCCGACCGCATCCTCTATCCGATGCGCCGTGTCGGGCCCAAGGGGTCGGGGCGGTTTGAGCGCATCACCTGGGACGAGGCGCTCGCCGAGATCGCGACCCGGCTGCGCCGGATCATCGACGAGTACGGCGGCGAGGCGATCTGGCCGTACCAGGGCACGGGGTCGCTCGGCTACCTGCAGGGCGAGGAGGGCGGCGCCGGGCAGCGGCTGTGGAACGTGCTCGGGGCCTCCCGGCACGACCTCAACATCTGCTCCAAGGCGGGCGGGGTCGGGCTGCGGATGGTGAACGGCACCCCGGCGGGCATGGACCCCGAGTCGCTGGCGCTGTCCAGGCTGATCCTGCTGTGGGGCACGAACCCGCTGACCAGCGGCCACCACGTGTGGAAGTACGTCCAGCAGGCCCGGGCGAACGGCGCGTACGTGGTCGCGATCGACCCGGTGCGGACCCGCACCGCCGACCAGGCCGACGAGCACCTGCCGATCCGGCCGGGCACCGACGCCGCGCTCGCGTTCGGGCTGATCAACGTGGTGGTGTCCGAGGGCGCGGAGGACCGCGAGTTCCTTGAGGCGCACACGCTCGGCTGGGAGGAGTTCCGCGAGGAGGTCGCGAAGTTCCCGCCGGAGCGGGTCGCGGAGATCACCGGCCTGCCGGAGGCGTCGATCCGCGCGCTCGGGCTGCGGCTCGCGCACACCCGGCCCACCGGCATCCGCGCCACGATGGGCGTGCAGCGCCACTCCGGCGGCGGCGCGACGATGCGCGCGATCGCCTGCATCCCGGGCGTGACCGGCGACTGGCGGTACCCCGGCGGAGGCGTCGCCTACTCGACGAGCGGCCACTTCCCGCTGCGCCTCGACACCCGCGAGGACCTGCTCCCCCACCCGGTACGCACGCTGCCGATGACCCGCCTCGCCGAGGCGCTGGAGATCCCCGACCCGGTGGACGGCCTCGGCGAGACCCCGGTCAAGTGCCTGTGGGTGTACGCGGCGAACCCGCTGGCGAGCACCTCCGACCAGAACCGGGTGCGCCGCGGCCTCGCCCGCGAGGACCTGTTCACGGTGGTGATGGAGCAGTTCCCCACCGACACCGTGGACTACGCCGACATCGTGCTCCCGGCGACGATGCAGCCCGAGCACATGGACCTGCACGCCGGGTACGGCCACCTCTACCTGCTGTGGAACGAGCCCGCCGTACCCCCGGCCGGGGAGTGCGCGTCCACCACCGAGACGTTCCGCCGGGTGGCGCGGGCGATGGGCCTCACCGAGCCCTCGCTCTACGACTCCGACCTCGAGCTCGCCGAGCAGCTCCTCTCCGTCGACCACCCCGCGCTCGCCGGGATCACGCTCGACCGGCTGCGCAAGGAGGGCTGGGTACGGCTCAGCGTCCCCGACCCGTTCCTGCCGTTCGCCGACGGCTTCCCCACGCCGTCCGGCAGGCTCGAGTTCGCCTCGTCCCGGGCCGAGGCCCTCGGGCTGGGCCGCCTGCCCCGGTACGTGCCGCCGCACTCGGCCGCCGAGGACGAGCGGTACCCGCTCACCCTGGTCACCCCGGCGGCGCACGAGTTCCTCAACAGCACGTTCGGCAACAACCCGGAGCTGCGGCGGCGGGCCAAGGACCCGCGCGTGCTGGTGAACCCGGCCGACGCGGCGGCGCGCGGCCTGCGCGACGGCGTGCGGGCGCGGGTGTTCAACCGGCATGGCGAGTTCCTCGCCGTCGTGGAGGTCAGCGACCGGGTACGGCCCGGCGTGGTCGCCTCGTACAAGGGCCACTGGCCGAAGCTCTCGCCCGGCGGGGCGAACGTCAACGCGGTGGTCGAGGAGCGCGACGCGGACATGGGCCGCGGCCCGGTCTACCACGACAACCGGGTCGAGATCGCCGCGGCCGAGGAGGAGACCGAGGAGGTCGCCTGAGCGGCCGCGGGCTCAGCCGCGGACCAGCAGGGCGATCGCGAGGCAGGCGAAGGCGGCGAGGCAGAGCAGGGTGCGCCAGGCGTGCCGGCGCACCCAGCGGGCCTCGAACGCGGCCCGCGCCGCGGCCGCCCGCGCCGGGTCGGTGCGGATCGCCGGGTCGGCGACGGCGGCGTCGAGCGCGTCGTTGAGCGGCACGTTCCCGCCGAAGGTGATCACGAGCGTGGCGCCGTACAGCAGGAACGCGGTGGCGATCCACGGCAGCGCCGGGCTGCCCGCGTGCGGCACGGCGGCGAGCCCGGTGAGCAGCGCCGATCCGGCGAAGGCGGCCGCGAACCAGCCGTTGCGGATCGCCCGGTTGATGTGGTGCATCGCGTCGGCGAACGCGAGATCCCCGATTCGGGCGAGGCCGGGCATGACCGCGATGGCGAACGCGACGTAGAGCCCGGCCATGACCCCGGTGGCGATCAGCGCGGCGACGAGCGCGGCGGCCCCGAGCACTCCGGTCATGCCCACGCCCCGCTCTCCGCGGCCCGCCGCGCGTACGCGGCGCAGCCGGTGGCGGGCCCGCCGAGCGCCGCGGGCCGGGTGCGCGGGTCGTGCCGGTCGAACGACGGCGTCCCGGCCCGGAAGCCCACCCGCGCCGCGCGGCCGCGGGCGCGGAGCCGTCCGGCCACGCGGCACCCGGTCCTGCCGGTGCCGCCCGTCACGAGCGTCAGCGTGTCGCCTGCCATGCCTCCAGTGAACGGCCGGGCGGTACGGCACGGCCATGCGCGGGACGCGCGGCCGCATACGCGTTCGTCGCACCGTTCCCGGCGCGCGTGCGGTGCGTTCGTTCGCAGCGTTCGCCCGTTCCGTTCGCCCGCGTTCGCACCGAGCCGCAGGCGATCACACACGTAGACTCGGGACATGGACGCGCTCGTGGCGCTGCTCGAGGGGCCGAGGGCGCGCGGGGCGTTCCTGGTGCGCGCGCTGGTCGATCCGCCCTGGTCGCTGCGGGTGATGGACGGGGCGCCGCTCACGCTGGTCGCGGTCGGGCGCGGGTCCGCCTGGCTGCTGCGGGAGGGGGCGCCGCCGGAGCGGCTCGGCGCCGAGGACACGGTGATCGTGCGTGGCCCCGACCCGTACGTGCTCGCCGACGACCCGGCGACCCCGCCCCAGGCGGTGATCCACCCCGGCGGCTGCGCGCGCTCACCGGCCGGCGAGGACCTGTGCGACGCGATGGACCTGGGGGTGCGCACCTGGGGGCGGTCGCGGTCGGCGGAGACGATGCTGCTCGTCGGCACCTACCGGATGCGCGACGAGGTCACCCGGCGGCTGCTGGAGGCGCTGCCGCCCGCGCTGGTGCTGCGCCGGGACGCCTGGGACCGGCGGCCGCTCGCGCTGCTCCACGACGAGATCGCCCGGGACGGCCCCGGCCAGGAGGTGCTGCTCGACCGGCTGCTCGACCTGCTGCTCGTCGCGGCCCTGCGGGCGTGGTTCGCCCAGCGGGCCGACGCGGCCCCGGCGTGGTTCCGGGCGCACGCCGACCCGGTGGTGGGCACGGCGCTGCGGCTGCTCCACGAGAACCCGGCCCACCCCTGGACGGTGGCCGCGCTCGCCGCCCGGCTCGGGGTCTCGCGGGCCGCGTTCGCCCGCCGGTTCACCCGGCTCGTCGGCGAGCCGCCGATGACGTACCTCACCAACCGCCGCCTCGACCTCGCCGCCGAGCTGCTGCGCGACCCCGAGACCACGCTCGAGGCGGTCGCCCGCAAGGTCGGGTACGGCACCGCGTTCGCGCTCAGCGCCGCGTTCAAGCGGGTGCGCGGGGTGAGCCCGCGGCAGCACCGCCAGGGGGCGCGTCCGGGCGCCTCCACCCCGCGACCCTGAGACGAACGCCGGGGAAGAACCAGGGTCGGTCCCCGATCCGCCGCGCCCCTGCCGGGATGCACTGTGGGGGCATGAACGAACTGACGCGACGCGACGAGATGGCCCTGTCGGGGGCGGCACTGCGGGGGGCGCCGTGGAAGGCGGCGGGCGTCACCGGCGCGCTGGTGGCCGGGGTCGACGTGCTCTTCGACCTGATCGGCGGGGGCGTCGATTTGAGCTGGTCGGTGGGGATGGGGATCGGTCTGTTCACGCTGATCGCGGCGATCGGGTCGGTGGCCCGGCCGGACCGGGGCGACCGGGTGACCCAGAAGGCGCGCGCCTGGGCGCTGCGGCACCCGTGGCGGTTCTCGCTCTACCCGGCGGCGGGCACCGCGATCCTGCTCTACCCGGTGCAGCTCGTGCTCGACGGCGAGGGCGTGTTCGGCGCGGCCTGGGACGCGGCCTGGGGCGGCGCGCTCGTCTATCTGATCACCGGCCTGCTCACCCTGGCCGTCCGCGGCCGCGCACCGTCCCCGCGCTGACCCGGCCGATGGCCGACGCGGAGACGGCACTCCACAGGCCATCCTCATCGGCCCGGCCGGGGCGGACCGCGGCGAGGGGCGTCCCGCCCCGGCGCGTCACCTGCCGCGACGACAAGGCCGTGATCGCCTCGCCGCATCCTCGGGACCCTGGCGGAGCCGACCCGGCAGGCCGGGCATCCCGACCGCCCGCCGCACACCGGACGCCCGTCCGGAGCCGCAGGCGAGGATGACGGCGATGCCGGCCCGCCGCGCCGGTCAGGACGTCGCTTCGGCGGCCTCGCGTTCGGCGGCGCTGCGGCAGACGCAGAACTCGTTGCCCTCGGGGTCGAGCAGGACCATCCAGCCGGAGCCGTCCGGCCTGCGGTGGTCCTCGTACGGCTTGGCACCGAGCGCGATCAGCCGGTCGACCTCCTCGTCCCGGGTGCGGCCGTCGGCAGGGACGACGTCGAGGTGGAGCCGGTTCTTCACCGTCTTGCCGTCCGGCACCTTGAGGAACAGCAGCGGCGGCTGGTGCGGCCGGTCGGGCGGCGGGTCGAGCCGTACCGCGTCGTCGCCGGGCTCGGAGTCGACGAGGGGCCATCCGGTGGCCCGGCTCCACCACTCGGCGAGGCCGTACGGGTCGGCGCAGTCGAAGGTCACGGTCAGAACCTGAATCATGAGCGCCAGTGAACTCCAACACCACCAAACGGGTCAAGGTGGTTTCGAAAATCGGGCAAAAGCCCTGCCGAAGGCGGCCGATCGGGAAGGTCAGGCGGGCACGTCCCACCAGAGCGTGACCCAGCGGGTGGGCTCCAGCGGCCACACCCCGAGCTCCTCGGCGGCCCTGGCCACCTCGTCCGCCCGTGCCGGGTCGAGGCAGAGCCGGCGGCACGCCGACGCGGCCATCTCCTCGATCGACGCGTACAGCCGGTCGGGGGCGCGGTGGTGCTCCACCGCCACGCCGTACCCCAGCGCGCGGGCGAGCGCGACCGCGTCCGCGTAGGTCGGGGTGGCCGGCCGGCGCAGGCCGTGGAAGTGCTCCCAGAGCGGGTTGAGCCAGCTGGTGGGGTGCCGCTCGGGCATCTCCACGACCACCCGGCGGCGGGCGTGCGCGGTGAGCGCCGCGAAGAACTCCGCCAGATCCGGCACGTTGAAGACCACGTGCGCGCACACCGCGACGTCGGCGACCGGCGTACGCCCGGCCACGTCCGGCCAGCGCCCCTCGATCACCCGCACCGGCACCCCGAGCCCCTCGGCCCTGCGGGTGAGCTCCGCCAGCATCGCGGCGGACTCGTCGACCGCGATCAGCTCCCGGGGCCGCAGCGGCAGGCTCGCCGCGCCCGTGCCCGCGCCCACGTCGAGCAGTGACCCGGGAAAACGCGCGTCGGCCGCCGCGTCCGTGGCACCGTCCCGCAGCGCCTCGCGAATGCGTCGCGCGGTCGGCCCGACCGGCCGGGCGATCGCCTGGTCGGTACGGCGGGCGAACCGGGCGACGTTGTGCCCCCACGGGCTCTCCGGCGCCGCGGCGATGATCTCGTCGGGGATCGCCCAGGCGGCGAGCTCCCTCCGCCAGCGTTCGGCCACCTCGGCCGGATCCACATCCGGATGCCCGGTGCCGCGCGTTGCGTCCATGCCCCGGATACTAGGCCCCCGCCCCGGCCCCATCCCGGCCCGCCGCGACGACTCCGCACATGTGAGTTTTGTCACCACTCATCACGTTCACGCCGGTTTGAGCCCGGAGTCAAAAGAATCTAGTTTTCCCACGGTTACCAGCGGGTAGCATCGTCGGTAGAGTTACTGACCAGTACGTAACTTAGCCGTCCCCCTGCAGGCGTCGAGGAGTCCGTCATGGGCCACTACAAGAGCAATCTCCGTGACATCGAGTTCAACCTCTTCGAGCTCTTCAAGCGGGGCGAGATCCTCGGCACCGGCCCGTTCGCCGACATCGACGAGGAGACCGCCCGGAACATCCTCGAAGAGGTGGAACGCCTCGCCACCGGACCGCTCGCCGAGTCCTTCGTCGACGGGGACCGCAACCCGCCGGTCTTCGACCCCGAGACCCACAGCGTGACCATGCCGGAGAGCTTCAAGCGCTCCTACCAGGCGTGGATGGACGCCGAATGGTGGCGGATCGAGCTTCCCCCCGAGCTCGGCGGCACGCTCGGCCCGCGCAGCCTCGTCTGGGCGATGTCCGAGCTCGTCCTCGGCTCCAACCCGGCGATCTGGATGTACGGCGCCGGCCCCGGGTTCGCCCGCATCCTCTACGAGATCGGCACCCCGGAGCAGAAGCGGTTCGCCCAGCTCGCGGTCGAGCGGCGGTGGGGCGCCACGATGGTGCTCACCGAGCCCGACGCCGGGTCCGACGTGGGGGCCGGCCGTACCCGGGCGATCCCGCAGCCGGACGGCACCTGGCACATCGAGGGCGTGAAGCGCTTCATCACCAGCGCCGAGCACGACATGGCCGAGAACATCTACCACCTCGTGCTCGCCCGCCCCGAGGGCGCGGGCCCCGGCACGAAGGGCCTGTCGATGTTCCTCGTGCCGAAGTACCTGGTGGACCTGGAGACCGGTGCGCTCGGCGAGCGCAACGGCGTCTACGTCACCAACGTCGAGAAGAAGATGGGCCTGAAGGTCTCCACGACCTGCGAGCTCACCTTCGGCGCCAAGCACCCGGCGATCGGCTACCTCGTCGGCGGCGTGCACGACGGCATCCGGCAGATGTTCCTCATCATCGAGATGGCCCGGATGATGGTCGGCACCAAGGCGATCGCCACGCTGTCCACCGGCTACCTCAACGCGCTCGAGTTCGCCCGCAACCGCGTGCAGGGCGCGGACATGACCCGCATGACGGACAAGACCGCGCCGCGGGTCACCATCACCCACCACCCGGACGTGCGGCGCGAGCTCATGCTGCAGAAGGCGTACGCCGAGGGCATGCGGGCCCTGGTGTTCTACACGGCCTCCTTCCAGGACGCCGCCCAGATCGCCCGGCTCCGCGGCGAGCGGGACGAGAACGCCGAGGCGCTCAACGACCTGCTGCTGCCGCTGGTGAAGGGCGTCGGCTCGGAGCGCTCGTACGAGATGCTCGCCCGCTCGCTGCAGACCCTCGGCGGCTCCGGCTTCCTGCAGGACTACCCGATCGAGCAGTACATCCGGGACGCGAAGATCGACTCGCTCTACGAGGGCACGACCGCGATCCAGGGCCTCGACCTGTTCTTCCGCAAGATCATCCGCAACCAGGGCGCGGCCCTCGGCACGCTGCTCGGCGAGATCAACGCGTTCGCCGCGTCGGAGGCGGGCAACGGGCGGCTGAAGGAGGAGCGGGAGCTGCTCGCCGAGGCCGCCGCCGAGGTGAAGGCGATGGCCGACACCATGGCCGGCTGGGCGCTCGCCTCACTGGAGCAGCCCAAGGAGATCTACAAGGTCGGGCTCAACACCACCCGGTTCCTGCTCGCGCTCGGCGACCTGGTGATCGGCTGGCTGCTGCTCCGCCAGGCCGAGCTGGCCCTGGAGAAGCTCGCCGCCTCCGACCAGGACCGGGACTTCTACACCGGCAAGGTCGCGGCCGCGTCGTTCTTCGCCAAGACCGTGCTGCCGCGCATCGCCGCCGAGCGCCGGGTCGTCGAGACCACCGGCAACGACCTCATGGAGATGCCCGAGGAGGCGTTCTGACCCGATTCGCATAGGCCGCCCGGCGCCCCCTCGGGGGCGGTGCCGGAGCACGGCGGGGAGAGATGGTGAAAAGGGGCCGCGGAGCCGCCCCGACCCGGCGTACCGCCGGGTGGGGCGCACTCTCGCGGCCCCGCCGTTCACCGACGCAACGGCCCGTGTCCCTTTACCGGCGCGATCGGTGGCCCCGGCGGGGCCGACCGCTTGCCGGGCGGCGGCGGGCTACCGCCCGGCGTCGCGCCCATCATGATCCGGGCCGCTTGGCGATCACTTGCAAACCGGTATCGGCCGAGCTCAGCTCCAGGCAAGGAGGCGCAGCGGGTCCTCCAGCATGGCGCCGACCTCGCGCAGTACGGCCGAGCCGAGCTCGCCGTCGATGATCCGGTGGTCGAACGACAGGGCGAGCGTGCACACCTTGCGCGGCACGATCGCGCCGTCGACCACCCACGGCATGTCGCGGATCCGGCCGAACGCGAGGATCGCGGCCTCCCCCGGGTTGATGATCGGCGTCCCCGCGTCCACGCCGAACACCCCGACGTTGGTGATGGTGATCGTGCCGCCGGTCATCTCGGCCGGTTGGCTGCGGCCCTCCCGCGCCCGGGCGGTGAGCTCGTTGAGCGCCTTGGCGAGGCCGGGCAGGGACAGCTCCTGCGCGTCCTTGATGTTCGGCACCACGAGCCCGCGCTCGGTCGCCACGGCGATGCCGAGGTTGACGTAGTGCTTCACCACCACCTCGTCGCCGGCCCACGACGAGTTGATCAGCGGGTGCCGCCGCGCCGCCGTGATCAGCGCCCGGGCGACGAGCAGCAGCGGGGAGACCTTCACCTCGGCGAAGTCCGGCATCGCCCGCAGCCGGGCCACCGCGTCCACCGTGGCCGTCACGTCCACCTGGAGGAACTCGGTGACGTGCGGCACCGAGAACGCCGAGGCGACCATCGCCGAGGCCATCGCCTTCATCACGCCCTTGACCGGGATGCGCTCCTCGCGGCCGGCCGGCGCCGCCTGCGGCGCGGCGGGCGTGACCGGTACGGCGGGCACGGTCGCGGCGGGCACGGTCGCGGCGGGCACGGTCGCGGCGGGCGGGGTGGCGGCGGCCGCGCGGCGCACGTCATCGCGGGTGATGGTGCCGTTCGGCCCGGTCCCGGTGACCGTGGCGAGGTCGACGCCGAGATCCTTGGCGAGCTTGCGCACCGGCGGCTTGGCGAGCGGGATCGCCCGCCCGCCGCCCGGTCCGCCACCGGCCGCGGGAGGTACGGCCGGCGGAGGCGCGGGGGCCGCGGTTGCGGCGGCGCCGGGGAACGACGGCGCGGCCGGCGCCGTACCGGCCGGTCCGCGGCCCGGCCCAGGCCGCCGCGGGCGGCGCCGCGTCGCGCCTGCCTTCACCCCGTAGCCCACGAGCACGGGACGGCGGCCACCCGATTCGCCCTCGGCCGCACCGGCCGCGGCCTCGGCGGCGGGGCGCGGCTCCTCGGCGGCCGCCGCGGGTTGCGCCTCCCCGGTGGGCGCCGCCGCGCCGTCCGGTTCGGTCTCCACCTGGATGATCGGCCTGCCCACCTCGACGGTGTCGCCCTCGGCGGCGAGCAGCCCGGCCACCACGCCCTCGAACGGGCAGGGCAGCTCCACCACCGCCTTCGCCGTCTCGATCTCGACGATCGTCTGGTTCACCCGGACCTGGTCGCCGGGCGCCACGTGCCACCGTACGATCTCGGCCTCGGTGAGGCCCTCGCCCACGTCGGGCAGCTTGAACTCGCGAAGCACCGGTCCCTCTCCCCGTCAGTAGGCGAACGTGCGGTCGACGGCGTCGAGCACCCGGTCGAGGTCGGGCAGGTAGTGGTCCTCGAGCCGGGACGGCGGGTAGGGCGTGGAGAAGCCGCCCACCCGCAGCACCGGGGCCTCCAGGTGGTAGAAGCACTGCTCGGTGATCCGCGCGGCGAGCTCCGCCCCGTACCCGCTGAACACGGGCGCCTCGTGCACCACCACGCACCGGCCGGTGCGCCGTACCGACTCGACGACCAGCTCGGTGTCGAGCGGGGAGAGCGACCGCAGGTCGATCACCTCCAGGGAGCGGCCGTCCTCCTCGGCGGCGACCGCGGCCTCCAGGCAGGTGCGCACCATCGGGCCGTAGGCGAGCAGGGTGACGTCGGTGCCGGGCCGTACCACCCGGCCCTTGCCGAGCGGCAGGTCGGGCTCCGCGTCGAGGTCGACCGGCGCCTTGTCCCAGTAGCGGCGCTTCGGCTCGAAGAAGATCACCGGGTCGTCGCAGCGGATCGCCTGGCGGATCATGTGGTAGCCGTCGGCGGGGTTGCTGCAGGCGACCACGCGCAGGCCGCCGGTGTGGGTGAAGTGCACCTCGGGCGACTCGCTGTGGTGCTCGACCGCGCCGATGCCGCCGCCGAACGGGATGCGCACCACGACCGGCAGCCGCAGCGCGCCGAGCGAGCGCATCCGCATCTTGGCGAGCTGGGTGATGATCTGGTCGGCCGCCGGGAACACGAACCCGTCGAACTGGATCTCGCAGACCGGCCGGTAGCCGCGCAGCGCGAGCCCGATCGCGGTGCCGATGATGCCGGACTCGGCGAGCGGGGTGTCGATGACCCGGTCCTCGCCGAAGTCCTTCTGCAGCCCGTCGGTGACCCGGAACACGCCGCCGAGCTTGCCGACGTCCTCGCCCATGACGAGGACCTTCGGGTCCTCCTCCATGGCCCGGCGCAGCCCTTCGTTGATCGCGCGGACCAGGGTGAGCGTCGCCGCTCCCCCGCTCCGGCCGCCCGCGGTACGGCTCGCGCCCGTGGTCATCGTGGTCATCACGCCACCCCCTCGAAGGACGCGAGGTAGGCGGCGAACTGCTCGCGCTCCTCCTGCAGCAGCGCGTGCGGCTCGGCGTAGACGTTCTCGAAGATGGCGAGCGGATCCGGGTCGGGCAGCTCCAGGCAGCGCCGCCGCAGGTCCTTGCCGAGCTCGTCGGCCTCGAGGTCGATCGCCTCGAAGAACTCCTGGTCGGCGAGCTCGTTCTTGAACAGGTACGCCTTGACCCGCTCGATCGGGTCCTTGAGCTTCCACGCCTCCAGCTCGCTCTCCACCCGGTAGCGGGTGGGGTCGTCGGAGGTGGTGTGCGCGCCCATCCGGTAGGTGTACGCCTCGATCAGCGTGGGGCCCTGGCCCTCGCGGGCGTTGCGCAGCGCCTCCCGGGTGACCGCCAGGCAGGCGAACACGTCGTTGCCGTCGACCCGGATGCCGGGGAAGCCGAACCCGGAGGCCCGGCGGTAGAGCGGGATGCGCGACTGCTTCTCCAGCGGCTCGGAAATCGCCCACTGGTTGTTCTGGCAGAAGAAAACGACCGGGGCGTTGTTCACCGCCGCCCAGATGAACGATTCGTTGACGTCGCCTTGCGAAGTCGCGCCGTCCCCGAAATACACGATCGCCGCGGCCTCGGCGCCGTCCCGCTGAATGCCCATCGCATATCCAACGGCGTGCAAAGTCTGGCTGCCGATGACGATCGTGTAGAGGTGGAAGTTGTGCTCGGCCGGATCCCAGCCGCCGTGGCTCACGCCGCGGAACAGGCCGAGCAGCTTGATCGGGTCGACGTTGCGGCACCAGGCCACCCCGTGCTCCCGGTAGGTGGGGAACACCATGTCCTGGTCGGACAGGGCGCGGCCGGACCCGATCTGGGCGGCCTCCTGCCCGAGCAACGACGCCCAGATGCCGAGCTCACCCTGCCGCTGCAGGGCGACGGCCTCCAGGTCGATCCGGCGGACCAGCACCAGGTCGCGGTAGAGCGAGCGCACCTGCTCGGGGGTGAGGTCGATGTCGTAGCCGGGATGCTCGACGCGCTCGCCCTCGGGGGTGAGGAGCTGGACGAGTTCGGGGGGTGCGGCGGCGCCGTACGTCTCGGCGCCGACGGGGGCGTTCGTGTTCACTGCCACTCCCGTTCTCCGGGGCCCGGCCGATGGGGTCGCCATCCGCGGGGGCCGTCCACGTGAGGGGACCGGTCCGATTGGTGGGGAACAGTCCCGTTTATCGCCATATGACACTCCGCAGCACGCCGCGCGCAAGACCCGAAACATCGCCGGTTGCGCCGCGACACCGATCCCCCCTGCACACCCGTGTCCATGCGGTCGTCCACACCCTCCCATTTCCCACCCGGCACACCGCCACACCCGCCGGTCACGGCACCGGGCACGCCGTCGGGCACGGCGGCGGCCGGCGCCCGCGCCGCGGCACCGGCCCGGCAACGGCGGGCCGGATCCGAGCGGCCGGCGGGCAGGCCTTAGGCTGGGCACCCGGGCCCAGGCACAGGTCTCACCACACCGGTCCGGGACGAAACGGGCCGGCGGCATCGGACCAGGAGGGGAACGTGGCGCGCGTCATCGTCGATGTCATGCTGAAACCCGAGATTCTCGACCCGCAGGGCCAGGCCATCGCCCGCGCCCTGCCCCGGCTCGGCTTTTCCGGGGTGACCTCGGTACGGCAGGGCAAGCGGTTCGAGATCGAGCTCGACGGCCCGGCGGACGAGGCCGCGCTCGCGGAGGTCCGCAAAATGGCCGAGACACTCCTGGCGAATACCGTCATCGAGGACTTCACGGTACGAGTCGAGTGATACTTCGCACCGGGGTCGTCATCTGCCGATTCACCACAACGGATCGGTCGGCCCCGGTTCGCCCGCGCTTTTAACGACGTTAATTCGGCGAACGGTTGACGGCGGCGAGGGCGTCTTGTCGGGGATTACCCGGACGAGCCAACCGGGCGCAATAACAACTGTCGAATTCGACGATTAGGCGGCTGCCTTCGGGGAACCAAGCCCAAGGTGAGTCGCCGTGCCGGGAGGAGTCCGGTGGAAATTGAGTTCTCGCTGGCACTGCCACGGGATGCGTTCGGCATCCCGATGGTCCGCCGGGTGCTGGGAAACGCCCTGCGGACCATCGGCGTGGCCGAGGACTGCGTGTCCGACATCCTCCTCGCCGCCTCCGAGGCGTGTGCCAACGCGGTACGGCACGGCGGTCCGGCCAAGCGCTACCAGGTGACGGCCGCGATCCGCGACGGCCGGTGCGAGCTGCGCGTGGTCGACCGCGGCCCCGGCCTGCCCGCGATCCCCGAGCGGTTCCCGCCGGGCGACACCGAGCACGGCCGCGGCATCCTGATCATGCAGTCGGTGGTGGACGAGATCTCCTTCGACATCACGCCCGGCGAGGGCACCACGGTACGGCTGCGCAAGCGGCTCGCCTGGGACGAAGAGGCCACCCGGTGGCGGGACGCGGGGGAGCCGGCCGACCACCGGGACGACCCGGCGCGCCCGGACCGCGACGACCTGCTCGCCGCCGTCTGACCGGGCGCGGCGCCGGCCACCGTCAGGGGATCCACCGCTTCGAACCGGCCGCTTGAAGGACCATTCTCGTCAACCGGATAGCCTGAGGCGTACCTCCTGTGACCTGCGTGAGGGGAAACAGCGCGATGAGTGGTGCCCGGGTGGGCGTGGTCACGTTTCCAGGGACTCTTGACGATCAGGACGCCGCGCGGGCGGTGCGGCACGCCGGGGCGACGGCGGTGCCGCTGTGGCATGCGGACCGCGATCTGAAGGGGGTGGACGCGGTCTTCCTCCCCGGCGGCTTCTCCTACGGCGACTACCTGCGCTGCGGCGCGATCTCCCGGTTCTCGCCGGTGATGGAGGAGCTGATCCCGGCGGCCAGGAAGGGGCTGCCGGTGCTCGGCACCTGTAACGGCTTCCAGATCCTGTGCGAGGCCCACCTGCTGCCGGGCGCGCTCACCCGCAACGCCGGCCTGCGCTACGTGTGCCGCGACCAGCGGCTGCGGGTGGAGAACACGGCCACCGCGTGGACGGGCGCGTTCGAGCCCGGGCAGGAGATCGTGCTACCGATCAAGCACGGCGAGGGCCGGTACGTGGCGGACCCCGAGACGATCGCCGAGCTCGAGGCGAACAACCGGGTCGTCTTCCGCTACCTGGGCAACCCGAACGGCTCGCTGAACGACATCGCGGGCATCACGAACGAGACCGGCTCGATCGTCGGGCTCATGCCGCACCCGGAGCACGCGATCGAGGAGCTCACCGGCGCCCCGAGCCTCGACGGACGCGGCATCTTCACCTCCATCCTCAAGCACCTGGTGAACGCATGAACGCGCGGACGGGCACCGACATGGACTCCACACAGCCGACCACGGACGGGCAGGTGAGCACGCAGGTGGCCGAACAGTCGGACAACAGGGCCGGCGGGTTCGTCGACACGGTCGAGCGGGCGGCGCGCACGCCGGACGAGCCGCAGCCGTACGCCGAGCTCGGCATGAAGGACGACGAGTACCAGCGGGTCCGGGAGATCCTCGGCCGCCGGCCGACCTCGTCCGAGCTGGCGATCTACAGCGTGATGTGGAGCGAGCACTGCTCCTACAAGTCCTCCAAGATCCACCTGCGCCAGTTCGCCGCCAAGGCCCCCAAGTCGGACGCGCTGCTCGTCGGCATGGGCGAGAACGCGGGCGTGGTCGACATCGGCGACGGCTGGGCCGCCACCTTCAAGATCGAGTCGCACAACCACCCGTCGTACGTCGAGCCGCACCAGGGCGCGGCCACCGGCGTCGGCGGCATCGTGCGCGACATCCTCTCCATGGGCGCCCGCCCGGTCGCGGTGATGGACTCGCTGCGGTTCGGCCCGATCGACGCGCCGGACACCGGCCGGGTGCTGCCCGGCGTGGTCGAGGGCATCTCCTCGTACGGCAACTGCCTCGGCCTGCCGAACATCGGCGGCGAGGTCGCCTTCGACCCCTGCTACGCCGGGAACCCGCTGGTCAACGCGCTCTGCGTGGGCCTGCTGCGCAAGGACCGGATCAAGCTCGCCACCGCGCCCGGCCCGGGCAACAAGGTCGTGCTGTTCGGCGCGCGCACCGGCCCGGACGGCATCGGCGGCGCCTCGGTGCTCGCCTCGGCCACGTTCGAGGAGGAGTCCCAGGCGAAGCGGCCGTCGGTGCAGGTCGGCGACCCGTTCATGGAGAAGCTGCTCGTCGAGTGCTGCCTGGAGCTGTTCGAGGCCGACCTGGTGGTCGGCATCCAGGACCTCGGTGCGGCCGGCATCTCCTGCGCCACCACCGAGCTCGCCGCCAAGGGCACCGGCGGCATGCGCATCGACCTCGATCTCGTCCCGCTGCGCGACCCGTCGCTGCGGCCGGAGGAGATCCTCATGAGCGAGTCGCAGGAACGCATGATGGCGATCGTCACCCCGGAGGACGTGCCCGCGTTCCTCGAGGTCTGCGCGAAGTGGGACGTGCCCGCCACGGTGATCGGCGAGGTCACCGACACCGGGCGGCTGGTGATGACCTGGCGCGGCGAGACGATCGTCGACATCCCGCCGGGCACCGCCGCGAACGACGGCCCGGTCTACGAGCGGCCGTACCGTGAGCCCGCCGACCAGGCCGCGCTCAACGCCGACAGCCCGCGCCGCCTGCCGCGGCCGGCCGACCTGCGGGCCACCCTGCTGGAGCTGCTCGCCTCCCCGAACATCGCCTCCAAGGAGTGGGTGACCTCGCAGTACGACCGGTACGTGCGGGGCAACACGGTGCTGGCGATGCCCGCGGACGCCGGGGTGCTGCGGGTCGGCGACGTGGTGCCGGGCGTCGGCCCCGAGGCGGCCGAGACAAACCGCGGCATCGCGCTCGCCACCGACGGCAACGGCCGGTACGCCAAGCTCGACCCGTACGCCGGGGCGCAGCTCGCGCTCGCCGAGGCGTACCGGAACGTGGCGGTGACCGGGGCGCGGCCGCTCGCGGTGACGAACTGCCTCAACTTCGGCTCGCCGGAGGACCCGGAGGTGATGTGGCAGTTCGCCGAGGCGACGCGCGGCCTCGCCGACGCCTGCCGCGCCCTCGGGGTGCCGGTGACCGGCGGCAACGTGTCGTTCTACAACCAGACCGGGTCGGTGGCGATCCACCCCACGCCGATCGTCGGCGTGCTCGGCGTGATCGACGACGTGGCCAAGCGGATCACGCCGGGCTTCCCCGAGGCCGGGCTGCGCGTGGTGCTGCTCGGCGAGACCTTCGAGGAGTTCGGCGGCTCGGAGTGGGCCTGGGTGGCGCACGGCCACCTGGGCGGGCTGCCGCCGCGGGTGCGGCTCGACGCCGAGCGGGCGCTCGCCGAGGTGCTGGTGGCCGGTGCGGCGCGCGGGCTGATCGCGGGGGCGCACGACCTGTCCCACGGCGGGCTCGCCGTGGCGCTCGCCGAGTCGTGCCTGCTGCACGGCGTCGGCTGCACCGTGGCGACGCCGGGGGACGACGCGTTCACCGACCTGTTCAGCGAGACCACCGCGCGGGCGGTGGTGGCGGTGCGGCCGGAGCACTTCGACGCGCTCGTCAAGCTGTGCGCCACCAAGGACGTGCCGTTCCAGACGCTCGGCACCACGGGCGGGTCGTCGCTCACCGTCGAGGGCGTGCTGGAGATCCCGCTGCCGGAGCTGCGGACGGCGTACGAGGGCACGCTGCCCACCGTCTTCGGGGACTGATCAAGAGACGGCGAAGGCCGGTACGGCACCGCCGTACCGGCCTTTTCCATGCGCTTACGTCACCCGGGACGGCCGGGCGATGGGATCCCCTGGGGATCCCATCGCCTCTCGCGTCGTTCCGGGAGGTGTGTCCGCTCAGACGCAGATCACGTACACGGTGCCGCCGGCGTTCTTGCCGGACACCTGCCAGCCGCTCGGCTTGCTGCCGCTGACGACGGGTGCGGAGGCGTAGATCTGGGCGCTCGCGGAGCCGCCGTTGATGGTGTAGCCGCCGCCGGTGGCGGACTTGCCCGCGTCACAGCTGACGCTCCTGCTTCCGGTCGAGCCGCCGAAGGAGAAGGACATGCTCTTCACGGTCGGCTCCACGGAGCCCGGGTCACCCTTCTCGCCCTTCGGGCCCTGGGGACCGGCAGGACCCTGGGGACCCTGCGGACCCGGGTCGCCCTTCTCGCCCTTCGGGCCCTGGGGACCGGCAGGACCCTGAGGACCGCGCGGACCCTGGGGGCCCTGAGGGCCTCGGTCGCCCTTCTCACCCTTCGGACCCTGGGGGCCCTGAGGACCGCGCGGACCCTGAGGACCCTGGGGACCGGTGTCGCCCTTGTCGCCCTTCTCACCCTTCGGGCCCTGAGGACCCTGGGGACCGGTGTCGCCCTTGTCGCCCTTCTCACCCTTGGGGCCCTGCGGACCGCGCGGACCCTGCGGGCCACGCGGACCCTGGGGGCCCTGGGGACCCTGGTCGCCCTTCTCACCCTTCGGGCCGGTGGCACCGATCGGGCCCGTGGTGCCGGGCGGGCCGGCCGGACCGGCGGGCCCCTGCTGGTTCCACCAAATCTTGATCTCGGTCGTCTTGCACTTGCCGGTGGCGTTCACGATGCGCACCAGCCGGGTGTTCTTGTCGACACACGCGTAGATGCGCTTGGCCGCGGCGCTCGTCTCACCGGCGGCGTAGGCGAGACCGCCCGCGGCCACCGAGCCGACCAGCACCCCAGCACTCATGGCGGCGAGCAGTCGTCCGCCGGGAAACTTGAGGGCCACTGCGATTCCTCCGGGACTTTGTCGGCCAGATCCGACATCTGGCCGCGAAATACTATTGGAACGGTTTTGTCCGCCACATACACAACAAGCGTCGGTTCGGTCACGTTTGTCGCTCCAGCCTGTTGCAACCCACAGGTAACATCCGCCCCGAAGCCACCGTCCGGTCCGGCACGCGGACGGCGCCCGTACCCGCTGACGTGCTCTTTTGCCCGGTGCGACCCCGTCGGCCGGGGAGATGATCGCGATCGCTGAAGCGCCCGTCCCGAACGGCGCGGCAGCGCGCCACCTCCCCGGCGCTCCGCGGTTTGCGCGGCGGGGCGGGCGGGTCGTCGCTCACGTCGAAGGCGTGCCGAAGATCACCTGGCGGAGCCGCGTGACGGGCGCACGCCGCCCGCGGGCTTCGGTGGGTGAGCCGGGCGCGCCCGCCGGCACGGCGGGCACGATGACAGAAAGGTTTTCGCGATGCGGCGGCCCGACCGGGGTCGCCGCATCGTGGTTCGCCCCGGATGGGCGGATTCTGAGGAACGCCCGGGGCCACCCCGGTCCCGGGCGTTCCGATCTCCCTTCGACGCCGAGAAAGGAAGGGACGGACGGCCATCAGAAACGGCCGTGGTTTCTTATACCAATGCCGCGGGTTTACCGGCCACCATTCACGGGATTTCGGGAATCGCATGTTCCAAGAAAGCCCCGCTTTATGCATCAGGCCACCCATTTATCATTTATGCCGCAATTGCCGCCATAGGGCGTGATCGGCCATGCGCCCGGCCCGGTGATCGCGATCGGGAATCGGTACGGCCGGGCCGCCCCGGGCGCGGCCACGCGACGCCCGGCCCTCGCGGCGGCGGCCCGCCGTACCGGACGTCGGCGTTCCGCTGAACGGAACAACCCGGACAGAGTTCGCAGAATTGGGTGCGTCAGACTGAAGGGCGTGGTCGCGATCCCCCAGGAACTCCCCGGCACTCCGGAACACGACGCACGCATGCGCTACGCCTGGCGGGTGGTCTCGGTCACCAGCATCGGGATCACGCTGATCGGGCTCAGCGTCAGCACCCTCAACGTGGCCCTGCCGGTGATGGTGCGGCACTTCCACGCCGGGCCGCTCGCCTCCTCCTGGGTGCTGCTGTCCTACCTGCTCGTCAGCACCTCGACGCTGGTCTTCTTCGGGCGGATCGGCGACCTCGTCGGGCGGCGGGAGATCTACCTGCTCGGGTTCGGCCTGTTCACCGTGGCGTCGCTGCTCGCCGGGTTCGCGCCGGACGTCGGGCTGGTGATCGCGCTGCGCGCGCTGCAGGGGATCGGCGGCGGGATGCTGCTGGCGAACGGCACCGTGCTCATCGCCGACGCCTTCCCGCCCGGGCGGCTCGGCCGGGGCATGGGCGTCTACCTCGCCACGTTCTCGATCGCGCAGTTCGTCGGCCCCACGGTCGGCGGCGTGATCGCCGACGTCGCGGGCTGGCGGTGGATCTTCTGGGTGAACGTGCCGTTCGGCCTCGCCGGGCTGGTCTGGGGCGCGCTGACGCTGCGCCGTACCCCGCGGGGGCCGCGGGCCTCCCTCGACCTCGCCGGGAACGTGCTCATCTTCGTCATCATCGCGGCCGCGCTCGTCTCGCTCTCCGAGATGGGCGGCGGCGACCTCTCCCCAGGCGTGCTGCTCGCCGGCGCGCTCGCCGGCGCGCTACTGCCGGTGCTGGTCGCGGTGGAGCGGCGGGCGGCCAACCCGGCGCTCGACCTGCGGCTGTTCGGGGAGCGCCGGCTCGCGATGGCGAACACGGCCTCGTTCTGGAACGCTCTCGCCCGCGCCGCGCTGATCGTGGTCAGCGCGCTCTACTTCCAGGCGGCGCTGGGCATGGACACCCTGACCGCGGGGCTCGCCGTGCTGCCCGCGCCGATCGGCATGACGCTCGCCTCGCCGCTCACCGGCTTTCTCGAGCGCCGCGTCTCGCCGTACGCCGCCTCGGTCCTCGGCGCGGCGATCGGGTGCCTTGGGCTGCTCATCCTCGCGCTCTCGGCCGACCCGGCCACGCCGTACGCGGTGATCGCGGCGGGCCTGTTCCTCGCCGGGGCGGGGAACGGGATGTTCCTCACCGGCAACACCACGTACGTGATGAGCCTGCTGCCGCCGGGCTCCCGTGGCGTGGTGAACGGCTTCCGCCTGATGATCATGAACGTGGGGATCGTGCTCAGCGTGGGCACCGCGCTCGGCGTGCTCACCGGGCCGGTCTCCCCCGAGCTTCGGGCCCAGGTTTACCAGGGCACGCTGTCCCGGCTGTCCCCGGTCGCGGTCGACCAGCTCATGACCGGCTTCGTCCGCGCCTACGCGTTCCTGTGCGCGGTCACCCTGCTCAGCATCGCCTTCGCCGCGGCCGCGCGGCGCCGCACCTGACCCGGCGGGCCGGCCGAGGTCCTCCTCGGGTACGGCGAGCGCGCACCAGACCACCTTGCCGCCGGGCACCGGCCAGCGGTACCCCCACTTCTCGGCGAACACGTCGACGAGCATGAGCCCGCGGCCGCCCTCCTCGTCGAGCGAGGCGTTCTTCAGCGTGGGCGGCACCCGGCTCGGGTCCCACACCTCGAGCACGAGGAGCGCCCCGGTGCGGTACACGTCGAGCCCGATCCGGTGGTTCGGCGAGCCCGCCCGGCTCCCGGCCGCCGCCGGCGCCGGGTCCGCGAGGATGTCCCCGGCGAGCGCCGCGCCGCCTCCGGCGTACCCGTGGGGCGCGTCCGCCTCGGCGCCGCCCCCGGCGGCCTTCACCGCGTTCGTGACCAGCTCGCTGACGACCAGCTCGGCGGTCTCCCGCAGTCCGTCGAGCCCCCACCGCGACAGCGTCTCGCGTACGTGCCGGCGCGCCTGCGAGGCCGCGCTGGGATGGACGGGAAGATCCAGATGATGCCTGTCGCCGGCGTCAGCCATGCCTTGTCTCCGGGGGTTCGAAAAGGCCGCACAGGCGGGTGGGCGTACCCGGGCGCGGGGGTCCTCCGATCGCGCGGTCTGGGCGCGGCCCGCGGCTCCGCCTGGCTCGTTCACGCACGTGGTCGGTTACGCACGGTAGCGAGGTAATCGCATGGGTGAAGCGCCCCCTGTGCACGCAAAGAGAGTTACCGGTACCGCGGATCATCGGATACCGGCGAGACGATCATAGAGCGAGTGTGATCAATATCGCGCACGAGAGCGCAAGAACGGGCACGAGGGTGGCGCACACCACCGGCCCGCGCCCGGTGAGCCTCCGGCGCTACCGGCGGCGGCGCAGCAGCCGGTGGGCGGCGGCGTGCACCCCGGGCACCACCGGGAGGAACGCGAGCGCGGCGAGCACGGCCGCGCGGTCGTCGTCGCGGATGCCCGCCCTGGCGAGCTCGCGCCGCGCCCACAGCCAGAACGGGATCACCACGGTCGGGGCGGTGGCGACCCCGGTGACGTAGCGGCGCGCGGCGAGCGCCATCGCGATGTGCGTGAAGCCGTGCACGCCGAAGCCGAGCAGCGCGCCGCGGAACAGCGGGGAGCGGCAGCCGGAGCGGATCCCGGCCGCGGACGCCGTGGCGATCGCCAGGCCCATGAGCGTGACCGCCAGGTTGATCTCGCGCTGCGTGAGGCCCTCCCGGCGCAGCCTCTCGGGGATCGGCACCCACGCGGGCAGGTTCGGGAGGATCTCGGCCGCGCTGCGCCGCATGGTGAGCACTTCCTCGAGGTCGTGGACCGCCCAGGCGGCCAGCAGCCCGGCCGCGATCTTCGTCGTGGGCCGCATCGTCGCTCTCGTCCCCCGTCCCGGCCGGTCCCGGCGACCGGCCCTCTCGACGGCCGCCCACCCCGGGCGGCCGCCCCCAGGGTACGGCCCGGCCCACGCGGGTGCGCGCGGTTTTCCGCGCACACGCGGCCGGGCCGTACCGGGCCTGGGGTGCCGGTCAGGAGCCGATCCTCTTGCCGCGCCTGTGCCAGACCACGGCGACCGAGGGGCGCGGCTGGTCGCCGTCGGGCCAGCGGCTCGCCGGCCGGTCGGGGGTCGCGCCGCTGACCTCGCCGGGGTGCTGGACCGCGACGAACACGCTGAGCCCGTCCTCGGTGATGAGCGGGCCGCAGGTCTCCGCGCCGCGGGGCACGGTGAGGAACTGGCGGACCCGGCCCCGCTCGGGGCCGCTCACCGGCATCGCGAACAGGCCGTCGTTGGAGCCGAGGGCGTTGCCGTCGGTGGCGATCCACAGGTTGCCGTCGCGGTCGAAGGCGAGGTTGTCCGGGCAGGAGATCGGCGACACCTTCGACTTGTCGTAGCCGCCGAAGTAGGTCGAGGCGTCGTCCGGGTCGCCGCACACCAGCGGGACCGACCAGCGGAACCGGGTCGCGCCCGCGTCGTTGTCCTGCTCGACGATCTCCAGCACGTGCCCGTGCCGGTTGTTCGCCCGCGGGTTCGCCTCGTCCGCCTGCTCCTTGGTTCGCCGGCTGTTGTTGGTGAGCGCCGCGTACACCGCGCCGGTGACCGGGCTGCGCTCGACGTCCTCGGGCCGGTCCATCTTCGTCGCGCCGACCTTGTCCGCGGCGAGCCGGGTGAACACGAGCACCTCGGCCGCGCTCATCCCCGGCACGAACGACCGGTCGCCGCTCACCAGCGGGATCCACTCGCCGTGGCCGTCGAAGGCGCCGTCCCGGGGCGGCCGGCCGGAGCCGTCGATCTCGCCCTTCGGGCTGTCGCCGGTGAACCTCGCCACGTACAGGGTGCCCTCCTCCAGCAGCCTGCGGTTGTGGCGGTCGTCGCCGCGGCGGAAGCGGCCCGTGGAGACGAACTTGTAGATGTACTCGAACCGGCCGTCGTCGCCCATGTAGACGACCACCCGGCCGTCCCTGGCGAGCGTCGTGGTGGCGCCCTCGTGCGCGAACCGGCCGAGCGCGGTGTGCTTCACCGGGACGGAGTCCGGGTCGAACGGGTCGATCTCCACCACCCAGCCGAACCGGTTGATCTCGTTGGGGTGCTTCGACAGGTCGAACCGCTCGTCCACCCGGTCGAACCGCCGGTTGCCGCTCGGCACCGCCTGGGTGGTGCTCACGCCGTACCGGGCCAGCGCGGACTTGTTCGCCGCGGGCACGCCGTCGCCGCCGACGAAGTACTGGTTCCAGTTCTCCTCGCAGGTGAGCACGGTGCCCCACGGGGTGACGCCGCCCGCGCAGTTGTTGAGCATGCCGCGCACCCGGCGGCCGGTCGGGTCGGCGGCGGTCTTGAGCAGGTCGCTGCCCGCGGCCGGGCCGGAGACGCGCATCTCGGTCTCGGCGGTGATGCGCCGGTTGTAGCGGCGGCGCCCGGTGGTGACGAGCTCCCAGCGGCCGGACCGGCCCACCCGGCGCAGCTCCACGATCGAGCCGCCGTGCGCGGCGAGCGCGATCCGGATCTGCTCCTCGGTCGCGCTCTCGCCGTCGGTGTACCCGCGGAACATGAGGTTCTCGTCGGTGTACTCGTGGTTCACCCAGAGCAGCGCGCGGTCCCGGCCCAGCGGGAAGAAGGTGACGAAGTCGCAGTTGTAGCCGAACTGCTTCGCCTGGGCCTCGGCCGTCTGGTTGTCGAAGTCGAACGCCGGGGCGTCGGGCAGCACCGGGTCGCCCCAGCGCACCACCACCGCCGCCTCGTAGCCCTCGGGCACGACGAGCGCGTCCTCGGTGTTCGGCCTGACCGGGGTGAAGGACAGCCCGCCGCGCGCGTGCCCCGGCCTCGGGCCGGCTCCCTTGCGCCCGGGGCCGGCGGCCTGCGCGGCGGCCGGGGCCGCGAGGGCGGTGGCGCCGAACGAGACGACCACGCCGCCGAGCACGCCCGCGCGCAGCGCGCCGCGGCGGGAGACGGCGGCGGTCAGGATGTCACCGAAGTACGGGTTGCCACTGGTGTTGGCGATCTCGTGGTCGCAGCTGTTGCCGCACCGGAACCGGCACGTCATCGGATCCCGTCCGCCCGGGCGCGGCACGGACAGCAACGGCAGCGAACGACGGGGCGACGGATTCGCCACTGGATCCTCCAATTTCTGGCGCTTGTCCCGGCCGGACGCTACGACCGCCGTGCGAACCGGGAATGAACGACGACCGCCCGGACGATGAACCGTCGCCGCACGACCGGTTCGTCTCCTCCCCTACCCCGCGATCCGGCGGCGCCGGGCGGCGCGACGGCCCGGCGGGACCGGCGGGTACGGCGGAGCGCCCGGGTCTCGCGCGGCCGCGGTGCGGACGGCGCGGGCGGACGGCGAGAATGGACGGGTGCCACCCCGCAGACCCGACCCCAGGGTGCGCGAGGCGCTCGACGCGCAGCTCCTCGCGCTCGGCGAGCCCGCCTTCGACGGCCCCGACTCCGCGGTCCCGGCCGCGTGCGTGGCCGCGGTGCTGCGCGCCTACGACCGCGGCCTGAAGCCGGAACGGCAGGCCGCCCGCGCCGCGGTACGGCACCTGCTCGACGTGCTCGCCGCCAAGGCGCCGGGCCGCTCGGTCGAGGTGCGCGTGCCGCCGTACGCGGCCGTGCAGTGCGTCGAGGGGCCGCGCCACACCCGCGGCACGCCGCCGAACCTGGTGGAGCTCGACCCGCGAACCTGGCTGGAGCTCGCCACCGGCCGCCTCGGCTGGGCCGACGCGGTGGCCTCCGGACGGGTGCTCGCGAGCGGCGTGCGGGCCGACCTGTCCGCGTTCCTCCCGCTCGGCCCATCCTGATCCCGGGTACGGCACGCCCGGCCCAGGGCTAGTAGCCGGACGGGGCCGGAATGCCCAGGCGCTCGGCGACGCACGCCTCGGCGTCGGCACGGGTCGGATACAGGTTCTCGTCGAGGCAGCGGGCCACCCCGGTGGAGGCGACCCAGGCGGCCGCCCCGGCCACGATCGCGAGGGTGAGCGCGCTCAGCAGCAGGCCCGCCACGGCCCGCCCGCGCGCCGCGCCCCGGGCCACCCCGACCACGCCGGTCACCAGCCCGGCCACGGCGACGAGCGCGCCCACGCCGCAGAGCGGCAGCGACAGCAGGCTCACCACGCCGAGCACGAGCGCGGCGGTGGCGGCGCGGGCGCCCCTGCGGCGGCGCCGCGGCCACGGCCGCGCCCCGCCCGCCCGGTGGGACGGGCCCGGCCACGGCTCCCAGTTCGCGGGACGGTCCGCGTCCTGGTGCCCGAACGCGCCCTGCTCGTCCGGCCAGGCGAACGGCGGCGGAGCCGTACCGGGGCCGCGGTCCGCGGCACGGCGCGGCGGCGCCGCGGCGGTGGCCCCGGCCGGGGTGCCCGGCGCGGGCGCCGACGGGTGGCGCGGCTCCGGCTCCGGCAGCGGCGGGAAGAGATCGGGCGAGTCGGCCGAGTACGCCGTCGCCCCGGTGGGGCCGCTCGCCACGCGGGTGCCCCACTCCGTGGCCGGTGGGGTGAGGCGGGGCAGGGCGACGGTGGGCTCGTCGGGTCCACCGGTCCGCCGCGCATGCCGGCCCGGTGCCCAGGTGCGGCCCGTGGCGCCCTCCCGCCGGTCGGGCCGATATGGATCGCCAGATCTCGTCACGGTACTACTCCCGGCACTTCTCCCGGCCGTTCCCGACCTCGCGGCCGTACAGGACGCCTCCAAGCCTCCACCGCGGCCGGGGGCGGCGGCGAGGCGACATGGTCAAGGGGCGGCGAGGATTGGGTGAAGGCTTGGCAAGACCGGTTTCGGACGGGCGCCGGACCGCCCCTGACCGGCGGCCGGGACCGTCGCGGCAGGCAGGGGCGCATTTGGAGCAGCCCGGAGCGCCAAATTAGACTCAAGCACGTGCTTAAAGGCGACGGCCGGCTCGGCCATGACCTTGACCCCCTCGACCACGCCCCGAAGGACGCCTGTGGCGTCTTCGGCGTCTGGGCCCCGGGGGAGGACGTCTCCAAACTCACCTACTTCGGCCTCTACGCCCTCCAGCACCGTGGCCAGGAATCGGCGGGCATGGCGGTCAGCGAGGGCAGCCGGATCCTCGTCTACAAGGACATGGGCCTGGTCGCGCAGGTGTTCGACGAGTCCGTGCTGCGTACCCTGCGCGGTCACCTGGCGATCGGCCACTGCCGTTACTCCACCACGGGCTCCAGCGTCTGGGAGAACGCCCAGCCCACGCTGAGCTCGACCGAGGCCGGCGGCCTCGCCATGGCGCACAACGGCAACCTCATCAACACGCCCGAGCTCGCCGCGCGGCTCCCCGCCGACAGCATCCGGGCGACCACCGACACCGAGGTGCTCACCGCGCTGCTGTCCCGGCACGGCGACACCGGCCTGGAGGACGCCGCGGCCGCGCTGCTGCCGCAGGTGAAGGGCGCCTACAGCCTCGTCTTCATGGACGAGAGGACCCTGTACGCGGCGCGCGACCCGCAGGGCATCCGGCCGCTCGTGCTCGGCCGCCTGGAGAAGGGCTGGGTGGTCGCCTCGGAGACCGCCGCGCTCGACATCGTCGGCGCCGCGTTCGTCCGGGAGGTCGAGCCCGGCGAGCTGATCACGATCGACGAGCGCGGGGTGCGGTCGCGCCGGTTCGCGCTCGCCGACCCCAAGGGCTGCCTGTTCGAGTACGTCTACCTCGCCCGGCCGGACACCACGATCGCCGGGCGCGGGGTGCAGGTCACCCGGGTCGAGGTGGGCCGTACCCTCGCCCGCGAGCACCCGGTCGAGGCCGACCTCGTCATCCCCACGCCCGAGTCGGGCACCCCGGCCGCGATCGGCTACGCCGCCGAGAGCGGCATCCCGTACGGCCAGGGCCTGGTGAAGAACTCCTACGTCGGGCGCACGTTCATCCAGCCGTCGCAGACCATCCGGCAGCTCGGCATCCGGCTCAAGCTCAACCCGCTCAAGGAGGTCGTGGCGGGCAAGCGCCTCGTCGTCGTGGACGACTCGATCGTGCGCGGCAACACGCAGCGGGCGATCGTGCGCATGCTGCGCGAGGCCGGGGCGACCGAGGTGCACGTGCGCATCTCCTCCCCGCCGGTGGCCTGGCCGTGCTTCTACGGCATCGACTTCGCCACCCGGGCCGAGCTGATCGCCGGGTCGCTCTCGGTCGACGAGATCTGCGAGTCGATCGGCGCCGACTCCCTGGGCTACATCTCGCTCGAAGGCCTGATCAAGGCCACCACGCTCCCGGCCGAGCGGCTCTGCCGGGCCTGCTTCGACGGCACCTACCCGATCCCGATCGACCGCGACAACGTCGGCAAGTACGTCCTGGAGGCCGCCGGGCAGTGACCGGCCCGGCCGCCCGTCCGGGGACGACGATCCCGTGAACGACCGTTTCCGCGCGCCGTCGTGCGCGCCGATCTCGAGAGTGATGTGCGCATGAGCGATGAGGTGGGCGGCGTCTCGTACGCCGCGGCCGGGGTGGACATCGCGGCCGGGGAGCGGGCCGTCGAGCTGATGAAGGCGAAGGTGGCCCGGTCGCGCCGGCCCGAGGTGGTGGACGAGGCGAGCGGGTTCGCCGGGCTGTTCGACGCCTCGGCGCTGACCCGGTACGAGCGGCCGCTCCTCGCCACCTCCACCGACGGGGTCGGCACGAAGGTGATGATCGCGCAGGCGCTCGACCGGCACGACACGATCGGCCTCGACCTCGTCGCGATGGTCGTCGACGACCTCGTGGTGTGCGGTGCCGAGCCGCTGTTCCTGACCGACTACATCGCCTGCGGCAAGGTGGTGCCGGAGCGCATCGCCGCGATCGTGGGCGGCGTGGCCGAGGGCTGCCGCATCGCCGGGTGCGCGCTGCTCGGCGGCGAGACCGCGGAGCACCCGGGCGCGATGGGCCCGGACGAGTACGACCTGGCGGGCGCGGGCACCGGCGTGGTCGAGGCGTCCCGGCTGCTCGGCCCGGACCGGGTACGGCCCGGCGACGTGGTGCTCGGCCTCGCCTCCTCCGGCCTGCACTCGAACGGCTACTCGCTGGTGCGGCACATCGTGAAGACCGCGGGCCTGTCGCTGGCCGACGAGATCCCCGAGCTGGGCCGGACGCTCGGCGAGGAGCTGCTCGAGCCCACCCGGATCTACGCGCGGGACTGCCTCGCGCTCGCCGACGCGGTCGAGGTGCACGCGTTCGCGCACATCACCGGAGGCGGGCTCGCCGCGAACCTCGCCCGGTCGCTGCCGCCCACCGTGGACGCGGTGCTCGACCGCGGCTCCTGGACGCCGCCGCCGATCTTCGAGGTGCTCGCCGGGCACGGCAGGGTGCCGCAGGCCGAGATGGACAAGACCTTCAACATGGGCGTGGGCATGTGCGCGATCGTCGCCGCGGACGCCGCGGACGCCGCGCTCGCCGTACTCCGGGAGCGGGGCGTGCCCGCCTGGGTGCTCGGCGAGATCGTCGCCGGGACCGGGCAGGCGCGGATCTGACGCCATGCCCGGCAGCGCCCCTTCCGGTGGCCGCCCCGGCAGCGCCGCCGGGCGTACGCCGGAGGGTGCCCGTGCCGCCGCGGCCTCCCGCGCCGGCGGTCCGGCCGCCTCGTGCGCGGGCCGGCGGGGCCGTCCGGTCGCCGGGCCGTACCGCGTCGCGGTGACGAAGACCACGCCCGGGTCCGGCCGGGTACGGCGGGCGGCGGCGTCGCAGGGCGTCCCCGGATGCCCCCGATCCGGCGCAGATGTGATCAAGATCACAGTAACGGAGCCGGCGGGTGCGCCCGGCCGCCCGTCGCCTCGACCGGCCCGGACGGCCGTGTGCGGGCATGCCGAAGGCGCCCGTGGCCGTCCCTCCGGTCCGGCACCGGGCAAGGCGCGCCCGACCGACCGGGTCCCGCCGGCCGTCGCCGCCGCGACCTGGTCACGTCGGCGACGGCCGGCACGGGACGCCGAACCGCCCGCGCCGTGCGGAGCCGCGAACGGCGGCCCGCAGGCCGGGACGTGCCCCGGACCCCGCCACGGACGGCGCCGCGTGGGGCTCAGGGCACGACGATGAGCGCTCCGGCAGGCCGAAGCGCTCAGTCGGGCTGCTTGCCAAGGCTTCGGCACCCGCCCGGGTGGGTGGATGCCTCGCCCTCACCAAGCAGATCCGCTACTTGCGAGCGGGACGCTCGTCTTCGTCGCGGTCGTCCCGGGATTCCTCGTACTCCCTGGCGTAGTCGGCGTACCGATCCACCAGCTCCTCGTACGGATCCGCGTAGTCACGGTTGTGAGTGGAATCGCCGCGGCCAACCCCCAGTTCCTCACGAAGACGATCAAGATCAGTGCCCACGCTGTTGTACTTCAGGCGCCGGGCAACCTTCACCTGCTTGGCCTTGGCTCGGCCGCGCCCCATTGGCTCGACCCCCTCATGCGGGGTCGTAGTGGCCGACCCCTCGTCGCTAACGCATCACGCACTGACGCCACCTGACTTCCCGGCGTCAGCCTCTCGTTCCGCTATTACCGTACCTGTTTTGCGCGCTACTCGGTACGTCGGATGGGTGCCGACGCCTACCGGTGTAGCCAAATGCCCCTAAGTCTCCCGACTTCCGACATTCTGCGCTCTGCCAGCCTATCCGCTGCCACGCCCGGCGGGACGCCCTCTTCACCGGCGATGGCGAAGATTTTGAGGGTGGTGTCGAAGATCCGCTCCGCGCGGGCTCGGGCACGTTCCATGCTGAACCCCTCGATCTCGTCGGCCACCTGGATGACGCCGCCGGCGTTGACGACGTAGTCCGGTGCGTAGAGCACGCCCCGCTCCGCCAGCCGCTTCTCCACGCCGGGATGGGCGAGCTGGTTGTTGGCGGCGCCACAGACGATTTTCGCTTCCAGCTTAGAGGCGCGATCGTCGTCGAGGACGCCCCCGAGGGCACACGGGGCGTAGACGTCGATGTCGCTCGCGATGAGCGCGTCGGTGTCGGTGACCACCTCCACCTGGGGGTGGCGCTCCCGCAGCCGGGCGACCGCCCGCTCGTCGACGTCGCACACCACCACCTCGGCGCCGTCCTCGAGCAGGTGGGCGGCGAGCTTGGCCCCGACCTTGCCGACGCCCTCGATGCCCACCCGCCTGCCGCGCAGCGACGGCGTGCCGTACACGTGCTGGGCCGAGGCCCGCATGCCCTGGAAGACCCCGAAGGCGGTGAGGATGGACGAGTCGCCGGCGCCGCCGTGGGCGACCGTGCGGCCGGTCACGTAGTCGCACTCGCGGGCCACGACGTCCATGTCCTCGCTGTAGGTGCCGACGTCGCAGGCGGTGATGTAGCGCCCGCCGAGGGACTGCACGAACCGGCCGTAGGCGCGCAGCAGCGCCTCGCTCTTGTCCTTGGCCGGATCGCCGATGATCACGGCCTTGCCGCCGCCGAGGTCGAGCCCGGCGAGGGCGTTCTTGTACGACATCGCCCGGGAGAGCCTGAGCACGTCGGCGAGCGCCTCGGTCTCGTCGGCGTACGGGTAGAACCGCGTGCCGCCGAGGCTCGGGCCGAGCGCGGTGCTGTGGATCGCGATGATCGCGTACAGCCCGCTGCGCTCGTCCGAGCAGAACACCACCTGCTCATGTCCGCCGGTGCGCGCGAATGCCTTGCCGTCCTTGTGGGACAGGCCGAAGACGTCGGTCATGCGGCCTCCTCCGGGTTCCACACGACCCGGGCGCCGGCTCGCTCGGCGCCGCTGATCCGCTCGGTCACGGTGGTGACCTCCGATCACTCCGTCCGCCGCCCCATTGCGGCGGTACCACCCCTTCAGGGTAATCCCGGACACCCTTTTTGATCTTGGTCTGGTGACCGGGGCGGCACGGCGTGTTCGCGACGTGCGGGCCCTCATGCGGCAAACCGGCGATCGGCGTGGCACGATTCGTGTTGTGCTGCCCTATGCCGCGTACCTCCGCGTGTACGAGCCGCTCGTCGCGTTCCCCGAGCCGGCCCGCTCACAGTGGGCGCGCTACGTGGACCTGCCGGACCGCCCGCGCCGGGCCCACGCCCTCGAGGCCGAGCACGCCGAGGCGATCCGCCGCCTGCTCGGCGTGCCCCCGATCCCGGTGCCGGAGCACGAGAGCCGGGACGCCTACCTGCGGCGCGTCGACGACACGCTGTACGTGTGCCCGTGGGAGACGCGGCTGCGCTCCTGGCTCGCGTTCGGGCGCTTCCGGGGCAGCATCCCGGCGAAGCTCGCCAACCGGTTCGTGCCGGCCGCGATCGCCGAGCAGACCGCCGACGACTTCGACCGGTACCGGCGGCAGGCCGGGGCCGAGGGGCTGCGGCCGCACATCCGCACCAGCACCTGGCACGTGCCGACGGCCTGGTTCGTGCCGTTCGACTCGGCCGAGCGGTGGCTCGTGCTGGGGACCCGCGAGCAGACCTCGGGCGAGCCGTCCGCGGCGACCACCACCACGCCCGCCCGCAACCTGCTGTACGTCACCTCGATGGCGCAGGCGCGCCGCCGGGTGGCGCGGGCGCTCGCGGTCCTGCGCCGCCACGTGGGCCGCCGGATGGGCGACGTGTCCGCGATCCACCAGGTGGAGGACGTCGGCCGGTGGCTCGAGGAGTTCCACCCGCACTCGCTGGTGGAGCTCGACTACGGTGGGCTCGTCCACCTCATGGACGACGAGACCCTGCGGTCCGACCAGTCCGTCGCCGAGCTGGCGGCCGCGCTGACCGGTTTGGACACCGGTCAGGAAGAACTTGCCTACGCGATGTACCAGCGCGTCATCCTCCGCTGGCGGTCGATCCAAGCCCTCGAATCGGCCAACTGACCACCAAACTCGGGCACCGACCTGCAAAGTTGGGTCGGCTATCGGCAGGCCTCCATTCTGCGAACTGAGTAGTTTGCCGTTTTCACTGCGATACCACGAATCGTGTCGCTAGAATCACCGAGCGTGACTTCAACACGTGGACGAGATGTTGTGCCCAGAGGGCTCGCCAATCGCTCTTCGTGGCTGTATGGTCACACCGGGTGATGCCGCAAATGGTTCCGGAAACCGCACGTGCAGGGGCCATTGAGGGACATCCGTGACAAGCGCCAAGGAAAGTCGCAAGGATCGCGTCGCCGGTCCACACGGAGGAGAGGCCGCACAAATGTCAGCTCGTACACCCGAGGCCGAGCCACTGCTCACCCCGGCGGAGGTCGCAACCATGTTCCGCGTCGACCCGAAGACCGTTACCAGGTGGGCGAAAGCGGGCAAGTTGACGTCCATCCGCACCCTCGGCGGTCATCGCCGCTACCGCGAGACCGAGGTCCGGGCGTTGCTCGCGGGCATCCCGCAGCAGCGGTCGGAGTGAAGTCGCCGATCAAGGGGGGAGCTCACGGCGCGCTCTCATCCTCGATGTGAGCGCGTCGGCCGACAACCCGTGACCGCGAGGGCCACGGGGCCGAGTGAAGCGGTGCCGCCCGCCCGGCACCGCTACTCGCGGTGACCCCCGGTCCGACTGACGGCCAGGAGCCGGACGGCGGAGCCGTGTGCGGCGGCCAGGTCCGGCAGCGCGACCATCTGGTCGATCAGGAGGGCCTTCCCCGTGGGCGCCACGCCCGCGGCCGTGCCGGCCGCGTCGTTGCGCCCGCCGTTCCCCCTGTGGCACGCCCCGACCCACAACGATGGCCGGGGCGGTGACTCCCCCGTTCCGCCCGAGCGGGCCGCCGGGCACCCCGGACGGTTCGGCACGCCACCGCGCCGTCACCCCACCGGCGGCCGACCACGCCGCCGCTTTCCGCCGATCCCGGTACGGCACGGCCCGCGTCGCAGCACACCGCTTGCCGTGCCCGCATCCGCTTGGCGAGGGCGCGACCCTGCCCACGAGTCCGACCACCGTACGCCGGCCGCCGCGCTCGCACGCGGTCGCATGGGTGGCGCGGTCCAGGTGTGGCGACCCGCAAGCCCGACACGCCCGCATGCCGGGGACCGTCGTCCGGCCCTCGACCGTGCCCTGTTGGCACCCTCGTGGCCGGCCGCGGCGCGGCATGCCTCAGACCGTTGCAACGCCGTACGCCGTCCACCGACGCCTGCCCGCGCACCACCCCGCGGCCGGGCACGGAGTGTCACGACGGCCGCCACCTGATGTCTGGAACGCTTCGCCGTCGGCCCCCACCGCCGGCCGTCCCCGGCACGGACACCACGGCCCCGCCGTACCCGCCCCGGCGGCGTCACCGACGGAGGCGGTGGAGCGGTCCCGTGGCGCGCGGAGGGCGCGTCCGGAACGCCGGCCGGGCCGTGTCCCGAAATTCGCTCTGTGCACGCTCAGACGTCCGATGTGACGCGAAATCTCCTCGCGTTCGTCCGCCGGAGGCAGGTGGGAACGGTCCACCGCACGCCCGGCCGCCGCCGCGTGTCGTGCACCCGGGCCGGACGACCGCGAAAACGTCACGAACCGTGACTGCGGGTAGATGCGACGATCACACCCGTACCCTTCCCGCCACTGGATCGTTTGGTCTGACAGGTGCACATCCTCTAACCATGGGGGAGACGTGGGGAGAACCGTGTCAGGACCGTATACGCAGACCTCTACCCGCAGGCGTGCGGGTACGGCGACGCCGGCACCCGGACTGCCTGACGGTTTCGGACCGCCTCTCAGACCTCGACCGACGATCCGGAACGTGGCGGAGCGGGCCGGCGTCTCGAAATCACTGGTGTCGCTGGTACTCCGTGGCTCTCCCCACGTGAGTGAGCACCGGCGGGAGGCCGTGCTCCAGGCGGCACGCGAGCTGGGCTACCGGCCCAACGCCGTCGCCCGCAGCCTCGTCGAGGGCCGTACCCACCTCGTGGGCGCGCTCGTCGCCGACCTGCACAACCCGTTCTACGCCGAGTTCCTCGACGGCCTCCAGGAGAGCCTGCACGGCGAGGGGCTGCGCCTGCTGATCGGCAGCGGGCGGTTCGACCCGGCGTTCGAGGACGAGGCGGTGGAGGCGTTCCTGGAGCTGCGCGTCGACGGCCTCGTGCTGCTCGGCGTGGCGCCCTCCAGCGACACCCTCGCCGAGGCGGCCGCGTACACGCCCACCGTCGTGGTCGGTGAGCGCGACGTCGAGCTCGACGGGGTCGACATCGTGGTCGACGACGACCAGCTCGGCGCCCGGCTCGCCATCGACCATCTCGTGCAGCACGGCCACCGCCGCATCGCCCACATCGAGGGCTCGCCGTCCTCCGCGGCGCGCTACCGCTGCGAGGGCTACCTCGTCGCGATGCGCCGCCATGGGCTCGCGCCGTACATCATGGTCGAGCAGGGCGAGTCGAGCGAGGAGGGCGGCAAGAAGGCCGCGCTGGCGCTGCTCCGCCGCGACCCGCGGCCGACCGCGATCTTCGCCACCAACGACATCGTCGCGCTCGGCGCGCTCGCCGCCGCGAAGGAGCTGGGCCTGCGGGTGCCCGAGGACCTGTCGATCGTCGGCTACGACAACACCCACCTCGCCGCGCTCGGCCAGATCTCGCTGACGAGCGTCGACCAACCGCGCCGGGCGATGGGCCGGTCCGCGGCGGCGCTGCTCAGCGACCGCATCTCCGGGCCCGGCAAACCGTCCCGGATGCGTGAGGTGAGCCCGAGCCTCGTCGTCCGCAACAGCACCGGACCCGCTCCCGTGTGACCGCCGGTCCGGCCTGGCGCGTTCCCACGAAGTGCCAGCGGGGCACCCAGGAACGACCAAAGCTCGGTCAAGGTACGCCGCGGAACGTGGCATCCGGTGTTAACTCGGGGCCGTGACGCCGACCCCCACGGGGACGCAGACCGGCGGTCGGCGTTGGCGCACAACGCGACCACGAGCAAAGACGGGGGTTTTCATGCGTGATCCAGAGCTGGTGTCCTGCGCGCAACGGGCGGCCACCGCACTCGAGCGCGCCTGGGCGGGCTGGCGGAGCGCGCGGGGGCGGAACACGGACGGCAACGCCGAGTCCGTCGCGGGCTACGTGGCCCACTCGATCGACCACCCGTGGGGCCGTCCCCGGGTCGTGCTCGGCCTCGACGCCGAGGACGCCCACGAACTCGCCGCCCTGCTCGAGGCCCAGGAGGAGCGCACCTCACCGGCGCTGAACCGGGGCTAGGACCGATCCGGCCACGTCCGGACGCGCGCACCGGCGCCCCCGGCCTCCCGTCCCCGGCCCGAACCCCGTGCCCTCCCCGAGCAACGGCGCTCCCCTCCCCCGCGATGCGGGGGAGGCCGCAGCGGCACCGTCAGGCCGCGCGTAAGTTGGAGGGACGGAAGGGCGTCACCGGGGTGCTCCGCGACACCGGTGCGGAACACCGAGCGCGAGCGAGTAGGGCGAGACCGGTGGGGGTCAGGTACCGCCGGACCCGCCCGGCACGGGAGGTCCTGTGAGAGGTCGGACGCTGGTCGCGACGATGGTCACGCTGTACGGGCTCGGGGCCGTGGCGGCGTGCGGAGGCGCGCAGGGGGCGGCGGAGTCGGCTTCGCCGGCGAAGGCGGGTTCGCCGGCGGAGTCGAGTCCGCCGCTCGACGCGGCGTCCTCCGCGGCGCGGTCGACGGCCCCGGCACGGTCGTCCGTCACCCTGGACGACTCGGCCCGCGACGCGTCGCCGGACAAGCCGCTGAAGGGGAAGGTCGTGGTGATCGACCCCGGCCACAACGGCCACAACTACCGGCGGCCCGACATCATCAACAAGCCCGTCGACGTGCACACGCACAAGAAGCCCTGCGACACGACCGGCACCCAGACCAGCGACGGGTACACCGAGGCCGCGTTCAACTGGGACGTGGCCGTCCGGGCGGCGAAGGCGCTGCGCAAGGCCGGGGCCACGGTCAAGCTCACCCGGACGAACAACACCGGCGTGGGGCCGTGCATCACCGAGCGGGCCGCGATCGGCAACAAGGCCAAGGCCGACGCGGCGATCTCGATCCACGCGGACGGCGCGGGCGCATCGGCCCGCGGCTTCCACGTGATCATGCCGAAGAAGATCAACGGCCCGGTGGACCCGGTGGTGGCCGACTCACGGCGCCTCGGCATCGCGATCCGCGACGCGATCCGGGCCGGGACCGACCTGCCGTACTCCACCTACATCGGCAAGCAGGGCCTGAACTTCCGCAACGATCTCGGCGGGCTCAACCTGTCCACCGTGCCGAAGGTGTTCCTCGAGTGCGGGAACATGCGGAACGCCTCGGACGCCGCCAAGTTCAAGAACCCGAAGTTCCGCCAGCGCCTCGGCGACGCCATCGCCAAGGGCATCGAGAACTACCTCACCTAGCGCCCCGATCAGGTACGGCCCGGCGCCGCGCCACGGCCACGCCCGGTGCGCCCGGCCACGGGGATGCCGACGGCGTCGGCGCGGGCGTCCACGGCCTGACGCGAGGCGGCGCCCGGACGTCCCGGCTCGCGCGGGTCCCGGTCCCGGGCAGGCCGAGGCCGGACCGCCGGCCTGTGCCCCGCCGTCCGGGCCGGCGGACTCCGCCGCGGTGCCGGCCCTGCCCGTATCCTCCGCGTCGCCGCGGCCCGACGGCCCACCGGTCACGCCCGTACCCCGGTACGGCCCGGCCGCGCGGCGGGCGCCACCCGGCCGAGAGCGTGCGACGCCCGCCTCCGGGCGTGCGTCAGGCGTCGCGGCCGGTCCGGGCGGGCGCGGTCTTGCCGATGACCTCCTGGATCGAGGAGTGGCCGTGCAGGCGGAGGCGACGGGACAGCGCACGGTTGATCCGCGCGGCCCACAGCGGGCCCTCGTAGACCATCGCGGTGTAGCCCTGCACCAGGGTGGCCCCGGCGAGCAGCCGTTCCCACACGTCGTCGACGTCCTCCACCCCGCCGACCGAGACGAGGGTGAGCCGGTCCCCGACCCGGGCGTACAGCCGCCGCAGCACCTCCAGCGAGCGCTCCTTGAGCGGGCGGCCGGAGAGCCCGCCGGCCTCGGTGCTCGGCACCCCGTCGCGGCGGATCGTGGTGTTCGTGGCGATGATCCCGTCGAGGCCGAGCTCCACCGCGAGGTCGGCGACCGCGTCCACGTCCTCGTCCGCCAGGTCGGGCGCGATCTTCACCAGCAGCGGGGTACGGCGCGGCAGGTTCTCGGTGACCTCGCGGACCGCGGTGAGCAGGGGCCGCAGCCGCTCGACCGCCTGCAGGTCGCGCAGCCCGGGCGTGTTCGGCGAGCTGACGTTCACCACGAGGTAGTCGGCGCGGTCGGCGAGCGCGCGGGCGCTCGCGACGTAGTCGGCGACGGCCCGGGACTCCGGCACGACCTTCGTCTTGCCGATGTTCACCCCGACGACCACCGGCACCCCGCGCACCCGGGCGAGGCGGCGCGCGACCTTGGCGGCGCCGTCGTTGTTGAAGCCCATCCGGTTGATCACCGCCCGCTGCGCGGGCAGCCGGAACAGCCGCGGCCGGGCGTTCCCCGGCTGGGCGTGCGCGGTGACCGTGCCCACCTCGACGTGGCCGAAGCCGAACGCGGCGAGCGCCTCGAAGCAGACGGCGTTCTTGTCGAACCCGGCGGCGAGCCCGAACGGCGACGGGAAGTGCACCCCGAACGCGCTCACCCGCAACGCGGGGTCGTGCGGCGCGAGCCTCCGGTGAATGGCCCGGTTGAGCGGGCGCACCCGGGAGATCGCCGCGAGCGCCCGGACGGTCGCCCGGTGCGCGTCCTCGGCGTCGAGCCGCTGCAGGACCTGGCTGAAGACAACGCGATACATCACGGGCAACCCTAGCCCGTGACAACCCCCGCACAGCGCGACACCCTGCCCGTCCGCGCCGGTCCGGCCACCCCTATGCCGCGTTCCCGGGCACCTCCGCAGGGCCGCACGCGCCGCCCAGGCCGGTCCGCGGACGCCGCCGGGCCGGTCGCCGTGCCGTACCGGGCCTCAGCGGGCGAGGCGGTACCCGGTCTCGTCGATCAGCTGCCGGACGATGGGCTGCAGCTCGGGGCGCTCCTCGAGGAGCGTCTGCAGGTGCACGCGCCAGAGGCCCATCTCCGCGTACGGATCGTCGCGGTCGCGCAGCCGCGCCCTGGTGTCCGCGAGGTAGAGCTCGAACATGAGGCCGAGGTAGCGGCCCACCATCTCGCTGAGCCACCAGTACACGTCGCGGCCTGCCGCCGTGACGAAGGTGCGGGCGCCCTCCCAGGCGACGCGCGGTGGATGCATGACGTCCATTACCGGACCGTACGCCCCGGCCGGTCGCCCCGCAATGCCGCGAACCGGCGTTGTCGTGCACGTCCGCCCGCTCACCCGCCCGCCGGAGCCGGCCGGAGACGTCACGAACCGGCCGCCGGCCGGAGGCGTGGTCGTGGGGACGCCTCCGGCCGGCGCCGGAGCCCGTGGGTCAGGCCGCTTCCCGCTTGCGCTGGCAGGTGATGCAGTAGCGGGCCAGCGGCCGGATCTTCAGCCGCTCGAACGGGATGTCGGCGTTGCACTGCTCGCACCGGCCGTAGGTACCGTTGTCGAGCATCTCCAGGCAACGCCGGGTCTCGGCGATGGCGCGGTCGGTGGCCGCCATCGCCACCTCGACGTCCTGCCAGCTCATCTCGGCGGCGGTACCGCCCTCCGCCGAGGCCTTCAGGCTCTCCATCTGGCTGAGCCGCTGCTGGAGCTGCTCCTCGAGCTGCTGGCGGAGGGCCTGGATCTGAACGCTGCTGAGTCCGGTCGAGGTCATGGGTCAGACACTTCCTTTCATGATGTCGATGGGCTCGGACGCGGTCACCCGCTCGGCGAGCTCGGGAACGAGGCAGAGCCGGGTGAGACCGCGGATGGTCGCGTGGGCGGGCCGGGCGGCGGGATGAACGGTGAGCCGGAGTCCGGCGCCGAGCCGGCCCGCGAGGTCCTGCTGGGCGGCGCCACCGCCGGTGAGCAGCAGCCCACCGGCGCGCACGCCGAGCCGCTGGTGTGGCGGAAGCCTGCGCACGAGGTCGGCGACGAGGTCGGTGACCGCCTCCACGGCGTGGCCGGGCAGCCCGGCCGACGCGGTGCAGCTCACCTGGAGCGCGCCCGCCTCGGCCACCGCCGCGTCGCTGATCACGACGGCCTCGATGATCCCGGCGCCCACGTCGAGCAGGAGCCGGGGGCGGGAGGCGGTGACGTCCACGCCGCACCCGATGGCGGCCGCGAGCGGCTCCTCGACGAGCACGATCGGGCAGTCGACCGCCCGGCCGACCGCGGCCCGTACGGCACGGCGCTCGGTGGCCGTGGCCGCGACCGGCACCCCGACGAGCACCCGGGCCACGCGCCCGAGCGGGTCGCCGTCGCCGGCCGGGTCCGCCGACACGCCGACGGCCTGGTCGAGCGCCTCACGCAGGACGGTCCGGGCGAGCCGGTGGCAGGCCGCCATGCTGGCGACCATCCCGTGCCGGATCGGCCAGACCGGCTCGGCCGTACCGTCCGCCGAGGGCACGCAGGACGGCCGGTCGAGGATGGCGCTCCCGCCGGGCACCACGGTCCTGGTGCGGGCGGTGCCGAGGTCGAGGGCGAGGGCGACGCCGCGGCCCGCCCACGCCCGGGCGGGGCCGTCCGGCGGGTTCATACCGCCGCCCGCCGCGGACCCGCCCGCCGCTCACCCGCACGGCGGCACTCGGCGCATTCCTGGTCTTGCGGTGCGTGCAGCAGCACGCTCATCTCGATGAACGCGCCGCAGCCACGGCAGATTCCGTACAGGCCGCGTTCCATGCGGTCGAGCGCGGCCTCGAGCTCGCCGATGCGCCGCCGCGCCGGATGGGTACGGCGGAGCGCCGCGGGCGCCTGCGCGAGCTCGGCCCGGGCGGCGGCGAGCCGCTCGGTCAGCAGGTCGCGCAGGGTGTCCAGTTGGGCCTCATGGCGGTCATGAGCGCGCATGAGGGCGTGGACAGATCTGATGTCGGCCATGGCGACATCACTCCTTGGGTGGGGTGAACACGACCCCGTCACGTGCCGACACGGCGTGTGCGGGCGTGACGGTATGCCGGAGGCGGCGGTGGCCGTAGGTCGCCGCCGCCGTGCGGTGATGAAGGCATGAGAGCCACCCGACGACGTGTGCCGCCGCCGGGACGTACCGAAGATCAGATCAGCGGCGGGCTGCGAGAGTCGGCGCAGCGGAACGCGAACTGCTGCGGGCTGCGTATCGCCTCCGCCTCCGCGTCGGGCAGCGGAAGCGGCAGTTCCGGAGAGCGGGCCACGTGCCGGGTGGGCAGGCAGGGCGCCGGCGGGTCCTCCCGGGGCGCGGCGTAGGCAAGGGGTACGCCGCTCGACTGGCTGATCCAGGGCCCCGCGGGAGCCGGGTCGGCGAGCCCGTCATGGGCCCGGGCGCCGAGGACGGATGTGGACACGGCGAGCAGCGCGACCAGCAGGGCCCACCCTGCCGTGATCGCGCTCACCGCGCCTATCCGGCGGAAAATCCGCCAATATCCGCCCATATTGCCTCACCATAGCCCAGGCCACGCAGAAAAGCATGGGGTAAAAAACCCGCGCCTTCCTGCGCCCCGATCACGTGCGCGTACCGGTTAACCCTTTCTTCCCATCGGTAAGCGCGCGGCAAACCGGCGAGGATGGACGGACTCGTACACCGTCCGGTCACGGTACCGTTGGCGCAACGGGACGCGAGGAGGCAGCATGCGCAGCAGGGTCACCGCGGTACTGCTGCTTCTGCTGTGCCTGCTCACCGGGACCGGACGGAACGCCGACGAGGCCGCGCGGGCGGTCACCGCCACGGAGCGGCCGCCCGCCACCCAGGACCCGGCGCTCGGCCAGGCGCCGTACGGCGCGGCGCTGCTCGCCCTGCAGGTGGCCACGGGCGCCCCGGCCGTCGGCGGCACCCTCGCCCTGCTCCCGCGGGCCACCGAACCGGCCCGGCCGCGCGCGAACGGGCCGGTCGAGAGCGCCGGCCCCGCCGCCGTCCCCGTGCTCACCCGCTCCGTCGCCCCGCCCCGGGCCCCGCCCGCCGCCTCCACACGCTGACGTTCCGAATCCGTTTCCGTTCAGCCTGTGGAGGCTTCCATGTCACGTGCGCCGATCTGGCGCGCGGTGGTCGCGTTCGTCATCCTCGCGACCTCCGCCGTACTCGCGTACACCATCCCGCCGCGGTTAGGGCTCGACCTGCGCGGCGGCACCCAGCTCGTCTTCGAGGCCAAGGACACGCCCAACGTCAAGGCCGACAAGGAGGCGACCGAGCGGGCGCTCAACGTGCTCCGGCGCCGCGCGGACGCGCTCGGCGTCGTCGACCCCAACCTGTACGTCACCGGCGAGCGCCGGATCACCGTCGAGCTGCCGGGCGTGCTCGACCCGCGCAAGGCCGCCGAGGTGATCGGGCAGACCGCGCAGCTCACCTTCCACCCGGTCGAGGGCATCGCCGACGAGAACGACAAGGACGCGCTGCCCGACGAGTCCGGGCAGAAGCTGAAGCTCGGCAAGGCCGCGATCACCGGTGAGGGGGTCGAGAACGCGGCCGCCGGCTCCGACTTCCAGCAGGGCATCGGCAACTTCGTCACGGTCGAGTTCCGCGACGCGAAGGCCTGGCAGCAGCTCACCGGGAAGGCCGCCTGCGCGGACCCCGGCGACCCCAAGCGCCGGGTCGCGATCGTGCTCGACAAGAAGATCATCTCGTCGCCCCAGGTCGACCCGTCGATCGTCTGCAACGCGGGCATCAGCGGCGGCAGCACCCAGATCACCGGCAGCTTCACCCAGGAGGAGGCGCAGAACCTCGCCATCCTGATCAAGGGTGGTGCGCTGCCGGTGCCGCTGGAGCTGATCGAGCAGCGCACCCTCGGCCCGACGCTCGGCGCCGAGGCGATCGAGGCGAGCGCCAAGGCCTCCGTGGTCGGCGTGGTCCTCACGACGCTGTTCATCATCGTGATCTACCGCCTCGTCGGTCTCGCCGCCGCGGTGGCGCTCGCCGCCTACGGCCTCATCTCGTACGCGGCGCTGGTCGCCCTCGGGGCGACGCTCACCCTGCCCGGCCTCGCCGGTTTCGTGCTCGCCATCGGTATGGCGGTCGACGCGAACGTGCTCGTGTTCGAGCGGGCGCGGGAGGAGTACGGCCAGAGCCCCAAGCGTGGCCTGCGGGCGGCGCTCGACCGCGGCTTCAAGAACGCCTGGAGCGCGATCGCCGACTCCAACATCACCACGCTGCTCGCCGCGGCGCTGCTGTTCTGGCTCGCCAGCGGCCCGGTGAAGGGCTTCGGCGTGACGCTCGCCATCGGTGTGCTCACCTCGCTCATCTCCGCGATGGTGATCTCCCGGGCGGTCGCCGGGCTGTTCATCAACCGGATCGGGCCGAAGGCCTCCGGTCTGGGCAGCGTGGGCCGGGTCCGCACCTGGGTGACCAAGCGGAACCCGAACATCATGGGCAAGGGCCGGCTGTGGCTGGTCATCGGCGCGCTGATCGTGGTCGCGGCGGCCGCCGGCATCGCCACCCGCGGGTTCAACTTCGGCGTCGAGTTCACCGGCGGCCGGGTCGTCGAGTTCGCCACCTCCAAGCCGGTCGACGCGGACACCGCGCGGCGGATCGTGGCCGACGCCGGGTACCCGAACGCGGTGGTCCAGTCGTCCGGCGGCACCATCTCGGTGCGCACCGGGCAGATCACCGTCGACGAGGTGGTGAAGATCGAGCAGGCGCTCGACCAGGGGGTCGGCGACGTCACCAAGGAGCGTGACGAGCTGATCGGGCCGAGCCTCGGCGCGGAGCTGAGCCGCAACGCGCTGATCGCGCTGCTGGTCGCGCTCGCCGCGCAGCTCCTCTACCTCGCGTTCCGGTTCCGCTGGACCTTCGGCACCGCGGCGGTGATCGCGCTCGTGGTCGACGTGGCCGCGGTCGTCGGCGCGTTCGTCTGGCTGAACAAGCCGATCGACGGCGTCTTCCTCGCCTCGATGCTCACCATCATCGGTTACTCGGTGAACGACAAGGTCGTGGTGTTCGACCGGGTGCGCGAGCTGTGGGGCATGCAGCGCCGCACGCCGTTCCCGCAGCTGGTGAACACCGCGATCCTGCAGACCGTGCCGCGTACCGTGAACACCGGTCTCGGCGCGCTGTTCATCCTCGCCGCGCTGGCGTTCTTCGGCGGAGACTCGCTGCACGACTTCGCCCTCGCGCTGATCATCGGCATCGTGGTCGGCACGGCCTCGTCCTCGTTCATCGCCGGGCCGACCTCGATCGAGCTCGAGCGGTTCAGCAAGCAGCCGCCGCCCGAGCCGCAGAAGCGCAAGGCGCCCAAGGTCCGGGACAGCTCGGGCGCGGTCCTGTAAGGCGCCCATCGGACGGCCGGACGGCTCGCCGCTCCCCTCGCGCGGGACGGCGAGGCGTCCGGCCGTGCCGTACCCGGCGGGGTAGGCGGGCCCTGCGGTAGCCTCGGGGCCGTGGGGAGGACCGCGTCGGCGCCGCCGGAGCTGCTGGGCGAGCTGCCGCTGTTCACCGGGCTCACCCCGGAGCAGACGGAGATCATCCGGGCCGGCTCGCACGTCACCGAGCTCGACAAGGGGGAGATCCTCTTCCACCAGGGGGACCCGGTCCGCGGGTTCTTCTACGTGCTGCGCGGCCAGATGCAGCTTTCGGTCTCCACCGCGGACGGGGCCGAGAAGGTCGTGGAGATCGTCACCCTGCGGGAAAGCTTCGGCGAGGCCGTGGTGTTCGACGGCCAGCGGTACCCGGTCACCGCGACCGCGCTCGTCGCCACCACCCTGCTCGCGGTCTCCAGCACCGCCGTGCTCGACCTGATCGACCGGGACCCGTCGTTCGCCCGCCGCCTGCTCGCCAACATGGCGGTACGGCTGCGCCGCCTCATCCGCGACGTCGAGGCGTACTCGCTGCGCTCGAGCATCCAGCGGGTCGTCGGCTTCCTGCTCAGCCAGGAGTCCGGCGAGGACGCCGAGGCGGCGGACGCGGGCGAGGCCGCCCCCGGGGAGCGGGTGGTGGTGCTGCCCACCCGCAAGCAGGTGCTCGCCTCCCGGCTCAACATCGCCCCCGAGACGCTCTCCCGGGTGCTGCGCGACCTGACCGCGGACGGCCTGATCAGCGTGCAGGGGCGGCGCATCACCCTGCACGACGTCGGCCGCCTGGAGCAGGTCGTGAGTTCCGCCACAGTGTGGCCGCTGACGCCGTCGAGTTGACGCACGTCAAGGAAACCACGTCGTCCGCCCGGCAGGATCGCGGCGGTAACCGCCAGTACTCACGGGAGAGACGACGTGTTCTGCTACCAGTGCGAACAGACCGACCGCAGCGGTGCGAATCCCGGGTGTGGCGGCCCCGTCGGCAACTGCGGGAAGAACGCGATCACCTCTGACCTGCAGGACCTGCTCCTCCACGCGGTCAAGGGCATCGCGCAGTACGCCTCGAGGGCCCGCGCCCTCGGCGCCCCGGACGACGAGGCCTCCGAGTTCATCCTCTACGCGGTCTTCACGACGCTCACCAACGTGAACTTCAACCCGACCCGGTTCGCCGGGCTGCTGCGCGAGGCCGCGGCCGTGCGCGACCGGGTGCGGGCCCGATACGAGGAGGCGGCGCGGGCGCGCGGCCTCGAGCCCGAGACGCTCGGCGGCCCGGCCGCCTGGAATCCCGAGGCCGACCAGGACGGGCTGCGCCGCCAGGCCGGCACGAAGGGCGTGCTCGCCGGCCTCGACATCGTCGGCGCCGACGTGGTCGGCCTGCGCAACCTCCACCTGTACGCGCTGAAGGGCATCTGCGCCTACGCGTACCATGCGTGCGTGCTCGGCCACCGGCGGCCCGAGATCTTCGCCGAGATCGAGAAGGCGTTCGCCTACCTCGCCGAGGACCCCAAGGATGTGGAGGAGCTGTTCGAGCGGGCGCTCGGGCTCGGCCGGCTCAACCTCTCCGTGATCGAGCTGCTCGACGCGGCGAACACCGGCACCTTCGGCGCCCAGCGGCCCACCGCGGTGCGGGTCACCCCCGTCAAGGGCAAGGCGATCCTGGTCAGCGGCCACGACCTGCGCGACCTGCACGCGCTGCTCGAGCAGACCGCGGGCACCGGGATCAACGTGTACACGCACGGCGAGATGCTGCCCGCGCACGCCTACCCGAGGCTCAAGGCGTACCCGCACCTCGTCGGCAACTACGGCGGGGCCTGGCACGACCAGCAGCGCGAGTTCGCCGCGTTCCCCGGGCCGATCCTGATGACCTCGAACTGCATCATCGAGCCCCACGCGAGCTACCGGCGGCGCATCTTCACCGCCGGCCCGGTGGGCTGGCCCGGCGTGCGGCACATCGCCGACCACGACTTCACCCCGCTCATCCAGGCGGCGAAGGCGACGCCCGGGTTCACCGAGGACGGCCCGGAGGAGTACATCACCGTCGGCTTCGCCCGGGACAGCGTGCTCGCCGTCTCCGACCGCGTGGTGGAGGCGGTCAAGCAGGGCGCGATCCGGCACTTCTTCCTCATCGGCGGCTGTGACGGGCCCACCCCCGGCCGGGACTACTACCGCGAGCTCGCGCTCGCCCTGCCGCAGGACACCGTGATCCTCACCCTCGGCTGCGCCAAGTACCGGTTCAACCGGCACGACTTCGGCGAGATCGGCGGCATCCCGCGGCTGCTCGACGTCGGCCAGTGCAACGACAGCCACTCCGCCATCACGATCGCCTCCGCGCTCGCGGACGCCTTCGGGTGCGGCATCAACGACCTGCCGCTCACCCTCACCCTCGCGTGGACCGAGCAGAAGGCGATCGCGGTGCTGCTCACCCTGCTCGCGCTCGGGGTGAAGGACATCCGCGTCGGGCCGCAGCCGCCCGCGTTCCTCACCCCCGCGCTCGCCGAGCGGCTCGCCGAGCGGTTCGGGCTGCGGATCATCGGCGACGTCCAGGCCGACCTCGCCAGTGCGCTGGAGCGGGCATGACCTCGATCGCCGAGACCGGTGCCGTCGGCGCGCGGCGGGCCGACGGCCTCCCGGTGACCCTCACCACCGCCGACGGGGAGGAGCTCCAGGTCACCTGCGCGCCCGGGCAGACCGTGCTCGAGGCCGCGGCGGAGGCGGGGGCCGCCCTCCCCGCCTCGTGCCGCAGCGGCACCTGCGGCTCCTGCCGGGCCACCGTGGTGCAGGGCGGGTACGAGCTCGGCGCGCACAGCCCCGCGGCGCTGCCGGAGGAGCGGCGGGCCTGCGGCGAGGTGCTGCTGTGCCGTACCGTGCCGCGGGAGCCGCTCGCGGTGGCGCTGCCGTACGAGTCGTCGCGGATCCTGTACGGCGGGATCCCGGTGCGCGAGGCCGAGATCGTCGGGCTCGACCCGGTGGCCCGGGACACGGTACGGCTGACGCTGCGGCTCGCCGAGGACGAGGCGGGCGGCCTCGACGCCCAGTTCGAGCCCGGGCAGTTCATGGAGCTGCAGGTTCCCGGGGAGGAGGGGGTGAAGCGGGCGTACTCGCTCGCCAACACCGGGAACTGGGAGGGGCTGCTCGAGTTCTACATCCGGCTGCGGCCCGGCGGGGAGTTCTCGTCCTACCTGCGGCAGGACGCCCGGATCGGCGGGCGGCTGCTGGTGCACGGGCCGCAGGGCGCGTTCGGGCTGCACGAGACCGGGCTGCGGCCGCGCTGGTTCGTGGCCGGCGGCACCGGGCTGGCGCCGCTGCTCGCCATGGTGCGGCACATGGCCGAGTGGCAGGAGCCGCACCCGGCGCGGCTGTTTTTCGGGGTGAACGAGGAGGCTGACGTGTTCGGCGTCGCCGAGCTGGACGCGGTAGCGGCCGAGCTGCCCGGCTTCACCTACGAGGTGTGCGTGTGGAAGCCGGGGCCGTCGTGGCAGGGGCGCGTGGGCACCCCGGCCGACCTGGTCGCCGCCGCGCTCGCCGAGGCGCCGGAGGTGCCCGACGTGTACGTGTGCGGGCCGCCGCCGCTGGTCGACGCGGTGGCCCGGGCCACCGCCGGGACCGTGCCGCCCGACCGCGTCTTTTTCGAGCGGTTCCTCGCCACCTGAGTTCCGGTGCGGCGGCCGCGTCGGGCGGACACACCCGGCCGCCGACCGGGCCCTTCCGGGGGTCGCAGCGGGGTGCCCGCCTCCCGCGTTGGGGCGGGCACCCCGTCCTCGCGCCGCCCGCCCGGGGGATCGCCACCGGTAGCACCGGGGTCGCCGGGCGGGCCGGGCCGTACCGCTCGCGCCCGGGAAAATCGCGTGCCGCGCGGTCGCCGCGCGGGCAGAGTGGGGGTCGTGCGGACGGACGACGAGGTGCCGCTGCACGGCGGCAACGTGAGCGGCGGCGTGGTGCGGGTCGGCGACACGGTGCGGCGGCCGAGCGGTCCGTGGACCCCGGCGGTGCACGACCTCCTCACCCACCTGCACGAGGTGGGGTTCCGCGGCGCGCCGCGCCCGCTCGGCATCGACGAGCGGGGCCGCGAGGTGCTCACCTTCGTGCCCGGCGAGGTGGTGTGGCCCGACCGGTTCGCGCTGCTCGACCCGCCGGACCGGCTCGCCCGGGTGGCCCGCCTGATCCGGGAGTTCCACGACGCCGTGGCGGGCTTCGTCCCCCCGCCCGGTGCCCGGTGGCAGGTGCTCATGCCGCCGGACGGCGAGACCGACATCATCGCCCACAACGACCTGGCCCCTTGGAACCTCGTCGCCGACGGCGACGACCGCTTCGCCTTCATCGACTGGGACTGCGCCGCGCCCGGAACCCGGCTGTGGGACCTCGCCTACGCCGTCCACGGCTTCGTGCCGCTGTCGGCCCACCCCACCTGGCGACGCCCCGACCCCGACGCCGCGGCCCGGGTGCGCGCCTTCGCCGACGCCTACGGCCTGGATGAGGCCGAGCGCCGCGCGCTCGTCCCCCTGCTGGCCCGCCGTACCCGGGCCATGCACGACTTCCTCCGCGACCAGGCCGCCGCCGGCGCCGAACCCTGGACCACGCTGTGGCGCGACGGCCACGGCGGGTACTGGCGCGACGACGCCGGCTACATCGAGGCGCGCGAACGGCTGTGGGCGGACGCGTTGCTGTCGTGACCCCCGGCCGGCTAAACGCGGCCCAGGAGCATGGGCACGTAGACGAGGTTCGTCACCGTGTGCACGAAGACGATCGCCCAGAAGTTGCGGTACCGCGCCCACAGGTAGCCGAGCATCAGCCCGAACACGCCCTGGAAGGCGACGATGGTGGCGAGGCCGAGCAGGATGCCGTCCGAGGTCACGCGGCCGCTGTGCATCGCGGCGAACAGCAGGGCCTGGGCGACGATCGCGGGCCACCGGCCGTACCGGACCTCCAGCCTCGTCTGCAGCCAGGCCCGGTAGAACATCTCCTCCAGGAGGCTCGCCGTCAGGAACGTCAGCAGCGAGCCCACGGCGAGCGTGACCGGATCGGGCAGCTGCTGGGTCAGCGGAATCGCGAGCGGGCCCACCTGCGACAGCAGGAACCACGCCGCGACCGCGGGCAGCGGGGCGAGCCAGGTGGCCGGGGCAGGGATCGCCCTGGCCTTCTCCCCCGTGCCCCGGGTCAGCCGGAAGGCCACCAGCGGCACGATCAGCAGCAGGAGGAGCTTGGCGAGCGGGTAGAGCCCTCCCTGCGCGAACGGCGCGGCCAGCGCCATGACGACCGCCGCCCCGACGAGCGCCCAGGCCTCCCTGGCCACGCGGCCTGGCGGCAGGCCGGCGAGCGGCAGCGGCACCCGGGCCCGCGGCGAGACGGCCCAGGTGAGCACGATGGCCGCCAGCGGCGGCAGGATCGCCGACCACAGCGACGCCTTCGCCGCCCCCGGATCCCGCGACACGCTGATCGCGGTGTTCCCGGTGGCCACCAGGTACCCGTACGCGAGCACGAAGACCGCCAGACCCGCGGCCAGGAACACGCGCTGCGGCGGCGTCATCCGTGATTGCACCGGCATGACTTCTTCCTACGTCGCGACCAGGACGATCGCGAGGCACCCGGGACCAGGCGGTTCCCGTTGCGGCCTGCGCCCGCCCGTGGGTGGCCCGTACGCCGTCGTGGCACGCGTGCCACGCACGCTCCGGCCGGCCCGGTTCACCGTACGGCTCCGGCCGCCTGACGAATGCGAGACGGGTTTCCCGGCCACCCGGTGCCGTGGTCGCGCAAATAGGTCGCCCGGCAACGCAAAAACGCCCCGGCCCAAGTGCTTGGGCGGGGCGTCGTCGCTGCTCGGATCGGGTGGTCAGGGGCGGGGTCGAACCGCCGACCTTCCGCTTTTCAGGCGGACGCTCGTACCAACTGAGCTACCTGACCTCGGTAGGGTCCGCCTACCGGGAGCGGTCCTGACGGGATTTGAACCCGCGACCTCCACCTTGACAGGGTGGCGAGCACTCCTAGCTGCTCTACAGGACCTTGTGTCGAGGAAGTTTGTGGCTTCCGCGTTGTTCGGCTCGTTTAGCGTACCAGCTCTCTGGTGTGCTTCGCGCCGTGCCCCCAACGGGATTCGAACCCGTGCCGCCGCCTTGAAAGGGCGGTGTCCTAGGCCGCTAGACGATGGGGGCTAGGGCTGCCGCCCTGTCCTTGACGCCTTCCCGTCGGGGACGACTGAAGCATAGGGGACGATGGTCTCCGATGCCAAAGCGATTTCAGCCCGCGAGCGTGGACGGCGTCGCCATCGGGCCGGCTGAGCTCGCTGGCGACGAGTCGGCCGGTGGTCCCGGCTCGATTGTACGCCCCGGGTCGGTCTCCAGGTGACGCTGAATCTGAACCGACTGCTGCCCCAGGCCGCCGAGGGTGATGTCGTCCCACGCCTGGAGCCGCTTGTCCTTCTTGTCGAAGTAGAGCACCGAGGCCATGATCGGGGTCGGCTCCTCGTGCTCCAGGCCGCGCAGGCCCGCGCCGCCGGTGGAGCCCTGGATCATGAGGCGGGTGCCGCCGGGCAGCATCTCGGTGCGCCGGTCGTGCACGTGGCCGCTGAGGATCAGGTGGACCCGGCCCGCGAACGGGCGGCCCATGGTGTGGTCGTGCACCGCGACGACGTCGGCGGGGATGCGGTCCGGCGCCGAGGTGGACGACGACCGCGGCCACTCCGGCGGGACCACCCGCGAGGCGTGCTCGCGGCCGATCTCGGCGAGCTTCTCGTCCGGGATCGGCTTCGCCGACTTGTCCGGCGTGAACCGCGGGTCGCCGATGCCGTAGATGCGCAGGCCCTTCACGGTCGCGGCGGTGCCGTCGAGCACGATCGCGTTCCGGTGCCTGGCGACCGCGCGCTCGGTGGTCTTCGAGTCGTGGTTGCCGCGCACGAACACGTACGGCACGCCGAGGCGGCCGATCTCGTCGAGGAGCCTGTTCTCCGCCTTGGTGCCGTGGTCGCTGATGTCGCCGGTGTCGATGATCAGGTCGACCTGGAACTGCTCGGTGAGCGACTTGATCACGTTCCACGCGGCCACGTTGAGGTGGATGTCGGAGACGTGCAGCACCCGGATCGTGTCCGGGTCGGGCTCGAACACCGGCAGGCTGCGGCCGGCCTGGTAGAGCCGGGACACGTTGGTGACGAGCTTGGCGAGCTGGCCCCGGTACTCGGAGAACCGGGTCACGATCGCCTCGGCCTCGCCGACGAGGGACGGCACGCCGGTGAGCAGGCCGGTGTAGCGGGGCTCGGAGATCGCCTTGGGGTTGAACGTCGCCGCGGACAGCCCGGCCGCGAGCGCGACCGCGACGAGACCGGCGAGCGCGGCCCAGGCGGCCCTGCGGAGGCTCCGGAACACCACGAGACCGGCGAGCGCGGCCCCGAGGACCGCGAAGACCGCCGCCTCGGCGAGGAGCCGCCACAGGCCCTCCTGGAGGTCCTCCTCGATCCGCTGCGGCAGCCGGTCGGCCCAGCGCGGGTTCTCCAGGATCTCCTGGGCCTTCTCCGGGTGCACCCCGTCCACGGTCATGTCGAGCCGGAGCGGGGCGTCGTGGGTGTCGAAGCCGAGGGTGCCGAGCGGGCGTACGTCGAGGACGGTCTCGCCGGTCAGGGACGGGGTGAGGCGCATGCCGATGTCGGCCGGCCCGACCTCGGTGCGCACCTGCGCGCCGAGCGTGATCCCGAGCCAGGCCCCGACGAGGGCCACGGCGACCACGAAAAAGACCGCGGCCGCCCGCCGTACCAGGGGGTGCCGCGTCAGCGCGCGAACGTGCTCAACCAGACGTGTCGGATTCATCCAGCCTTTGCCTACCCCGTATCGCCTCCGTTCTCGCCTGTACGCCGCGGTCTCGCGTGGCGCCGCGTACCGGTGAAACGATGGATGCCGTGATCGATGTTTCGCGGGAGAGGTTCGAGGAGCTCGTCGCGGAGGCGTTGGACACGATTCCGCCGGAACTCGCCAAGCTGATGGACAACGTGGTCGTCGTGGTCGTCGACGACCCGCCGGAGCCGGGGCTGCTCGGCCTCTACACCGGGGTGCCGCTCACCGAGCGCGGGAGCTGGTACTCGGGCGTGCTGCCCGACCGCATCGAGATCTACCGCAACCCCACGCTGGAGATCTGCGAGACCGAGGAGGACGTGGTCGAGGAGGTGCAGATCACCGTCGTGCACGAGATCGCGCACCACTTCGGCATCAGCGACGAGCGCCTCCACGAGCTGGGGTGGTGAATCCCGGCCTACCCGGCCTTCCCGCCCGTTACCTGTCGCATCACGACCACCACGGCCGTTTACAGTTTGAAACGGACTGACTCCAACCGGTTGCAAAAGCCTCCTGCGGCGGGCACTGTAGGTTACGTCGTGAACACAACCTGTCAGTGATGGGCCGCGCGCCCGCGACTCAGGCGGAGGCACATGACGGCCACCGGGTCCGGCCGGCTGCCACGGCGCCCGCTCGACACCGATCGCGCCACACCCGACGGCCGGGCGACGTATCGCGAGGTCATCGCCCTCGGCGAGTTCCGTGCCCTGTGGCTCGCCCAGGGGCTGTCGCTGCTCGGCGACCAGTTCGCCCAGGTCGCGCTCGGCGTGCTCGTCTACCAGCGCACCGAGTCACCGCTGGTCACCGCCGTGGTGTACGCGCTGACCTACCTGCCGCCGATCGTGGGCGGCCCGCTGCTCGCCGGCCTCGCCGACCGGTACGCGCGCCGCCGCGTGATGATCGTGTGCGACCTGGCCCGGGCGGTGCTGGTCGCGGCGATGGCCGTGCCCGGCATGCCGCTCTGGGTGCTGTGCGTGCTGCTGTTCGGCGTGATGACGCTGAGCGCGCCGTTCTCCGCGGCCCGGGCCGCGCTGCTGCCCGACATCCTCACCGGGGACCGGTACGTCGTCGGGTCGGCGCTGCAGAACATGACCAACCAGGGCGTGCAGCTGCTCGGCTTCGCGCTCGGCGGCGTGGCCATCCTCAACCTCGGCCCGTACCGCGCGCTCGCGCTCGACGCGGCCACCTTCCTCGCCTCCGCGCTCATCCTCGTCGCCGCGGTACGGCGCCGCCCCGCCCCCTGCCGGGACGGCGAGGCGCGCCCGTCGCCGCTGCGCATGGCGGCCGCGGGCGCCCGGCTGGTGTTCGGCGACCGGCGGCTGCGCACGCTCGTGCTCATGGCCTGGCTGTGCGGGTTCTACGTGGTGACCGAGGGCATCGCGGTGCCGTACGCGGCCACGGTCGCCGACGACCCGGACCTGCTGCCGGTGGCGAGCGGGCTGCTCATGGCCGCGCTGCCGACCGGGACGGTGATCGGAGCGGTGCTGTTCACCCGGTACGTCTCGCCCACGGGGCGGCTGCGGCTGATGGGCTGGATGGCGATGCTGAGCTGCGCGCCGCTCGTGCTCTGCGTGCTGGAGCCGCCGCTGCCGGTGGTGCTGCTGCTGTGGATCGTCTCCGGGATCGGCGGCGCCTACCAGCTCGCGGCGAACGCGGCGTTCGTGCTGTGCGTGCCCGCCGAGCGGCGGGGGCAGGCGTTCGGGCTGGTCCAGTCGGGGCTGTTCGCCGTGCAGGGGGTGGGGATCCTGCTCGGCGGGGCGGCGGCCGAGCGGCTCGGCCCGGAGCCGGTGGTCGCCCTCGCCGGGCTGGGCGGGCTGGTCTGCGCCGCCCTGCTGTTCCCCGGCTGGGCGCGGTCCCAGGACGGGATCATCGCCCGCATGCGGACCCAGCCGACCTCGGGCTGACCGGCCCCGCCACCACGGGGGTGCGGGCCGGCCGCCCGCGGGGTCGCGGCTCCCCCACCGGGTCGTCCCGGTCCCGCCCGGCCGGGCGAGAGCGAGCGGGCCCCGGTGGGAGGGCCGGCGGTCAGACATCCGTCCCCGGCCGCTCGCCGGTGGGACGCGGGCCGGTCGAGGTCTGCTCGGGCGTGGGCGCGGTCTCGGCCGGGCCGTACGGCGCGCCGTTGCCGTACGTGCTCGGCGTGGTGGACGACGGGGTCGGCCACTGGATCCGCGGCCAGGAGCCGTCGGCCTGCCGCGCCTTCTGCTTGTCGATCAGGTCCTGCACGATCGAGCTGCTCTTGCCCTCCTCGGGGATGAGCAGCCAGGCGACGGCGTAGACGCCGATGCCGAGGCCGCCGAAGAAGCTCGCGATGGCGAGCGCCATGCGGATGATGTTGGGGTCGACGCCGATGTAGTCGCCGATGCCGGAGCAGACGCCCGCGACGATGCGGCCGTGACGGGTACGCCGAAGCTGTTTCACCGGGTGTGGCTGCAGTTCGCTCATGCCTCCACACTGCCCGCGACTTATCGCCGCGTATATCCGGATTCACCCCGGCATCACCCTGGTTCCGCCCTGAGGCCGCCAGGGGAACCCCGCCTCCCCGCCCCTGGTACGGCGGGCCGTACCCTGGGCCGGGATCCCTGACCCGCCCCGGGGCCCGGCCGGGGGAAAACCGGGCCCCGGGAGGGCGGTCTGTCAGCCGTTGAGGTCCTGCTGCCCGTAGACGGACTCGTGCCAGGGGATGAGGAAGCGCTTGAGCGCGTTGACCACGAAGTACAGCAGCAGGCCGATGAGCGACAGCAGGATGGTGGTGGCGAACATCGCCGAGGCGTTGAGGTCGTTGAGGGTGCGCACCAGCATGTAGCCGAGCCCCTCGCTGCCGCCGAGGTACTCGCCGACGATCGCGCCGATGATCGCGAGCACGATGCCGACCTCCATGCCGGCGAGCACGTACGGCAGCGTGCTCTTCATCTCCAGGTGCCGGAACGTCTGCCACCGGGTGGCGTTGAGGCTGCGCATCACCTCGCGCTGGCCCGCCTCCACCGAGCGCACGCCGAGCTGCGTGTTCAGCATGATCGGGAAGAAGGCGAGCATCGCGGAGATGACCACCTTCGAGGTGATGCCGAACCCGAACCAGATCACGAACAGCGGCACGAGCGCGACCTTCGGCACCACCTGGGAGGCGACGATCACCGGGCGGAGGCTCAGCTCCAGCCACGGCACCTTGCCCAGCACCACGCCGGCCACGACGCCGACCACGAGCGCGATGAGGAAGCCGCCGAGGGTCTCCGAGGTGGTGATCCAGGCGTGTTCCCAGGTCTCCGCCGTGGTCAGCACCGTGACCATCTCCGACAGCACCCGGCCCGGCGGCGGCAGCACCGCGTCGGAGATCTCGGAGACGCGGACGAAGACGTCCCAGGCGACGAAGGCCAGCACGAGAATGATCGGTGTGCTGATCCAGGGCAGCAGCTTGCGGGATCGATCGCGGGACACGCCCCTCACCTCTTCTCGTCCTCGTCGAGCGCGTGGCGCAGTTCCCGGACGATGACGCCGAACTCCGGCTCGGTCTGCACGTCGATGCTCCGCGGCTTGGGGAAGTCGATCGTGCGGATCTGGTGGATCCGGCCGGGCCGGGGCGTCAGGTGCACGACGCGGTCGCCGAGGAACACCGCCTCGTTGATGTCATGGGTGATGAAGACCACCGTCGCCTTGGTGGCGAGCGAGATCCGCTGCAGCTCAAGGTTCATGCGCTCGCGGGTGAGCGCGTCGAGGGCGCCGAACGGCTCGTCCATCAGCAGCAGCTTCGGGTTGATGCTCAGCGCCCTCGCGATCGCGACGCGCTGCCGCATGCCGCCGGAGAGCTCCCGCGGGTAGGAGCGCTCGAACCCGCCGAGCCCGACGAGCTCGGCGAGTTCGTACGCGCGCTTCATCCGCGAGGCCTTGTCGTCACCGCGCAGCTGCAGCGGCAGCGCGATGTTCTCGGCCACGGAGTACCAGGGGAAGAGGTTCGCCTCCTGGAACACCACGCCGAGCTGCGACACGACGGAGGTATCGACCTTGGTGCCGTTCCACAGCGACCTGCCCTCGACCAGGATCCGTCCGGTCGTGGGACTGAGCAGCCCTGCGAGCATGCGCAGCAGCGTGGTCTTGCCACATCCCGACCGCCCGATGATCGACACGAACTCGCCGTCGTTGATCGTCAAGTTGATGTCCGACAGGGCGACGGTGTGCGCACGCTTGGTGCGGAACTCCTTGCCGACACCGATGAGCTCGAGTTTCGCCGCTCCGGCGGCCCCGGTTCGGGAGCTCTGCCGGGCTCCGGCGGTCGTCTTGACCGCCTCGGCGCTGTCCGGGGACATCCGGCTCCTTTCGTCGATACATGCCCGTCGGCCGGCCCGCGAGGCCTACGACTTGGGCAACAGGCTGTTGTCGATCCAGGACTTCGGGTCCTCGCCGGACTGGAGGAGCCCTGCGTCGGTCAGTTCCTTGTATCCGGCCGCCCACGCCGCCTCGTCGGTGACGAGCAGGGGCTTGCTGCGGTCGCCCCCGGTCCAGCTCTCGCGCAGCATGCCGAGGCTCGCGCGGGCGATGGCGTCGTTGTCGAGGGTGGCGAACTTGTACTTGCCACGCAGGATGGTGATCGTCTCGTCGAAGTTCTCGTCGGCCACCATGAACGCCATCGCCTCGCGGACGGCCGCGAGGAACCGGCGCAGGTTGTCCGCCTCCTTGGTGAGGGTCTCCTTGGTGGTGGCGTAGAGCTGGCCGTCCGACTTGACGTACTTTGTGGGGTCGAACACCCCCGCATCGGGATTCTGCGCGGTGAGGATGTTGGCCGTGTCGATGCTCACCACGTAGCCGGCGATCCGCCCCTGCTGGACAAGGTTGAACGTGCCCGGCGAGAGGCCCACGACCTGGCGCTTGACCTCCGTGGGCGCGATGCCGGCGTTCGCCAGCACCAGCGACACGACCTTGTCGCTGGTCCCGCCCTCGGAGGGCACGCCCATGGTGGTACCGACCATGTCCTGGGGTTTCTCGATCGGGTGGTTCTTCTTGCTGTAGACGAACCGCAGTGCCGTGGTGCGGAACGGCATGGCGATGTTGACCAGCGGCTGGCCGGCGGTGGCGATCGCCGTCATCGCGTCGATCTGGCCGATGCGGGCGATCGGCGCCACCCCGGACAGCAGGGTCTGCATCGCCTGGGCCGTCCCCTTCGTGGCCTGCAGCTCCACCTCGAGCCCGTGCTTCTCGAAGTAGCCTCCGGCCACCGCGAGCAGCTCGGGCGCAAGGGAGAGCGTCTCGAGGGGGATCGGGCTGAGGAAGGTCATCTTCCGGGTGCCGCCCCCGGAAGAGTCACCACCACCTCCTGTCTCGGACTCGGTGCCGCAGGCGGCGAGGAGTCCGCCTCCGGCTGTGGCCGCGGTCACGGCAAGGGCGGTGCGGCTGAGAAAGGACCGTCGGCTTAACGGGAGCTCGTTGCGGGGGGTAGTACGCACGTCGTCTCCTCGATGCGTGGGTGTCGACTCACAGCCAAAGTCGACGCGAATGAGACTTGCGTCTCATAAGCGTCATTGCCTAGCCACCTTTCCACATATTGGAAGGCATCGCAGGCCGTATCCGCCCTTGCGGGGCACCCAGCGCACGGGAGATGCCACGCGCGGTGGCGAGGAGATGGGCGAGGCTCGGTCCGTACGGCTCGTTCAGCGGCAGGATCAGCGAGAGCGCGGCGACCACCTGGCCGGTGTGGTTGTAGATGGGGGCGGCCACCGAGAGGTGCTCGTTGCGGACCACGCTGGTGGCGTACCCGGCGCGGCGGATGTCGGCGAGCTTCTGCCGCAGCTCCCGCTCGGTGATCGGGGGGTGCCAGCTCGGCCCGTTGAGCGGGCCGGTGACGATCTCCTCCTGCAGCTCGGTGGGGGCGTGCGCGAGCAGGACCAGCCCGATCGCGGTGGCGTGCAGCTCGTACCTGCCGCCGACGCGGGTCCGGTCGGTGGCGGTCTCCGGGCTGAGGAAGCGCTCGACGAAGATGACCTGGTCCTTCTCCCGGATCGCCAGGTGCACGCCCCGGTGGGTGGTCTCGAAGAGGTCCTGCATGAACGGCAGGGCCACGCTGCGCAGGCCGCCGGACCGCGGGGTGGCGGCCGCGACCTCCCACAGCCGTAGCCCGATCCGGTACTCGCCGGACTCGTCGCGCTCGAGCGCACCCCATTCGTGCAGCTCACCGACGATGCGATGGGTGGTGCTGAGCGGAACCCCCGATCGCCGGCTGATCTCGGAGAGGCTGAGCCCCTCCCCGGCATCCTTGATCGTGTCGAGGATGCGCAGCGCTCGGCGGAGCACCGACCGCCGCTCGTTCGCCATGTCGATCCGCTCCTTCCGCACCCCGATCCACGGCCACGCCGGGCCGAGGGCGCGCCTGCATCATCCGCGCAGGTCAGGGCCTGCCACAACCTCGGCGGTGGGGACATATCGGGATGGATTGGTCATTCCCCCACACACCCACCCGCTTTGGCGATTATGGACAATCCTGTAAACGATAACTACGCTGCAAACGTCGACAGGAAGGCGACCGGAGCGCCCGACGGTGCTCGTCGACGGCCACGCGTACGCGGCCGGCCTCGCCGCCGGCCCGCACAGCCCGTACACGTTCGGCCATGTGGTGTCGCTCTCCGCCGGGGCGAGGAGACCCGGCCCCCGTTCGCGGCTTCACCCGCGGACCCGCGGAGCGTGCGACCGTTCGGTGACCCCGCCATCGCGGCATGCGGCCGCGCGCCGTCGCGTGCCGTACCGACGTCCGATCCGCGGATCCCCATGCCCGCGGGGCGGAGCCATGTCCGGGGAGAGAGATCCGCCGTCGCGGCTACACGGACGACATTCTGTCAGGCAAAATTGTTCACAATCTTGTCATCCATCCGGGGTCGTGCTTAGCTGACCACCAAGCACCCCCCAACGACCCAACCCAGGAGGCGTCCGGGGACATGCCCGAACTCGAACACCTGCTCGACCCGACCGGCAACAGCG
>Ga0207864_1000394_pt1 | contig 63572 bp, 54 predicted proteins | sample HigsolmetaAR202D_FD_184834 | JGI IMG/M metagenome (GOLD analysis project Ga0207864, IMG submission 184834) | Ionic liquid and high solid enriched microbial communities from the Joint BioEnergy Institute, USA - AR20-2-D (SPAdes) (version 2) ...
GCTCGAGCTTCACGATGGGCAGGCGCCGGCGCTCGGCATTCACCGCATCGCGCAGGTGTGTGAGCTCCTTTTCCTTGGCGAGCAGCGCTTTACGCGCGCGCAGCCATTCTTCGCGCGAGACGACTTTGGGCAACGAAACCCGGCGCAGGTCCATAAGGCCTCCTATCGGTGTGGATGGCCCAAGGACGTTCGGCAGGCCGGCGTGCCGACACGTGCAGCAGGTGTCGGCGTGGGCAATTCGGATGGCGGGCGTGTCGGCCGTCAGGCGGCGAAGAGCGCGGCGAGCGGCTCGGGACGGCCGAAGTGATACCCCTGCGCGTAATCGATGCGCATCGACAGGAGGCTATCGCGGATGCGTTCCGTCTCGACGCATTCGGCCACCGTTTCGAGCCCCATGTCGGCGGCCATCTGCGCCATTGCGCGCACCTGCGATTCGTAGCGCCAGTCGTTGACGATATGGCGCACGAGCGAACCGTCGATCTTGAAGCAGCTCACCGGCCATTTCTGCAGCGTGTCGAACGTGCGCAAGCCGGCGCGGCAATTGTCGAGCGCGATGCGGCAGCCGACGCCGTGCAGGCGGTTCGCGAGAATCGAGAGCGAGTACTGATGCTCGATCGCGTCGCGCTCGGCGACCTCGAAGACGAGCAGACCGGGCGGAATCGCGCTGTGCTTGAGCTCGTCGATGACGTACTCGGTGAACTCATCTGTGAGCAAGGTCTGCGCCGCCACGTTGACGGCGAACTCCCAGCACTTGGTGCGCAGCGTCGATGCCTTCTGCTTGAGCGTCGTCATGAGCTCGCGGATCACCCACTGATCGAGCTCCGGCAACAGCTCGTGCGCTTCGGCCGCCGCGAAAAATGCCTGCGGCGTGTACAGCGAGTGGCCGTCGTTCAAGCGTACCAAGACCTCGAAGCGCTCGGCGCGCTGCGTGTCCTTGAGCGGTGCGATGCGTTGCGCGTAGAGATCGAACGCGCCGTTTGCGAGCGCGAGGCGCACGCGTTCGGACATCGGCATATCGCTGCGCATGCCGGCGAAGCGCACGACTTTGCTCGGCTGCATTGCCGGTGCCGGCTGCGATTGCGCGGCGAGGCCGAGGGCCGGCGGTTGCTCGCGCGGCGGCCGGAACGGTGCGTTCGCCGTTCGCGGCGTGTGCGGCGTTCCGTCGCTCTGCCCGGTCGCCGTGCGCAGCTCCTCGACGGGAGCACGCTGTGCGGGCGGGGCAAGGAGCTCTTTGAGCGCGCTGGCGGGAATCTGCGCGCCGATCTGTGCGATGGCCGCCAGATCCTTCTGATCGAAATCGGCGGCATTCATATCGCGGAACAGCACGAGCACCGCCGCCACCGTCTGCGGTTCGGCGAGCAGCGGCAATGCCAGCAGCTTGTAGGGCAGCCGTCCCGACGTGCTGCTCGCGAGCTGATTGGCGAAGACCGGTTCCAGCCGCGCGCGCACGTGCTTGAGCACCGAGTTGCGCACGCTGTCGATGGCGGCCGTTACCGCGACATCGGATTCGTCTGGCGTCACGCGATGATGCAATGTGAAGGGTCGCTCGGCAGCGAAGAGCGCACCGAACGAACAACCGAGTGCGCGCGTCGCGAGCACGAGATTACGGCGCAGCATGGCCGGCAGCGGTGCCGAGGCGTCGGCTGCAGGAGCAAGCGTGAGCGGCGGGATCGCTTCTGAGCGCTCGGCTCGCGTCGGCGCATGCTTGCGCGTCGCGCGCCACGCGTGCGTCAAAATCTGCATGAAGGGCGCGAGCAGGCGCTCGACATGCTCGAGGCGGCGGTACGCAGCGGTAGCGGGCAGCTCGCGGCAGACGAGACCGACGGCGCCGATCAACTGCGCTGCATCGCTCACCGGAAAGACGAAAATCGGTTGCGAGTGCTCCGTCGCGCCGTAGGGACGCAGCTCTTGATCCGGGCGGCTCGTCGCGAAGCGACCCAGCACCACGTCCAGGTGCATGCGGAACTCGGGTTCTTCCACGCCGTCGCTGACCCACAGCGTCTTACCCTGCGCGTCGTAGAAGCCGATCCGACTGGCGGCCGGCATCAGCATTCTCAAGACTTGCGCGTAGCTCGCGAACGGCATGGCGCCCGCGTCGGCTGCGCTCGTGAGCGAGTGCGGTCGTGACGACATCAGCGAAACGTCTCCCCAGTACGCGCAATGATATATGTGAGTGCGCTGGAAGATAAGCGCGAAAGGCGCGCGCTGCGTGTCGATGCGAGAGCAACGCGCGTTGACGCGCGCCGCGTCGCGCGCGTCGTTTCATCCGTCACTGCGTGTTGAGCAGCACCAGGACGCCAAGCGCCGCAAAAATCGCGGCAGCGATGCGCTGCATCCACTTTATGTTTAATCGTTTGGCGGCTGCATCGCCGAAGAAAACCGCCGGCACGTTCGCGATCATCATGCCGAGCGTCGTGCCGCCGACGACGGCGCCGAGCGCATCGTACTTCGCGGCGAGCGCCACGGTGGCGATCTGTGTCTTGTCGCCCATCTCGAGCAGGAAGAACGCAATGAGCGTGGTGGCGAAGACGCCGAAGCGCGAAGCGGGTTCGCGTTCCTCCTCCAAGCGATCCGGCACCAGCATCCAAACGGCCATGGCGATGAACGAGATGCCGAGCACCCATTTCATCGCGTTCTCGCCGACGAGGTGCGAGACCCAGGTGCCGACGGCGCCGGCCAGCGCGTGGTTCAGCAACGTGGCGATTAGAATGCCGACGACGATCGGCAGCGGCTTGCGAAAGCGGGCCGCGAGCACGAGCGCGAGGAGTTGGGTCTTGTCGCCGATCTCGGCGAGCGCGACGGACGCGGTGGAGATGAAGAAGGCTTCCATCGTTCAAGCGTTCAGGGCCGGAGGACACAATTGACCACGCCGTCCGCGGCCCATACCGGAACGACATGATCAAAGGTCTCACCAAGCACTGAAGCCGCTTACACCATGGCCCAACCGGCCAAGTGTGTTGATGTAAGCCCGGCGGCGTAGCGCCGCAGGAGGTTACTCCCCAATGACGGGGCGGGAGCATACACGGACGGCGGGTTGGCCGCTACCGCGGGCAACCCGCTGACCTTGAGTTGCCGGGAGCTGGCCGGAAAAGGGCTACGGACTACGGGCTACAGGCTGCGGCCAGAAGGGCGCGCACTGCGCGCGTCTTGCTCCAGCCTCCCGTCTCCAGCGCAAGAACGGACGCTGGTCGGGAAAAGGCTACGGACTACGGGCTACAGGCTACGGGCAGAAGAGTGCGCGCTGCGTGCGTCTTGCTCCAGCCTCCCGCCTCCAGCGCAAGAACGGACGCTGGTCAGGGAAAGGCTACGGACTACGGGCTACGGGCTACAGGCTACGGTCAGAAGGGCGCGCTGCGCGCGCTTGCTACCGCCTACAGCCTAGAGCCCACAGCCTCGGCTACTAGCGACAGCACATCGATCTCATTCGTCTCGTGCGGCACGGTATTCGTCGAGACGATGCGTCGCGCGCCCGCGCCGCGTAGTTGCTCCATGGCATCGTCGGCGAAGAGGGCGTGGACGGCGATACAAGTCACGTCGTGAATGCCCGCGGCAGACAATTGCTTGACGACCTCGATGAAAGTACGTCCCGAGGAGGCGATGTCGTCGACTACCACAGGGTTGCGGCCCCGCACGCGCGTTACATCGAGCGCGCTCACGCTGACGTCGCGATCGCCGCGGCGGACTTTCTCGAGCACGATCGAGGGTGTTCCGAGCGACCGTGCGACGGGTTCGACCCACTGACTGCTTTCGCTATCCGGGCCGATAACGATGGGATCGGCGATATGCGTGCGTATCCATTCGGCGACTGCCGGCATCGCGCTCACGGTATGCGTCGGAATCGAGTAGATCTCATCGAGCGCGGCGATGCGATGTAGATGCGGATCGACGGTGACGAGCCAGTCGAATGCGCTCGAGAGCAGCTTGGCATAGTGATGCGCGCTGCGTGCTTGGCCGTCGCCAAAGCGGTGGTCCTGACGCATGTAGGCAAGATACGGCGCTACGAGCCCGACCTGCGTTGCGCCGAGCTCGCGTGCGGTGGCCGCCGCGAAATAAAGCGGCAGCGTTTTCGTGTCGGCCTCGGACAGCGTGCACACGATGATGACGGTGCGTCCGCGGCACTCGCCTTGCAGCGTGACGAGCGACTCGCGGTCGGGAAAGCGTCGCCACGACAGCGTGGCGTAGCTTGCTGCCAGCGCCTCGACCAGCCGGCGCGCAAAAGTTTCACTATCCGGAAAAGCGTAGACGAGTGGTTTCATGCAGTTCTGATTCTGTCACGGCTTTGGTTTGCGGCGCGTACGCACAACACCTTGCGAGCCGTTGGGATCGATGCGTCCCGCCGCTAACATCATGTAGATAACGCGACGGGCGATGCGCGGTTGCATGGCGGCAGCCGAAATGGCGAGCGGCAGTGCCCGCCCGAGGCTATCCTCTACGAGTATGCAACACGATCATTCGGCTCATGGCCATGGAGCGCACGGGCATTCCTCATCGACACGCGATGAGGACGGTGCTCGCTTCGTCGATCCCGTTTGCGGCATGACGGTCAAGCCCAGCTCGCCGCATCGCGCCGAGCACGCCGGCACGACGTATTACTTCTGCTGCGCGGGGTGTCGTACCAAGTTCGTTGCCGATCCGCAGAAGTATCTGAAGCCGCAGCCGCAAGAGGAAGTACCGGCTGCGCCGCAGGGGACGGTGTATACATGCCCGATGGATCCTGAGATCCGTCAGGATCGACCGGGCCATTGTCCCAAGTGCGGCATGGCGCTCGAGCCGCTACTGCCGACGCTCGCGGATGCCGAAGAGAATCCCGAGCTCGTCGACTTTCGCCGTCGTTTCTGGTGGACGTTGCCGCTGACGATCGTCATCGTCGTGCTCGCGATGTTCGGACATCGCTTGGGGCTCATGAACATGGACGCGCAGAGCTGGCTCGAGCTCGTGCTCACGCTGCCGCTCGTGCTCTGGGCCGGCGCACCGTTCTTCGCGCGCGGCGTGCAGTCGATCCTGCAGCGCAGCCCCAACATGTGGACGCTGATCGGTCTCGGTACGTCCGCCGCCTTTCTCTACAGTCTCGTCGCAACCGTAGCGCCGCAGGTCTTCCCCGAGAGCTTCAAGGCGCACGGACGAATGGCGGTGTACTACGAAGCGGCGGCAGTCATCATCTCGCTCACGTTGTTCGGTCAGATCCTGGAGCTCAAAGCGCGCTCGCGCACGAGTGCCGCCATCAAGGCGTTGCTCGGCCTGGCGCCGAAGACCGCGCGCCGGATCGGCGAGGACGGTCGCGAGGAAGACGTTCCGCTCGAGCGCGTGCGCGTCGGCGATCGGCTGCGCATCCGACCCGGCGAGAAAGTGCCGGTCGATGGCGTGGTCATCGAGGGAACGAGCGCCGTCGACGAGTCGATGCTGACAGGGGAAGCGGTTCCGGTCACCAAGCGTCCCGGCGACAAGCTCATCGGTGCCACGCTCAACACGAGCGGCAGTCTCGTCATGCGTTCCGAGCGCGTCGGATCCGAGACGGTGCTCGCGCGCATCGTCCAGATGGTGGCCGAAGCGCAGCGCTCGAAAGCGCCGTTGCAGCGCCTTGCCGATCGCGTCTCGGGTTATTTCGTCGTCGCCGTGATCGCGGTCGCCGTCGTTGCGCTGCTCGCGTGGGGCTTCTTCGGCGGCGAACGCGGCTGGCAATTCGGCGTCATCAATGCCGTGGCGGTGCTCATCATCGCCTGTCCGTGCGCACTCGGCTTGGCCACGCCGATGTCGATCATGGTGGCCACTGCGCGTGCGGCTGCCCAAGGCGTGCTCTTCAGGGACGCTGCGGCGATCGAACGCATGCGCGAGCTCGACGTGCTCATCGTCGACAAGACCGGCACGCTGACGGAGGGCAAGCCGAAGCTCACCGCGGTCGTCGCGGCGTCCGGTCACAGCGAAGAGGAGGTGCTGCGTCTAGCGGCGAGCCTCGACCAAGGCAGCGAGCATCCCCTAGCTGCAGCCATCGTTGCAGCGGCCCGCGAGCGCGGACTTGCGCTCTCGGCCGTGCAATCGTTCGAATCGTCATCGGGCATCGGTGTGCGCGGCACGGTCGAAGGTCGTCCCGTCGCATTGGGTAATACGCTGCTCATGAAACGAGAGCAGGTCGACCTTTCGCCGCTCGTGGAACGCGCCGAGCAGGAACGCGAGCAGGGCAGCAGCGTGATGTTCCTGGCGTGCGAAGGGCGCTTGCTCGGCATGTTCGCCGTGTCGGATCCGATCAAGGCCACGACCAACGATGCGCTCGATGCGTTGCGCCGCGCGGGCGTGCGCGTCGTGATGGCGAGCGGCGATGGGTCGACCACGGCCCTTGCCGTCGCGCGGCGCTTGTCGATCGACGAGGCATACGGCGAAATGACGCCGGCCGACAAACTCGCGCTGGTGGAACGCTTGCAACGTGCAGGTCACGTGGTCGGTATGGCGGGCGATGGAATCAACGATGCGCCGGCGCTGGCGAGGGCCGATGTCGGGATCGCAATGGGGCATGGCACCGACGTGGCCATGAGCAGCGCACAGGTCACGCTCGTCAAAGGCGACTTGCGCGGCATTGCTCGGGCACGCGCGATCTCGGCCGCGACCGTCAAGAACATGCGCCAGAATCTCGCATTCGCCTTCGTCTACAACGCGCTCGGCGTGCCGATCGCGGCGGGCGCGTTGTATCCGTTCCTGGGTTTGTTGCTGTCGCCGATGATCGCCGCAGCGGCAATGAGCTTCTCGTCAGTGTCGGTCATCACGAACGCGCTGAGGCTGATGGGGCAGTCGCGTTCGTGAACGCTGCGCTCGAGGTTTTCGTCGTCTTCTTGAAGCTCGGCCTGCGTTCGTTTGGCGGGCCGATCGCGCACATCGGTTATTTTCATCGCGAGCTCGTCGCACGGCGCCGCTGGGTCGACGATGCGCAGTATGCGCAGCTCGTCGCCATCTCGCAGTTCTTGCCGGGTCCCGCGAGCAGTCAGGTCGGATTTGCGCTCGGGCTGCTCCGTGCGGGTGCGCCCGGTGCGCTGGCGGCATTCGTCGGCTTCACGCTGCCGTCGGCGCTGCTCATGTTCGTATTCGCGCAGCTGATGCCTCGCTTCGACAGCGTCATGGGCAACGCGATCTTGCATGGCTTCAAGCTGGTCGCCGTGGCGGTCGTTGCGCACGGCGTCGTAACGATGGCGCCGCGGCTTGCGCCGGATGTGCGGCGTTGGCTCATCGCAGGCGCCGCCGCTCTGCTCACGCTGTACGCCGGCTCGACGCTCGTGCAGCTCGCAGTCGTTGCGGCGGGTGCGCTGCTCGGCACCTTTCTGTGCCGCGGCGACGGTGCCGGCTCGCAGGTTGTGCTGGCGGTGCGTTATCGGCTCGGCGCTTCTTTCGGGTTGCTGGCGCTGTACGTCATCCTGCTTGCTGTAGCGTTCCTGTCCGATGCGCACCTGCCGCAGCTGATTGCTGCTGCGAAAGCGTTCTATCGTTCCGGGGCATTGGTGTTCGGCGGTGCGCATGTCGTGCTGCCGCTGCTTGAAGAAGCCGTTGTGAATCCCGGCTGGATCGATCATCACGAGTTCCTCGCGGGCTACGGGGCGGCGCAGGCCGTGCCGGGGCCGATGTTTTCCGTAGCGGCGTATCTCGGCGCGCGGCTCGATGCGGTGCCGACGAGCATCGCAGGCGCATCGGTGAGCCTCGTTGCGATCTTTCTGCCTGGGCTCGTGCTGATGGCCGCATTGCTGCCGCTTTGGCAGCGCATCGTGGCGCATCCGCGTGCGTTGAGCGCGGTGGCCGGCATCAACGCAGCGGTGCTCGGCATTCTGGCGGCGGCCTGGTACGACCCGGTATGGACGAGCAGCATCACATCGACAAGCGATGCGGGGATCGCACTCGTTGGTTTCGTGCTGCTCGCGTACAAGCGCACGTCGGTCTTGTTCGTGCTGCTCTGGTGCGTCGGCGCGTCGCTGCTGACGGTATTGTGAGGGCCTTCAGATCGGCAGCTCGAAGTCCGCATCATGCTCGGGCCGTCGCAACGTGCGCGAGCGACGCTCGGCTTTGCTCGTGCCGCCGCGAGCTTGCCGCTGCGAGGGGCTGTGCAGCATGTGCGTGCTCGAGCCGGTGCGTTTCGTTGTCGATCGCGATGTCCGTTTGGTTTGCTTGGCTTTCATGGTTCGGCCCTCCGCGGTGCGTACGTCACCGCTCGTAACGCTTGGGTCATCGCAATCGTTGCGTCTGCGGTGCAGGCGGGTCGCGCGTCGGCTCGGGCTGCGGCGGTCGCCGGCAGCCGCATAGCAGCATGACCAGACAGACGATGCCCGCCGTGAATGTGAGGCGCCTGCTCGCGATGACGCGCGAAGTCGGCACTGATCTCGGCTTGTTCATGGCGGTGTCCTGGTTTGAGGCGGTAGGAGAGCACGCCCTCGAGCACGCGTCGTACGCGCTGGGCGCAACGGTTTCTGTCCTACAGACTGCCGCCTACCGCCTTCAGCCCAGATTCAAGCGCTATGCCCGCGTGTAGGTTCCGTTACTCCTCACCGCGGTCGACGTAGCTGTGTGCGCTCCGTGAGGGCCTCCTGCAATAAAGCGATCTCGGCACTGTCGAGCACGCCATCGCCGTTCGCATCGGCGCGCTCGAACAGGCGCACGCCGGCTTCGACGAATTCTTCTTTGCTGATCTTGCCGTCGCCGTCTGAGTCCATCTGCGCCTGAGCGCTCGTCAGACGCGTGCCCATGCGTCGCGCGAGCCGCCTGGGGATGTCGCGGCTGTCAAGCTGGCCATCGCCATTGCGATCGCGTTCGGCGAAGGCGGCGGTGCGCGCCGCGACGAATTCGTCCTTCGAGATCAGGCCGTCGCGATTGGTGTCCATCCGTGCAATGCGCTCGGACAAGAGCTCGCGCTGCTGCGCGAGCGCGTGCGTGGCGGCAAGAACGAGGGCTGCGGCAATCAGCATCCGAATCGACATACGAGCCTCCTTGACTGTGATGCAGTCCTCATAGCGTCCCTTCGCGCAATACGTTGACACGCGCGCAGCTTGACGATGCCGTCGGCGCGCAAGCACGCTTGTCGTCGCGCGCATTTGCGCAATTGTCGATACACAAAGAGAGCGCTCACATGGGAAACGACATCGGACGCCTGCTGCTCAGGCTCGTGCTCGGCGGCACCATTCTCCTGCACGGCATTCACAAGCTCATCGCGGGCGTCGGCGGCATTTCCGCCATGCTGAGCAAGGCCGGCCTGCCCGGATTTCTCGCCTTCGGCGTCTATGTCGGCGAAGTCGTGGCGCCGCTGCTCGTGATCCTCGGGTTCTATTCGCGGGTGGGCGCGTGGATCATTGTCATCAATATGCTGTTCGCGATCGGTCTCGTGCACATGGGCCAGATCGCCGCGCTCAACAATCAAGGCGGCTGGGCGATCGAGCTGCAGGCCATGTTCCTGGTGACCGCGGCCGCGCTCGGGCTCATGGGGCCGGGGCGCTTCGCCGTCAACGCGCGCTGATTCGCAGTTCTTGACGAGCCGGCGCGCCGCGCGCTGGGGGCGCGCCTCTACAATGCGCGGCATCTTCCAGTCCCAACCAGCGAGGTGAGGGTATGTCGAGATGGATGGCCGCGCTCCTGGCCGCGAGCGCACTTGCCGCATGCAGCAAGGCACCATCGCCGCAGCCGCATCATGCCGAGCCGCAAGCGCATCTGGTCGATGCGGGTCGGCTCGACGCGACGCTGCGCGATCTCGTCGAATCGGGACAGCTCGTCGGGGTATCCGCGCTCGTCTACGAGCATGGCAACGAGGCGTACTTCGGCGCCTTCGGCTTCGCCGACCGCGAGGCGCAACGACCGATGCAGCGCGATACGCTCGTACGCATCTTCTCGATGACCAAGCCGATTACCGGCGTTGCCTTGATGCGCTTGTACGATCAAGGCAAGTTCGACCTCGATGATCCGCTCGAGAAATACGCACCGGAGTTCGCGGGCCTGCGTGTCTATGCCGGGACCGACGCTTCCGGCAAGCCTCGCTACGAACCGCCGCGTCGGCCGGTCACGATTCGCGACGTGATGCGCCACACCGCGGGCTTTACCTCCGGCGACGAAGACACTTCGCCGGTCGGCGAGCTCTATCGCAAGGCGGCGCCGCTCGCGTTGGAGAACACCCTCGAGCAGATGGCGCAGAAGCTGGGTTCGGTGCCGCTGCTGTATCAGCCGGGCACGCGCTGGTTGTACGGTCCGTCGGTCGACGTGCAAGCCTTCCTCGTCGAACGGCTCTCGGGCGAGCGCTTCGACGAATATCTCAAGAAGCACATTTTCGAGCCGCTCGGCATGCGCGATACGCGCTATGTCGTCGCGGGCGACGCTCGCGAGCGCTTGGCGACGTTGTATCTGCGCGCCGATGACGGCACGTTCACGCCGCTGACATCGGGGCCTGCCGAATTCAACCTGAAGGACTGGCCGTTGAAGCCGGGCGGCTGGGGCCTGGTCTCGACGCTCGATGACTACATGCGTTTTGCGCTGATGCTGCGCAATCGCGGCGAGCTCGACGGCGTGCGGATCCTGAGCGAAGAGGCCATCCGCCTCATGACTACGAATCACATGCCGGCCGAGGTGACGGACGTGTCCTGGCTGCCGAGCAAGGGGCAGGTGGGCTTCGGCATCGATTTCGCAGTACGCATCGCGCCGCCTGCCGATCGCGACGAGGCCTCGGGCGCGGTCGGCGAATTCTTCTGGGACGGTTTTGCCAACACGTTGTTCTGGGTCGATCCTGCGAACGACATCGTCGCGGTGCTGTTCACTCAGTACGCACCGTTCGGCAAGGTGCCGCTGCACAAACGTTTCCGCGACGCCGTGTACGAAGGTCATCCGGAAGCGTCGGCGCTCACCAAGCCCGTGCCCGCCGTAAGCGACACAGGCGGCGAATAGCAAGTTTCGTCACGACGGCGTGCGCGCGTCCTGCCGGGCGCGCGGCACGTCTGTCTCGCCGCACGCGAGCTGATAGAGCGGCGGCACGAGACCGAGCTCGATGGCCATGTGCACGAGCTGCGCTGTGTTCTCTGCGCCGAGCTTCTGCTTGATCGCAGATTGGTGATTCGCGACCGTCTTGGGGTTACGGCACAGCTGTCTTGCGATCTCGTTCAGCGAGCAGCCTTGCGCCAGCAGCTTGAGTACCTCGAATTCCCGTGGGGAGAGCCGTGCGGACGGCGTCGTGGGTTGCGGTGCCGGAGCGAGCGCAAGCGCCATCGCAACATCGTGGCTCAAGAAGCGCTGTCCGCGCGCGACGGTGGCGACTGCCTCGACGAGCACCCGCGGCGCGCTGGCCTTGGTCAGATAGCCTGCCGCGCCCGCTTCGAGCGCGCGCCGCACGAAGATGATCTCCTGATGCATGCTGAAGATGAGCACCCGCGCGTTCGGGTCGCGCGCAAGGATGCGACGCATGCCTTCGATGCCGCTTACGCCGCGTAAGGCGATGTCCATGACCACGACATCCGGCGTGCGCGTGCAGAATTCTCGGTAAGCGTCCGCGGCAGTCGCCGCCTCGCCCACCACGCGAATGCCGCTGTCCTCGAGCAGACGCCGATAGCCTTCGCGCACGACGGCGTGATCGTCGACGAGCAAGACTTGAATCGATACGTTCATGGTGCGATAGCTCAATTGATGGAAGCGATGGGGCGAGCATCGGGTTCGCACACGGTCTGTTCGACGTGCTGGCGCCTCGTGCGACCCGTCACCGGAATTCGGGCATAGATGGCAAAGCCTTGGCCGAGGGCAGTGCGAGTCTCGAACGTCCCGCCGAGCATCTCGACGCGCTCGCGCATGCCGAGCAGGCCGAGCCCGAGCGTCTTCGCGTGCGGATCGGCGCCGTGGCCGTCATCGACGATCCGCACCGCAATCTCGTCCTTCGCGTCGGTGTCGTCCGCGGCGCGGGCAACCTCGACCTCCACGCTGCGCGCTCCGGCATGGCGCGATACGTTCGTGAGACCTTCCTGAATGAGCCGATAGACGGCGAGCGAGGTGGCGTCGTCGAGGTCGTCGAGATCGCCCTCCAGGCGCACGTTGAGCGCGCGTTGCGGCGTGCTCGCGCGCACCATCTGAAAAAAGTGCTCGAGCGCGGCGCGCAGGCCGAGCACATCCAGGCCGATCGGACGCAGTCGGCCGATGAGCGCACGCACGCACTCCTGAACGTGATCGCAGTGCGCCACGATCGCCGACGCCGATTGGTGAACTGCGAGCTCGCTGCGGTCCGCCTTGCGCTGAATCGCCACGGCATCGGTCTTGATCGCGTACAAATATTGCCCGAGCTCATCGTGCAGCTCGCGCGCCAGCGCTTTGCGCTCCGATTCCTGCAGGTGTACGTAGCGGTGAGTAAGCCGCCGATGGTCTTCGAGCAGCGCGGCCAGCCGAGCTTCGGCCGCTGCGCGTGCGGCGAGCTCGCGGCGCATTTCGGTATACCGACGCCAGGCGAACCAGCCGAGCCCGATCGCGAGCACGAGCAGGGTGATCGGAAGCTCGTCGATCTGTAGATGTTCCCAGTCTCGCGTGAAGGCGAACAACGATTCGCTGAGGTCAATGCGGACGAAGACGATTGCCGAGAGTAGTGTGGCGCCCACCACGATCGCCGCGTCGCGCCACGGAAACGAGACACCTGTGTGCGGTGCTTCAGCGTGACACTGTGTCATGAGTGACATTCGTCCCTCCCGGTAGCTGCGCGCGCCGACCAGTGGTGAACGGGCGGCGGCATCTGTGCTCCGAATCGCGGCGTACGCAGACGTACCTATCGTGACAACGGCTTGCGTGCCGCGCCGAACCGACGATGAGTGTCACCGGGAATCATTCCCGGGCACATCAGGACAAATTCCCTTGTGCAACTTTTGCGCCCGAAGGCAGTTTGATGCGCGTCAGACGCAGCGGTATTGCGCGCTGCGAATCGCGACTGGAGGGAGCAGGGGATGAGCGCGAGCACCCGCCGAGTCAGAGTGGCCGTCACGATAGCGTTGATCGGTTCCTGCAGCGCACATACCGCGGCTGCGGCGGATCCTGATGCGGTCGGCAGCGAAACTCATGTCATCGTGACTGCGCCGTACGGAACGACGCTCGACAGCTCGCGCGTGCCTTCGAGCGTTCAGGTGGCCGATGCGCAAGACATCGTGCGGCTGCAGGCCACCGATATCACTGAAGTGCTCAACCGCTCGTTCGCGAGCGTCAACATCAATCACGCCCAGAACAATCCTCTGCAGCCGGACGTGTACTTTCGCGGCTTCACGGCCTCGCCGCTTCTCGGTTTGCCGCAGGGACTCGCGGTCTATCAGAACGGCGTGCGCATCAACGATCCGTTCGGCGATACGGTGAACTGGGATCTCATCGGGTTGTCGGCCGTAGACAGCGTGCAGATGCTCGGCGGTTCGCACCCGGTCTTCGGTCTCAATGCCTTGGGCGGCGTGCTGTCGCTGCAAATGAAGAATGGATTTCGCTATCAGGGAACCGGTCTTGAAGCGTACGGTGGCTCGTTCGGCCGCACCGTGGCCTCGCTGCAGCACGGCGGGCACGGCGAATCCTTCGGGTACTACGCGAACGTCGATTACTTCGCGGAAGACGGCTGGCGAGATTTCTCCAAGTCCGAAGCGGTGCGCTACTTCGGAGTCTTGAGCTGGCGCGACGGCGATGCATCGAGCGTCGATCTCGGCGTGGCGGTCGGCGATACGAAGCTGCGCGGCAACGGCGCTTCACCGGCCGAGCTGCTCGCCCTCGATCGCAAGCAGGTATTCACGCATCCGGATATCACGGAGAACTCGCACGTGCAGGTGATCCTGTCCGGCGAGCACCGACTGTCGGATTCGCTGGTGCTGGCGGGAAATGCGTACTACCGCAAGATCGACACGGACACGTTCAACGGCGACGGCACGATTTTCGAGGAGTGCGAGATCGGCTCGGGCGAGTTTCTCGTCGAAGAGAACTTCGAGGATGTGAACGGCGACGGAGAGTGTTCCGACGAGGACGATGACGACATCACGCTCGTGCTCGATCAGTTCGGCAATCCCATCGAAGCCGAGCTCGACGACGAGGAGCTCAATGCCATCAACAACATCGGTCGGCGCGAGCAGAAGAGCTACGGCGCTTCGGTGCAGCTCGGCTGGAGCGCCGCGCTGGCGGGGCGGCCGAATCATCTGACGTTCGGCCTGTCGTTCAACGAGGGGCGGATCGATTTCAACTCGGCGACGGAAGTGGCGCGCCTGAATCCCGACCGCTCGACGTCGCGGACAGGGATCTTCGCGCAAGAGTTCTTCACGGATGTCAAGAGCGAGGTGTCTGTGGCGAGCGTGTATTTCGCGAACACGCTCGAGGTAACCGACCGGACAGGGCTCACGCTGTCCGGTCGGTTCGATACGACGCGCATCCGATTGGAGGACCGTACGGGCGAGTCGCCCGAGCTCAACGGTCGCCACCGCTTCGAGCGTTTCAATCCCGCGCTCGGCTTGACGTACCGAATCGGCACGGCGACGACGTTCTACGCCAATATCGGCGAATCGACGCGCACGCCGACGCCGGTCGAGCTTGCATGTGCGAGCGAAGATGCGCCGTGCAATCTGCCGAATGCATTCCTCGCCGATCCGCCGCTCGAACAGGTCGTCGCGCGCACCGCCGAGCTCGGTTTGCGCGGCGAGCTGACGACAGGCCTGCGTTGGCGCATCGGCGCGTTCCACGCGACGAATCGCGACGACATTCTGTTCCAGACGACCGGCGGCGCACAGGCGAACGTGGGCTTCTTCGCCAATGTCGGCGACACGCGCCGTGCCGGGCTGGAGCTCGGTTTGGAACAGAGGGCCTCGCGGGTGCGGTGGTCGTTCGATTACAGCTACGTCGATGCCACGTTCGAAGACGCATTCGTGGTCAACAGTCCCAATCACCCGCTCGTCGAGGACGATGACGATGCCGACGAGCCGGGAGCGATCGGTGAAGAAGCGCTGCTCGTGCCGGCCGGCTCGACGATTCCGGGCATTCCGAAGCACCAGGCCAATGCTGCTGTGGACTTCTTCGTCACGAACCGCTTGACCATCGGCGCCGACGTCAATTACCGCTCCGGCGTGTATCTGCGCGGCGATGAGCCGAATCTCCTCGACAAGACCGATGCGTACGCCGTGCTCAATCTGCGCGGCGAGTATCGCTTGAACGATCACGCTGCGCTGTTCGTTCGCGTCGAGAACGCGCTCGATGAGGACTACGAAACTTTCGGTTTGCTCGGCGAGCCGGACGAGGTCTTCCCCGAGTTCTCCGATCCGCGCTTCTACGGCGCAGGACCGCCGCGCGCGGCGTGGGTGGGAGCGAGAGTGAGGTTCTAGGCTGGAAGCTGGGCAAAAGGCGCGCGCGTCGAGCCTTTCCTGGCGGTAGCCCGTTGCCCGTCGCCGTAGCCTATTCTGGCCAGCCGCCCAGCGCCCATCTAGGTCGGAAGCTTTAACTCCGCTTTGACGCCTCCAAGCTCCGACCGTGCCAGTGCGAGCTCTCCGCCATACAACGTCGCAAGATCGGTGACGATGGCGAGGCCCAACCCTGTGCCGGACGTTTTCTCGTCGAGGCGAACGCCGCGTGCGATCGCTTGATGGGCATGTTCGTCGGGAATGCCGGGGCCATCGTCCTCGACAATGATGCATAGCTGTCCGGCGTCGCGTCGGCTCCTCACGCGGACGGCATGCGTGGCCCACTTGCACGCATTCTCGAGCAGGTTTCCGAGCATCTCTTCGAGGTCTTCCTGATCGGCCGGATAGGCGAGGTCGGCGGCGAGCTCATTTCGGATGAGGAGATCGCGCTCGGCGTAGACGCGTTGCAGTCCGTGTGCAATCTCATCGACGATGGGCGAGAGCGCAAGCGCGCGATGTCGTCCAGCGCCAGCGGCGGAGGCACGTGCGAGATGACGCGTGACGATACGTTCCATTGCGGCGATTTGTTGCCTTCGTTCTCGCGCGGCTTCGCCGTCGGTCTCCAAGGACTTGATCACTGCGAGCGGCGTCTTGAGCGCGTGCGCGAGATCGCTTGCGCTCGCACGCGCACGTTCGACGACCTCGCGGTTGTGCGCAATCAACGAGTTGACTTCGGTGACGAGCGCGTCGAGCTCCGTCGTCTCGAGCGGGGACAGCTGGCTCGACTTGCCGGTGCGCACCGCTTCGACTTCGTGGACGAGCCGCTCGAGCGGGCGCAAGCCGAAACGGATCTGTGCGAGCAACGCGAGAAGCAGGCCGAGCGCCAGTGCCGCAAGGGCGCTGCGCAGCACCACGTTGAAGCGGCGGATCTCGCTGCGCAGCGTCTCGCCGTCGCCGCTCACGAGGAAGGTCACCGGCGAGGCGGCGTTCGGCAACAGCACGGTTTGAACCGCGACGCGAATCTCGCGTCCGAGCGGATCATGCGTGGTCATGACGCGCGGCGTTGCAGTGACGGGCGTGTCCGGCACCTCCAGCCTCAAATCCCACAGCGAGCGCGAGCGCAGACGTACGCCGGCGCGGTCGGCGACGAGCCAATACCAGCCGGAGTAAACCTGTTCGAATTGGGGATCGCCGATGCCCCGTGCGAGCGTAAGCTGTCCGTTGCGGTCGGCATCCACCGAGCCGATCAAGACCGAGACGAGTGAGGTCAGGCGCGCATCGAATGCATCTTCGGCAGCGGACCGGAAGGCATAGGAAAGCGCCCAACCGCCGGCGATGCTGGCGCAAGCGACCCAGATGAGCGCGCCGACGAGCAGGCGCGAGCGTAGCGACTTAAGAAGTCTCACGCGTGCGCCCCAGCACGAAACCGTGGCCGCGCACTGTCGTGAGCATCGGTGCGGGCAGCTTCTTGCGAATGCGCCCGATCAGCACGTCGAGCACGTTCGAGTCGCTGTCCGCATCGCGTGCGTACACGTGCTCCATGAGCTCGGTGCGGCTCACGACGCGTCCTGCGTGGTGCATGAGAAAGGCCAGGATGCGGTACTCCTGCGGCGTGAGCTCGAGCGGCTGACCGTCGTATTCGAAGCGCGCCGCATTCGTGTCGAGCTTCAAGGGGCCGCACTCGAGAATTGCCGAGGCATGTCCTGTGCTGCGCCGGATGAGCGCCTTTACGCGCACCACGAGCTCGTCCATCTCGAACGGCTTGGTGAGGTAGTCGTCGGCGCCCGCATTGAATCCGGCGAGCTTTTCGTGCCAGCGGCTGCGCGCAGTGAGGATGAGCACGGGCATCTTGCGGCCGGCCTTGCGCCAATGCTCGAGTACGCTCAGCCCGTCGATTTTCGGCAGGCCCAGATCGAGCACGGCTGCATCGTAAGTTTCCGTTTCGCCGAGGAACTGCGCTTCGACGCCGTCCGGCGCGATGTCGGCCGTCAGGCCTGCTTCCACGAGCGCCGCACGAATGCGCTCGGCGAGCTTGGCTTCGTCCTCGACGACTAGAACGCGCATCGTTCCTTACTGCCGATCCGGGTTGCAGAAACAGAAGGGTAGTGCATCGCCCGACTGTCGTTCACGTTGCCTGCGGGTGTCGACGGCTGCCGGCTACGTCTAATCGTCGTCGATCTCGGTTTCCAGGAGCTCGCCGGTGCTCGCGTCATAGGTCAGCTCGATCACTCGGCCGTCCGTGCGCAACACCTCGATCTCATAGACGTAGCGGCCATCCTCGCGGTCGAGCTCGACTTCGAGCACCCGTCCGGGATGATCGCGTTCGATGAGCGCGAGGATTCTCGAGAGCGGCAGGATCTCGCCGCGTTCGACGGCGCGCCGCGCAATTTCGTGGTCCTCGTCCGCCGGCGTGGCCGTCGGCGACAGCATCGCCGGTAGCATCGCGAGCGCCAGGAGCAGGGTTCTTGTGCCGTTCATGGCACGCACGGTAGCAGATCGCTCCCTAAACAAATCATGAACGGCCTGCTCACGATCCGTTCAATGCCTCGCTGTCATGATGCGCTCCGTGGCTGATGGAGCCATTGCGTTCAAAGGGTCTAAGGAGCCTCATCATGAAGAAGCGATTCGTTGGTCTTGCGGTTCTTGCGCTTGCCGTGACGCCTGTCGTGTGGAGCCAGACGCAGTCGGCTCAAGAGCTCGACATCAAGGAGATCATCGCCAAGCTCGAAAGTGCCGGCTACACGAAGATTCGGGACATCGAGAGGGACGACGGTCTGTGGGAAGTGGAAGCGACGAATTCCGCCGGCCGCCGCGTCGAGCTGCACATCGATCCCGTGAGCGGGAAGGTGTTGTACGAGGAGCTTGAGGATTTTTGGGATTGAGCCTCGGGCTGGAGGCGAGAGACCGGAGGCTAGTGGCTGGAGGGACGAAGGCTTCGGCGCGCGAGGCGCCGCAAGCGTACTTGTGCTGGCCAGGGCGCAGAGCGCCTCTTTCAGGCTGTAGGCTCTAGACCGTAGGCTGGAGGAAGAGCGCGCTTGCGCCTTGTTCTGGCCAGCGCCCAGCACCCGGGGCACGTTTGAACCCTTTATTCTTGTCGCCCGTTGTATCTGTGTCCGGCGAGGTAGCGGTATGAATCAGGTGCTGTGGCAAGTCTTCGGCGTCACGATCACGGGTTGGAAGCTGATCGGGTACCTCGGTGTTTTACTGTTTGCCGGGCGCTGGTTCGTGCAGGTCATCGCGACCCATGTGCGCGGCCGCCCGGTCTTTCCTCGCACGTTCTGGATCATGAGCTTGTCGGGCAGCGCGTTCTTGCTCGCTTATTTCATATTCGGCCGCAGGGACTCGGTGGGCGTGCTCGCGAATCTATTTCCCGCCTTGGTGGCCGCTTACAACCTGGTCATGGACTTCAAATCCGAACGCTCGCCGGTCGGAGGCACCTTGCCGATTGTCAGGTAGCGAGCGTCCCTGCCGATTCTCGAGACGCGGGCCGCGTCCCGCAGACTGGCGCAACGCGCGCGTGCGGTGTACAAACAATGCTTTCACCGCATAGGGTCTTGCCAGATGAAAACGGTCGCCGCGTTGCTTCTTGCTTCGATTGTCTGTGCAACTGCTTGCGCGGAATCGCAACGCCCGGAAGACACTGAAGTGTGGGAGCCGGTTCCGAAGATCGTAAGCCCCGGGGTCACGCCGTCGGATCCGCCGGCCGATGCCATCGTGCTGTTCGACGGCCAATCGCTCGAAGGGTGGGAGAGCGTCGAGGGCGGCCCGGCCAAGTGGATCGTCGCCAACGGCGCGCTGACGGTGGCGCCGGGCACGGGCGACATCCGCACGGTGCAGAAATTCGGCGACGTGCAGCTTCACATCGAATGGCGCACGCCGCATCTGCCGCCGGAGAAGAAGGGGCAGGATCGCGGCAACAGCGGCGTGTTCCTGCAGGAGCTGTACGAGGTGCAGATTCTCGACACGCTCGAGAATCGCACGTACTCGAACGGCCAGGCCGGAGCAATCTACAAACAGCACATCCCGCTCGTGAACGCAGCGCGCCCCGCAGGCGAATGGCAGACTTACGACATCGTGTTCATCGCGCCGCGTTTTGCCGCCGACGGCAGCTTGCAGTCGCCCGCGCGCATCACCGTATTCTTCAACGGCGTGCTCATTCATCACGACGTCGAGCTCAAGGGGCCGACCACGTACATCGGTGAGCCCAAGTACGAGCCGCACGGCGAGGCAGCCTTGCGTCTGCAGGACCACGGCCACCTGGTGAGCTTCCGGAACATCTGGATCAGACGTCTCGATTGAGCGCTCGGCTGCCGGCGGCGCCGGCAGCCCTTGCTCACAATCCGAGCAATCTCATCGCCGGTTCGGGATAACGGTCGCCGACGACCTCCGTCGTGCCGAGCACGGCGTCGATGCGGGCCAGCTCCTCCTGCGACAATTCGATGTGCGTGGCCGCCGCGTTCTCATCGAGGCGCTCGATGCGGCGCGTCCCCGGAATCGGCACGATGTCGTCGCCTCGATGCAGCAGCCACGCGAGCGCAAGCTGCGCCGGCGTGTAGCCGCGCTCCCGCGCAATCTCCTCCACGGCTTCGACGAGTCGCCGATTGCGTTGGAAATTCTCCGGCTGAAACCGCGGGTTGCGGCGCCGCCAGTCGTTTTCCGCAAGCTGCTCCGGGCGTTGAATCGCACCAGTCAAGAAGCCGCGGCCGAGTGGGCTATAGGCAACGAAGCCGATGCCGAGCTCACGGCATGCGGGCAAGATCTCGCCTTCGACATCGCGCGTCCACAGGGAATATTCGGTTTGCAGCGCCGTGATCGGATGAACCTTGGCGGCGCGTCGCAGCGTGGCGGGCGATGCTTCCGAGAGTCCCAGGTGGCGGACTTTGCCGGCGGCGACGAGCGCTGCCATCGCACCCACCGTCTCTTCGATCGGCACCTTGGGATCGACGCGATGCTGGTAATAAAGATCGATGTGATCGACGCCGAGGCGCTTCAAGCTCGCATCGCATGCGGCGCGCACATACTCGGGGCGTCCGTCGATGCCGAGAAAATCGCCGTTCGGAGCGCGCACGTTGCCGAATTTCGTGGCGAGCACGACCTCGTCGCGACGTGTTTTCAGGATCTCGCCGAGCAGCTCTTCGTTGCGGCCGACACCGTACATGTCGGCGGTGTCCAAGAAATTCACGCCGATATCGATCGCGTGATTCAGGACGGCCAGATTCGTCTTGTGGTCGGCGTCGCCGTAAAAATCCGACATGCCCATGCAACCGAGGCCGATGGCAGAGACCTCCAGCCCTGTTCGTCCGAGGGTACGGCGTGGCACAGTGCGCTTCATTGCTTCCTCCTCGTTGCATCCGATGACATGGCCAGTAGGCTAGAAGGCTGTCGCGCCGCGACGTAGTCCGATCCTGGCGAGTCCTTGCCTAATCCTGCGAGTTGCCGGATTCGGTGCGCGCACGCCGGGTAGGTTCGTTATGCTTGCCGGGCCGCTATTCGGAGCGGCGACAGACGGCAAGTGCCGCATATCGACGGGTGGCCCCATGCACGCGGTCATTCACACGGAGCGTCTCGTAACGGATCCGCGGCAGCGAGAGCTCGCGCAACGTGCGCAAGCGCTGGCGCCGCAGGAGGGGATCAATCACACGTCGGTGCCGGGCGTGATGCTCGTACGATCCAGCTCGACGACGTTGCCGCTGCCGAGCCTGTACGAGCCTTCGCTCTGTATCGTGCTTCAGGGGCGCAAGCGGGCCATGCTGGGGCGCGAGGTCTACATGTACGATGCGCTCAATTATCTCGTCGTGTCCGTGGCGCTGCCCGTTGCCTCGCAAGTGTTGGAAGCCACGCGTGCGCATCCTTATCTCTGTCTGCGCATGGCGATCGATTTCACGGCGATTGCCGATCTGCTCTCGCAAGTGCCCATGCCGCCGCTCGATCGTTCGCGCAACGATCGCGGCATGTTCATCGCACGCATGAACGAAGAGATGCTCGATGCGGTATTGCGCCTGATGCGCCTGCTCGAGTCGCCGCAGGATGCGATGGTGCTGGCGCCGCTCGTCGTGCGCGAGCTGCACTATCGGGCGTTGACCGGCGAGCTCGGGCATCGCTTGCAGGAACTGTGCAGCAACGGCGGGCAGCTGCAACGCATCGCTCGGGCGATTGCCTTGATCAGGTCTCGTTTCGCAGAACCGTTGCGTATCGAGGCGCTGGCCGAGAGCTTGCACATGAGCGTCTCCTCGCTTCATCACCACTTCAAGGCGGTCACCTCGATGTCGCCGCTGCAATATCAGAAGCGCATTCGCCTGCACGAGGCGCGGCGGCTCATGCTGATGGAGGGGCTCGATGCGGCCGTGGCCGCGCGTCGGGTCGGCTACGAAAGCGCCTCGCAGTTCAGCCGCGAATACCGGCGGATGTTCGGCGCGCCGCCGCGCCGCGAGATAGAATCGCTGCGAGCCTGAGCCAACGACAACCACAAGCCAAAATGCAGAGCTTCTTGATCGTCTTCGCCGGTGCCGGTATCGGCGGTGCGCTGCGTCATGCAGTCAATTTGCTCGTCGCCCGCGGTCTGCCCCAGAGCGTCGGCGTGAGCACACTGATCGTGAACGTGGTCGGCTCCTTTCTCATGGGCGTGCTGATCGAAATGCTCGCGCTCAAGACTGGTGCATCGCAGAATTGGCGATTGTTCTTGACGACCGGCCTGCTCGGCGGATTCACGACGTTCTCCGCCTTTTCGCTCGATGCTGCGCTGCTCTATGAGCGCGGTCAGCTTGGCGGTGCGGCGCTCTACGTGCTCGCGTCGATGGTGCTGTCGCTTGGCGCGTTGGCGGCTGGCTTGTTCATCGTTAGGCAGGCCACTGCGGCCTGATGCTGGAGGCCGGAGGGTGGAGCCAGAGCGCGCTGTGCGCGCCTTCAGGCCGTAGCCTGTCGCCCGTAGCCCCATTTTGAGTTCCGCAGTCGAGCCTTGACCCCCGTCGCATATACGCGCATCGTGCGCGCGAGGGTCAGCTTATGCGTCTTGCGATTGCCTCATTGGCGCTCGCTGCGCTGGCGGCGTCGGCAGCGGAGTGGGAAGGATACGAACGTCTGACGCGCGAGCAGGTGCTGGCGGTCGTCGCGGATGCAGACTCGTCTCAGCGCCCCGACCTTTACGCGAAGAACCTTTCGCAGCTCGATCTGAGTCAGATCGACTTTCGCCGCGCCAATCTCTCGGCGGCGGTGCTCAACGATGCCGACGTCAGCGGCGCGAATCTCGACGGCTGTCAGCTGAACGTGGCGTTCCTGCAGCGTACGAATCTCTCCGAGGCACGGTTGCGCGGCGCCGTGCTGTTCTCCGCGCAGATGCAGGAGGCGATCTTGCGCGGTACGGATTTGTCCGGCGCGCGCTTGATCGCCGACCTGCGCGATACGGATCTCACGAACGCCAATCTCACGCGCGTCAATGCCGCTGCCGACATGAAGAATCAGTCGATGGGACTCATGCGCACGCAGGTCGTGAGCGCGACCGCGATTCGTGCGGACCTGTCGCATGCGGATTTTTCGCGCGCGAATCTGAGCTTTACGGATTTCAGCAATGCCAAGCTGGTGGCAACCAAGCTGTACCGCGCCGATTTGAGCGGAGCGATTCTGGTCGGTGCGGATCTCAGCAATGCCGATCTGCGCGAAGCGATACTGATCAACGCAGACCTGACGGATGCGAATCTTGCGGGCGCCGATATGACCGGCGCGGACTTGCAGGGAGCAGTAGGACTGCGCCAAAGGCTGTAGCGCGCTCGTCGTGCGCTGGGTGCTGGGTTCTGGCTAGAAAAGGCACGCGATCGCGCGCCTCCTGTTTGCTCGCTTGGCTCCATTGCTTGCGGGCGCACCGGCGCGCCGTGTGTTCAGCCTCTGCCTCCAACCATGAAAGGAGGCTGTAGGCTAGGGACAGAAAAGGCGTGCGCAGCGTGTGCCCGCTACTTCCTACCGTCTACAGCCTACTGCCCAGGAAGGCGCGATAGGCGATCAACAACAACAGCCAACATCCAAGCAAGAAAAGCGGAATCGACTCGAGCCCGCTGTGTTGAGCAAGAAGTCCGCAGAGCGCAGGCAAACATGCAAGGCCAACCGCGGCAGCGGCGACCTGTGCGCCGACGGCATTCGCTGTGTGATCGGGACCGAGACGTGCGGGCGTCATCGCAATCATGCATGGGAAGATCGGACCCGATGCGAAACCGAGCAGGGTGAACGCGACGATGTCGAGCATCGCATTGAGGTGAAGCGTGACAAGTCCCGCGGCGAGGATCGCAACGATGATGCAGATCGTCGTCACGCGCTCGGGACGGGTATCGGCAGGCAACAATGCATAGCCGAGTCGGCTTGCGAAGAGGCCGCACCAGTAGCACGACACCGCGGTTCCTGCAGCGATGGTGGTGAGCCCGCGCGCTTCGAGCAACAGCGAGAATGCCCAGGCGGCCGCGGCAGCTTCGCAGCCGGTGTAGATGAAGAACACCGCCAGCGACAATTGCGCGCGGGGTAGGCGCAACGTAGCGAGCCACGATGCAGTCTGTCGATGGGCTTGATGTGCACGCGGCGCACTCCACTCGCGGCGAGTCAACGCAAAGGCAATTGCAAGCGTAAGCTCGAAGGCGATGACCCAGCCGTATCCATAGCGCCAGTCATGTCCGCGCACGAGCACGGCTGTCATCAAAGCCGGCCCGAGCGCGGCGCCGATGCCGTAGAAGGCGTGCAGCACGTTCAACAGGCGGGTACCGTAATGAATCGCGGCATGCGTATTGATTGCTGCATCGATCGCGCCGCCGCCGAAGCCGACGAACACGCCGAGCGCAACGAGCACCGGCCAGCTCGGCGAAACGGTATATCCGAGCAAGGCCATGCCGGTGAGCGCGCACGAGCCGCTCAGCAAGGTGCCGAGCCCGATGCGCGCGAGCAGAGCGCCCGTGGCTGCGCTCGAGAGCACGTAACCGAGAGTCGACGAAACATAGAGCGCGCCCAATGCGCCGAGCGGCACAGCGAAGTCTCTGCGCATTGCCGGCCACGCGACGCCGATGAGCGCATCCGGCAAGCCGAGTGCGATATAGCCGATGAACGCAAGCGCGAGTAGCAGGCGGGACATTGAGACCGTAGGCTCTGGGCTGAGCACGCTTCGCGTGCTGGGGGTGCTTGCCCTGGGAAGAACGTGGGCGCAACGCACTCCTTTTTACTACAGCCTACGGTCTACAGCCTACAGCTTAATCGGAGCGCGTGCCGCGCGCATCTTGCTCCAGCCTCCTGTCACCGCACGTTTGCAAATGCCTCGGCAGGTCTCAGGCCCGCATCCGCTGCGGAGAGCGCGGCGATCGCGGTCCAGTCGATCGACCCTTTGCCGCCTTCGACCAAGCGCGCGAAGCGCTCGTGGAGCAATTCGCCGAGCGGTGTCGGAACGTTCAGCGCGCTTGCCGCTTCGCGCAGGAGGCCGAGATCCTTGTAGCCGAGCTCGGCGGCGAATCCGGCCGGAACGTAGCGCTCGTTTGCGATCAGCGTGCCGTAGTTCTTGTAAATCGGTACGTTGAAGATCGTCGAGGTCATGATGTCGACGAAGGTCTGCGCGGGCAGGCCGGCTTTGCGCGCCAGCGCGATTGCTTCGCCGAACGCGTGCATCATCGAGGCAATCATGAAATTGCCGGCGATCTTGATAAGGTTCGCATCGGACGGTTTGTCCGAGACGATGTGCGTCGCTTGGCCCATGGCGCCGAAGAGCGGTTCGACACGTTCGATCGCTTCGCGAGGGCCTGCAGCAACGATGAACAGCTTGCCGGTCGCCGCGGCATCGGGTCGACCGAAGACGGGGGCAGATACGAACAATTGACCGTTGCGCGCGTGGCTGGCGCTCAAGCGGTCTACGAGCGCGACGCTGACGGTGCTCATCGACACGTGAACGCCGCCGCGTTTGAGCGTGGACGCAAGTCCCGCTTCTTCGATTTCGGTCAGAGCCCTGTCGTTGGCGAGCATCGTAATGACGACATCACCATTGCAGGCTTCGGTAACGGTCGAGGCCACTTTTGCGCCGAGCGGCTCGAGCGGCCGCGCACGTTCGATCGTCCGGTTGTAAACCGTGACGGCATGACCCGCTTCAAGAAGCTTAGTCGCCATGCCGGCACCCATCTTGCCGAGTCCGATGAATCCGACGTTCATTGGGGACACCTTAATAGGCTGTAGGCTCTAGGCTGAAGGCTGTAGAAGATCCTTTCGCGTTCTTCTGGCTGCGCTCTGGGCCTTGGACAGAAACAGAAAGAGGGTGCGCGCGCGGTTTGCTCCCGCCGCTTGCCTCCAGCCACTGTTCACGACATCGCATTCGCCGGCGCCACCGGATCCGGCGGCAGCGGAATCCACTCTTTGTCATCGAGCGGCGGCAGCTTCATACGTCCTGCGCGCCAATCGGCTTTCGCTTGCTCGATGCGCTCGCGCGACGACGACACGAAGTTCCATTCGACGAAGCGCGGTCCCAACGGGTCGCCGCCGAGCGCCATGACGAGCGCATCGTCGATTGCGCGAATGCGGGCGGCGGCGCCGGCAGAGAGCACGACCATCGCGCCTTTGTCGAAACGCTTGTCGTCGATCTCGATCGCGCCGTGCGCGACATACACGGCGCGTTCGGGATACTCGGTCGAGATCGCAAACTCCGCACCGGCGCGCAGCTCGAGATGCAGATAGAACATCGGCGAGTGCGTCGCCACGTTCGCGCGCAACCCGAAGATCTCGCCGGCGATGAGCCGGCCGCGCACGCCGCCTTCGTCGAAGGTGGGCAGCGCCGTCGTGTCGTAATGCGTAAAGGCAGGATCGGTTTCCTCCTGCTCCTTCGGCAGCGCCACCCACGCTTGAATGCCGTCGAGCTTGTCGCCTTCGCGCCGCGCTCGTTCGAAGCGTTCGGAATGCGTGATGCCGCGGCCGGCCGTCATCCAATTCACTTCGCCGGGGCGAATGGCCTGCTCCGAGCCGAGACTGTCGCGATGCATGATCTCGCCGGCGAACAGATACGTCACGGTCGACAGCCCAATGTGCGGATGCGGGCGTACATCCACGCTGCGCGACACGCCCGGCGGGAAATCGACCGGCCCCATGTGATCGAAGAAGACGAAAGGGCCGACCATGCGCCGCTCGGAGAACGGCAGGACCCGGTTGACATCGAACCCACCGAGGCTGCGTAACCTGGGCGGTATCACGAGCTCGATCATCGTGACGTCTCCTTGCGCGAAGGAGGACACGCTACTCCACGCAGGATGGCGCGGCAAGGAGGCCCCTCGGTGGAAAGAGGCCTTCGCACCAACTACTACGACATGGAAACGCTCCGTTCGAGAGGCTGCATTCGCCGCAAGGAAGGCTGGAAAAGGAGGGCGCAGCCTGCGTGCCGGGCGGAACTGCGATGAGTCGCTCTGCGTCTTACCTTACACGCCGCGGAGGTCGTATGCTCAAAGTGCTCGGTTGGATCGTTGGGATCGTGTTCTTGATCGGACTGCTCGTCGTCTTCGGAATAATCGATCTGATCTTCTAGGCGGCACGCTGTAGTAGACAAGCGCGCTGCGCGGCCTCTCTTCCTCCCGCCTCCCTCCAGCCCAAGACAAGCGCCTTCCTTGCCGAAGCGGAGCGAAGGCCTCCGTGCCACGAGGGCCTCCGTCAGCTCTACTTCTCCAGCGTCAGTACGGGCGCAAATCCACCATAGATGAGCCGTCGACCGTCAAACGGCATCGGATTCGTTTCCTGGTTCATGCGGGGATCGGTTTTCGCGAGCTCCATCATCTTGGCCATTCCGGCATCGCGGGTAGCCTTGTCCGGCCACTCGATCCACGAGAACACGACCGTCTCGTCGTCCTTTGCCTGTACTGCGCGGCGAAAATCGGTGACGTTGCCGCCGGGGACGTCATCGCCCCAACATTCGAGGATGCGCAGGGCGCCGAGCTCCATGAACACGGCATCGCCCTTACGTGCATGCTCGATGAACTTCTCCTTGTTGGCCGTCGGGACCGGAATCATGAAACCGTCGATGTAGGGCATGGTTTGTCTCCTTCGATGTGCGAACACACTGCCCCAAGGACGAACGAGGCTTGCCGCAGCCGACACGGTCCATCAGCGTCATGCCAAAGCGGCGGTCAGGCGTCGGCGAGCTTGCGTGTTTCGCGCCGCAGTAGCGCGGACGGCGTGCCTTGCTGACCGAGCACGCGCCAGGCCCGCCGTAGCTGCGTATCGGAGCGAAAACCGGCGAGCTCCGCGGCTCGCGTCACGCTGTGGCCTGCGCGCAAGGACATCTCTGCGAGAGCGAGGCGTACTGCACGTAGATATTGCAGGGGGGTGGCACCCGTATGCTCGACGAACAGGCGCGTCAAATGGCGAGCGGAGGTGTGAGCTACCTTGGCCATGCGCGCGACCGTCCACGGCTGGGTGGGTGCTTCGCTGACCGCGTCCTGCACGCGATGTACCGCCGGATGCAGATGATTGCGGTAGGCAAGCAACGGTGAGATCTGCGGATCGTTGGCGGTTCTGCGCAGACCGAGCACCATCGTCTGCGCGACGCGCGCAGCGACCGTGGGGCCGCATTCGAGCCGAATGAGCTGGAGCGCCAAATCGATGCCGGCGGTAATGCCCGCGCTCGAGCATACATTGCCGTCGCACACGAACACGCGATTGCTCACGACCTTGCAGTCACGCTCCGCGGCGCTCAGCTCATCGAGCAGCTGGTGATGTGTCGTCGCCGTGCGGCCCTTCAACAAGCCTGCATGCGCCGCGAGCACGGCGCCGGAGCAAATCGTGATCAGGCGAGTGTCGCGATCGCCGGGTCGTAGCCGAGCCAACCATCTCACGGTTTCTCTCGTGGCGGCCGGCTCGAGATATTTCGGTGTGGTCGGATTGCCGCTCACCACGACCCAGGCCCCAGCGGGCAGCCGTTGCGGCAGCGGTTCGAGCGCCGCGATCGCGGCGCCGACCGAGCTCGTGGCCTCGCGTCGCGGGCCGATGAAATGCAGCCGAAAGCGTTCGGGCTCGCCGCGCTCGCGGCGCACGCCATTGGCAAGCCTGAACGCTTCGGCCGGTCCTGCCCAATCGAGCACGAGCGTATCGGGCAGGATCACGAACAGGACGTCAATGACGGGCGGCTGCGTCAAGCGCTTCCTCCACCGAGCAGATCGTCGCAAAGCGGTCCTTGAGCACGGCCACGGTACGCCGCTTGATCTCCGCGGCCGGGAATAGCGTACCGTCCTCGTACTGCATGTCGAAGGTCAAAGTTGCATCCGGCACATAATGCACCCGATAGCCGAGATCATACGCATGGCGCGCCGTGGTCTCGCAGCATTGTTCGGTGCGGATGCCGCTGACGATCACTGCATCGATGCCTTGCTCGTTGAGCCAAACATCCAGGCCGCTGCCGATCAATGCGCTGTGCCGACTCTTGTGTACTGTCAGGGCGGCATCGAACCCGATGAGCCCCGTCAGCGGTCGGACATGGCCGGATTCGAGTGAGAACGCGCTATCCGCCGCGCGCTCCACGTGAAAGACGCGCACGATCGGAATGTCGCGCGCGCGAGCGCCGTCGATCAAGGCATTCTGGCGATCCAAATACGCCGGTACGTCGCGGCTCGAAAAGTACGGGCGGTGGCGGAAGGATTCTTGAGCGTCGATCACGAGCAGACAGGTGCGCATGGTGAACCTCCGTGCTGGAATGCCGCCATGTTCCACAGCGGCCGGCCGCGCCGCCGCCATCATTCGGACGCCCATCGAGCAAATTCGGACATGCTCTTCGATGGCTGGAGCGAGCCTGCGATGGGCGGGTCGTGTCGGCCGTGCATTGCCCGTACAATCGCACGCTCTAATGCGAAGGTCATTGCTATATACGTCTACTTCAATAACAAAACGGGAATGACTCGCAGACGCGATCGTTCACCGTTGGACAGTGGAGATTCGAACGATGTTGAGAACGGCGTTGCTCAGGCTTGCAACGAGCGCATGCTTCCTCGCGGCGAGCGTCACGCTTGCGCAGGATACGTTGGAGCTGACCGTCGAGACGGACAAGTCCGGGCCGACGATCAGTCGTCACCTCTTCGGGCAATTCGCGGAGCATCTCGGCCGCGGCATCTATGAAGGCGTGTGGGTGGGACCCGATTCGCCGATTCCGAATACGCGCGGCATCCGCAACGACGTCGTGGAGGCTCTCAAGGAGCTACGCGTTCCCAACGTGCGCTGGCCGGGCGGCTGCTTTGCTGACGACTATCACTGGCGCAACGGCATCGGTCCGGCCGAGGCGCGGCGCGCGACCATGAATCCCGATTGGGGCGGTGTGATCGAGCCCAACACGTTCGGCACGCACGAGTTCATGGATTTCGTGCAGCAGATCGGCGCCGAGGCGTATATCTCGGTCAACGTCGGTTCGGGCTCGCCCAAGGAAGCGGCAGAGTGGCTCGAATATCTCACCGCCGATCAGGCGACGGCGCTCGCGCAGGAACGTGCGGCGAACGGTCGCGCCGAGCCGTGGGGCGTCTCGTTCCTCGGCATCGGCAACGAGAGCTGGGGCTGCGGCGGCTCCATGACGCCCGAGTACTACGTGAGCCAGTTGCGCATCTATGCACGCTATGCACGCAACTACAACTCGAAGCATCCGATGAAGAGAATCGCCGTCGGTCCCGACTCCGGCGACACGAGCTACACGGAAGCGGTGATGAAGGCGTGGACGGAGCGCAATTGGAGCTGGGACATCGACGGGTTGTCGCTGCACTACTACACGGTCGGCGGTTGGCCGCCGAAGTACAAGGCGACCGGCTTCGGCGAGGAGGAGTACGCGAAGCTGATCAAGGAAACGATGCGCATGGAAGATCTCATCCGCACCCACGGCGCGATCATGGACAAGTACGACCCCGAGAAGAAGATCGCGCTCGTCGTGGACGAATGGGGCTCATGGCTCGAGCCGACGCCGGGCTCGAAGGAAGGCTTCCTCGAGCAGCAGAACAGCCAGCGCGATGCGATTATCGCGGCGCTCAATCTCAACACGTTCGCGCGTCACGCCGACCGCGTGCGCATGGCCAACATCGCGCAGATGGTGAACGTGCTGCAGGCGATGCTGCTCACCGACAAAGAAAAGCTCGTGAAGACGCCGACCTACTACGTCTTCAAGATGTACGTGCCGTTCCAGGACGCCACCTTCGTTCCGGTTCAGCTCGACAGGCAGAAGTACGTGTACGGCGATATCGAGCTGCCGCGCGTGGATGCCATCGCGGCGAAGGGCAGCGACGGTAAGGTGTGGCTTGCGATTGCGAACGTCGATCCGAAGCGTGCCGCACGCATTCGCGTCGCTGCGTCCGGCCGAAGCAATGTTCAGCTTCGCGGCGAGACCCTCGTCGCGCCCCGCATCGACAGCGTGAATACGTTCGATGCGCCCAACACGGTCGTGCCCAAGCCCATCGCGGGCAAGCGCAGCGGCAATGCCACGGTGCTGGAGCTGGCGCCTGCTTCCGTGACGGTCGTGTCGTTCCAGCCCTAACAGCGACAGCAGATCGTGCCTCGCGGCGCGCTACGCGGCGCCGCGAGGTACGCTATCCGTGAGCGGTATAGGCAGCGTCGTTCACGCGCCTTGCCGGGCGAGCTGAACGTGCAGCAGCTTGTCCATGCGCTCTTGTAGCCGCGTGTTGCGGATGTACAAGTGCCACATGAAGATGAGATCGAAGAGCAGGGCGCCGAGCCACCACAGGTAAAGCAGCGCCACCATCGCAATGCCGACGGGCCAGAGCGGTCCGACGCGGCTCCAGTCCTCTACGCGCAGTGTGAGATAGATGGCGCACGCCACGACGCCGCCGATCACGAGCGGCTTGATCCCGAGATGAGGATAGCGGCTGCCGGCGATGTAGGCGGTCAGCACGAGCGCCGTCGTGAGCAACAGGACCAGGATCTCGGTCGGAATCACGATGCCAAATAGCTCGATGTTCTTCACATCGACCTGGCTCCATACGTAGACGCCGGCGGCAATCATGCCGCAAGCCGCACCAGCCAGCCGCCACGGTAGGTCGTGCGTCAGGCGCGGAATGCGCGCGGCCGCGGTAATCCCCATCAGCAGGAAGGCAATCGCGAACACATTCTTCGCGACGCGTAAGGCCGCAATGTCTTCCGCTTCGAGCGGGTACAGGAAGGCGCGTGCGGCGCGGAAGAAGAAGTAGGCGCCGATGCCCATGATTCCGAGCACGAGTAGATACGGCACGGTGTAGCTCACGAGCTTCACGCCGATCTTGTCCTTGGGTGCCGGCGGCAGGACCGCGGGATGCGTGATGCGGGTTTCGGTCGCGTCCGGCGTCGAATCCGGCGACGCAGATTCGATCCGTCGCTCGACGACCGTGTCGATGAAGTGCCGAAAGACCTCGCCGTCGTTCCAATAATCCACATGCGCTTTGCCGGGGAAGGCATAACGCGAAAAGCCGTGGTCGTACTCGGCCTTGAAGTCGAACGCTTGTTGCCACCCATGTGCAGCCAACCATGCGCGCGTGTCGTCGAGCGCAAAGCCGACTGGATCACCGCGGTCGTAGTAGTTGTGCCATTCGATGGGCTGTGCAGGCGCGCTTCTCGGAGCGCCCTCGCCGAACAAGTCAGGCCAGAGCACAAGATGTTTGTCGATGGGCGAGCCCAGCGTCATGAAGCCCGCGACGTGCTTCGACCAAGGCGGCGGCTGGTCTTTTCGATAGGCATGCAAAAGGCCGAGCAGCGAGACGACCGTGCCTTCGCTGTGCGCGACGAGGTAGATCTTCGCGTTCGGAAATGCCTCGTGCACGGCGGACAAGGTGCGATCGAACGTCTCGAGGATTCTCTCGCGCAGCGAGCTGAAATCGACGACGACCTGTACGTCGCCGAAGTAATCCTCCATCGTCTTGCGCAAGTCGAACTTGAACAGTCCAGCGCGGTCGGCGAGCAGGCACAGGCGATCCAGAATCGCGATCGATTCGACCATTTCCGAGAGCACGAGCGCCATCAGGTGAAAGTCGCGCTCGCTGCACGAATGCCGATCGCCGCTCTGCTGCCACCGGAGCTTGAGACGGCCGATGATCGTGCGCGCCCACGCTTTTGCTTCTTCGATGATGTACGCGTCTTTGGCGGCTTCGCGCGGAATCGTCGCCCAATAGACCTCGGCAAAGGCGTAGCCAGAAGGCAGCGCCGGTTTGAGTGCGACGATGCCCTTGTTGTCGTGAAACGTACCGAGCGGCACCGCGGTGGGGTGAAAGCCGCTGAACTGATTGACGACCGCTTGAATCGTTGCGTACGTGTGCTGATCCCCGATGCCGTGGACGGCAACGATCGCTTTCTCCACGCTGCGGGACGACTCGCTGATCGTGATTGACGCGCCGGTCTCGACCGTTTGCTGGGGAACGCCGCTCGACGGTGCGACGTGCTGCTTCCGGAAGGTGGCCTCTGCCGCGCTCATGTGGCCTCCGTGTCTATGCTGCAATAAGCATTCGACCCGCATTCTTTAGCAATTGCCGGGGCGCACGCCTATCGTCCATTCGACACGGAAGCAGGCTTTTCTCGGCGCGCCGGCCTAAGGCAATCGGTGACGCCCGATTGCGCTCTCTTGGCACCGTGTAAGCCCGGTATCCACTGATCTTTTTGCTGCATCTTGAGGATTTTGCTGCCGCTGCCGTGACCCATGTCCTGTTCGCGGCATAACCTCGCCGAATTGGCTTCGATGTGAAGCGGGTTCGTTTGCTAGGAGGGCAATAGAGAACCTATTGATAGACGCGGGTGCAAGCAAGCGGATGCGTCTGCGTTTCATGCACTCCTTGGTTCGCTCGTGATCGATAGGCGAAGGAAGCCTCGAACGGTCCCGCCATGTCTTCTGTGAGATGGCATCACGCGCGAAGAGAACATATCGAGTTGCGTGATCGAGGAGGGAGACATGAATACGTCGCACAAGCGCTCACGGACGTTGAAGGTTGCAGTAGCGCGTGCAATCCATCCGCTGTGGTCGCCGGTGATCGTGGCGTCGGCCGTGATGCCGTTAGGAGTCTCTCTGGCGGAGGACGAGTGCGGTGCTCATGTTGCGGGAGAGACCGTCGTTTGTAAGAGCGACGACAACCCGTATGCGGGGGGTATCGTCTACAGCACCGTCAACGGGGATTTCGAGCTTGTGTTGGAGTCCGGCGTTTCCATCGTGCGCGCGCCGGGGTACAACAACGATGGTGTCGACGTTTACAGTCCCGACCACGCGTTCACGGTCACGGCGGCCGACGGCGTGACGATCAGCGTCGACGGCGATGCAACCGACGGTATCGTCGTAACCGCCGGTAAGAGCATCGTGATCGACTCGGGTGCGCATATTACGGCCGGCACCAACGGCCTGCGCGGCTGGAACAAGTATGAAAGACGAGTGCGGAGGACGTTACCGTCTCGCAGCGTGCCGGCAGCTCGATCACGATCACCGGCACGAATGGCGCCGGTTTGACCGGCAGTAATGAAGGCATGGGTTCGGTCACGGTCGTGTCGGCCGGCTCGGTCGAATCGGATGCAGTCCAGGTGTACGGACTGCTCGCCGACAGCATGCATGCCAATGGCGGCGATGCGACGACTCATCTGACGCAGACCGGTGTCGTCGAGATGAGCAGCGAGTATGGCGTTGGCCTGTACAGCTTGAGCAGAGGTGCCGGTAGCGCCATCGCGCTCGCCGATGGCACGGTCACGATGAGCGGCTACTACGGTGCCGGCCTGCTCTCCTGGAGCCAGGCCGAAGGCGACGCCATCGCCGAGCTGCGCGACGGCGGCGCGATCACGATTTCCGGAGACGCGGGAGATGGAATCTACGCAATCGCCGATGGAACGGGCAATGTGATGGTGCGGTCCTCGGGCACTATCGTGACGACGGGAACGGGTGCGCGGGGAATGAGCGCGGTGCTCGCGAATCCCGGGAGTCTGGCGCAGGTCTCTGTGATCGTGGCGGGGGACGGATCCGTGGCGACGAACGGCGACCAGGCGCCTGCGCTGCAGATCAGCAACGACGGCAGCGGCGCTTCCACCGTTCAGCTCATGTCAAATGCCAGTCTCACGACGCAAGGCACCGAGTCACACGGCGTCATCGGCACCTCCACGGGATTGCTTTCGCTGAGCCAGTCTGCGTCCTCGCAGATCGAGGTTTCCGGTGGCGAATCCTTTGGCGTCAATTTAACCAGCGCCAGCGACACATCGCTGCAGCTCGAAGGCCGGGTGACCGCGACGGGCGAGTACGGCATCGGTGCCGCTTCAATGGCAGGCACAGGCACTGTCCAACAGCACATTGCAGCCACCGCGACGGTGACGGGCGGCTGGCAGGCGGATGTGAGCGGGTTCGGTGCAACCTCGAGTCTCCCCTCCGCCGGTGTGCTGCTCGATGCGGGCGGCGTCGCGCAACTGATCAATCGCGGCACCATCGGTGCCGGCTCGGATCGCGCCGTCGTGGCTCAGGGGGCCGATGTCACGGTGGATAACTTCGGGACGCTCACGGGTTTCGTGCAGCTCTCCGGTGGCAGCGTCGTTTTCAACAACGAACCTTCGTCGACGTTTGAATTGCGCCATTTCGCCGACACCGACGGCGACACGATACGAGACACGACGCGCGTCGCGATTGCCGACTTCGGTGATCCCACGAGCACCTTCAACAACTCGAGCAATGCGGTGCTCAAGCTCGGGTTGATCGAGGGTGAATCGAGCGTCGATGCCACCGGCTATTACGTGCCGACGACCGGCAGCGACTATCGGGCGCTCGACACCAATGATTACCGGCTGAATCGCGCCGGCATCGTGCAAGGCCAGTTGGTCAATGTCGGCACGTTCAGTCACTCGGGCATCATCGATCTGCGCGGGCCGGCGGTCGGCAACACGCTCGTCATCACCGCAGCTCCGACCGCGAGCGGCACGCCCGGCAACGGCGTGTTCGTTTCGAACGGCGGCACGCTGCTGCTCAACGTGGTGCTGAACGAAGGCATTGCGCCGGACGGACAGACGGGTTCGTTGGCTGACGTGCTCATCGTCGATGGCACGCAGATGGGCACGGGTGCCACCACGATCTCGTTGGATCGCCGCGAGGGAGACGGTGCTGTCACGCCTGGCAACGGCATTCTGTTGGTGGAAGTGCGCGACAAGGCACGGTCCGCGCCCGACGTGTTTACGCTCAATGGAGACTACACGTACAACGGCGTGCCCTCGGTCGTCTTGGGCGCGTACGCGTACAGCCTCTATCACCATGGCGTTGGCGGCGATGCCGGGGATGGCAATTGGTATCTGAGATCCTCTGTGCTGGATTTGGAGCCGCCCGATCCCGATCCGTCGGGTCCGGTGTCGTCCGATCCCTCGGATCCGCCGCCCGTCGATCCAAGTGATCCGACGCCAAGTGATCCGTCGGACCCGACGTCCAGCGATCCGACGGATCCACCGACTGACCCAACAGATCCGACGCCGAGCGATCCTTTAGATCCGGTGCCAAGTGAGCCGACGGATCCGACGCCGATCGATGAGGAGCCGTCCGAGCCGATCGATCCGGACGAAGAGCCCGATGAGGACGATCCGATTGCGGCGGATCCGGCGGAGCCGAGTGCGCCATCGCCGTCAGAGGATGCGCCGCGCTATCAGCCTGGCGTGCCGGTGTACGAGAGCTACGGCGCGAATCTGCTGGCGCTGAACGGACTGCCGACGTTGGAGCAGCGCATGGGCGATCGCATCTGGGGGCTCAATGCGGATCGCGAAACGGGTGGCGCGTGGCTCCGCATGTACGGCACGGGTAATCGTGCTCGGCCGCTGAAGTCGACGACCCGCGTGGAGCAGTCGACCGATGCCTGGAAGACGCAGTTTGGGTTCGAGCATTTGGTCGCGACGAGCGAGGATGGAGACCGCTTGGTCGGGAGCATCGCCGTGGAATACGGCGAGGCGGATACTTCCGTGCGTTCGATCTTCGGTCCGGGCGAGATCAGCACCCGCGGATATGGCATGGGCACCATGTGGACGTGGTACGGCCGCAGAGGTGCGTACGTGGATGCGCAGGTCCAGCTCAACCGCTTCAAGAGCGATCTGCACTCGGCGATTCTGGGCAGGCTGGTGCACGACAACGACGGTCGCGGCAAGGCGTTCAGCCTCGAAGTCGGCAGGAAGCTGGACCTGAATGACGAGTGGAGTCTTACGCCGCAGACGCAGCTGACTTATTCGAGCGTTCGCTTCGACCGCTTCGTCGATCCCTTCGGCGCTGTCGTGATCTTGGAAGATGCCGACAGTCTCATCTCGCGCTTCGGGCTTGCGCTCACGCGGGATGCCACGAGGCACGATCGCCATAACCGCTTCTATGCCGTGGCGAACCTCAGCTACGAATGGGACAACGGCGTACGCGTGCGAGTGTCCGGCGTGGAGATCGAGCGGATGGAACGCAGAGAGTGGGCGGAGCTCGGCTTCGGCGGGAGCATCAACTGGAGCAATGGCGTACGCCTCTACGGCGAGATCTCCGGCAAGAGCCCGTTGCACGACATCGCCAATAGCTACTCCGTCCACGGCACTGTCGGCATCAGCATGCGGTTCTATTGATAGGCAGTCGAAGCTCGACGCACAGGCCCGGCCGATTCGGCTGGGCCTTCTTTTCGTCTGTCCGCGGCGCAGCGGCCGTTCGTGAATCCTCGCGGAGCCGTTCACGTCGGCGGCTTGAATTCGAGCGCTGCGGAACTCCGTGCCACCTCGGACATATATAAGTGATCCAGTCAGTCTCGAGGGTGCTGCCATGCTGCCCAAGTACGTGTTCCGCGGCGATACCTGGCCGTTCGCGCCAGACCCGAACGAGCTGCGCGCACGGGAAGCGGCGCGGCGCGAAGCCGAGGAGCTTGCCCATCGGCCGCTCGAACGATCCGACGATTTATCGGGCGATGCGGAAATCGAAGAGAAGATCGGCGATTACCAGGTCGGCGGTCTCGATTCGTTCGGTGCGGAGGCGTCGCTGCGCAAACATTGACCAAGTAGGTCGACCGCGTCGCGCGACGAGACGCTACGTGTCCGAACTGGCCGACGCGAGCTGCTTCTTGAGCCGGTATTCGCGCCACAGAATGATGAGACCTGCGCCGACGACGAGCGGCGCGCCGATCCAGATCGAGGTGCTCGGGGCCTCGTCGAAGAACACGTATCCCAGCAGCATCGCAAAGACGAGGCTCGTGTAGTCGAGCGGCGCGATCGTCGACGCCTCGGCATACCGATACGAGTACGACAGCAACAGCTGGCCGCTCACGCCGAAGAGTCCGGACAAGATGATGAACGCCCATTGCGTCGGTGTGGGCGCCGGCCAGCCGGCCAGGGCCGTGAGCGCAGAGCACACCGTAAAGGTGAGCGAGAAATAAAACGTAATGGTGATGGCATGCTCGCCGCCGCTCATGCGGCGCAGAAAGATCATGGCCACCGCCGAGAACAGCGCTGCACCCAGCGCCGCGAGCGCACCGAGCGGCGTCCCCTCCGAGAACGACACGTGCGGGCCGATCATGATCAGCGCGCCGAGAAAGCCGAGCCCGAGCGCCGTCCAGCGAAAGCGGTGAATGCGCTCGCCGAGAAACAGCATGGCGAGCACCGTTACGAACATCGGCGAGGTGAAGGTGATGGCGGTGACGTCGGCGAGCGGAATCATCGTCACCGAGACGAACAGGCAGAACATGCTCAGCGTCCCGGACAGCGACCGCGAGGCGTGCGAGCACCAATTGCGCGTCTTGAGCAGGTGCAGCGCGTTCAAATGCCAAGCCAGGAGCGCGATCACCGCCATCGAGAGCAGACCGCGGACGAAGATCGTCAGGCCGACGGGGACGGCGGGCCCTAGCGCTTTGACGCATGCGGTCATGCCGGCGAACAGGATGACCGACACGAGCTTGCACGCGATGCCGAGAACGGGGCGATGAGAGACGGAACGCGAATTGGCCACAACGAGCGGGAAGATGATCGGGAAAAGCGAATTGTCGCCTGAGACGCGTCGGAAGGCACGCGCCAAGGCGCCTTTATGCGTTCGGGCGGGCTCCGCGAGTCGCCGGGGTGTCCGTCTCGGACATCGGCACAGGCGAGAGCGGACAGCTGGTCGATCGTTCCGTCGCGAGACAGCGCCGCTCGTCTGAGCGTCGCCTGTACGGCGTGCGGCCGGCGTTGATACGTCACTGGTCGTGTGTTTACACTGTAAACATGTCGACCCGAGCGCGAATACTTGCGTGCGCACTGGCAGAGCTCGAACGGTGCGGAATCGACGGCTTCAGCCTGCGCTCGGCGGGCGCGGCGGCGGGGCTGTCGCCGATGGCCGTGTACCGTCATTTCGAGAACAAGGAGGATCTGCTGCGGGCGCTCGGCGAGGAAGCTTTCGCCACCTGGGCTGCACGCGTTCGGGCCATACGCAGCTCCGGGTTCCGCGCCTGGTTTCATCAAGTGGCGCGTGCGTACGTCGAGTTCGCGTTCGACGAGCCGGCGCGTTTCGACGTGTGTTTCGTGCTGCGCACCAAGGTCGAGCGGCGCTACCCCAGAGATTTTCGCGCCGGCAAGTCGCCGGTCATTTCGCTGCTTGCGCAACGCATCGCGGACGGGCAGCAAGCAGGCAAGATTCGTCGCGGCGATCCGTGGGAGATCGCCATGTTTCTTTGGGGCCAAGTGCACGGCCTGGTGATGCTGCATCGTTCCGGGCGCTTCGCGATGCCGCGCAAGGCTTTCGTCGTCTTTTGCAAGCGCTGCACGGATTTGGCGCTTGACGGCATCGGGGTGCGCGCATGAGCTCAGCAGGAAGTAGTGTCGCGGCGGCGTCTGCGGCCGTCGTCACGGGCGTTCTCTACGCGCTCTCGCTCGACATCGGTCCCTTCGGCGCCTTGGCGCTCGTTGCGCCGATTCCGGTGCTGTTGCTTGCGCTCGGTGACGCATCGGCGCGACGAGTCGCATTGACGGCGGCAGCCGCGCGTCTCATCGGTTGCGCTGGATTGGTCTATGCCTATGGCGGGACCATTCCGACAGCCGTCTTGATCGTAATGGCGCTCCTCTTGACCGCGCATTTCACGAGCGCCGTGCTGCTGGCGCGCTGGTGTGCGCGGCGTCTGCCGAGTTGGCTCGCTGTCTTCGCCTTCGCGATCTTCGCCGCGGCGCTCGAATTTCTCATGCTGCTGCCGGCGCCCGACGGCACGTTCGGAGCGATGGGCTATGCGCTTGTCGACATTCTGCCGCTCGCGCAGCTCGCGAGCGTGGGCGGCGTGGCGGCGCTTACCTTTCTCGCGGGATTCGTGCCGATGGCGCTCGCTGTGCTGCTGCGTCGGCGCAGGGAGTGGCGCAGCATTGCCGTCGCAGCGGGCGTGCCGCTCGCATTCGTGCTCGTGTTCGGCGCCTGGCGCTTGGCGCAACCGTACGAGCGCTCGGTGCGCGTGGGGCTGGCCGCGATCGACGAGCTGACTTTGCAAGCGCTGCAAGGAGACGATGCGGCGGCTGAAGTAGCGCAGCGCTATGCCATGGTTCTCGCGGCGTTCGAATCCCAGGATCTCGATTTCATCGTGCTGCCTGAGCGAATGTTCGCCGATCGAGCGGACGAAATCGCAGCGGGGAGCGCGCCGTTACTGGCGGCCGCGAACGCGCTCGATGTCACGATCGTGGCCGGCTTCGACGAGACGCTCGCGGACGGTCGGCATGCGAATACGGCGCGATTGTTCACGCCGACGGGAAACTGGTCGAGCTACGCGAAGCGACGGTTGATTCCAGGGCTCGAAGCCAATCTCGTACCGGGCGATCGGCCAATGGTGATCGACGGCGTCGGCGTTGCAATCTGCAAGGACATGGATTTTCCGCGCATGATTCGCGAATACGGCCGCGAGGGCGCGACGCTCATGCTCGTGCCCGCATGGGATTTCGTCGTCGATGGGCGGCTGCATTCGCGTATGGCGGTACTGCGTGCGATCGAAAACGGCTTCGCGATGGCGCGAGCCGCTGCGTCCGGTCGGCTGACCGTCAACGATGCATACGGTCGGATCGTGGCGGAAGCCGTCACGACGCCATCCGCGCCGGCGGTGCTGACGGCAGAAGTGGGGCTTACCTCGCTCGTCCGTCCGTTATACGTGCGTATCGGCGATCTGTTCGCGTGGTTGACAGTTGCAGGTGCGCTCGTGCTCGTGGCTCTCTGCCGGGTATGCGGACGTGTGCCTCGAGATGAGCAAGCGCGCTAGACTTCGCGGCCTACGCAGTATCAGCGGTGGTTCGGCTCGTGAAAGCGCACTTTCTCATGATGGCCGAGTACAACGCGTGGGCGAACGCGCGTCTGTACGATATGGCGCAACGATTGAGCGACGAAGCGTATCGACGCAATGTCGGCGTTTATTTCGGCAGCATGCATCGCACGCTCAATCACATCCTGGCGGCTGATCTCATTTGGATGCGGCGGCTCACCGGCACGGGCGATCATCCGCGGACGCTGGATGCGATCGTCTACGACGATCTCGTCTCGTTATGGGACGCGCGTCAGCGCGAGGATCGACGCATCATCGATCACGTCGCGGCGCTTGACGAGGCGGCCTTCGATGAGTTGCTCGAGTATCGAATGTTGAGCGGTACGCCGGTCGGACAGCCGCGGCGGGAGATCCTCGCCCACATGTTCAATCACCAGACGCATCACCGCGGCCAAGCGCATGCGGTCCTGACGCTGCTCGGCGTCAGCGAGCCGACGCCGCTGGATCTGCTGTACATGCAGCGCGAGCGTGCGTGAGCGCAGGGCCGCTCGGGCAATGCCTGAGCAGATACCTGGCGGTGCCGAGGACGTCGTATACGGTGCGTCGGGCAGCCGGGTCCGGTACCCTAGTAGCCGCCAATTCGACATGTTGGATCGCGTGATGAAGCTCTACCGTCACTTCTTGGTTTTCGTCGTCTCCTTCGTCGCGGTCTCGGTGGGCCATGCCGCGGGCATGAAACCCGTGCGCGCCGAGCGCGGCATGGTGGTGAGCGTTCATGAGCTCGCATCCGAGGCAGGCGTCGAGATGATGAAAGCAGGCGGTAACGCGATCGATGCGGCCGTTGCCACCGGCTTTGCGCTTGCGGTGGTCCACCCTGCAGCGGGCAACATCGGCGGCGGCGGGTTCATGCTGATCCGCATGCAGGACGGCTACACGCTGTTTCTCGATTTCCGCGAGAAGGCGCCGGGCAAGGCGACGGCGACGATGTATCTCGACGAGCAAGGCAACGTCATCCCGAATCTGAGCCGCGTCGGCTATCTCGCCTCCGGTGTGCCGGGATCCGTCAAAGGGCTCGTGCACGCACAACGGCGTTTCGGCAAGTTGCCGCTCAAGCGCGTGATGGCGCCGGCAATTCGCCTGGCGCGCGAAGGCTTCGCACTCAGCTGGGCCGAGGCGCAGGCGCTCACTAACGATGCCGGGCTCGCGCAATTCCCCGACTCAAAGCGCATCTTCCAGAACAACGGCAAGGGCTGGAAGCAGGGGGACATCTTCAAGCAGCCCGAGCTTGCGCGCACGCTCGAGCGCATCGCGAAGTCGCCGGACGATTTCTACACCGGCAAGATGGCGCGCGAGATCGCGGAGTACATGCAGGCAGGCGGCGGGATCATCACGCTCGATGATCTGCGCAATTACGAGGTCGTCGAGCGCGAGCCGGTGCGCGGCACCTACCGCGGCCACGAAATCATCAGCGCGCCGCCGCCGTCATCGGGCGGGATTGCGCTCCTCCAGACGCTCAACATTCTCGAAGGCTTCGATCTCTCGCAAGCGGGATTCGGTTCGGCACAGGCGATTCACCTGGTGGCGGAAGCCTACCGACGTGCGTTCTACGATCGCGCGCAGTTCCTCGGCGATCCGGAGTTCAGCAGCCTGCCGGTGCTCGAGCTGACGCAGAAGGATTACGCGGTCGAATGGCGCAAGTCGATCAACCCGGAGCGAGCCAGTATCTCGACCAAGCTCGAACGACCGAACGTCTCCGAGGCGCTTGCGCGCTACGCCGCGGAGCGGCCGGTCCTCGCGCCCGCCAAGGAGCCGACCCAAACGACGCATTACTCGGTGGTCGACGCCGAAGGCAATGCCGTTGCCGTGACAACGACGTTGAACGGCGGTTACGGCTCGAAGGTGACGATCGGCCCGCTCGGCTTTCTCATGAACAACGAGATGGACGATTTCTCCTCGAAGCCCGGCGTGCCGAACATGTTCGGGCTCATTCAGGGCGAGGAAAACGCGATCGGTCCGAACAAGCGTCCGCTCTCCGCGATGACGCCGACGATCGTGCTCAAGGATGGCAAGCTCTGGCTCGTGCTCGGCTCGCCCGGCGGTCCGACCATCATCACGACGGTGACCAACATTCTCATCAACGTCATCGACTTCAAGCTCGACATCCAGCAAGCCGTTAACGCGCCGCGCTTCCATCATCAATGGATTCCCGACCAGTTGCGGTTGGAGCGCGATCGCTTCTCGCCCGACACGATCGAGCTGCTCAAGGCGCGCGGACACGAGATTGCGTTCGGCCTAGGGGGCGACGGCGAGTGTATTCAGATCGATCTCGAAACCGGCATGCGCCTCGGCGCCAGCGACGGGCGCAACGAAACCGGTAAGGCAGTGGGGTACTGAGCGCGCTGACGCGCTTGAAAGATTTTCTATTCGCCGGGCGCGAACGAATGCCGGGCGGCGTCAGCTCGCCGCGGCGAGCGTCGCGCCGGCGTGTCTCAATGCATCAATGCGTACCTGATGCCTGGCGCCTCTGATCGAACCACTTGCGCACATCGGCATCCTGCAGCATCGCCCAGATACCGAAGGCGACGACCAGAATACCGGTGACCACGGCGGTGACCGTAGGGGCCGTCTCGGTGGCAAAGCCCATCACCCACGGCGAGACCACGAGGCAGAGACCGAGCAGGATGTTGACGGCCTCTTCCCAGGCCTTCGGCATGTACACGGAGATTCCCGCAAAGACGGCGATGGCTGCGCCGAGCAGCCAGATCGTGCCTGCCGCCGGCATCTGGCTCGCGAAATCGAGCGCCCAAGGCGCGACGATGAGCCAGGCACCGAGGATTACCTTGACCCAATCTTGCCATCGTATGGGTTTCATAACGCCTCCCGAAGCTCTGTCGGAATGGACCTGTGCTTCAGGATCGGCACGTTGCTGCGCTTCAAGCGAACGCCTGCCGCTTGGCGGGTGCAGCGTACGCTGCGCCGCGCAGCAACCGGCCGCCTGAAACAGTTGCGCAGTTAGGGGCGCACGTTGCGATTTCAAGCGGCCCCGCCGCCCTTGAATTGCGGACGGCTGCGCCTAACTGCTGCCTGTAACAGAGCGGTTCGACGGATCTCGAGCCGCTCGCTGGTCTTACGGATTTTCAAGAATCGAGGAGGCAAGCAATGGCTGTCAGAGATCTGGTTCCTTCGTGGATGCGCCGGTCCCGTGTCCCGGTGCTGCGCGGCGAAAGCGTTCATCCGCTCGCGGCGTTTCATGAGGAGATGAATCGGCTCTTCGACGACTTCTGGCGCGATTTCGACAATGGCTTCGGGCTCAGCACCTCGTTCGATTATCCGCGCATCGAAATGTCCGAGACGGACAAGGAGATCCGCATCGAAGCGGAGCTGCCGGGCATGGACGAGGACGACGTGGAGCTGCTGCTCAAGGACGGCGTGCTGACGATTCGCGGCGAGAAGAGAAGCGAGCGCGAGGACAAGAGTCGCCGTATGAGCGAGCGCTTCTACGGTCGGTTCGAACGCCAAGTCGCGTTGCCTGCCGAGGTCGAGGAGGACCGCGTCAGCGCGACGTTCAAGAAAGGCGTGCTGACGGTGACACTGCCCAAGTCCGCCACGGCGGTCGAGCGCGTCAAGCGCATTCCGATCAAGGCCCATTGATCGCGGTGCGGGCGCGGTGCGCCCGCACGACGCTCACATCATTCGGTGCCCTTCGTACGGAAAGAGCGCGCGAAGGAAGTCTGCGAAATTGGCAAGCTCCTGAGTCAGCGGCTGAAAGTGTTCCAACCACACGATGTCCGTGGGCGTATGCCAGGCGGGCAAGAGTGGCGTGAGCAATCCCGCGGCAATGTCGGCTTCGACGGCGAGCTGCGGTACGAGGATCAGGCCGCCACCGCGAATCGCGCTGGCAGCGGCACTCAACGGATCGCTGAACATGAGCGGCGCCGCCGGGTCGATCGTGAGCTCGGTCGAGCCGCTGAGGAATCGCCAAGGGCGGGGTCGACCTTGCTCGCCGAGCAAGCCGATGCAGTGATCGGGGTCGATGTCGTACGGGCTCCTCGGTTGTCCGTAGAGCGACAAGAATCCATCGGATGCGCACAGGACGTGCGGGATCTCTGCGATCCGCATCGCACGTGCTGCACGAGTCGCGGCATTGGCAGGACGAAGGACGACAGCGGCATCGGCATCGGGCCATTCGTCGGGCCGATCGGCGACGAGCAGGTGCAGCGCGAACGTCGGATGCTGTTCGAGCAGGCGCGGCAGCGCAGGTGCGACGAGCGCGCGTGCAATGCCGGGCGCGACGACGACTCGCAAGGGACGTTGCGCGTATTGCGGCGACGGTGGTGCATCGCGCCGCTGAGAGAGCGGTGCGGCAGGGCTAGTCGATCGTTCCACTTTCTGACCTCGCTGCAGGCGTCTAGGCGATCAAGACGAATGATGCCGTTCGTCTGTGACGGTCTTGCGGACGTGAGCACTGTGCCACCCCGCAGCGAGACGCTGGAGCCCGATTCCTCCAGGCTTGTTGCCCGATTCTGCGAGCGCGCAGGCTCAGGGCGGCGTGATGCCCAGATACACGGTGCTCCAAAGCTGCGCGGCATTCGATTCGTCGGCATCGCCGCTCGTTTGGCCGAACGGCGCGGGCGCAAAGCGTCCGTTCTCGTAACGCCATGACCAGAGCTCGGAGGAACGCAACTCTCGTGTTCGACCGATCGCGGCCCACAGGCGTTCGCGCGCCGTACGCAACTGCGCAATCGTCGCCGCAGGAAGGTCGTGCCGCGCCAGCTGTCGGTCGAGTCCGGCGGCAAGCAGCGCTTGCTGCCAGGACCATACGACCGTGCCATGGTAGGCGTTGCGATCGAGCTGCGCCTGATGCTCTGTGCCTGCGAAGACCGGATTCGCGACGAGGAGCCCCGCGTCGGTGAGCAGTCCGGCAGGGAAGGGACGCAGCATCGCTGTGACGATTTCGTCGACACGTTCGGCCGGCGGATCGGTGAGCAGCAATGCAAAGCCGCCGTCCGAGTGCAGCACCGGAATCGGCCGGCGCTCGCGATCGAGCGCGAGCGCGCTGAACGCGATCGGCTCCTCGGGCAGCGCGGCAAGCGCCGCGCGAGCATCGACGCCGATGCGCGCGGCGTAAGCAGTGATCTGTCGGCGTGCTTCGTGCGGCGCAACGGTCACGCGAAAGAGCGGCGCGGCGCGCCGCGACCACACCTGGGCAAGCTGCGCGGCTCGTGCAAGCAGCATGCGATCGGGCGGCGTCAGATAGGGATCCAGTAGGCCGCTATCCGCGAAGCGCGCGATGGCCGCGAGCGCCGCCGGCACGAGCACGGCATTGACATCGTACGGATAGCGCCCGCCGCCCAATCCTGTTTCGCTGTCGCGCCATTGGCCGACGTTCAACCCGTCTTTGAGTGCGATCAATCGTGCGGCATCGGGGTTATCGCCGAACGGCTGCGCCGTGCGCACGACGAAAGCGAAATTGCGCGCGAGCGCCGTGCCGACGCGCTCGCCGCTCGCTGTGCGACTGGCAAGGAAGCGCTCGGCCCGCGCGCAGCCGTCTGGGTGCTCGAAGACGTACTGAGCGACGACCGGCGCAAGCATGTAATCGTCGTCGATCATCTTGTAGTCGTAGAGCGGCGTGGAGTCGTTCTCGCGGCCTTCGGCGCGATGGCGCAGGATCGCGAATTCGCCGATATCCTCCTCGTGCGCCACTTCGCCATTGGGCGCAAGTCGTTCGAGCACGGACAAGAAGCCTTGTTCGAGCGCCTGCGGCGCCAATGCCGGCATCAACAGGCGCAAGGACATCAAGGTGTCGCGGCCGAAGTAGGTGTTGAAGCGCCAAGAGCCGGCGAGAAGCTTTTCCTCGTAGCTCAAGAAGCCGAGCACGTCGCGCAGCCGCGCATCCTGCGCCGCATCGGCACGCAGCAGCTTCGCGTTGCCGAAAGGCGTGAGCGGCGTCTCGCCGGTCAGCGCCGCGATCGAAAGGCGCATGCGCTCGCGCTTGGGGACGAGCTCGAGCGCGCGGCCGTCGCCGCCGCGCACTTCGCCGTCGAGGACTTCGATGGCGAGCGTATAACCGGCAGCGCCGTCGAGTCGCGGGCGCGACCATTCGATGCGCGTCGGCGTGAGCTGCGCCGGACTTGCGATGTCCGCTGGATAGCCTCCGGTGAGCTGATAGTCGCGCAGCACGCGAATGCTGCCGAGCACGGCATCGCGCACGATCAACCGACCGTCGACCGATGCCTCGGCCAGGATGCCGTGTAGCGGGCGGCCACGCTCGTCGCGTTGGCTGAGCGGCTTGAGGTCATGGAGCGTCCACTCGACCGGGCGTGATTCCTCGAACCACACGCCGACACCGCTATTGCCGGCAGGAAACGCAGTCAGTACGCGCGGCTTCGTGCCGGAGGTCAGCAGCAGATGCGCGGCAACGGGTCCTTGCTGGTAGAACGCATTGAGCACGCGTCCTTCGACGATACGGAAGGTGAGCGGGGCAGTAGCCGGTGCATCGACGGCAGGCGCGTGCTGCGCGCTTGCCGCAAGCGCGCTCAACGCAGTTAGGCACAGGCAGGCGAAGCCGGCGCGTTTGCGCGCCGGCTTGAAGGAGTGTGCGCTTACCACAGGTACTTCACCTGGAACGTCATCTCACGGCCTTCGAGCGGACGCGCGAGCAGGACGCCGCCTTCGCCCGCTGCCGGGCCGAAGATGCGCGAGTTGCTTTCCGTGAGCCCGAGCTCGTTCGTGACATTCGTGCCGCGCACGGAGAACTCCCAGTTCTCGCCGAAGAGCGCGGTGATGCCGAAGTCCCAGGTGTGATACGTGCCGAGCTGCTGCAGCCCTGATTGATCCTGCGTGTGATCGCCCACGTACGTGTACGTGACGTATGCCTCGACCTGGCCTTGCGTGAACGGCAGCCGATAGCTCGGCGTCAGCATGTAGCGAATCTTCGGTTGGCGCTGCAGCTGCTTGCCTTCGATCGGCGCGCAGCCGTCGCCGGTGACGACGTTCGAGTACGGGAAGCAGGCATCGTAGTCCGTGTACTCGCCGTCGAGCCAATTCGCGACGACCTGGAAGCGGAAGTTCTGGCCCGGCGTGAGCGCACCGATGAAATTCACGCCCACCGACTCCGAGCCATACACGAGCGTCTGGCCGGTCGGCGCGCCGGTCGAAGTCGTTTGCTGATAGAGCAGACCGGTGAAATCGCGGAAGTATGCGCTCACGTCCGCATAGATGAGATCGTTCTCGAACTTGAAGCCGACCTCGTAGTTGCGGATCACTTGCATCGGCGGCGGATCGTTCGGATTGCTGCGAATGCCGTTGTCGAAGTCGGAGAAGTGACCGCCGCGGTTGATGCGCACGTACGAGGACATCGAGTCGGTGAAGCTGTAGTTCGCGCCCACTGTCCAGGAGACGAAGTCCTCGTCGTACTTCGCCACCGTCACGGTGCCGTCGCACACGGGGGTTTCGTTGTTGTAGATCGTGAGCGGATTGCTGTCGAGATCGACATTCGTCAGGTTGCAGATGCGATTGGTCGCATCCTGGTTCTCGTAACGCACGGAGGCATCGAGCAGCCACTGGCCGATGCGCCAGGTGTCCGACAGATAGATCGCGGAATTGAACGCGTGTCCGCGCTGCGCGATGTTGAAGCCACCGTTGTCGAGGAAGCCCTGCTCGTCGGTGCGTTGAAACGTCTGCCCGCCTTGGACGTAGGTCAGAGTGATGGGGCGGGCGTTGGGCTCGTTCGTCATCAGCATCTGATTGCCGAGCGCCCACTTGTCGTCCATGGTGTAGTAGGCGAGATAGACGCCGACGGTGAGCGTGTTGCCGTCGAAGATCTCCTTGCTCAGGCGGAAGTCGTTGTTGATGTTCTCGAGCTCCTTGTGGATATACCACCAGCCTTGGCTGATCACGTCCTGATCGTCGGGCACGATGCTGCCATCTTTGAATCTAGCGGTCGCCGAACCCACCGGCAGCTCCAGTCCGTCGAGCTCGGCCGGAATCGTATAGAGCTTGTCGTATAGCAGGGCCGGATTGCTGCCCGAGAACAATGCATTCGTGTCGACGTCGCCGGCATTGGCGATGAACTTGTTCTCGATGCGCCAGCCGTTGTCGAAGTCGTAATCGAAGTTCGCGCCGACGAACCACATCTTCGCGCCGCGGCCGTCGGCCAAGTCGGCATTCGTGCCGCCGCCCGGATAACCGTCGAGCCGCACGCGCCGGATCGCGTTGCTGTAGTACGTGCCGGTCAACGGATCGAAACCGGGATAACCGGTGAAGTGATCCGTGCCGTGCTGGATCAACGGAATCGGCGTGATGAACTGATTCTTATCGTCGAGATAGCGCCCATACAAAATGAGCTCGCCGCGGTCGAAGACGCGCTTCAACGTGGCCGTGATCTGTCCGCCTTCATCCGCCTTGAACTCCGGATCGCGCACGCCATCGGAGACGCGATAGAAGCCGCCGATGCTGCCGAACCAGTTCTCGTTGATGGGAAAGCCGACGAAGCTGTCGACGCGCCAGAGATTCTGATCGCCGTAAGTGAGACCGAAGCTGCCGGTCGGCACGTCGCTGCCGGTCTTGAGCAGGAAGTTGGCGGTGGCGCCCATTTGACCGCCCGCGAATACGACGGACGGGCCGCCCTGCAGGATCTCCACCGAACGGACGGTGTCGTCGAGGCGGAAGATGCTCGTCGTTTCGAAGAAGGACATTGACGGCATGCCGTAGAGCGGCGAGCCCATCAAGAGCGTCGTGTAGTAGGGGGCATCGCCGCCGCCCGGAAAGCCTGCGATCTCGATGTTCGCGCCGGTCTGCCCGCCGGTCGTTTCCGGCCATAGGCCGGGAGAGATCTTGAGCAGATCGGCTGTGCTCTTCGGATTGGCGCGCCGGATCTGTTCTTCGTCGGCAGTGACGATGTTGTAGCTGGCTTCGAGCTTCTTGACGCCGCCGATGGCGCTACCGGTGACCACGATCGTGTCGAGAGCGCCGTACGCGTCGTCGCTATCGGCCGATTGTGCTGATTGTTGTGCCCAAACGAGCGGCGGCGTCAGCGCGAGTCCAACCGCGAGGCCGAGTGGTATGCGACGGCCTTGCCGGGTCCGGATCGACGCCTGGTGCAGAGTCCGTGGATTCTTAACCATGTTGTTCCCCCTGCATTCGACATTGGATTGGAACGAATGCGGACGAGGCAGGCTCGTCCTTGGGCGTCGCGTGTGTGCCTTTCCGAGGAGCTGTCCTCAAAGGGCGGTCGACGCAGCGGGGAAAATTTCTGTACGACACCTCAGGTTCCCTGTGTCGTTACGGCCACAAAGGCTGTACACACTGGCACTTGGCCGTTGCCTTTTTGTTCAAGCAACGTCGCGTTTTGCCTGAGCTCGCCGAGCGCAGGCTGTATACGAGCGCGAGTTGCGCACTCACGGCGGCAGCGGGCCACGAGCACGTTTTGGTGGGTGTCCAATTCTTCGCGGACGGTCACCCGACGCATCCGTCGGTCACGACCGGCGCGAATTCGGGACACCCACACAGTCCGGCGGCAATTTCGCAATTTCGGGACACCCATCTGTCTGCCGCAATCGACGTTGGAGTTGAGGACACCCATCCACGGGCGAGGCTTCTCGGACCCAGTTGAGGACACCCATCCACGGGAGAGGTCCTTCGGGGTTTGAAGTGGGTGGTGATGTTGGTGGGTGTCCAGATCTCGGCCTCGCGCCCCTGTTCGAATGTGTTCTGCCAGATGGGTGTCCTCGAATGGACGGGGGTCCAAGAGCGCAGCGTTCACCGGGTGCCGTGCACAACCCTGTAGCGGCGGTCGCTAGGCGGCGTTCTCAAACGGTGCAGCACGAGTGAGCGTTTGCGCGTTCGAGATGACGCGTCGTTGCGCGATAGCCCGCGTGCCTGCGCCTCGGCGCCCTCTGCTGATATGTCGCTTGGGGTGGCATGACGGTTGCAACATGCCCACTGCGCATGACGAACATTCCCGATCTCGCTGCTCTGCAAGGGCTGTGGACCCGTTTGCTGCTCGTCGCGGCGGACGGCGCGCGCGACGTCACGACGTGGGTCGGGTGGCTGCAGGGGCCTGGCTGGTATGCGGATCTGCGCCAGCCGCAAGGCGCGCCGGATTTCAGCGGTGTGCGGCGGCTCGCGGATGTGACGCCGGCGCAGCTTGCTTGGATGGCGCGGCAGGAAGCGTTTGCCGGTGAGCTTTGTCGTGTCGAGGACTACTTCGAGTGGCGGCGAGAGATTGATCTGCAGCCGCGCGCGGCGCATGCCGATCGCGGTCGGCTGGGCTTCGACGGGCAGGTGCTCGTCGAGCGCGGCGTCGAGGTGGATTACTTCGAGCGCTGGCATCGCGATCGGGAATTACATGGCCGAAGCGTTGCGGCTCGCTTGCAGGGTGACGACGGCGCAAACGGTTATCTCATCCGATACGCGGAGTGCTTCATGTACGTGCGCGCGCACCAACGTTCGTTGCCGCCGCACGTGACGCTTTTCGAATGCGTTTGCGGCGCGCCGTCGCACGAGGCAGCGCTGCGACTGCTCGATCTGGAAGTGGCCTTTGGCCGTATCGATGCTCACGGATGGATCATCGAACGCTCGTCGCTGCCCTTCCGTCGCGGACAGCGACTCGGGGTGCAAATGGCGTCTTCGCATGCCCTCAGCGTCGCGGACAGCGATTTCGCACGCGGCACGCGCGAGCGCATCTGGGAGATCGTCGAGCTGAGGGGCTCGCTCGCCGATCTGGTGGGCTTGCCGAGCCTCGAACGTCCAGCATTGAGCGCAACATGAGCGGATTGGCTTCTTTTCGTGAGATTCCCATCGTCGATGTGTCGAGCCTCGTGGCAGGCGATCTGTCTGCTTCCAGCAAGACCGTGCAAGAGCTGCGGCATGCGGCGCAGAACGTGGGTTTCCTCTACGTCACCGGCCACGGCGTGCCGCAGCGTCTGTTCGACGAGTTGCTGCGCGTCACGAAGGCGTTCTTTGCCTTGCCGCTTGAGCGCAAGATGTCTGTCTACATCGGACTCTCGCGCAATCATCGCGGCTACGTACCGGTCGGCGAAGAGGTGTTCTACGGCGGGACGACCGACCTGAAGGAGGCGTTCGATCTCGCGATGGATCTGCCGAATGATCCTGATTATCTCGCCGGCAATCCGCTGCTCGGTCCGAATCAATGGCCCGATCTGCCGGGCTTTGCCGATGCAGTGCGCAAGTATTACGACGCCACGCTCGAGCTCGGGTGCGTGCTGCTGCGCGGCTTTGCGCTCGCGATGGGGGAAGAGGCGCACGCGTTCGATGCCTGGGTGCGCAAGCCCCCGAGCCAGCTGCGGCTCATTCATTACCCGTTCAATCCCAACGCGCGCGATGCGACGGGCATCGGGGCGCACACCGATTATGAATGCTTCACGCTCCTGTATCCGACGGCGCCGGGTCTCGAAGTGCTCAACGGAGCAGGCGAATGGATCGACGTGCCGCCGTTGCCCGGTGCGTATGTGATCAATCTGGGCGATATGATGGAGCTGCTCACCAACGGCGAGTTCGTGGCCACGTCGCATCGTGTCCGCCGCGTGCAGGAAGAGCGATACTCGTTCCCGTTGTTCTTTGCGTTCGACTATCACACGCGCGTCGAACCGCTGCCGCGCTTCGTCAGCGATTCGCGTCCCGCGCGGCCCGCGTTGGTGGCCGGCGAGCATCTCTACGCGCAGACCGTGCAAAGCTTCCGCTATCTCCAAGAGCGTCTTGCCCGAGGCGAAATCGCGCTACCCGAACGGGCGATGCCGCTGTCCTCCTTCGGTCAGGAAGCGCGTCAGCGCGCGCGTCTGCAAGCGGTGTCTTAGCCAACAAATGCTTCGATCCATGGAGCCCTGCACAAGGATGTGCGCATCGATCAGCGCAAGGAGCGCGTGCTGCCAGCGTGGCTCATGAAATCTCCGTGCCGAGAGGGCACTCCCCAGTCGCGCGCGGTGCCTAGCGCGACGCATCCAACCTGAATTGACGCTCGTCGCCGAGTCGAAGCACGCAGGCTGTTCGGCCAAGCTAGCGCAACGCGCGCGGGGCAGGGATTCTCGTTTTGCTATCGGGCTAGGTATTTATTCGTTCGTCCGAAGCGTGTAGAACTCGCGGCGTTGCTCAGCTCAGGGGGTGTACGGTTTCATGAGCTTCCTTGCCGTCAAGCGCACTTCTCTTATCTATTTGCTGCTGTTCATGGCCGCGGGCGTCGGATCCGTTGCCGCAGCGCCGGCCATGCGGCTGGCGAGCCCAAATGGACAGCTCGTCGCGGTCGTCGAGATCGGCGAGGACGGCGCGCCTCGCTACACGATCGAGCGCAACGGCAAGCCGGTGTTGCAGCAGTCCAAGCTCGGGCTGGTGCGCGAGGATGCGGACTTCAGCCGCGGTCTGCAGCTGCTCGGCACCTCGCGGGTCGAGCCTGTCGAAGATCGCTACGAGATGCTCACTTCCAAGCGACGCTGGAGCACGTATCGAGCGAATCGCCAGGTGCTGAGCCTGCAAACGGCGCAGGCGCAGAAGCTCGACATAATTTTTCAAGTCTCCGATGACGGCGTGGCGTTCCGTTATCACTTTCCGGAGACGAGCTCGCAGAGCTACCGCATTCGCGAGGAAGTCACGTCGTTCAATTTCCTGCCCGACACGCGCACTTGGTTGCAGCCGATCGCGGTGGCGAAGACCGGCTTTGCCGAGACGAATCCGTCGTACGAGGAGTTCTATGAGCGCGACGGTACCGTGGGCATTCCTTCGCCGACGGGTGCGGGCTGGGTCTATCCCGCCTTGTTTCGCACGGCAGATACCTGGCTCTTGGTGAGCGAAACGGCGGTCGGCCGCAACTACGCGGCTACGCGCCTGCGCAACGAATGGCGCAGCACCGAGTACCGCGTCGGATTCCCGGATCCGCGCGAGCACTTCCAGGGCGGTCCGGTCAATCCCGAATCCACATTACCGTGGCTGACGCCGTGGCGCTTGATCGTCGTCGGCGACCTCAAGACGATCGTCGAATCGACGCTCGGAACCGATCTCGCCGACAAGCCGGCAGCGGACGCACGCGTGCCGGTGCCCGGTCCGGGCAAGGCCTCGTGGAGCTGGCCGCTGCTCGGCGACGGGCACACGATCTATGAGACGCAGAAGCGTTTCATCGACTATGCGGCCGAGATGGGCTGGCGCTACACGCTGATCGATGCCTTGTGGGATACGCAGATCGGCGACGAGAAAGTGAAGGAGCTCGTCGACTACGCGCGCAGCAAGGGCGTCGCCATCCTCCTCTGGTACAACTCGGCCGGCGATTGGAATACGGCGCCGCAGACGCCGCGCGACAAGCTGCTCACGCGCGAAAGCCGTCAGCGCGAATTCGAGCGCGTGAAGGCGCTCGGCGCGGTCGGCCTCAAGGTGGATTTCTGGCCGGGCGACGGACAGTCGGCGATGGCGTATTACCACGACATGCTCGAAGAGTCGGGACGCGCCGGGCTGCTCATGAACTTCCACGGCTCGACGCTGCCGCGCGGTTGGCATCGCACCTATCCGCATCTGATGACGATGGAAGCCGTGAAGGGACTCGAGTTCGTCACCTTCGATCAGAGGAACGCGGAAGCGGAGCCGACGCATGCGGCGATGCTGCCGTTCACGCGCAATGTCTTCGAGCCGATGGATTTCACGCCGGTCGTGCTCGATCGCATCAACAACATCGAGCGTCGCACGAGCAGCGCATTCGAGCTTGCGCTTGCGGTGTTGTTCACCTCGGGAATTCAGCATTACGCGGAAATTCCCGAGGGTATGGCACGCGCGCCGGAGTACGTGCGGGATTTCCTCAAGGCGGTGCCGAGCGTGTGGGACGACGTGCGCTTCATCGACGGCTTCCCAGGTCAGTACGTCGTGATCGCACGCCGCAGCGGGGAGCGCTGGTACGTCGCGGGCATCAACGGCGAGAAGCAGCCGCGCGAAGTGGAGCTCGATCTGGCTTCGCTCGGTGCGCGCGGCGCCGCGCTCATCACGGACGGCGACGGCGGCAACCTGTCGTTCCGCCGTGAGAGCGTGAAAGCCGGCAAGGCACCGCTCAAGCTGAAGCTGGCGCCGCGCGGCGGATTCGTGCTCACGACGGAATGAGAGTCCTGCGAGGTCAGGATCGGTCGAGCGGCGCGCGCCAAGGAAGCGACCGATCCGCTTCGCGTTCGCTCGGTACGCGCAGCGCCGGCGTACCGAGCGTATCTCTGACATGGGTGCGCGGTTGTGTCGGCGGTTCCTCGATCTTGGCCGGGTTACGCAACGGCGTGGCGATGTCGTAGCGCGTCATCAGGCGTTCGACGCCCCAATGAAAGAGCAGCGTTTCCTTGCCGAGATAGCCGCTGCCGTACAAGGCGAGCCAACGCGGAATCAGGTCGGGCACCTTGAGGAAAGGCAGCCGGCATGCGTGCGCGATCTTGTCCACGACCTTGCCGGCGCCGCGATTCAGATATGCGGCGAGTTTGATCAGCTTGGCCGCATTTACTTTGAGCGCTTTGGCGAGCGTCCAACGGTCGCGCACGTAGGCGCGAAAATCCTGTAGGGAGCGCTCGCTCATGGTGGCTTCGAGACCTTCGAGCGACACCACGACGCCCGCGGCGCGCTTGCGCTGCCCAAACCATTCGCGGGGAATACCGGCTTCCTCGGCTATACGACGGGCGATCGGGCGATCGTACAAGTTGCCGAGCGACCACGGACGCATCTCCTCGCTGTTCGAGATCGCGTGGATCGAGGGATGGCTGTCTACGCCGATGAACGGAATCGGCAGGTGGTAGAAGCCGACACGCAGCCGGTATTCGGTCAAGCTCGCGCCGCTCGCATCGCCGCGGACGATGTCGCGCGTGACTTTGGCGCAGTGCTTGTCCCACAGCTTGTCGCCATGGAATCCGGTGAAGAGTAGACGCCGCCGCGGCGTATTCCCGAAAGACAAGAACTCGTTGGGCCCGCCGCTGTTCTCGATTTCCGGAAAGTCGGGACAGCGGCGGTAATCCAGCCGGCCGAACTCCTTGACGGTCATGCCAAGTCGCAGCGCGAGCGGAGTGCCGCAATCCTCTTCACCCACAGTGCCGCGCGATTCGCGGAATGTGACGACTTCGGTACAGCCGACGCTGCGCGCGATCGCCATGGCAGCCACGGAATCGTAGCCGCGCGAGGCGGTGGCAAGCGGCGCGTAGCGGGCCTTGCGGCGATCATCGGCGGCATTGCGGGTGATGGCGGCGACGGTCGCATCGAGATAGCTGCGGTATTCGGCGTAGCTGTGAAAGTCCGGCGAGCGCGGCTTGGGCTCGCGCACCAAGCTGCCGTCATCGGTCAGATCCAAGTTGCACGCGTAGTAGAGCTCGATGACGCGACCGCTTTGGGTTGGGATGGAGCGCTTGTAGTGCTTGAGCCCGAAGCGGATCGAAGAGAGGTAGTTGTTGTAGAAGACGACGTCGGGGTCGAGGCGCTCACCGGATTGCGCGAGCACGAAGGGCAGCGAGTTCGAGAGATAGATGGCACCGTCCGTTCTCAGGACGCAGAGCCGGTCGAGCGTATGGCTCGGCGCGACGAAACGCCAGCGATCAGCCAGTCGCTTCGCACCGGTGCCGGTCATGAAGGTGATGTCGAAATCGTCGCTTGAAAAATCGCTGGCCCATGCGCCTTCGACGAATCCTTCGGTACGTTTTTCCACGTCGGCGCCATGAACGACGGTGAGCGCACGGGTGCGCCGCTCCCACCGAGCGCACCAGGCAAGCGGCGGCAAGTTCGCAAGCTCGAAGAGCTCGATCGCTACCGATGAAGCCATCGTTCCCCCTATCGGATCGCAGGCAAGCCTGCCAATGGTTCTTTGCGCGGTTCGAACGTGCTGCGACGCGTCGTGCGTCACCGTACGTCGCGGTGCCGTAAGTGCCGAGGTCAAGGAAAGTTCCGCCCGCGAAAATTCAAGGACACCCATCATCCTCCGCCGAACAGTGAACAGAGGACACCCACCGCCAGCGACTTGATGACACCCATCCACAGCAACACCGTTCGAAGGTGTCGAACAGCTTGCGATTACGGGCCTCGCTGAGCCGGGGGTGCGCGATCATGGGCCGGAGGGCAGATGGGTGTCCCCGATCGGGGGATCGACGCCTCCGGGCGTTGCATGACTTGATGGGTGTCCAGAATTTGTTGAGGGTCCATTTCTCGCCAAACGTCGAGGTATTCGACAACCATCGTTGTGGCGGTCGGGCGATGCTCGGTGCATGACCTATGCCCGCAAGACGCTCATATCGCTACAAGAAACCCCCTACTACCACGTCATGGCTCGCTGCGTCCGTCGCGCTTGGCTGTGGGGCTTCGATGAGTACGCAGGACGCGATTACTCGCATCGGAAGACCTGGGTGCTCGAGCGGCTTGCGCATCTCACAGCGACATTCGCAATCGATGTGTGCGCCTACGCCGTCATGAGCGATCACTACCACCTCGTGTTGCGGGTGGATGCATCGCGCGCCCACAATTGGTCATTTGAGGAGGTCGTGGCGCGCTGGGGCGAGTTGTTCACGTTGCCGCCGGTGGTGGATGCCTGGAAGAGTGGCGGTGCGACCGATTCGCAGCGCAGGATGGCCGAGCAGCTGATCGAATGCTGGAGGCAACGGCTCTATGACGTGAGTTGGTTCATGCGCTGCCTCAATGAATACTTGGCTCGTCGCGCGAATACAGAAGATGGCTGCACCGGGCGCTTCTGGGAGGGACGCTTCAAGTCGCAGGCTTTGCTCGACGAAGCGGGTTTGCTCACTGCAATGGTGTACGTCGACCTCAATCCGATCCGGGCAGGCATCGCACGATCCCCTGAAGAGTCGACGTTCACATCCATATACGAGCGCATCCGTGCGCTCAAGGACTTGCGCCAGCGAGCAAGGTCTGCTCGCACACGAGTCCCGCTCTTGGCATTCAAAGAAGAGGCCGCAAAGAATGCGCCCGCACTGCCGATGTCGCTCGTCGACTATCTCGCACTGATCGATTGGACGGGTCGGGCACGGCGCGACGACAAACCGGGCGCCATCGCCGCGTCGCTGCCTTCCATCCTCGTGCGGCTGAACATCGACGCGCAGGCATGGCAGGAAGCAATGCGTCCGCGCGGAAATGTATTCGGCCGCGCGCTGGGGCGCCTCGAACGCCTTCGGTCGCATGCGCGTGCGCTCGGACAGCGCTGGATCAAGGGCGTCCAGCACGCCGAGCGGATGTACGGTATCGCGTGAGCGCCTTGTCTTCCTTGCGGCGCCGAACGCGCGATCTCAGTTTCGTTTCGCGAGCTGCTGCACGATCTCCAGCGACTTCGCGACGTTTTCGAACGGCGAAACGCCGCCGACGGTGGCTGCAACCTTGCCGTCGGGCGTTACGATGAACGTCGTGCGCTCGGCAAACCCGTGGTCGATCTCGGCACCGCGCATGTCTTTCGCGCCTGGCCTGGGGGCGGCCACTTTCACGTCGTATGCGCGAGCGATACGACCGTCGGCATCCGAGGCGACGGCGATTTTGCCTGCGCAGTATTCCGGGTCCGCGGAAAACTCCTTGAGCCGGTCGATGCTGTCGAGCGAGACCCCAACAATCGATGCGCCTGCGGCCGTGAACTTGTCATAGTTCTCCGCGAACGTATGCGCCTGGAGGCTACAGCCACTCGTGTAGGCCGACGGATAGAAATACACGACCACGGGGCCACGGCTGAGTGCTTCTTTCAAGGAAAACTCCAAGACCTGGCCGTCGAGCGCGGCGGGCGCTTTGAAGTCTGGCGCGGGATCGCCTTCATTGAGCGCAGCCAAGGCCGGCAGCGCGAGGGTCGACAGAAGCAGGGTGATCGAGCGTCTCATGAAAACTCCCCCGTGATTGAAAAACATGCGTTCCAGCGCCGATGGGTGCCCGGAACGTGACCGATGGTGCCACTTCAAGACCGGTCCGGCTGCAAAAACATTACCGCGATGGCCTATGTGGCGCTCGCATGCGGCCGACGGTTGTGTAGGACATCCAGAAATCGAATAGAAGTCGAAATTCTGGGACACCTACCGACAGACGATGTTCGCTGCGCCTAGGTGAGCTCGGCTATTGCCTGGTCTGTCGCGCAGTCGATGGATGTCCTAGATTGGGTCTCGGGTAGGTGGGTGTCCCGGATTGGCCCGAACGGACCGATGGGTGTCCCAAGTTAGTTTGCCGGCCTTCTCTCCCTTTCCTGGGGGCATGTGCGCGGGCGTGAGCCAACTTCCGGGTTGGCTCCTCTATGTAATTAGAGGAGTTGACCATGGAAACCAAGAACACAACCTCGAAGAGTCCCAGAGCTCAGGCGCGTCGCTCGGCGGGGGGTTCGAAGCGTCGGTTGAGTCGGATCACGCGGGGGCTCGCGCGCGCTGTCGTTAAGGTGGCGGAGCGTATTTCGCCGGCTTGGGCGGCTTGGCTGCTTTACCAAGTCGCGCGTCATCCCCCAAGCCGCCGGGTGGGGCCAGGGGCCTACGCCGTTCTCAAGACGGCCCGACGCAGCACGCTGCGATTCAACAAACACAACGTGCAGATCTATATCTGGGGTGAGGTCGGTCCGACCGTGCTGTGCGTGCATGGCTGGGGCGGTGTGGCCGCGCAGATGACGCCATTCGTTCAGCCGCTCGTCGACGCCGGTTACCGCGTCGTTGCGTTCGATGCGCCCGGACACGGTGCCACCGGCAACAAAGTCAGCGACCCGATCGAGTTCTCGCGTGCGATCAGCGCTGTGGTTCAGACGATCGGTCCGGTCGATACCGTGATCGCTCACTCTCTTGGAGCAGCGGCAACGTTGCTCGCCACTCGCGACGGCATCGTTCGTCCCTCGCGGCTCGTGCTGTTGTGCGGATACGCGCGCCTCGATCTCGTACTCGAGCAGATGGGATGGATGTTCCACGCGAGCGCGCCGGTTCTCGAACGCACTTGGGACAAGCTCTGCGGGCACTATGGCACGCGCGCGGACGCTGACGAGTTGTCGCCGCTTGTCGCCTTGCGCGCGCTCGATTGTCCTACCTTCATCGTGCACGATCACGACGACACGATCGTGCCGATCGTGCATTCGGAGCAGCTCATGGCAGCGGCGAAAAACGGGCTCTTCGTGCGTACCCGCGGGTGGGGACACCACTCGATTTTGAACGCCCAAGTGGCTCAGTGGTGCACGAAATTCATGCTCGATCAGCGCGCGGCGCTTCATCACGAATCTCCGGCGCGCAGCCAGGCGTTGCTCTCGCAGGTGCGCATGCGAGCGTAACGCGCTCAGTTTGCTCCGCCGAGGCGGCGATACTGCTCGGCTTGCTCGGGACGATTCGTCTCGGCGTATAGCCGCGCGAGCGCTCGGGCGTCGTTCTTCGTGACCGCGCCGTCGGGACCGAACGCTTTCAGATGCACGGCATGCGCCTTGAGTAGCATTGCTTCGGCTTCGTCGTACGCCTTGCGTTTGAGCAGTAGCAAACCGATCTCGTAGCGCGGGTTCGCCATGTTGGGATGATCCTCGGGCAGCGTGGCCGTCTGGATCGCAAGCGCCTGCCGGAACAGCGCCTCCGCTTGTGCATCTTGCTGCTGAGATAAGCGGAGCAAGCCGTACACGTACAGCGATTCGGCGACGTCGGGATGCTGCTCGCCATAGGCGCGCTTCATCATCGGTATCGCCGCCTCGAAAGTTTGCGCCGCTTCTTCGATCATGCCCGCACGCCGCTGAACGATGCCGATGTTGACCATCGTGCGGGCGACGTTCGCGTTGTCCTCGCCGAGGCGCTCGCGTCGGATGGCAAGCGCCTCCCCCGCGAGCCGCAACGAGTCCTCAAAGCGATTGAGCTGCAACATGACGCCCCCCAGATTTTCCACGTAGGTCGCAACGTGCGGGTGAGTGGGGCCGAGATGCTGCCTGAGAATCGGCAGGACGCTCGTCAAGAGCGGTTCGGCGCGCGCGTAATCGCGCTGGACCGCATAGTGGGTTGCGAGATTCGCGGCGGCCAAGGCGGTGCGCAGATCGTCCTGGCCGAACGCCGCGAGATTGATCTCATAGGCGCGCGTGAACAGCTCTTCGGCGCGGGCGTATTCGCCAAGCCCGTTGGCGAGCGTCGTGGCCAGGCTTTGCAGCGACAGCGCAACCTTGTTCGGATCGCGCTCGAGTGAGCGCTCGCGGATCGCAAGGCTGCTCTCGGCCGCGCTGGCAGCCTCTGCATACTTGCCTGCGTCGTAGAGAACTTCGGCGAGTTGGAAGTAGCTGTCGCCGACGAGCTCGTGCGTTTCGCCCAAGAGTTGCTGCCGCATCGCGAGCGCTTGGCGCGCGTACTCTTCCGCTTTGTCGCGCCGCGTGCGCTGCATGTACAGCTGCGCAAGGCTTGCCAGGCTGTCCGCGACATCGAGGTGTTCCTTTCCCAGGTGCTGCAGGCGCGTCTCGAGCGCGGCAAGGAGCAGCGGCTCGCCCTCGTCGAGCTGTCCCAACGCGAGATAGGTCATGCCGATCGTACGGCGCACGTCGGCGGCGAGCAGAGGCTGCGCTTGAAAGGTGGTGTCGATGCGTCGCACCGCTTCTGCCAACGTTTCGCGCACGCTGATGTCGCGGCCGGTCTGCCACGGATCGGCGGCGGCAAATGTTTCCTGCATGAATGCATTGATCGCCTCCGCCCGTTCCGCCTGCGCCGTGGCACGATCGCGCTCGGCCGCAACACGCCGTGCTTGCGCGAACGTGACTGCAACGAAAGCGACGCCGAGCGCGACAATGATCGTCGCGAACGCCGTGCCGAGACGATGACGGCGCACGAACTTGCCTACGCGATACGATGTGCTCGGCGGACGGGCGACGATCGGCTCGTGATTCAAGTACCGGTCGATGTCGAGCGATAGCTCGTGCGGTGAGGCATAGCGGCGTTCGCGCTGTTTCTCCAACGCCTTCATGACGATCCAGTCGAGATCGCCGCGCAGCTGCCGGCGCAGGAGCGGCGCGTCGACGCTGCGCGCCTGTGCGATCGTCGACAGCCGTTCGCCGAGGCGAGAGACTCGCACGCTCGGTCGCGGCGGCTCGTGATCGCGAATCGCTTGGCGCACCTCGAGGATCGAACGACCATGCTCGGCTTCGAACGGCAGCACGCCGATCAGCAGCTCGTACAACAGCACGCCGAGCGAGTAGACGTCGCTGCGAGTATCGACGTCGATGACGCCGAGGCTCATCTGCTCGGGGCTCGCGTAAGCGGGTGTTCCGAGCATCGTGCCGATCTCGGTAAGTGAGTTGTCCTTGATGTCGCTCTCGACTGTCTTGGCGAGACCGAAGTCGATGACTTTCGGCAGCGGTTTGCCGTCGCGGATCGTCACCAGCACGTTCGACGGCTTGAGATCGCGATGGATGACGCCTTTCTGGTGCGCGTGCTGGACGGCGGCGCACACTTGCTTGAAGAGCTCCAGGCGCTCGCGCACGCTGAGCCTCGCACGGTCGCAGTAGGTCGTGATGCGTACGCCGTCGACGTACTCCATCACGAAGTACGGTCGACCGTTGTCGCTGATGCCGGCGTCGAGCATCTGCGCGATGCAGGGGTGTTGCATCAGCGCAAGGAGCTGTCGTTCAGCTTGGAAGCGCGCGACGATCTGGCGGGTGTCCATCCCGGTCTTGAGCAGCTTGAGCGCGACGGTGCGCTTGACCGGCTCGCTTTGCTGCGCTTCCCATACCTCGCCCATGCCGCCTTCGCCGATCAGACGGACGAGGCGATAGCCGCCCATGACCTGGTCGGGTTTCGCCAGCGTGGGGTGTGCGCTCGGCAGGCTTTCCGAGCGCGTGGCGGATTGGCTCGTTAGGTAACCGACTGCCTCCAAGCACGCCTCGCAGACCGAGATGTGCGACTCGACCAGGGATTTGACTGTGGGAGGCAGATCGCCGGCCGCGAACGCGGCAAGCTCGTCGGGGGCGGGACAGTCGTTGCGCATGATTATGTGTTGTACTTGGCTGAGACGCGCAGGCCTGCATGATAGCCTGTCGACATGTCCGTTAACGAAGCAATCGAACGAGCGTATCGAGCGGGACGGCACGCGTTTCCGCTGATCGATCTGCCCTTGGCGATTTTCGCCGAGTTTGCAGAGGCGCGTGCCGAGCACGCGACGATCTGGGGCGGGGACGAGCAGCGTGCGGCGGATTTATATCTGGCGGCGGCCTGCTTGGCGCAGATTCCCGCGGCGATTGCCGAGTTCTTGGAGCGTTTTGGCGCTCGCATTCCGCAGTACATCGCGCGGGTCGCGCGCGATCGAGAAACCGTTTCCGAGGTTCGTCAGATCATTGCCACGCGCTGTCTCGTTGCCGAGCCGGATCGGCCGGCCGCGTTGAGTAGCTATAGCGGCGCCGGTTCGCTCGAGGGCTGGGTGCGCGCGACGGCCGTGCGCGAGGCGCTGGCGCTCAGCAAGCGTGCCGAGCAGCACCATGACGGGTACGAAGCGGCGCTCGAAGCGCAAATGGCCTGGGCCGATCACGAGATCTCGATGATCAAGAAGGTCTACAGCGCGCCGGTGAGCGCGGCATTCGCGACGGCGTGTAGACAGCTGCCGTCAGATCAGCGAGCGCTGCTGCGGCTGCATTTCGCGCAGGGTGTTACGACAGCACAGTTGGCGACGATGTACGGGGTGTCGCGCGCGACCTTGGTGCGGCGGTTGACCGAAGCGCGCGAGGCGCTGGTGGCGCTCGTGAAAAATAACTTGCGATCCTCGATGGGGATCGAAGAGCGCGACTTCCTGAGCGTGATGAAGCTCGTGAACAGCCAGCTCGATCTACGGCTTTCGCTCGTGTTGCAGGACCAAGGTCGCGGCGGGGGCGCGCAGAGCGATCACGGCGCGGGCTGAGCGATCCTCCAACGAAATCCTGAGCCACTCGGCGGGCTCGCTCCTCTTAGCGGATGAGGTTCCGCTGCGAGGAGAAAAGGGATGAGCGCCGCTTCGACGACCCATGTGACCGCCACCGGCTGTAGGTGGCTGAGAGGGACCCAGCGCATGCTGGTGGCCGTGGCCGCATCGTTGACGCTGTCCGTTTGGCCGGAAGCTGATGACCGCGCGCGCCATGCGGTGGCCGCCGGTACAACCGATGTCGATGATCTTGACGCTGTGTTCGACGAGCCGGCCTGACTGCGCGGGAAGTTCGGGACACCCATCAACCCCAAGG
>Ga0207864_1000395_pt1 | contig 63282 bp, 49 predicted proteins | sample HigsolmetaAR202D_FD_184834 | JGI IMG/M metagenome (GOLD analysis project Ga0207864, IMG submission 184834) | Ionic liquid and high solid enriched microbial communities from the Joint BioEnergy Institute, USA - AR20-2-D (SPAdes) (version 2) ...
AGCGAAGCGGAGACAGCCTGCCGTAGGGCAGGCAATCGAGGGTTGGTGAGCGCCGCGGAGCGGCGCTGCTACAGCGGAGGCGCGAAGCCGGAGGGGGGGGGCGAGGGACCCAGCGACGAGTGTCGAGGGACAAGAGGCGAGAGGCGAGAGGCGAGAGGCGAGAGGCGAGAGGCGAGAGGTGGCGGGGGCCGCTTTCTTACGGATCGGGGACGATGCGGTAGAAGGCGGCGTCGGCGGTGGCGCCGCCGGGGATGTGGATTTCGTAGGCGTCGCCGGTGCCGGGGATGAGGGCGCCGAGATTGGTCCAGGGGCCCTCAAGGCGTCGGCTTTCGTCGATCTGGAGGGCGTAGTCGTGGCCTTCGTAGGCGGGGAAGGTGAGGGTGAGGTTGTCGTCGCCGGTGACGCCGATGTCGAGGCGGAGGGCGTCGCGGCCGAGAAGGGTGCCGGTGTTTTCGAGCGGTCCGGTGACGCCGCCGGGGGAGCTGATGGTGTCGAGGGTGCCTTCGTTCTGGATACCTTCCTGGACGTCGAGTTTGCCGCCGCGTTTCACGCGGATGGTGCCGGTGTTGGTGATGGTGCCGTTGACGGTGAGTTTGCCGCCGTTGATCTGGAGGAGGCCGTGGTTGACGAGGTTGCGGAGGGTTTTGGTTTCGTCGCCGAGGAGGAAGGAGGCGTCCTCGGGGATGAAGAGGTCGCGGCCGTCGTAGTCGGTGCGGGTGGCGAGGACGGTGCAGCCGGCGAGGGCGGCGGAGGTGGCGTGGAGTGAGCCGCCGATGCGGATGCCGACGCGGTCGAAGGTGAACGTGGCGGGGGTGGGGTCGGAGCCGGTGAAGGAGGAGATGAGGGCGCCGTCGTTTTCGCGGACGAGGGAGGCGAAGAAGTCGAGACCGCCGCTGGCGGTGCGGCGCAGGGTGAGGGTGAGCCGGCAGGGGCCGGTGATGTGGGGCGGGACGAGGGAGCAGGTGGAGAGGGCGGTGCCGGCGGCGGAGTGGAAGGGCGCGTCGGAGGTTTTTCGCCAGAAGGATTGGGCGCCGGAGCCGTTCGTATCGGTGGCGGCGAGGTAGCCGGGCCAGTCGGTGGTGCCGGTGCCGCCCTCGAAGAGGCCCCATGCGATGCCGGTGGAGGGATTTTCCACCGCGGCGATGTCGCCGGCGAGGTGGAGCGTGGCGGTGAGGGTGACGGCGTCGCCGGGCTGCTCGAGGGTGACCTTCGTGACAGGCGAGTAGATCGCGGTGCCGGAGGGGGCAACGGTCCAGGAGGGCGCGTCGGTGGTGGGATTCGTGATTTCGGGCGAGCCGAGGCCGGGGAGCCACGTGCCTTTTACGGGCAGGACGAGCTCGCGAGGATCGGGCGTGAAGTCGGTGCCGGTGCCCCAGAGCGTGGGTGTGGGGCCCATGACAAAGGCGAGCACCCCGCCGGCGACGATGTCGGAGTGGCGGATGACCGGCTCGTGAAGCGGCTGGCCGTTGAGGGTGACGGACTGGATGTAGATGTTGTCGCCGCCGGCGTTTTCGGCGGTGATGATGAAGGTGTTGCCGTTCGACTGGTGGAACTCGAGGCGCGGGATGCGCGGCCCGTGGAGGTAGTAGAAGTCCTGCCCGGCGATGGGGAAGAAGCCGGCGGTGGTGAAGAAATAGAGCGACGACATGGCGCCGGAGTCCTCGTCACCGGGGAAGGAATACGGACCGAAGTTTTTGCGCAGGCGGTCGGCCCAATACGAGGTGAGGAACGGTCTGCCGGCGTGGGCGAAGAGCCACGTGGACTGGAAGCAGACTTCGTTCGTGTAGTCGATGTAGGCGGTGCTGTTTTGCCGGAAGGCGAAGTCGAGCCGCTGCAGGAAGCGGGCGCGGCCGCCCATTTTCTCGATCATGGCATCGCGCTCGTGCGGGACGTTGAGCGAGTAGTTCCACGAGGTGCCCTGGTAGAAGTCGTTCGAGCTGGTGAGCGAGGAGGTGCTGAAGTCGCCATTGCGGGCGCGGGCGCGCACGAAGCCGGTGAAGCCGTTGCTGGTGGCGGAGTCGTCCCAGACGTTGCGCCAGTTGCCGGAGCGGGCAAGGAGCTGGGCGGCAAACTCCGTGTGGCCTAGGCCGGCGGCGATCTGCGCGGTGGTCCAGTCCTCGTAGGCGAAGGCGAGGGTGGAGGAACCGGAGCGCATGCGGGAGTCGTAGCCGTTGCGGTTGCCGTCGGAGGAGACGAAGCCGAGGTCTCGGTAGTCGGACGTGCGGCGGTTTGCGTTGAACTCGAGGAGCGGCCAGACCTTTTCCCAGTCGATGCCGGGGATTTGTTTCGCCCATGCGTCGGCAATGACGAGGTCGCCCTCGTCGCCGCCCTGGCCGACCTGGAAGTCCTTGCCCTGGATGAAGGCGGTCTCGGCGCGGCCGTTGCGGGCGAAGCGCTCGCCGTAGGAATTCACGACGGAGGCCATGGTCTCGGGCTGGAGGATGCCGAGAAGCGGGAAGAGGGTGAGCCAGGTGTCCCAGTTCGTGTAGTGGTCGTCCCAGAACGGGGCGTCCCCGGGCCAGCCGGCGGGGTCGCCGGTGCGGTTGCGCGGCTGGATGAGGCTGTGAAAGAGGGCGGTGTAGAGTTTGCGGCCTTCCTCGGCGCTGATTCCGGGTGCCTGCACGACGGAGAGCACGCGGTTCCATTCCTCCTTCGCGGCCTGCTCGAGCCCGCCGATGTCCCAGCCGGGAATCTCGGCTTCGAGATACTGGCGGGCCTTTTCGACGGAGTCGAACGACACGGCGATCTTCATGCGGACGGTGCGGTCCGTCGTGGTGTCGAAGCGCATCCAGGCGCCGAGGCGCTGGCGGGTGGAGATGCTGGCGGAGTAAACGCCGGCGCTCTCCGTGGTGCCGACCCAGGTGCCGGCGACGGTGGGCGTGCGGTCGATCTTCGCGTAGAAGAAGACCTCGTAGGGCGCGGGGTTCCAGTTGCCGTCGAAGGTGCCGCCGCCGCTGATGGTGCCATTGACGGGATCGATGGTGACAGTGCCGCTGGTCATTCCGTCGCTGCGGCCGAGCTTGCGGGCGACGTCGAGGTAGATGCGTGAGTCGTTCGAGGCGGGGAAGTCGAACTGGTAGATGGCGGAGCGCCGGGAGGGGACGACCGTGCAGTCGATCGCCCACTTCGTGAGGCGGCCGCGGAAGGAATACGGGCGGGCCTGGATGCCGGAAATGGGCGAGCGGTGGCTGGTCTCGTTGTAGCCGGAGCCGATCTTCGGGGCGATGAGGAAGTTTCCGTAGGACAGCGTGCTGCTGCCCGCACCCTGCGGATGGAGCTGGGAGAAGCCGACGACGTCGTTGCCGTGGCGGTAGCCGGAGGAGAGGGGCGAGTTTGTGTCGGGGCTGGGAAGGATCGATGCGTGAGGGAGCGCGGGGCCGGGAGGGCAGGAGCCGGTATCGGCGGCGCCGATCATGGGATCGACGACATCGGCGAGGGGAATCTCGGGCTCCGGCGACTCGCCATCGACGGTGCTGCCGGGGGTCTCGTAGAGGGACTTCGCCTGCGCCTCGGAGAGGAGGCCTTCGTAGATCTGCACGTCGTCGATCGCGCCCTTGAAGTCGTCGAGTTCCTGTCCGGCGCGGAGGAAGGCGCCGAGCGCGAAGTAGCGGATGGGATTCGTGAGGATCGGGACGGAAACGCTGTTGCTGCCCCGGAAGACGCCGTCGACGTAAACGCGCCGGATGTCCTGATCGTAGGCGACCGCGACGTGGTGCCACTCGCCATCGCTGACGTCGATGCCGGTGTTGATTTCGCCGGCGTTGTCGTTGGCGCCGGCATTGCGGGCGCGGACGCGGAGGCCGATGCCCTGCCCGTTTTCGCGGGTGATGACTTCGAAGCCGGTGTTGTAGGTCGAGGGGTCCGTCGAGTCGGTGGTCATGCCGAACACGGCCTGCGTGGCGGCGTCGGCCTGCTCCGGGGTTTGCTTCACCCAGAACGAAACGCTGAACGGACGGAATGTGGAGTAGTCACCGAGGATCGAGAGCGTGCTGCCTTCGTCGAGGCTGGCGAGGAGGTAGTCATTCGAGCCGGCGAGCTGCACATATCCGCCGATGGCGCCGCCGCTGCCGGGGAAGGTGACCCCGTTGCCTCGCACGGAGAGATCCGCCGTGCTGACGATGTCGTTGCCATTCCCGTCGAGCGGGTAGCGATGGCGCAGGGTCGCGCCCTGGGCATGGACGACGGCGATCGAAAGACAGGCGAGGAGAACGTGTCGGAACTGCATGGGGAAAATGGGGCTCCGGCCTTTGGCCGGGGGCGCGGCGACCTTACGGGGAAGCCTGGCCGGAATATAGCTCGGATTTGCCGGCCTGGCCCCAATCGGAGGGGGTCGGGCCCATCACAAACGCGAGCGTGCCGCCGGCGAGGATGTCGCTGTGCCGGATCACCGGCGAGTTGAGCGGCTGGCCATTGAGCGTCGCGGATTGGACGTAGATGTTTTCCCCGCCGGCGTTCTCGGCCGTGATGGTGAACGTCTTCCCGTTCGGCTGACGAAACTCGAGCCGGGGCACGCGGGGGCCGTGGAGGTAGTAGAAATCCTGCCCGGCGACCGGGAAGAAGCCGGCGGTGAGGAAGAAATAGAGCGACGACATGGCGCCGGAGTCCTCATCGCCGGGGAAGGAATACTCGCCGAAGAGATTGCGGAGTTCGTTTGCCCAGTAGGACGTGCGGTCGGGCCGGCCGGCGTGGGCAAAGAGCCACGTCGCCTGGAAGCAGACCTCGTTCGTGAAGTCGATGTAGGCGTTGCTGCGCTGGTTGTAGGCAAACTCGAGGCGCTCGAGGAATTTCTCGCGCCCGCCCATTTTCTCGATCATGGCATCGCGCTCGTGCGGGACGTTGAGCGAGTAGTTCCAGCCGGTGCCCTGATAGAAGCCGTCGGAGGCCGTGACCGGAGCGTCGCTGAATTCTCCATTGCGGGCCCGCGCGCGCACGAAGCCGGTGAAGCCGTCGCCCTCGGCGTTGTCGTTCCAGACGTTGCGCCAGTTTTCGGAGCGCTTGCGCAGTTTCTCGGCGTCGGCCCGGTAGCCGAGGGCCTCGGCGACCTGCGCGACGACCCAGTCCTGATACGCAAAGGCGAGGGTGGTGGAGCCGGACTGCATGCGGCTGTCGTAGCCTTCGCGATCGCCGTCGGAGGGATGATAGCCAAGCCGGCGGTAATCGGCGGTGCGGCGGTCGGCGTGGGCCTTGAGGAGTTTCCACACGGGCTTCCAATCAATGCCGGGAATCTTCTTCACGAACGCGTCGCCGATTACGAGATCGACCTCGTCGCCGCCCTGGCCGACCTGGAAGTCCTTGCCCTGGATGAAGGCCGTTTCCACGCGGCCGTTGCGGGCGAAGCGCTCGGCGTAGGAATTGACGACCGACGCGAGGGTGTCGGGCTTGATGATCGCGAGGAGCGGGAAGAGGGTGAGCCAGGTGTCCCACGTCGTGTAGTGGTCGTCCCAGAACGCGGCGTCGGCGGGCCAGCCCTTCGCGTCGCCGGTGCGGTTGCGCGGCTGGACGAGGCTGTGGAAGAGAGCGGTGTAGAGCTTGCGGCCTTCCTCGGGGTTGATACCGGGCGCGTGCACGACGGAGAGCGTCTGATCCCAATGCGCCTTCACGCGCTTTTCTAGGCCCTCCATATCCCACGCCGGGATTTCCTTCTCGAGAAACTCCCGCGCCTTTTCCACCGAGGTGAACGAAACGGCGATCTTCACGCGGATGGCCTGCTGCTTTGTCGTGTCGAACTGCATCCAGCCGCCAAGGGGCTTGCGCGAGGACGAGTTGATCTTCATGCGGCCGGGGGAGTCGTTGTCGTCCACCCAGGTGCCGGCGGCGGTGGGGCGCGCGCTCACCTGCGCATAGAAGAAGACATCGTAGGGGTGCGGATTCCAGTTGCCGTCGAAGGTGCCGCCACCGCTGATCGTGCCCTTCGCGGGATCGATGCTCACCGAGCCGGAGACCATGCCGTCGCGTTTGCCGAGCTTGCGGGCGACGTCGAAGTAGATGCGGGCGTCGTCGGAGGGCGGGAAGACGAATTCATAGATGGCGGAGCGTGCCGCCGGCACGAGGGTGCAGTCGATGCCCCACCGGTCGAGCCGCCCGCGCCAGGAGTAGATCTTTGCCACCATGTCGACCACGGGCGAGCGGTGGTCCTCCTCGCGGTGGCCCGGGCCAATCTGCGGGGAGATCAGGAAATTGCCGAACGAGACCGCGCTGCTGCCCGCGCCCTGCGCGTGGAGTTGCGAAAAACCGACAAAATCCTGCCCGTGGATATAGCCGGATGCCGAGCGGCCATACGTATCGGGACTGGGGTAAATGGAGGCATGCGGCAACACGGGGCCCGGAGGGCAGGAACCTGTCCCCGCCGCGCCGATCATGGGGTCGACCAGGTCTGCGAGGGAGGGAGTGCTGTTTGCTCGAAGGCCCGCAGCTGTAAGCAGAAACAGGCAAAGAAAAAACCGAAACATCACGAAAAACCGGATCGTATCGGCGGGTCCGGTTGTGGACAACCGACGCAAACGTATCAGCGGATGATGCCTCGCTTGCTTGATTCGATGAATTCGAGCAGCGCGATAATCTGCGGATTTGCAGGGAGTTGCGCACGAATGGCTTCCACCGCCTGCTTTGTATTCAAGTTGCTGCGGTAGATGATTCGATACGCTTCGCGCAACGAGCGGATCGTTTCGTGCTCGAAACCGCGGCGTTCCATGCCGACCTGATTCACCCCGCGGACCTCGGCGGGGTTGCCGTCGGCGATCATGAATGGCGGGACGTCCTGAACGATCTTTGTGCAGCCGCCGGTGATCGCGTGCTGCCCGATGCGGCAGAACTGGTGGACGCCGCAGAGACCGCCGATGACGACGTGATCCTCGACGATCACGTGGCCTGCGAGGGTGCCATTGTTCGAGAAAATGACGTGGTTCCCCACCACGCAATCGTGCGCAATGTGTGAATAGGCGAGGAAGTTGCCGTCGTTGCCGATGATCGTCTTCGAACCGGGGGCGGTGCCGCGATTGATCGTGACGAACTCGCGGAAGCTGTTGCGGTCGCCGATTTCGAGATAGGTCGGCTCGCCCTTGTATTTGAGATCCTGCGACCGCTGGCCGATGGATCCGTAGGGAAAGAAGGTGTTGCCGTCGCCGATCTTCGTGGGGCCGACGATCGTAACGTGCGGATGGATCGTGCAGTTGGCGCCGATCACGACATCGGGACCGATCACGCAATACGCGCCGATGGTGGTGCCATCGCCGATTTGCGCGGAAGGATCGATGACCGCTGTCGGATGGATTTCCGCCATGGGTTATTTGTCCACGATCCCGAAGAGAAGAACGCCTTCGCTGACGACCTCGTTGTTGACGAGGCATTTGCAAGCGGCCTTTCCGAGGCGGGTCTTCATGCTGAGCATGTCCACGTGGATGAAGAGCGTGTCGCCGGGCACGACCGGCTTGCGGAACTTCACCTCGTCGGCGCTCATGAAGTAGCCGACCTTTCCTTCGTTGGCCGTGCGGCGCATCATCACGAGGCTCGCGACCTGCGCCATCGCCTCGACCTGGAGCACGCCGGGCATGACCGGGTGGCCGGGGAAGTGGCCCTGGAAATACGGCTCGTTGATCGTGACGGATTTGACCCCGACCGCGCGCGTTTCCTCGATCTCGACGACGCGGTCGACGAGCAGGAACGGATAGCGGTGCGGGAGGATCGACATGATCTGGTTCACGTCGAGCGCGGCGGCGCCGGCGACCAACGGGCGTGGCGCCATGGCGGCGAGCTCGGAGCTGCGCTTGACAATCGCGCGGGCGAGTGCGGCATTCGGGCCGTGGCCGGGCTTGACGGCGACGATGTGGCCGCGGAGCGGGCGGCCGGTGAGGGCGAGATCGCCAATGATGTCGAGAATCTTGTGGCGGACGAACTCATCGGGGAAGCGCAGCGGCTCCTTGCTGAGAACCGAGTCGCCGCGCGCGACGATGGCGTTTTCCAGGCTGCCGCCGCGGATGAGGCCCTTGTCCATGAGCGGTTTCACGTCCTCGTAGAAGACGAAGGTGCGCGCCGGGGCGATTTCCTTTTCGTAAACCTCGGGCGTGATCTCGAGGCTGAGGAACTGCGTGAAGCGGCCTTCGGGGCCGACCTGCGTGCAGGAAACGCGGAGTTTGTCGTCCGGGAAAATCGTGAGAATCGAGCTGTTGACCTCGACGTGGATCGGCTCGATCGGCTCGAAGACGGCACGCGGGGCCTCCTGCTCGACGATGCCGGCCTGCTGGATCATCTCGACGTAGGCCTTCGCGCTGCCGTCGCCGATCGGCGGCTCGTTTGCGTTCATCTCGATGATCGCGTTGTCGACGCCCATGCCGGCGAGCGCGGAAATGACGTGCTCGACCGTGTGAATCTTCGCGTTGCCCTGAACGATCGTCGTGGCGCGCTCGACGGTCTTTACGTTGGAGACGTGGGCATCGATGGTGGGCTCATCGGGCAGGTCGACCCGACGAAACTTGAAGCCGTGCCCGGCGGGCGCGGGGTGAATCGTGAGTGTGACGTCCTCTCCGGTATGAAGCGAACTGCCTGTGAGACTGGCGCTGGAGGCCAGGGTGCGTTGTTTATCCATCCTTGCTGATACGGCGCGCCCGGGTCAGGACGCGGAAGGGGCGGATTCTTTGTGACCGAGGAGGATAAGGTCCAGATATTTTTGATTGCCGGCGCGGAGGCGATTCACGAGGGAACGCCCGATGGCCGCCAGCAAATGGATGGCCGCGGAGGGCTGGACGCCCGCGAGCACGCCCACGACCATACGGGTGATCCGCAGGGCGTGGGTCTCCTCGAGGGCGACGACCGTGGCCGAGCGCGGGCCGTCATCCACCAGTGCCAGTTCGCCAAAGAAGTCGCCGGCGTGGAGTTGCGCCAGCTCGACCTCGTTGTCGCCGGCATGACTGTAAACCCGCACGCTTCCGCGCAGGATCACATACATGCACAGGCCGGTCTCCCCCTCGGTGACGATCGTTTCCCCCGCTTGATAGACCTTGCAGTCGGAGAGGCTCAGGAGGGTATCGAGTTCCTCCTCCTTGAAGCCGCCGAAGAGCTTGAACTTCGCGAGAATCTCGCTTTTGCAACTGGGCTTGGTGGGTTCCGCCATGGGTAAATCTTGCCGTCGAGCAGCCAAATCCGCCGTGGCGCCATCGCCGCGACCGGAAAAGCTGGTGTGTCACGACTAGCATTGAGGGGGTGGCTTGGGAAGCGATCTTTGCCGGTGTCTCCGGTCGCCCGGGGCCGGCGCGCGAGGGGAGTGACGTGGAGTTCCGGGCCCGACTTTTAGCTCGCTTGCCAGCGAGGGCGCGACTAAGGCTGCCGGGAGCCCGACGCCGTCGGCCAACTCAAGGAAAACTGAACAGAAAATGGGAATGAAAGAAGAGTCGACGATTCGTTTCGGGGAAGGCACGAGGAAGCGGAAGGAGGGGCCCGCAAGGAGGCTTTGCAGCCGGGCGGCGCGGTGGTGGGTGCTGCCGGTCGCGGTGGCGCTTTGTGCAATGGGCCGGAGTCACGCGCAGACGACCTATGATCTGACGGTCCTCAATGCCTTTGGACCCGGGGAATATTACGGAGCGACGCCGCAGGACTCCGACATCTGGCTGCTCACCAACTTTCAATTCGATTACTGGAATGGCAGCGACTGGGTGACCGGCAACGGCTCGGGAGGAAACTACGGCACGGCAATTTCGCTCAGCCAGATCGTCGGCGGCAAAATGCGCCTCTATAATAGCGGAGGCAGCCGCATGTATGCCGTGCTCAGCCCGGGCGGCGTCCCACCCACGCAGAGTTCGCTGAGCACCGCGCCGAACAGCTATTTCGAGTGGAGCTTCACGGGCGGGGTTCCGGGCACCTTTGACCTGAGCTGGATCGACAGCTGGGACTTCGCGACGCAGATGCAAATCGTCACGCCGGGGACCTCGGTCACCTACGGCGTGAAGAGCGGCGTTTCCTCGGCGACCATTTCGAGCAATCTGAGCAGCTATCTGACCGGCCAGCATGCCGCAAACTATGCGTGGCTCGGAACCAGCGGAGGTTTCTCGCAAACGTTGTCCTACCCGGGCACCACCTCCACGCCCGTTCGCTGGATCACGAACAACTCCGCGGTCGGCCCGGCGATTCAGTCAGATACGATCACGAGCTTCACCAACGCGCTCGATGCCGTGGCCACGCAGGCCGCCGCGTCGCCGACGTGGGAGGCGGGGACGCCGGCGACCGGTCCGAATTGGACGAGCGCGGGCTTTCGCGTGGCGTCCATTTCGGACGTGACGTCGCCCGACGGCAGCACCGGAGGGAACATGTGGTCCGCCTATGTCAATTTCTCAAACTCCGGCGGGGAATTCACGATGACGCTCACGGATTTCACCGTTTACGGCGGGACCGGCATAGGCGCGGCGTATGAGCAGCTCTGGAACGCGAACGGCGCCACCTACAGCCTCACGCAGTCCGACGGGTTGCTCGATGCGATCTGGACCTCCAGTGCGAACAACCTCGTCACCACGCCGTCGTGGGTTTCCAACCTCGGCGGGAACGGCCAGAACAATCTCTTCTACGCGTTGTATAACGCGATCGCTTCCGGGGTGATTCACCACCCCGACTTCGTGAACAACACGGCGCTGCCTTCCTGGACCGGCTATGTGCCGTGGGTGGCCGGGCAGGACCAATACAACTTCGAGATCTTCGTGAACGGCGCGGCGGTGGCAGGCGGGCGGGCCGGCTACCTCACCGGCACCGACGCCGTCGAGTTGATGCAGGGCTACGCCGAGAATGGCACGCTGGTGAATCCCTACTTTCTAGAGTTGCTCGCCGCCATGGAGCAGACGCCGGCCTACCTGTATCCCTCGCAGGATTTGTGGGCGGCGACCTCGATGGGCAGCGACCCGTTCATCGGCCTGCAGCCGGGTCCGCTCAACGGGACCGAGGCGTTCGAGGATGCCACGTTCCTCTGGAGCATCGGCGGCGTGAATGCGGTGCCGGAGCCTTCGACGACGATCCTGCTGGGACTGGGCGCGACGGCTTTCGCCGCGTGGAGCTGGCGTCGCCGGCAGGGCTGATCCCGCGCATCAAGGTCGCGTCGGGGATCCTCCCGCGATGGCTGCGGCCTTTGCGTGAGGCGCGCCGGAATTTAGCATGGTGCGACGATGACGTATCGCGAGGTCGAATTCACCGTGCTGGGCGAGACGCCGGAGTTGCTCGCGATCGACAAGCCGGCGGGGTTGCTCGTGCATCCGAGCAAGCCGGGCGGGCCGCCGACGTTGTGGGACGGGCTGCGGGAGCTGCTGGCGTTCGAGGTCGTCAATGGCGGGCAGGTTTCGCTGATCAACCGCCTCGACCGCGAGACGAGCGGCGTGGTGCTCGTTTGCAAGACGCGGCATGCGGCCCGCGCGTGCGCGAAGGCGATGGAGCGGGGCGGGGTGCAAAAGGAATACCTCGCGGTGGTGACGGGCTGGCCGGAGGAGGATTCGTTCGAAATCGACGCGCCGATTCTCCGGCTCGGCGAGGTGGAGGAATCGCGGATCTGGCTGAAGCGGGCGGTGCGTCCCGGTGGTGCGGCGTCGTGCACGCGCTTCCGCGTGGAGAAACGGGTCGAGCGGGCGGATGGCCTGCGACTGGCGGTGGTCCGCGCGTGGCCGATCACGGGGCGCACGCATCAAATCCGCGTGCATCTCTCGCACGCGGGCTTTCCGGTGGCGGGCGACAAGCTCTACGGACCGGACGAGCAATTTTACCTCGATTTCATCGACCACGGCTGGACGCCCGAAATGGAGAGGCGCCTGTTGCTGCCACGGCATGCCCTTCATTCGACGGTGCTGGAACTCGACTTCGAAGGGGAGCGGTATCGCTGGGAATCGCCCATGCCCGACGACATGCGCCGGATCTTGCAATGAGCTACCTACGGTCGGCGGCCCCGGTGCGTGTCGACAATGCCGCGGGCAATCGCATCCGCAATGCGCTGACGGCCTCTCGCGCTCTGGATGACCTCGTTGTCGGACGGATTCGAAACGAAGCCGCATTCCACGAGCACGGCGGGACGGGCGTTCTTGCGAAGCACGTAGAACCCGCGCCGCTTCACGCCCCGATTGACGGTGCTGTAGGCCTCGAGCAACTCGGACTGGATGTTCCGGGCGAGGAGCGCGGAGCGATCGGAGTAGTAATAGGTCTCGATGCCGCGCGGCGAGCGCGACGGCGACCAGTTGTAATGCACGCTCACGAAGATGCAGCCGCGCGTGCGATTGGAAATGGCGACGCGCTGGTCGAGACTCACGAAGCGGTCGCTGTCGCGGGTGACGATGACGCGGAAGCCTCGCGAGCGAAGGTTCTTTGCCAGGCGCATCGCGGTGTCCAGCGCGACGGTCTTTTCGTAGGCGCCGCGATAGGCGCGCGCGCCGTTTGCATGGCCTCCGTGCCCGGCGTCGACGACGACCGTGTCGAACGGTCCCGACCCGAGCGGGCCGAAAACTTCGCAACTCACCAGCCCTGCAAGCGTCAGCGCGGCAACCGCGAGCGTGCTGAGAAGTCTGGCGGACAGGCGAATCATTGGATCATCACTTGAAAGAGCTCGGGCAGGGTAAGGAAGAAGTATGCCAGCGCAACTATTTTAGACTGGTTTTCCCCCGATCTCGTCGCATGTTCCCCGTTCCATGCTCGCGAAACGCATCATTCCCTGCCTCGATGTTACCGAAGGACGTGTCGTGAAGGGCACGAAATTTTTGAACCTTCGCGACGCGGGGGATCCGGTCGAGTGCGCAAAGGCCTACGACGCGCAGGGCGCGGACGAGCTGGTGTTTCTGGATATCACCGCCTCCAGCGACGGACGCGCGACGATGGTCGATGTGGTGGCGCGCACGGCGGAACAATGCTTCATGCCACTGACGGTTGGCGGGGGGATCCGGACCGTCGATGACATGCGCACGATGCTTCTCTCGGGTGCGGACAAGGTGAGCGTGAACACCGCGGCCATCCACGAACCGGACCTGGTGCGGCAGGGAGCGGAGGCATTTGGCTCGCAATGTGTCGTTGTCGCGATCGATGCGAAGCGAAACCCGGCCGGTGGCTGGACCGTGTATACACACGGCGGGCGGCGTCCCACCGAACTCGACGCGGTGGAATGGGCAAAGCGGGTCGCCGAACTCGGAGCGGGCGAAATTCTTCTCACGAGCATGGATGCGGACGGCACCTGCGCGGGCTACGACATCGAGTTGACCGCCGCCGTGAGCGACGCGGTGAACATCCCTGTTATTGCAAGTGGAGGAGCCGGATCGCTGCAGCATCTGGCCGATGTGCTGTCCGCCGGAAAGGCCGACGCGGTCCTCGCAGCCAGTATTTTCCACTTCGGAGACCACACGGTGGGCGAGGCAAAGGCGTTTCTCCGGGCGCAGGGAGTGCCGGTTCGCGCCTCCTGATATTGCAAACGGTATCGGGGAAATCCCTGATAATTTGCTTGACCGTCTTCGGATGAGTGCTAATGAGACCTTAACCCCTCATTACGTGACAAACCCTACCTTTGATTTCAGCGTGGATGGCATCCTGTCCATGCTTCGCAACCAGGGGATGCGTATCACCAAAAGCCGGCGTGGAATCATGCTGGCTCTCTTCAAGGCAACCCGCCCGCTCTCCCTGGTGGAGATCCAGCAGGAGGCTCTTGCGGAGGGGGGAGTGCTCCCGGATTACGCGACGGTTTTCCGCATGATGATTCTGCTCGAAGGGCTGAACATTGTGCACAAGGTCAATCTCAAGCGCTCGTGCAGCTATTACGAGCTGACGAACCCGGGCGAGCATTACGATCACCTTGTATGCACGCAGTGCGGGAAGGTCGTCGTGTTGAAATCGGCGTGCCCGGTCGAGGAGGCGGAGCGGAGGATCGAGAAGGAGTATGGCTTCACGAATCTCCACCATTCCCTGGAGTTTTTCGGGTGCTGCCCGGAGTGCACGGCTGCGAAGAACGCAACCGTCGAGATGCCACTCCCGCCGTCAGACCCAGAAGTAACAGGTCGCGCAGCAGCGTAGCGACCATTCGTTCCCGCGAGGGCGGCACGTCCTCGCCGAAACATCCGCAGTCGACGATCAGGCCCTGGGACAGCGCCCAGCCGATGGCGCCGGAGAACACGAGCAGAAGGCACGCGGTCAAAGCCGCGCCGAATCGCGCCGTGCGGGGAATCAGGAGAAGAATGCCGGCGGCGATTTCCAGCCATGGAAGGACCCGGGCAAAGATCATCACAAGCGGCGGCGGCAAAATGGAGAACTGCGCGATGGTGGTGGCGAACCCTTCGCTCGCGCCGGCTTTGACGGCTCCCGCGTAGAGGAAGAGCGCGGCGAGCAGAATGCGCGATGCCAGGATGGCGATGTTCATGCCGCGAGGACGTGGATGAGCGCGAGGATGGCCTGCCGGGCCGCGCGAACATGGTGAACGCGAACAATGGACGCGCCTTTCTCGACGGCGGCGGCGATTGCGGCGACGGTGCCGGCATCGCGATCGTGGGGATCGGGCAGGTCGAGCGTTTCGCCGATGAAACCTTTTCGGGAGACGGGGACGAGCAGCGGACGGCCGAGCGAAGTGAGATGGTCGAGCTCGCGAAGGACCTGCAGACTGTCGGCGGTCTGCTTGGCGAAGTCGAGGCCGGGGTCCAGCACGAGCGCGTCACGGTCGAGGCCGGCGGAGATGGCGATGTCCATTCGCTCCACGAAGAAGGCGCGCATTTGTTCCATCAGGTTCTCCCACCGGACGTGCGTATGCGGGACTTTCGGCTCGCCGAGCGTGTGCATGATGAGCAGCGCCGCGCCGGCGCGCGCGCAGATTTCGGCGTTCTGCGAATCCGTCAGCCCGCTCATGTCGTTCAACAGGTCGCCGGCGATGGACAATGCCTCCTCCGCGACCTTCGGCCGCCACGTGTTGATCGAGAGCAGGGGCGGGAAGATCTGCTCGTCGTCGGCGGGCCCGGAATCGGCGGCAATCCTCGCGAACTCGCGGAGCAGCGGCCGCAGACGGCGGATTTCCTCGTCCTCGGAAATCGCCTTGCGATTCGTGCGCGCGCTTTCGGCGCCCACGTCGATGATGTCCGCGCCCTCGGCAATCAAACGCCTTGTTTGTGCGACCGCCCAGGCGGGATCGAGCGATCCATCACTGCAAAAGGAATCCTCGTTGATGTTGAGAATGCCCATCACCAACGGACGGCGCGGAAAGGAGATGGAGCGGGCGCCGGCGCGTAGGATCATGTTCTGCTTGTTCTGCCGCGGATTCTCTTCCACGCTCGGACGGAGTTCAATCCCATGAAGTTCATCGACTCGGTCTACGAGAAACTCAAGCGCCACCCGAAGCGAATTGTCTTTCCCGAGGGTGATGATCCCCGGGTCGTGCGCGCGGCGCAGACGTTCTACGACCGGCAGCTCGGCGTGCCCGTCCTGCTCGGCCAGCGCGAAGTGATCGAACGCGTCGCCCAGGCGGAGAAGGTCTCGCTCGACCACGTTGCGATCATCAACCCCGAGACCTCCTCGGACCTTCCGATTTTCTGCCAGCGCCTCGAGCGGCTCGACCGCTACAAGAAAATGGGCGTGCGCGACTCGCGGGCGGTGATGGTGAACCGCAATTACTTCGCCGCGATGATGCTTCAATACGGGCTCGTCGATGGACTCGTCGGCGGCGTGAGTTCCTACGGCGGGTCGCTTCTGCGCCCGCTGCTGCAGCTCGTGAAGCGGTTCGATCACGCGGATGTCATCGCGAGCGCGGTGATCGTCGAGATGCCAAAGCCGACGTTTGGCGAGAACGGCGTGTTGTTTTTCAGCGATTGCGGCGTCGTGCCGGAGCCGACGATGCAGCAGCTGGGATCGATCGCCGTGCAGACCGGAATGCTCGCGCGGCAGGTGTTTGGCCAGCGCCCGCGCGTGGCGCTGCTGAGTTTTTCCACGAAGGGCAGCGCAGTCACGCCGTCCACGGAAAAGGTCGCCGGTGCGACGGTCATTGCCCGCGAGCTCGCGACGAAGCTGAATGTCGAGATGGAGGTCGATGGCGAGCTGCAGGCCGACACGGCGCTGCTGCCCGAGCTGGCGAAGATCAAGAAGGTCGGCGGCCTCGTGGCGGGGCATGCGAACTGCCTCATTTTCCCGGACCTGAACTCCGGCAACATCGCCGTGAAGCTCGTGCAGTATCTCGGCGAGGCGCGTGTTTACGGTCAGATCCTGCTCGGGCTCACGCGTCCCGCTGCGGAACTTTCCCGCGGCTCGCATCCGGATGAGATCGCGGCGGTGGCCGCCATCGTGGGGTTGCAGGCCATCGAATATCGCAAGCTGTATCCGCAGGAGGAATCGCAACTTTAGGGCCGTGCGTTGAACACGACCACGCCGCGCATTTTCGTTGCCGCCACCGAGCAGAATGTCGGCAAGACGACGACATCGCTCGGCCTCTACGGCGTGCTGCGCAAGCGGTTCCGGCACATCGGCTTCATCAAGCCCGTGGGGCAGCGATTTACCGAGGTCGAGGGCAAGCGGATCGACGAGGACAGCGTCCTGATCCGCGACACGTTCCATACGGAAATCCCGATCGAGGACATGAGCCCGATCGCGGTCGAGCCCGATTTCACGCGGCGCTACATCGAGCGGTCGAACAGCGACCAGCTCGTGCGGAGGATCCAGCATTCGTTCGACCGCGCGACGTGGGAGAAACAATTTGCCATCATCGAGGGCACCGGGCACGCGGGAGTCGGCTCGGTGTTCGACCTGTCGAATGCGCGCGTGGCGAAGATTCTTTGCAGCAAGGTGCTGCTCGTGACGCCGGGCGGCATCGGGCGTCCCATCGACGAGGCGGCGGTAAACCGCGCGCTGTTCGACGCCGAGGGCGTCGAGGTGATCGGCGTCGTGATGAACAAGGTGCTGCCGAGCAAGTTTGATTACATTTCGGAGTTCGCGAAAAAGGGCTTCGGCCGCCTCGGGCTGGAGCTGCTCGGCGTGATGCCGCAGGAGCGCATGCTCGCGGAGCCGACGCTCGTGGATATTTGCTCGGTGATTCGCGGCGAGGTGCTGGCCGGGCACCACGGCCTGCGCGTCCGTGCGGGCTCCGTGATGATTGGCGCGATGCAGCCGGCGAATGTGCTCGAACGTCTGGAGGAGCGCACGCTGTTGATCGTTCCCGGCGACCGGGAGGACATCATTCTCGCGGCCATCTCCGTGGCGCAGACACCCGGAGACGGCGTGGCGGAGTGCAGCCTCTCGGGGCTCGTGCTTTCCGAGTCGCTGAAGCCGAGCGGAGCGGTCGCGGATCTCGTCGCGAAGGCGGCGCTGCCGGTGATTGCGTCGCCGATGGACAGCTACACGATCGCGAGCCGCATTCACTCGATGACCGTGAAAACGCTCCCCGGCGACGACGAGAAGATCGGGCGCATTCAGCAGCTCGTCTCCGAATACGTCAACGTGGACCGGATCCTCGAGAAGATCGGAGTGCCTCAGGGCAACGGATAACCCGGATCGGGCAGGCCGTTTGCCGCGAAGGGATCGTAGTCCCACTGCCGCGGCGGGAACCAGCGACGTTCATCCGCCTCGCGCGCCAGCGGCGTTGACCAGTTTCGCCAGATCATCGCCTTGTAGAATCGATCGGCGGCTTCGGGGTCGCGGTCCTTCAGCCATGAGCCCGCGCGTGCGAAAACCCGGGCGGTTCGCTCGCTGTTGCGCGGCATCTTCATCGCGGCCTGCCACGCGAGATCGGCGGCCACGTAGCGGTAGTGGAAGCGTTTGGCGGGCTTCACGCGATGCCGCGCCGCGCGAAACAGCTCGTTCATGGAAATCGGCGGGACCGGAAGCGCTTCCGGATTGAGGTGAAATTCGCTTCGTCGAACCGCCGGATCGTCGGTGGGGAAATTCCCGCCCCACGAGGCGAGGTCGGGAAAATCCTCCGTGCCGAAAAGTTCCAGGCCCAGGGCGCGATGAATCTGCGCGGCCTGCCAGAGCGATTCCGGGTCGTTCTTCGCCCGGAGTTCCCGGTAGCGATGGTAGATCGGCCGGAGCTTTTCGGGCATCAACGCCGCCGCCATCTCGTCGCGGCCCTCTCGCGCGAGTCGCCTCGCGGCAAGAAACCGAAGCCAGGCGGCCTTGGACTGGTGGACGTCACCGTTCGCAGACGGGAGGTCATTCAGCAGAGTCATGAGTTCGCGGATCGAGAGCAAACGTTCGGCGACGTAAGCGGTATCCTGTTCATATCCGCCATCGAACAAATGATGGGCGGAGGCGCGGTAATCGCCGAGGGCAAGCCGTGTGATCGCCGCGTCGGCCAGTGCGCGGCGAACCCGGATGGAGGCAACCTCACCCTCCGGGATGATTGCGCCATCCACGTAGATGCCGTAGCGCTCGTCGCCGGGTTTCGGAGACTCGGCGGTCGAGCGGGCGAAGTATTTGTCGGCGGCTTCGACGTCGCCGCGCTGCAGGGCGAGCTTTCCACGGAGCGAATTGGCGACGGGTGAATCGGATGGCGCGAGGGCCAGCCATCGTTCGGCGGTGGAAAACTCCCCGGCGCTGTATGCCAGCCAGGCAACCTGGACCGCTTCCCCGGAAGCCCGCATCCCGGCCTGCTCGAGCGCGGAGAGCCAGGCATCGGCCGCGGGTTCCTCGATCTGTCGGCCGGACAGGAAATCCCAGTCCATTTCGCCCCGGGGAATCAGCGATGCGGTGATCAATTTGCGGATCAACGGATCGCGCGCATAGCGGTCGAGATCCTCCGCGGAGCTTTCCCCGATTTCGGGAATCGCGCGTCGCAGGGACGGGTAGCCAAAGCGATCGCCGGCAAGGGCCTGATTCGCGTAGATGATGATGGCGTCCCGGCGGTTGCCGGAGTCGAGGGCATGGCGGGCGATCCAGCCCGCTGCGGATCGACCGAGGTGAAGGGGATCCGGAAATCCCGATTGAGAGAGCCGGATCGTTTCGCGATACCACGGCTCCGCCTCGGCGAGGGAGGTGTCCTTCGCGATTCGGGCCAGCATCCATGCCGCCCAGACGGAACGGTTCCTTCGCTGCTCCTCCGGCCACTGGAGCAGACCCTGCCAAATTGCCTGCGCTTTCGCGCGATCGTCGTCGATGAAGGCCAGCGCGCCGCGCAAATACTCGACGACGTCCGGCGGCAGGTCCGCGGGCCATCGATCCTCTCGGGCTTCCGCGAGCAATCGCCCGCCCTCCTGAGGGTTTCCCGCATCCCACGGCAGGCTGTTGCCCCTGTTGTCGGGATCGGCCTGCAAAAGCATCGCATATCGAAGATTTCGATAATCCCGCAGCAGATCGCTGCGCCGGGGCTCCGGGAGGTCGGCGAGCAGTCCTTCGAGTTCCTCGATTTCCGCGTCGATTGAAGGCTGCGAAGCGTCGGATTCCTTCCCCGCGGGAACAAGAGGCGAAGCGGGGAAATCGATTTTCCTTACCTGTTCGTGAAAGCCCGATGGCGGCGGGAGGAGGGCATAGCGCGGCTCGATGAGCGCGGACTCGGGAAAGAACGGCCCGCATGCGAAGAGGGACGCCACCGACGCGGCCCCGAGAATCGCGCACCATGATGCCGTGCGGTTCATGGAGCGGGACTGGCGGGCTTGCGACGAATCCAGCCGAGCGTTCTCGACTCCCCGTCGCGAAGTCTCCGGCTGGAATTTTGATCGAGTGAGAAGATCAAGGCGCCCGCCAGGATTTCCGCCTTGTAAGGCGGCAATGCATCATAAGCCAACAACGTATCGGCGCGATCTTCTATTCGAATTTTCCTCGGCAATTCTGCGGGCATTTCGCCCGAGGATGTCGCGACGATGCGCTCGGCGCCGTTTGGCATGGGCTCTTGGGAGATTTCGATGGCCGCGGTGGGCTGGCGTCCGGCCATTACTGCGGCCAGCGTCGCGGCGGACCAGTTGCGGCGATCGGACGCGACCGGGAGGCGATACCAGAAAATTCCGCGGAGATTTTCGGGATGGCCGCGCTGGATTTCGCTTACGAAGGCGGCAAGCGCGAGAGGGTCGGAGAAGCACCGAACGGCCCGGCCGTTTGCAGGGAGGTCGCGGGAGATTGCCTCGGATTCGATGGCCACGAGCCGTCCCTCCGCGTCGAAAATGGCCAGGCTTTCGTAGGTGGGGAGGGCGATTCGAAACGGCACGCCTTCCCGCGCCGCGCGGTCAATCGCCCCGCGCGCCGGGACGGGATCGAAAAGGGGCGCTTCACCCGCCGCAGGGTCGGGGACTTCCAGCGAATGAAGCTGGAGAACGAAACCGGAGGCCGCGCGAGCGAACTCCCGCCAGCCCGGTTGCCCGATCCATGCGGGCAGGGCGGTGGGAACGATCGAATCGTGGCGTTTGGACAGGTCGGCCAAAAATTTCGCGTAAACCGGGAGGAGCCGCGTCGGGCAGTCGTAGTCGATCTGGATTTCGGTGACGGCGATGCCCGCCTGCGTGGTTTCCTGAAGGATGCGATTGATCTCCCCGGATACCGCTTCGAGGTGGGAAGGATCGGAGCCGAGGCCATTGGGAGCGGAGGGAATGCGGATGGCGAACCCGGCCTTGGTTGTGCTCCTGGCAAGCGATGGGAGATCGGGTGCAACGGGCGTGCGGGTGACGCCGGACGGCTGGAAGGTCATTTCCCGCCAGAGCAGGCAGGGCTCGTCGCACGGGATCGTGGCGAGCGCCTCCGCGACTTCCGGGCTGAAATTTCGCTGCCAGACATAGACGCCTTGGGAAAGAGGCCCGGGTGTTCGCTGGCAGGCCGTTGGGAGCAGGATTGTGGCGACGACCGCGGCTTGAAAGATTCTCTGAACAAATTCTGCGGTCATCCGTCTAGTAGGGGAAGTGTGGCTTGCGCCGGACCCGGGGGAGTTTACACTACGCGCGGTTTATCATGTTCAGGAAAACTCTCCCTTGGGCTGCGGCCCTGATACTGTCAGCCCCGGTGGCCATGGCTCAGGATGAGACCACCGGTGCGGTCGGTTCCGGGGAAACCGATCTCTGGCAGGTCCTGATGTCCGGCGGCCCCGTGATGATTCCGCTCGCGGCGCTGTCGGTGATCGCGGTGATGCTGATCCTGATTTATTTCTTCACGCTTCGACGCGGGGCGATCGTGAGCGCGCGTTACATGACGACCGCCGACGCGCTGCTTCGCAAGGGCGACTACTATGGATTGCTTGCCGTTTCGAACCGCCATGGCGAGGCGGTGGCCCGCGTGATGCGGCGGACGGTGGATTTTCTGACGAAGAATCCGCGCGCCACGATCGCCGAGGCCCGCGAAATTGCTGAAACGGAAGGCACGCGGCAGGCCAGCAAACTGAACCAGCAAATCGTTTATCTCGCCGACATTGGAACCATCGCGCCGATGCTCGGCCTTTTCGGCACCGTGCTGGGAATGATCAAGTCGTTCAGCGTGGTGGCCAATGACATTGCGACCACGCGCCCGATGCTGCTGGCTTCGGGTGTGGCCGAGGCGCTGGTGACCACGGCGGCGGGCCTGCTCATCGGCATTCCGGCGATGGCGGCGTATGCGTTTTTCCGCGGCCGGGTGCAGAGCCTCATCGCGGACCTCGAGGCGGCGACGACGCAGTTGATGGCGCTGATGGGATCGAACTTCAAGCCGGGCCAGATTCGCCCGCGGGAGGACCGGAGTTACGAATGAATTTTCGCGGCAGGGCTCAGCCGGAGGCGTCGGGATTCCAGATCGCCCCGATGATCGACATCGTTTTTCTGCTGCTCATCTTCTTCCTGGTGACGTGGAATTTTGCGCGCAGTGAGGCGGAGCTGGACGTGAAGGTGCCGACCGCCCGCGAGGGCAAGGAGACACGGCGTGCGGTGGGCGAGGTGATCATCAACGTTCGCAACGACGGCACGATCGTGATGAACCGCAGGACGATGTCCGAGGAGGAGCTGACCGCCGCGTTGACGAGAATCGCCGAGCTTTACCCCGACCAGGCCGTCGTGCTGCGGGGCGACGAGAACGTCGAATACAACCACATCGTCAAGGTGCTGGATATCTGTCGGATGGCGAACATCTGGAACGTCGCGTTCGCGACGGCGAAGCCTGAATGAAGCGCGGAGTTTTTCTGGCATCCCTGTTGACGGTGTCGCCGCTTCTTGCGCAGCAGGAGCCGGAGGTGCGCCGTGCCCAACCGGTGAATCCTCCGGAGGTTCGTCGTGCCGAGCCGATCGACCCGAATACTTATCCGAATCCCGCGTGGGTGGAGCGCGTGCGCCGTGCCGAGCCGGTGGCCACGCCGGAGCCCACACCGGTCGCGACGCCAGTTCCCGTGGCGACTCCCATTCCGATCGCGACGCCGATTCCGATGGAGCCGGAGCCCACGCCGCGCGAAGACCGGATCGTGCCTCCGGAGCCGGCAGAGCCGGAGCCCACGCCCGCCACGGCTGAGGAACCTCCGCCGCAAGCGGATGAGGAGCCGGGTGATCAGTTGATCCGTCTCGCGCCCGCGGAGAACCTCCCGACGGGGAATCAGAACCTGCTCGCGGGAAATGGATTCTACCGCCGGAAGATGTATGACATGGCGATTCCGGAGTATGAGAAGTTTTTGATCTCCGAGCCGCATGCGGATGGCCGCGATGGCGCGATGTTCCGCCTCGCGGAGAGTCACCGCTTTCTCGGGAACGACCGCGCGGCAAAGGAGGGGTATCAGCGCCTTCTCGCCGAATTTCGCGAAGGCGAATACGTAGGGTCGGCGGCGTATCGCCTGGCGGAGATTTTTTACGCGGACGGAAATTACGCCGTCGCGGTGGAGATGTTCCGCAAGGCGGAGGAGAACGCCCCGAATCGCGAGATCAAGCTGGCGGCGTTGTTTTATCAGGCAAACGCGCTCGAGAAGCTGCAGAAGCCGCGCGAGGCGGCGGATGCCTTCCGGAAGCTCGTGGCGGTCGAGGAGGACAATCCATTTCGCGACAATGCGCAGTTCCGGCTGGCGGAGCTGGCGGCGCGTCGCGGCAGCAAGCAGGAGGCCTTCCTCGCCTACGAATCGCTGTCGGAGAACGCAGAGAAGGCGGAAATGAAGGCCGAGGCCATGGTGAAGGCGGCGGCGCTCGCGGCGGAACTTGGCAAGCCGGAGCGCGCGAAGGAACTCTTCGACAAGGCGCTCACGATGCCGGCGATCGGCGACTGGCGGGGCGTCGCGAAACTCGGCGTGCTGAGGCTCGCCTATGAGGCCGGGCTCTACGAGGAGTCGGCGAAGATTTCGGAAAAGGAACTCAGCGAGCTTCCGCCCGACGCGCTGCCCGAGGCATTGGTCATCATGGCAAACTCGCAGCGCCAGCTTGGGAAATTCGCCGAGGCGCTCGAGATCTACGATCGCGTGATGCGGGAGTTTCCGAGGTCGGACGCCGCGAAGCAGGCGCAGTTTCAGCGCCTCGTGTGCCTCGATGCGACAGGTGCGGAGGGCATTGCTTCGCAGATCGACGCGTTTCTCGAGAACGCCACCGATCCCCGCGAACGGGCGCAGGCGATCCTGCTGAAGGCGGAGACGTTGTTCAAGGCGGGCGATTACGCCGGGGCGATGCCGCTCTACGAGAAGGTGCTGGGTTCCAAGCTGCCGGAGCGTCTGCTCGAGCCGGCGCTCTACAAGCTCGGCTGGTGCATGCTCCAGACCGGAAATGCCGACGGCGCGGTGCAGACGTTTTCGCAGTATCTGCAGAAATATCCAAAGAGCGAACTCGCGGCGGCGGCGCTCGCGCAACGCGCCCTCGCGAAGCAGCAACTCAAGGCCTACGACGCCGCGATGACGGATTTCCAGAAGCTGATCAACGATTACCCGAACGCGAAGGAGCGCGAGCTCGCGATGCAGCAGAAGGCGTTGATCCTCGGCCAGCAGGAGAAGTTCGACGAGATGACGGCGGCGTTTTCGGAGCTGCTGAAGGAGTATCCCGAAACCAAGGCCGCGGCGCAGGCGGAGTATTGGATCGGCTGGGCGGCATTCCAGAAGAAGGACTATCCCGCGGCGATCGAGCATTTGTCGAAGTCGCGCGATCTCGACAAGGAGGGCTTTGGCGAGCGGGCAGGCGTGAAGATCCTTCTCGCCCACTACTACAACGAGAATCTCGACGGCGTGGTCGAGGAGGCCGGAAAGCTCGATACAAACAGCGTGCCGGCGGAGGTGATGGCGTGGCTCGGCGAGAAATACTACGCAAAAGGCGACTTCAAGAAGGCCAACGAGTTTCTTTCGCCGGTGCTGGCCCGCAGCGGGGCGCCGATCAGCCCGGATGTCCTGCTCGCGCTCGCGAAGGCGCGTCTGGCGTTGAAGGATTACGATGGTGCGCGCGACCCGGTGCAACGGTATCTCGCGGAAGCGCGCGATCCGGTGAGCCGTGCGCGCGGGTTGCTTGCGTCGGCGCGTTTGTCGCTTGGCACCGGGAACTACGCGGATGCGGACAAGCTCGTGGAGGAGGCATTGCTCCTCCAGCCCGAGGGCAAATACAACGCCGAGGCGCGCATGCTGGCGGCGGAGGTGCTGACGGCGCGTGGTGATCACGACGGCGCCGCGCGGGCCTACGCGACGGTGGCGGTGCTTTACGATGACCCGGAAATCACGCCCCAGGCATTGAAGCGGGCGGTGGACGCATTCCGTCGAGCCGGCAAGCCGGATGAGGCGGAGAAGGCTTTGAAAGAACTCCGGGAACGCTTTCCGGAGGAACAGGAAAAATCGAAGACCGCGGCGCAAAATTGAGCGAAACAACGGCGATTCCTCCCAACTCAGGAATGCGGAGCGTCCTGAGGTTCCTCGCCTTTGCACTCGTTCTCGTGCTCGCGCTGGTCGTGTTTTACTTTTTCCAACGCGAGCGATCGACGCCCCATGAGGGGTCGCTTCACACATTGCAGGCTCTTGACAACGAGATCACGGCGCTTGTGAACCGCGTGGTTCCGTCGGTGGTGAGCATTTCCGTGCGTGTGGACAATGGCCCGCAGGACCGCATGCAATGGCTGCGTCAGCTCGTGGGGATTGCCCAGCCGCAGGTGGCCGATCCGCAGCTCGGCTCGGGCGTGATCGTTTCCTCCGAGGGGCACATTCTCACGAACGTGCACGTGATTGCCGGGGCGACGCGCGTGGAGGTGCAGCTCAACGACGGGAGAATGTATCTCGCGCGATTTCTCGGAGCGGACGAGCAGGCGGACATCGCGGTGTTGAAGATCGACGAGACCGGGCTGCCGGCGCTGCCGTTCGCCGATTCGAACAACGTATCCGTGGGGCAGATCGTGTTTGCGATCGGCAATCCGCTCGGCCTGCAGGAAACCGTCACGCAGGGCATCATCAGCGGAAAGGGCCGTCGCGCGGTGAGCGCGGTGAGCGCGGACTTTTTTCAAACGGACGCGGCGATCAATCCCGGAAACTCCGGCGGGCCGCTCGTGAACGTGCGTGGCGAGATCGTGGGCATCAGCAATTCCGTCCTGCTCGACAGCACGGGCATCAGCTTCGCCATTCCGTCAAACCTCGCGATGCGTGTCTTCGACGACGTCGTGAAGCGCGGGAAGATTTCCCGGCCGTGGTTTGGCGCGTTCACGTGGCCGTTGAACGACCAGATTGCCTCGGAGCTCGGTGTCGGCACGAAGACCGGCAACCTCGTGATTTCCGTGGTGGAAGGCTCTCCGGCGGAGCAGGCGGGGATCCGGCCCGGGGATGTGTTGAAGGAGTTCGACGGGCAGCCCGTGCGCGACTCGGTGGACATCCGGAACCGGATCGCGGAGATGAAGGAAGGCGACAAGGTCGAGGTGACTCTCTGGCGCGCGGGCAAGCTGGAGAAGGTCCAGGTTGTTGTCGCCCCGCAGCCGTGGCGTGAGCGCGGCGGTTGACAGAAGCCGGGCGCAAATTTAACGGTTGTGGATTCCCCGCATGTCCTCCGACGTCAAGCCACCCATCCCTCGCCAAATGGCGGAACGAACGCTCGTCGTTTCAGTGACGATTCTTGTGATCGTCGCCGTCGTTCAAATCATCGCCGCCGCCATCGCTCTCTTCCCGAGAGTCAGTTTTGATTTCGTCACGTTGGATGGCGCCAGGGTGTCGACGACTGAGCCGACAACCAGGGTGACGGTGAGCACGGAGGGACAGACCGCGCCGACAGGCGCCGTTCCCGAGCCCTCGGCGGAGGCTGTCCAGAACGCGAACGCGATGCTCGCCGAGGCACAGCGGCTTTACGAGCAGGGGAACCTGCAGGCCTCGCTCGAGGCGCTGGCCGAGGCGGACCACATCCTGCCGAACAACCCGATCGTGCTGTATCAAATGGCCGTGCTGAACTCGCAGCTCGGAAATCAGGTCGAGGCCGAGACGCTCTTTCGCCGCATCGCCTCGATGGAGGTCGACATGTCGAATCCGGATTACGCGCATGTGAAGCAGCAGGCGCAGCTCGCGGTGACGGGTGCCGGAGCAACGGCCGCGGGAACCGGCAGCAATCAAATGCGCGACGAGGTCGGCATTCCGATTGGCTCGACGTTTGGAATCATCGATTGTCGGCTCGTGGATGGACAGCCCGGCTACAAGACTCTGCGCCTCGCGACGAAGGCGGCGTCGGATAAGGAGATCGACGTCGGCGATGTGAAGATCGCCTATTACTTCTACGAGCAGAGCGATACCGGCGAGATCATTCCGAACACGCAGAGCCAGACCTGGGAGCCGACCAGCGCTCCGCTCGAATGGAAGAATGGCGAGCCGGAGTTGATCGACGTGCATTACCGGCTGCCGCTCGAGGATCGCGGGGATCTGCCGCCGCTGCAATTTTACGGCTACGTGGTCGGCATTTACTACAAGGGCGAGTTGCAGGATTCGCGAGCCGAGCCGGTGAGCCTGCTCGATGAATTTCCGCTCAAGCTCTACGTTTCGGAGTCCGTTTCGGACACGGTGGAATGAAGATTCTGATCGTCGACGACGAGCCGACGGTCGCCCAGCAACTGGCCGCGTCGCTGGAGGACGCGGGTGTTGCGGAATGCCGGTCTGCGGAGTCGATCGACGGTGCCCGCAGGATCGCTGCGGAATGGTCGCCCATCGACGTGCTGGTGACCGGCATTCGAGTCGGCGGTGAAAGCGTTCAAGCGCTTCTCGGCGAGCTGGCGGCGGCATCACCCGAAATCCGGCTGGCATGTTTCGTCGAGCCCGGCGCAGGGCAGGAGGTGCCCGAAGGAATTTTCGCGATCGAGAAGCGCGGGTCCGTCGAGGAAATGCGGGCCGGCGTGCTGCGGGCGATCACGGGCCTCGCGAACGATCCGTTGATCGGGCAGGACATCGGCGGATATCTCATCACTGGACTGCTGCGCTTCGACGAGAACGGCCCGGTTTACCGGGCGATGCAGACTTCGATCTCGCGCGAGGTGGAATTTCACGCGCTCAGCGCGGAGAACGTGGCGAATCCCACCTGGCTGCGTCGATTCATTGCGGACGCAAGCGTGAAGGCGAACGTCAGGCATCCGTCGGTGCTTGCGGTGTATCAGGCCGGGCGTGAGCAGGGCGTCTATTTCTACACCTCGGAGATCAGCGATCGGACACCGCTTTCGGCGTGGGCGGAGGCCGGCTACAAAATGGATGCCGCGACGGTGTTGCGGGTGTTGCACACCGTCGGAGAGGCGATGGTGCATCTCGAACACACCGGCGTGGCGCACGAACCGCTGACTGCCGAGAAGATTCTCCTCGACAAGGCCGGCCACCCGCGACTCGTGAATCTTGGCGCAAGTGAGCCGAGTGAAATCGCGCCGGCGGAGGAATTGCGGAATCTCGCGAACGTCCTCGATGCAATGCTGATTCGCGATTCGCGCTCGGGGCCTCTTTTGCAGCTTCTCGAGAAGCTTGGAGGGGAGCTGACGACCTGGGCCGCGCTGCTGGTGGAGACGCGTCAGCGTGCTCCGAGGAGCATGGCGAAGGACGAGCATCGTCTCGACGAGGAGGGGCGGGCGACCCTGCAGGCAAAAGAAGAGGCAAGGCGGGCCCGACGCCGTCGGCGTGTCACGGGGGTGACCGCGGTGAGTGTCGGCGTGGCGGCTCTGGTGCTGGGCGGCATGGTTATCGGATGGCGGATGTTTGCAGCGGGTGAGGCGGCCACGCGGGATCGATTGGTGAAAATCCCCGCCGGTCCTTTCGCGTTTCAGAATGCCACGCAGATCGAACTCCCGGATTTCTGGATCGATCAACACGAGGTCTCCATCGCGCAATATGCGGAGTTTCTCGACTGGGTGCACATGCACCCGGAGGAGGCTGCGAAACTGGCGCACCCCGGAATGCCGCAGGGAAAGAATTTCATTCCCGATGGCTGGGCGGATGTCGAACTGCCGGCGGGAACGATGCCGGGCTACTACGCCCGCGCCCGGGCGGGACTGCCCTATCGCGGAGCCAAGCTCACGTTGGAATCGCCGGTGTTCGGGATCGATTGGTTCGACGCGTATGCCTACGCGAAATGGAAGGGGAGGCGTCTTCCCTCCGAGCAGGAATGGGAGAAGGCGGCGGTCGGCGAAAATGGTGCGACCCTGCCGTCGAAGGACGACGCGGTGAACCTGGCAGGCGGCGCGGATGGCTACGAGAAGTGGGCGCCGGTGACGGCGCTCAAGGACGACGTGAGCCCGCACGGGGTGGCCGGGATGTTTGGAAATGTCGCGGAGTGGACCGCGTCGTTCGTTGACGACTCGCAGACCATGGTCGTCGTGCGTGGCGGTGACTGGTCAAACTCCGATCCCGACCCGCGCAAACGAAGCAATACGTTGCATGTGTCGGAACGGCGTCCTACCGTCGGGTTTCGCACTGCTTCCGATAAGGCACCTTGATTTCGATGACAAACTTGCACCCTCAGAAAATCATTCTCCTCCTCGCGTTGGGGATTTGCTGGCTTGCCGGCATGGGCGAGGCATCCGCGCAGATTCGTGTGGATCTCGCATTCCGCCGTGGCCTTTACATCCGCTTCGAGCCCGTCGTGGCTACCGTGACGATCACGAACCTCACCGGTCAGGATCTCGAGCTTGCCGACGATGGAACCCGCGCGTGGTTCAGTTTTCAGATCGAGCAGGTTGCTGGAGATCATCTTGCCAGCGAGCGGCTCGTGCCGCCTTACAATCCGAATTACAGCCTCAATCCCGTGCAGATCGGCGCGGGCCAGCGCATCACGCGGTTGATCAACATCACGCCTCTGTATCCCATTTCGGACTATGGCGTTTATCGCGTGAAAGCGACCGTCTATGTGGCCTCGCTCCGCAAGTATTTCTCCTCGGCGCCGCTGAACATCGAGATCACGGAAGGACGCACGATCTGGGAGCAGAAGGTTGGAGTGCCGATGACGGAACCGGGCGGCGGCACCACGCGGACCGTCACGCTTCTTTCGCACCGGCTTCCCGATCACACGCAGCTGTATCTGCGGATTCGCGATGAAGAGAACGGCCTCGTCTTCTGCACGCATCAGATCGGCCGCTATGTTTCCTTCTCCCCGCCGCAGGTGGAACTCGATCCGGATAACTCGGTGAACATCCTGCAGAATGTCGCGCCAAAGACGTTTCTTTACACGCATGTCGCGTTGAACGGTGAGGTGCTTGAGCGCAAAATTTACAACGCGACGAGCCGGAAGCCGTCGCTGGTCCGCGGGCCGGACGGAAAGGTCACTGTGGCGGGCGGAATCTACGTCGATCCAAAGGCTGCGGAGCAGCAGGGGACGAAGGTGCAGCCGCCGTCTGTCACGGACCGCCCGGTGCCGTTGCCGACACCGGCGGAGTAGGCCCAATCAAAGGTTCCGGCCGGCCGGCGCGAGGAAGGGGCTGATTCGGTTCACGAGTTCGCGGAAACCGTCGAAGGTGACCTGCTGCTGGCCGTCGCTGAGCGCCTCGGCGGGGTTCGGATGCACCTCGACGAGCAGGCCGTCCGCGCCCATGGCCACGGCGCCCACGCACAGGGCAATGACGAGATCGGCACGGCCGCAGCCCTGGCTGGGATCGACAATGACTGGAAGGTGGGACTCACGCTTGGCGATCGCGACGGCACTAAGGTCGAGCGTGTTTCGGGTATAGGTTTCGAAGGTGCGAATGCCGCGCTCGCAGAGCATGACGTTGGGATTGCCGTGCGCGAGCAGATACTCGGCCGCGAGGAGCCACTCCTCGATACGCTCGCTCAGGCCCCGCTTGAGAAGCACCGGCTTTTTGGTGTGCGCGCACTCGACGAGGAGCTGGAAGTTCTGCGCATTGCGGGCTCCGATCTGGAGGATATCCGCGGTTTCGGCGACGTGCTCGACATCGCGTTCGCTCAGGACCTCGGTGATGATCTTCAGGCCGGTGCGGTCGCGCGCTTCGCGGAGAAGCCGCAGGCCTTCCTTTCCGAGGCCCTGGAATTCGTAGGGCGAGGTCCGCGGCTTGTAGGCGCCACCGCGGAGGATGGTGGCGCCGGCGGCCTTCACCGCGTCGGCCGTGGAGAAGAGCTGCTCGGCGTTTTCCACGGAGCAGGGACCGGCCATGAGCGTGAACTTCGGCCCGCCGACCGGAATGCCGTCCACGTCGATGACGGTGTTCTCGGGATGCGATTCGCGGCTGGCGAGCTTGTAGCGCTTTTGCACTCGCAGCACACGCTCGACCTGAGGTAGAACCGTCAGTGATTCCAGTGTCTGGTGGGTTCGCTCATCGCCGATTGCGGCAACCACCGATTGCTCCACCCCGTAGATCGGAGAAGGTTCGTATCCGAGAATTTTTACTTCGCGGATGACTTCATCCACTTGTTCGCGTGTCGAGCCGGGGCGAAGAACGATGATCATGGAAGAATGACGGAACAGACTGCGGGCGGCCGGACCGCTGCAGACGAGGTTTTAGAGGTTGAGGGTTGGCAAGCTGCTGGGCGGCATTGGATTTTTACAGGATAGGAAATGAAAGAAAAAGAAACGAACCCGAAAATTCGGGAGTTGGCCGCATCGGTGGCTGAAGGACGGCAGGCGGAGCTTGTCGAGGAAATGATCGAGACGGCGCTGCGGCTTGGCAGAGACAAGGCAAGCATTGGCGACATGAAGCTCTTCAACCGCGCGATGCGGGAGATGCGCTACGCGGCGAGCGTGTTTGCGAAATATCAGGGAGTCCGGAAGGTCGCGGTCTTTGGATCGGCGCGGACGCGCTCGGATGAGGAGGAGTTTCTGCTCGCGCGGGAGTTTGCGCGATTGATTGTGGAGCAGGGCTTCATGGTCATCACCGGCGGCGGCGATGGCATCATGGGAGCGGCGCAGCAGGGCGCCGGGGCGGAACACAGCTTTGGCCTGAACATCCGGCTGCCTTTCGAGCAGCGAGCCAACGAGACAATTCTCGGTGACCAGAAGCTCATCAACTTCAATTACTTCTTCACCCGGAAGTTGAACTTCATGAAGGAGACGCATGCCTTCGTGCTGTGTCCCGGCGGGTTTGGAACGCAGGACGAGGGCTTCGAAGCCCTCACGCTCATGCAGACCGGCAAGTCGCAGATCGTTCCGATCATCATGCTCGACAAGCCGGATGGCCACTACTGGAAGACGTGGCAGCACTTTGTTCAGAATGAGCTGCTGGCGGCGGGGCTGATTTCAAGGAGCGATTTTCACCTCTTCAAAATCGTGCACAGCGCCAGGGAGGCCGTTGACGAAGTGCTGAAGTTCTATCGCGTGTTTCACTCCTATCGCTGGGTGCGCGAGAAGATGGTGATTCGCGTGAATCGCCGCCTGACCGAGGCCGCGATCGACGGGCTCAACGAGGAGTTCGACACGCTGCTTGCGACGGATCGCATTGTGCAGACGGGCGCGCTGCCGGAGGAAAAGGACGACACGAAGGTCGCGGATCTGCCGCGCATTGTGCTGATCCCGCACAAACGCGATTTCGGCCAGATCCGTTTGCTGCTCGATCGCATCAACGACGCCGAGACGGAGACGCTCGATTTGCCCGGCTCCGCCGAGGCGGAACCAATCGCGCAAAGCGATGCTCCGCCGGCGAAGGTGCGCGAGGGATTCTAAGAGCGACGCGGCGTCGCGGGACGGCGCCGTTGCTGCATTGTCGCGAGAGCGGACGACAGGGCGGAGGCGTGTCAGCCGCCCCAGCGGCCGTTCACCGCGGGCATCACACCGGGTGTGCTGATTGTCGAGTAGTCGGTCTTGCCGATGGCTCCGATCATGCGTTTGCCGGTGGCCTTCTTCCACGCCTTGCTCATGCTCTCGCCGGTGTGGCAGCCCCAGCTCTTGATGACGGCGTCCTTCGTGAAAATGCCGCGGCGGATGTTCTTCAGCTCATTTTCGTGAAGCCACGCCTTCGAGGCGCTGTCGATCTCGTTGCTGTAATCGAACATGAAGCAGGCGCGATTCGAGTGTCCGAAAAAGTCGAATGAGGCGATCTTGACCTGATTTCGAGGCAGCCCGGCGTTGAGGTAGTTGATGACGTCGGCGCCTTCGTCGAACCACACGAGGTTGACGCCGTATTTGTCGCGCACGGAGACGATGTTTCCGATGAGGTCATTCTCGGCTTCGTGATACCGGTCCCGCCGCTCGTAACCAGGTCTGTAGACGAGCCAGGTGATCCGGGCCGATGGGCCATATTGCTGCCGGAGCTCCTGAATCCGGTAACGCGCGCTGCGAATGAAGTTCCCCCAAAAGCGATCGTGTGGGGCGGCCTTGTATTTCTCCCAAATATCGAGGGAGGGACCGCCGCTGACGATGATGTATTCGCGGTCGGCTTGCGCATGAAGAGCCGGCAGAACCGACAGAAAAACGAGAGCAAGCAGATGGAGATGCGAACGCGTCATGATGGAGGGTAAAATCGCCGGCCTGTCCGCGGGATCAAGCGGAAAGCGCGTCGAGCCATTTGCGGGCCTCGCCGGGTCGGTCGGTGGTGATGCCATGGAACCCCAGCTCCACGGCCCGGCGAAACTCGGAAGGCGAGTTGATCGTGTAACAATACAGGGTGCGACCGGCTGCGTGCAGCGCGGCGAGAAGCGCAGGCTGCACGTTGTGCGTGAACCCAAGGTCCAGTCCGTCCACACCGAGAGACTCGACGCGCTCGTTAAGCCACTCGCCTCCTCCTTTTGGCAGCGAGGAATAGTCCTCGAAGAGCCAGAGAGCTTTGCAATCGGGCAACTTCCTTTTGACTGTGGCGATGGTTTCGGCGTCGAACGCGATGATTGTAATGTGCGAAAGGTCGAAATCCGATGTCGACAACTCGGCGGCCACGCGATCGACCAGCTCCCGGCCTTCCTTCAGCTCGAGCACGGCCCGACCCTTTTGGGGAATCGTGGCCAGCACCTCAGCGAGCGTTGGCACGAGCTGGCCGGCCCATTGCGACGACTTCCAGCTTCCGGCGTCGTGTTCGCGGAGCGTGTCGAGCGTCATGCTGCGAAGAGGATTGTGCGTTCGCAACGTGCGTCGGCCGTCGGCGTCGTGCATTGCGACCACGTGGCCGTCGGAGGTCAGGCGAAGATCCGTTTCAATCGCGTCCGCGCCCTGATCCCATGCGAGCCGGAAGGCCGCGAGGGTATTCTCCGGCGCGTCGTGAGAGGCGCCGCGGTGCGCCACGATGAGTGGGCGGGACATTGGAATCAATGCCCGTAGCTGAAGAGGCGCCGCTCCTCAATGATGGTGGCGACTTCGGGCGGGACCGACTCCTTCCACGACGGATCCTTCTCCCGGATCTTGGCGAGCACCTGAGCGGAGGTGATGCCGAGATATTCCGGGTGATAGTTCTGGATCGGCATCACAAAGCGGTTCTCCAGCAGGTGTTGGTAGAGGTGGGAGAGGTTCGGCGCGACCTTGTAATCCAGCGCGGTGGTGAGTTTTCCGTCGGGCGAGAGAAGGGGGTAGACGTAAAGTTTCACGCCGGTTTTGAAGAGGCGGCCGAGCCCTTCGAGAATGCCGCCCTCGAGGTCCTTGTAGTATTTTTCCTCGAAGATTTCCTGCAGGCTCGGAATGCCGAGCGGCAGCCCGATCATGCGATCCGTGTAGCGGGTGAGGTAGTTGATGAGGCGGTAGTATTCGCCGTAGTTGGAGATCAGCACCGTGCGGCCGAGCGCGCCGAGCATGTCGACACGGTCGAGGAAATCGAGCAGGTCGATCTCGCCGCTGCGCAGCAGGTTCTGCATCGTGATTTCCATCAGGATCTCCGGCTTCTCGTCCCCGAGTTGTTCCTCGGCGAGAAACATCTGCAACGCGCAATCGAGCATGTCGTTTGTCACGAGCGTGACCGGCCGAAAACTGCCTCGCTCGACAAGCAGCGGTTTCTTGTAAAAGGCGTCCGCGGCATTCACGACCTCGCCGTCGGCGCGGAAGAGCGCGGCTTTCGTGAGCCCCTGCGTGACGAGCTGGAGCGCCATGAGCCGATTGTCGACGTGTGAGAAATCCGGACCGGAGAACCGGATCATGTCGACCTCGATGCGTTCGGGAGAAAGATCGTCGAGCAACGAGCCGATCAGCGCGTCCGGCCGGTTCCGCAGGAAGAATGCGCCATAGATGAGATTTACGCCGATGATTCCCAGCGCCTCCTGCTGCGCCAGATTGTGCGGGTCGAGCATTCGGACGTGGAGGATGATCTCGTTCGTCTCCGCACGCGGCGACGACTGGAATCGCAGTCCCATCCAGCCGTGGGATTCATCGTGCCGGCGAAAGCTCCGCGCCGCGACCGTGTCGGCGAAGGCGAAAAACGTGCGCTGGTCGCCCACCTTGGCATCCAGGCGCTCAAGCAGCAGGTTGAACTCGTGGTTCAGCATCGTGTCGAGCCGCCGCCGGCTGACGTAGCGGCCCGCACTGCCGTAGATGGCATCACTGAACGTCATGTCGTAGGCGGAGATGGTCTTCGCCACCGTGCCCGAGGCACCGCCGACATGGAAAAACCGCCGGGCGACTTCCTGACCTGCACCGATCTCGGCAAACGTTCCGTAGATCCGGCTGTCCATGTTGATTTGAAACGCCTTCTTGTTTACCTGCCGGTCGAATTTGTCATCCATGACTCCCTCAACATGGAGGAGGTTCGCGGTGGGATGAAGGGGAAATCTCCGCGAACTTTGATGCTGGCCGCCGGCGCTCAGGAGCCGACGATCTCCACGAGAAGCCGGGAGAGAACGATGGACTCGGCAAGCTGGGTCGTGACGAGGTCGCGGTTGGCGCGCTCACAGGCGAGCAAGGCGGCGTGCAGCTCTGGCAGCGTGTATCGGCGGCAGTTCATCGCGGCGATACCGAGGGGATAGGTGCTCAGCGAGCCGTCCTTTTTGCGTGGCAGGTGTGCGAGCGCGGACTCCGGGAGGCGTTTGAGCGCGCCGGCGAAAAATTGCGGCTGTGCCGGTGGCGGAATCCGGTGGGTTTCCATGAGATCCTTCACGACGAGCAGATTCCGGACGGTGGGAAGAATGGCGGCCAGCAGAATGCCGACGCCCTTTTCGCCCTGCCGGAAAAGCTGGTCGAGCGTCCTCACGCAGAGGCGCACGTCGCGCTGGGCGATGGCATTGCTCAGGTCGAAGATGCCACCGGCGCGTGTGGCGGGAACGAGTTCCCGCACCTGCTCGACGGTAAGCGCCTGGTCGGAGCCAAAGGCGACCAGGAGTTTCTCGATTTCGTTGTCGAGCTGGCGCGTCTCGGCGCCCACCCGCGCGGCAAGCACGGCGGCGGCATCGGGATCGAGCCTCAGTCCGGCCTGTGCGGCGCGCCGGCTCACCCAGTCGACGATGTCGTCCTCGGTGGCGCCCCAGCCGAAGTCGGGCTTGTCGAAGAGGTGGACGTTGGCGAGTTTGCCAAGCGTCTTGTAGGCGGAGCGCCGCTTGTCGGGGTCGATCGCGGAAAGGAGAAACACGACGCCGTCGGGAAGCCCTCGTTCCAACACCGAGAGAAGCTCCTCGATTGCCTTCGTGACCGTTTCGGACCGGCCGGCAACGCTGTCCGCGAAAAAGCTCGCGCTCTTCAACCAGACAAGTTTTTCGCCGCCAAAGAAAGGGACTGTGAGCAACGCTTCGATCGTCGCGCGGATGCGGCTCTCGGCTTCGTCAACGGTGGCCGTCGCGCCATCGATGGTTTCGACGGCGAACGGGTCATCCGAAGGCGCGAGTTCGGCGGCGAGACCGGTGGCGGCTTTTTTTACCGCGGCCTCGTCGGAGCCGGTGACGAAATGGATATTCGAGCTGGCGGTCTTCTTTTTCGCGGCGGGCATGGGTTTCAGTCGGCGGCAATCGTGCGCCATGCCAGTCGGTCGGCAATGACGGCGATGACGATCGAAAACGCCACGAGAATGACGGAGAAAATCGCCGCGGTCGAGCAAGCGCCAGCCTCGGTGTGGAAATAAATCGAGAGGGGCAGCGCTCTCATTTCTTCGCCGCGCGTCGGCGGCCGGCCTTGTATTTCACCGGCTTCGGCTTTGGGGAGATTTTCTCGATTCCACCGCCGGCCTTGAGTTCGGCGATCTGGTCGCGCAGGAGGGCGGCGCGTTCGTATTCGAGATTCGCGGCGGCGGTCGCCATGTCGCGCTCCAGTTCCTGGATCAGCTCGTGGAGATCGAAGTCGGGAGCGGTTTCCTGGACGATCGATTTCTCGACCTCGCGGGCCGATTTCAGAATCACATGCAGGCTTTCCTGAACGGCGCGCACGACGCTCTTCGGCTCGATGCCATTTGCCTTGTTGTAGGCGATCTGGCGGGCGCGACGGTATTCGCTGATTTCAATGAGCGCCTGAATGCTCTTCGTGATGATGTCGGCGAAGAGCACGACCTCGCCATTCACGTGGCGCGCGGCACGGCCGGCTGTCTGAATGAGACTCGTCTGGCTGCGCAGATAGCCTTCCTTGTCGGCGTCGAGAATGCAGACGAGCGAAACCTCCGGGAGGTCGAGACCTTCGCGCAGGAGATTGATGCCGACCAGCACATCGCATTCGCCGGCGCGGAGGCTGCGGAGAATTTCCACGCGCTCGATCGTGTCGATGTCGCTGTGGAGGTAGCGCACCTTGAGCCCGATGTCGCGAAGGTAGTCGGCGAGATCCTCGGCGGTGCGTTTGGTGAGCGTGGTGACGAGCACGCGTTCGCCCTTTTCGATGACCTGCCTGCAACGCTCGATGGTTTCATCGATCTGCCCTGCGAGCGGGCGCACGGTGATCTTCGGATCAAGCAGTCCGGTCGGCCGGATGATCTGCTCGACGATGAGCGGCGCGCCCGGGGTGTGGCAGTCGAACTCGCGTTCGTTCGCCCGATAGCTGCCGGCCACGGCCGCGGGATCCGGCTGCTCCGAGAAGGATTTGTCGGGGTTTGGGATGTAGGTGGTGTTTCCGACGATGCTGTTGCGAAGCTCGAATCCGCCGGGAGTCGCGCTCACATAGACGATCTGGTTCGTCATCGACATGAACTCGTCGAAGTTCAACGGACGGTTGTCGAGCGCACTGGGGAGCCGGAAGCCATGCTCGACGAGCACGGTCTTTCGCGACCGATCGCCGGCATACATGCCGCCGATCTGCGGGACGGTGGCATGCGACTCGTCGATGACGAGCAGGAAATCCTTCGGCATGAAATCCATCAACGTGTAGGGTCGCGAGCCGGGCGGGCGGCCGCTGAGGTGGCGCGAGTAATTTTCGATGCCATTGCAGAAGCCCATTTCCTGCATCATCTCGAGGTCGAACTCGGTGCGCATCTTGATGCGCTGCGCCTCGATGAGCTTGCCCTGTTTCTCGAACTCGACGACGCGCTGATCCAGCTCCTCGCGGATGGCGCGCATCGCCGCATTCAATTTGTCGTAGGGCGTGACGAACTGCTTCGCGGGATAGAGCGTGAGATTCGTGAGTCGCGCGGTGACGTTGCCGGTGAGCGGATCGAACTCGCTGATGCGGTCGATCTCGTCGCCGAAGAATTCGACACGAATCGCGCGGTCGTCGCTTTGCGCCGGATGGACCTCGACGGTGTCGCCACGCACGCGGAACTTGCCGCGCTCGAAGGCGATGTCGTTCCGCTCGTAGAGCATGTCAATGAGCTTTGCGAGAAACGCCTCACGGGTCATTTGCATGCCCTCGCGAATCGTCACGAGCATCTGGAGGAAATCCTCGGGCGAGGCCAGGCCGTAGATGCACGAAACGCTTGCGACCACGATGGTATCGCGACGTGAGAGGAGGGAACTTACCGCGGAGAGTCGCAGGCGCTCGATCTCCTCGTTGATCGACGAATCCTTCTCGATGTAGGTGTCCGTGCGCGGAATGTAGGCCTCGGGCTGGTAGTAATCGAAGTAGCTGACGAAATACTCGACGGCGTTGCGCGGGAAGAACTGCTTGAACTCGCTGTAGAGCTGGGCGGCCAGCGTCTTGTTGTGCGACATGATGAGCGTCGGACGATCCAGCTCCCGAATGACATTCGCCATGGTGAATGTCTTCCCGGAGCCGGTGACACCGAGCAGCGTCTGGTGGCGATTGCCGGCCAGCAGCGATCGGGTGAGCTTTTCGATCGCCTGACCCTGATCGCCGCGTGGCTGGTAGTTCGACGCGAGCTCAAAAGGCATAAACCCCTACGATACGTCGCAAGGGCTGCGAGGCAAGGTTGGCTAATTGCCTTTGCCTCGCGGCTTCAGGATAATCCGAAGACGGTCCTGCTTGTTGATGTTCGTCGGCGAGAACGCGGCGAATTTGATGCGGCGCGTGCCCTTGACGTCGCGGGAAGGACGGACTTCAAGAATGAGCTCCAGCGGTTTGGAGGGGGTGACCGTCGTCGAGTAGTATTTTCCGTCGTCCATGACCCCGGCGAGATTGTGCTTGTTGCGCAGAATTCGATAGGGGTGACCCAGCTGACCCAGCGTGGAGATGTAAAAAACTTCCGACCGCGAACCTGCGTTGGAGACGGTGACGGGAATCCTGATTTTCTTCGTTCCGCGATAGTTCACGACATAGCGCTGTGTGGAACGACCGAAGCGATTGAGCCCGACGCGGGAACTCCGGCCCACATAGATGTCGGGCTGTGATTCCACCTTCAGCAGCGAGGAGATATCGCCCGAGAGGGTATACGCGCCCATGCTGTTGTAGTTCGAGAATCCGACGTCCGTCCCCCCGGAGCCGCTGTATCCGGTGCCGGTGACCTTGAGGATGTAGGACCCTTTGCGCACAACGGCCTGAAACAATGTGGAGAGGGAGTCGAAGCCGGTTTGAGTGACCAGCTCCACTCCGCGGTCATCCAGCAAGCTCAGTTGAAGCTTGAGGTTCGGACCGACCTGGGCGGGATTTGCGGAAATCAGCAGAGTTCCGTAGCGAAGAATATCGAGGCGATAGTAGTGGGCTTCGTTGGTGCGACCGATCAACCCGGATTGAGCAATGTTGCCATCCTCGATCACGGGTGGCAGTGCCAGATCGGGAGTCAGCGGGGCTTGAGGAAGCGCGTAGCCGAATCCGTTCTTGTCGCTTGCGATGATTGCGAGGTCGTCCTCCTTGTTATTGGCATTGGGATATTCCCCTTTGCTCCATTGCACGACCGTCCGCGAGTAGCCGACACCCATGATGGGTGCCCAGCTCAGCGGACCGCTGCCATGCCCCGTATAGTAATCCTCTTCCGGGGTGGTCCGGCCATCGTGTCCCAGGCCAAGCGTGTGACCGAGTTCATGAGACGCCGCATCGGAGACGGTCTTTCCGCTGGTGCCGACGCCCTTGGTGAAGACCCAGCAAGGGACGGTATCCGAAAAGCCTTTGCCGCTTCCCGAAAAGCTGTTGATGAGGGCCACGCCACCCGCGTCAGGATAGAAGTCGTTTGTCGCGGTGACGATGCAGCGCATGCGCCGTCCGGGAGGGGCGGCATCGTATTTCGCCCGATCGGTGGTGACGTTGACGTTGAACGGGAGGAAATCCTCCGCCACACGTCGCCAGCAACTGTCGATCTCTGCTGCGGACATTCCCGCGGGTGCTGCGTTAATGGTTTGCCCTCCGTTCCAGTTCGGATCGGTGACGACCTCGCCATCGAAATCGAGATAAAATACCGCAGGAGCCCCCGGGCGACTGTCCGGTTGGGAAAGAGCCGGAAGCGGCGCGGGACCAACTTCGGCCACGGGCGCAACGGCTGCGATGGTGGGGAGTTTCGCGCAGATCACCTCGCCGATGGGCTGCTCCTCGAGGTTGGCGGCCGCGGAGTCTCCCGAAACGACATACGCGACACCCGCATCCTCCAAAAGCACCGTTCCGCTGACGGTGCCATCCTTTTCCGAAATACTGAACGAGCCGGTTTTACCGGAGACCTTGAGCTTGCCAGCCACACGCTTCCAGCCGGAGCGATCCGTCTCCGAGAAATTGACGGTCCCGGTTCCCACGGCCCCGTCGAAGAGGGGAAGGGTCACCTGCTCCCCTCGCTGAATGGTCCGAAATCGATCCGGTTTTGCCAGCGTCACCCGGCCCTGCCGGATTTTCCCACGTCCCGAGGAGGTGGAACTCTGGGGTGACGCGGTGGCAGGTGCGACCGCGGCGACCTTCGGTTGGTCAACGACGCGCGGATTCTCCCACAGGGCGGTCGCCGCCTGAAGGCCGACCGTAGAGGCAGCCAGCAGCGCGGTGACGAGAAAACAGGAAATTCGAAAACGGAAAAACGGAGGGAACTGCACGGTGGTGAAGACTGATAATGAACCGAACTTAGCATAATGGTTGAAATTGCAAATATTCGTTTGCAAAAAACCGTCGCGGGATTTTCGCGACTTGCGGGCGGCGCGGACGGAGCTAGAAAGAAGGAAGATGCCACTTGAAGTAAACCGCCGACTGCTCGCCCCGGAGCTTCATCCGATTCTCGACAAGGTGAAGGCCGGGGAGCGGATCTCGGACGCCGATGCGACCGTGCTTTACGAGAGCCCGGATCTCAACGGGGTCGGAGCCATCGCCAACATCGTGCGCGAGCGCAAGAACGGCAACGTCGCCACCTACATCCACAACCGCTACATCAATTACTCGAACGTCTGCCTGCTCTCGTGCCAGTTCTGTGCCTTTGGCGCGAAGAAGCGGGAGCCGCACGCGTTCGAACTCGCGATTCCGGAGATTGTCGCCACGGTGCAGGAAGCCCTTCACGAGGGGATTACGGAAATTCACATGGTTGGCGGGTTGCATCCGACGCTGAAAGCCGAGTGGTATCTGGAACTCCTGCGCACGTTGAAAGGGCTGGATCCCGAGCTGCATGTGAAGGCGTTCACCGCCGTCGAGATCCGGCATCTGGCGGATCGCGTTTTCAAGATGCCGGTGCGGGAGACGCTGGAGCTTTTGCGGGAGAATGGACTGGGCGCGATCACCGGTGGAGGGGCCGAGATTTTTGATCCGGAAATCCGCAATCAAATCTGCCGCGGAAAGGAGACCGCCGAGGAATGGGCGGATGTCCATCGCACGTGGCATCAAATCGGCGGCCGCAGCACGGCCACGATGCTCTACGGGCACATTGAGAAGACGCACCATCGGGTCGATCACCTTCGGCGTCTTCGCGAGCTGCAGGACGAGACCGGCGGATTTACGGGATTCATTCCGTTTGCCTTCGAGCCGGAGGGAGCGCGCCCGGTGTTGCAAGGCATCCCGCATGCCACCGCCGTCGAGGAACTGCGCAATCTCGCGGTGAGCCGCGTGTATCTCGACAACTTCGATCACATCACGGCCTATTGGATCAGCCTCGGATTGCCGCTGGCCCAGGTGTCGCTCAACTACGGCGTTGACGACCTGCATGGCACGATCATCGAGGAGAAGATTTTTCACATGGCGGGGGCGACGACGCCGCAGCAGCAGACCGTTTACGCGCTCGAAAAGGCGATTCGCGAAGCGGGCCGTGAGCCGATGCAGCGGAATACGTTTTACGAGCGCATTCCGTCGACCGCCACGCGACAGGCAGCCTGAGTGCAAGCGCGGACATCAGACGAGTCGCCGGGCGTGAGCGCGGACGACATTCGACAATGGAGGATTGGCTCGGTGCCCTACCTCAACGCGTGGCCGCTGGTCCACGGGCTGGGCGACCATGTCCAGATGGCGGTGCCTTCGGAGCTCGCGCAGAGATTTGCGAAAGGGGAGGTGGATGTCGCGTTGATTCCGGTCTTCGAGGCGCTGTCGAGGCCCGAGGCCGTCATTGCGGACGATATTGCGATCGCGAGTCGCGGCGAGGTGTTCAGCGTGTTCCTCGCGAGTCGCGAGCCGTTTGATTCGCTGGAGACGATCGCGCTCGACGCGGCATCGCGGACTTCCGTCCATTTGCTGAAGTGCCTCCTGGCGGAGTTTCACGAGCTGGAGCCGACCTATGTCGAAAAGCCGGAGACGGCGACGCAGGCACGGTTGCTTATCGGCGATGCCGCGATCCAATTCCGGTTGCAGCACGCCGACGACGGCTGGCGGTTTCTCGATCTCGGCGAGGAATGGATGCGGTGCACGGGGCTTCCCTTTGTGTTTGCGTGCTGGATCTTTCGCCCGGGTTTCGAGCCTGCCGAGCCGCTCGCGAATCTGCTGCGATCCGCGAAACGATCGGGACTGATGGCCATCGAGGAATTCGCCGCAAAGTCAGAGAACCCGGATTTTGTCCGCGAGTATTTCGGGCGGCACGTCCGTTACGATCTTCGGACGGATGAGCGGAAGGCGATCGAGCTTTTCGGCACGCTGCTTCGCAAGCACGGTCACGTAGACGTTCCGGAAACGAAAATCCGCTACGTCTAGGATCGCAACGCCCGACGGGCCAGCGTGGCGACGACCGCAGGCAGGTGCCCGATCAAAGCGGAGGCCAGTTTCGGGTGATGACCGGCGATGCGGGCAACGCGATTGATCCAGAGGCGTCCTCGATACAATTCCAGGTGCCGGCTCCTGTAGGCGGCTTCCGGGTTTTGTTCGTCGAGCAGCACCTGGGCGGCGAGCTCGCCCGATCGCATGGCGTAATAGATGCCTTCTCCGGTGAACGGCTCCACAACCCGCGCGGCATCGCCGATGAGGTAAAGTCCGTCGCGTGCGATGTCGCGAGAGGAGGGACGGGAAATTGGAGCGATGGACTGCCATTTGGCGGATCCGTTGATTCCAAACCGCTCCTCAGCGAATCGCTTCAGCTCGGTGTGATGGGACGGAGGCCCCACCACGCAGACGTTCATCTCCGTGTCGCTGACCGCCGCGGTGCCGCCGTAACCGTGAGTATGGAAGAACATTTGGACCGAAGGGCCGTGACTTGCCGGGAGGGGGCAGTGGCATTGAAGTCCCGCACGCTCCCGGTTTGATCGTGGGAGACGGCCTGCGAATCGCGCGACGGTGGAGTTTCGTCCGTCGGCGGCGATGAGCACCGGAGCGTGGAAAACCCGGTCTCCGGCCGTGACTTTCCATCGAGGTTCGATTTGGGTGACAGCCGTCTCTTCGAGCAGGTCGGCGCCGCACTCCACCGCACGCTTCGCCAGCAGAGCGTCGAACTCCCGTCTCCGAATCGCGATTTCCTCCGTCTGGCCGCTCAGTGGAATGCTGAGTGTCTCGCCGTTCACGCCGTGAAAGTGAAGCGTGCTCAGGCGGGAGTGAGGAAGCTGGAGCGCGCGGCCATGAAGTTCCAGCCGGGAAAGAATCGGCCAGACGTCGGGATGGAGACAATCCCCGCAGACCTTGTCCCGGGGAAAGCGTGCCTTCTCGATGAGAAGCACCTTGCGTCCGTTCTTCGCAAGATGCGCGGTGCAAACCGCGCCGGCCGGCCCTGCGCCCACGACGATGGCGTCGTAGTGGGCGGTATCACTCATACGAAGGTTTCGGCGATGGCGTCGGCAACGAGCTTGCCGGATCGCGTGAGCACCCAGCGGCCTCCTTTGGGCTCGATGTAACCTGCCGCTGCGAGTGCGGAGAACTCGGCGGCCCGCGTCGGCTCCGGCTCCACGCCCAGGGAGGTGCGCAGCGCAAAGGCCTGCCGCTCGGATTTTCGCGTCGCCGGCGACACGGTTTCCCGAAAATCGAACGCATCCTCCCCCGCGCCGATCCGGCGGATGTAATCCTCGGTGTCGCTCACGTTTTTCCAGCGCTGCTCACCGACGGTCGAAAACGCACTCGGCCCCAGACCCACGTAGTCGGCGCCAGTCCAGTAGGCGAGATTGTGGAGACACTCCCGACCGGGACGCGCGTAATTCGAAATTTCGTATTGGGCGTAACCCGCCGCTTCGAGCCGATCCATGGTGACTTCGAACAACCGGGCGTCCATTTCCTCGTCGGGCTGCATTTCGCCGCGCTGCAGGCGCAGGAAGAAATCCGTGTCCTCCTCGTAGGTGAGGCAGTAGGCGGAGATGTGGTCCGGCCGGAGGGAGATCGTTTTCTCCAGCGAGGCGGTCCATTGCTCGACGGATTGGCCGGGGATCCCGAAAATGAGATCGAGATTGATGTTGGGCACTCCGGCCTCGCGAAGGATTTCGTAGGAGCGCTCCGCCTGCGCGGCGGAATGCACGCGACCGAGCGTCTCGAGCAGAGCCGGATCCCAGGACTGCACGCCCATGCTGATGCGGTTGACCCCCAGATCGAGCAACACCCGGGCCTTCTCCAGCGAAACCGTGGCCGGATTCATCTCCAGCGTCCACTCGGTCACCCTGGACAGGTCGATGCGTTCGCGCAGACCGTTGAGGAGAAATTCGAGCTGCGAGGTGCTCAGTGCGCTGGGCGTTCCCCCGCCGAAAAACACTGTCCGCGGTCGAAGATCGGAGGAACGCAGCTCAGCCTCGACAAGCACGGCATCAAGAAACGCACGGGTGCGATTCCGGTCGCTGGCCTCCTTGTAGAAGCTGCAATACGGGCACACCTTCGGGCAGAAGGGAATGTGCACGTAGAGATGCTCGATCATGAAACGAGAGATTCGGGCAGGTGGGGGAATCCCGCAACGGGAAACACCCTGATTTGACAGCGCTCCCTCTGACGTCGACACTCCCGCGCGTGAAGCGGCTGTTACTCGGCTTCGTTCTGATTCCCTCGTTGTTGCTCGGGCAGGAAGTGCTCGACGAGGTGCCGGTGGCGCGCGCCGTCGAAGCGCGATCGAAGGTCTATTTCGCGCTGGATCAACGCTCGCTCGTGGATGGATTCAATCCAAACCAGGCGGTCGTGCAGCGGATGGTGGATGCCGTGGTGGCCGCGGTCGCCCAGAAGCCGGACGTGGTCTCGGCGTGGCGGTCGCTGGTTTCTCCGGACGACACGGTGGGCATCAAGGTTGCCTCCGCGCCGGGATCGATGGCGGGAACGCACCCGGCGGTCGTAAAGGCGGTGGCCCGGGGATTGCAGCGCGCGGGCGTGCCGGCGGAGCGGATCATCGTGTGGGATCGCAATCGGGAGGATCTGATCGCGGCGGGATTTTCCGGAAACGATCCTGACTATCGACTCGAGTGGATTGACCCGGTGACGGGTTACGACCGCGAAGCCATGTTGACCGCTCCGGTGCTTGGGCGGCTGATCTGGGGCGACAGCCGGTTTGGCGAGAAGGAGGGCACGCGACTGGCGGACATTTTGTCGGGTGGCGAGCAACTCAGCAGCACGAGCTTTTACGCGACCGTGCTCAGCAAAAAGGTCACGAAGGTGGTCAACATCCCGTCGCTCTGCGACAGCTTCATGTGCGGAGTGAACGGCGCGCTGGCGAACATGACGTTGTGGAACGTGGACAACTGGCGGCGTTTCATCAAGGAGCCGAGCTACGGCGATCCCTATCTGGCCGAGATCTATGCCGACCCGATGGTGCGCGACAAGGTCGTTCTGACGCTGCTGGATGCGCTGACCCTGCAGTTTGCGGGCGGGCCTTTTCCCGATCCGAATTTCGTGCGGCAGACGCTTTCCATCTATGGCAGTCGTGATCCCGTGGCGATCGATGCGACGGCGATGCGACTGATCGACGAGTATCGAAAGGCGAACAAGCTGCCGTTGATTGAACCGGTTTCGAGCCACATCGAGAGTGCGGCGATCATGGGCCTGGGAAATTCCAAGGAGAGCGAGATCGACACGGTGCGGGTGGGGCTGGAGTCTCTGCGCTGATGGACTGGCCGTTGCTCCGTGCCGTTTCGCGATCGTTTTATCTGACGATTCGATTGCTGCCCGCGCGGGTGCGCGAACCGATTGCGCTGGGCTATCTTCTCGCGCGTGCCTCGGACAGCATTGCGGACACGTCGTCCGCGGACGTGAGCATGCGGCTCGACTTGCTGGAGGCGCTCAAACAGGGCCACGTCGATCCGGGGGCGCTTGTCGAGTGTGCAGGGCGGCAGGCGAATCCGGATGAGGCGGAGCTGATTCGCAGGTTGCCGGAGCTGCTGACCGCCCTGCTGGCCTCGCCCTCGCGTGCCCGTATCGAATGGGTCTGGGAGAGAATTCTCACCGGACAGATGTTCGACCTGACGCGCTTTTCTCCCGGCGCCGGGCCGCTCAGCGCTGAGGGACTCGATGAATACACCTATCTCGTCGCGGGATGCGTGGGTGAGTTCTGGACGAGGCTTTGCGCCGATCTGTTGAGGGATTTTTCCCCCGAAGGCGCGGAGGCGCTGGTGCCCGATGCCATTCGCTACGGCAAGGGACTGCAGCTCGTGAACATCCTGCGAGATCGTCGTGCCGACGAAGCGAACGGTCGCATCTATGTGCCTCGCGAGCGCTTCGACGAGACAAAGGCGCTCGCGCGGTCGCACCTCGAGGCGGGAGGGCGCTGGGTCCGCGCGGTGCGGAACGGACGCGTTCGATTTGCGTGTCTCCCGCCGTTGTTGATTGGCAGGGAAACGCTCGATCTGCTCGAGGTGGATTCGGGCCCGGTGAAGATTTCACGACGGGATGTCCGCCGCGTGCTGATGCGGTCCGTGCCGGCGCTGTGGTCACGGAACGTGGTTTGAATCAGCCTTCCACCTCTCCGGACCGCGCGAGGGACGCGATGGCACCGGCGATGGCCTCGACGGCGGGTTCCTCGAGCATCTCGCGCGGTGAGCAGGGCACTTGATAGAAATGCGCATTATCGCATTTCGAGAGCCATCCCTTTTGCACTTCGCGGAAAGTCGGGAAATCCTCCTCCGGCACGAAGACGTGAATGCCCACTGATGTCGCACCCGGCGAGTAATTCCGCGAGAGCTCGCGATGGGTTTCGCTGAGCGAATCGGCGGCGCCACGAGGCCGGGTTTTCTCAACGGATTTCTTCGCGAAGACATCGCGCAGCGAGCGCTTCCATCCGCCGGCGAGAAAACCCAGCGCGGAGTTTCCTCCTGGCGGCTCCGTGCCAAGGGCGGCCACCAGCTCGACTTCCGCATTCGCGGAGCGCAACTGAATCGCCATTTCGAAGGCGACAAGGCCTCCAAAGCCCGAGCCGACAATACGATAGGGGCCTTCGGCATCGAAGACGCGAAGCGCCGCCACGTAGTCGCGCGCCATTTCCTCGATGGAGCGATGTGCCGCACCGGGATCGGCGAGACCGCGTGCGGAAATGGCGTAGCACGGCTGGTCGTCGCCGAGATGAGCGGCGATCAGGCGCAGGGATTCGGCGCTTCCGTCGAAATCGTGAACCAGAATGATCGGCGGCAGATTGCCCGAGGCACGCAGCGGCGTGAGGGGAGTCCATTTGCTGTCCGGCGTTGCTGCGGCACGACCCCGCGCGGTGCGGACGAGGGACCGAACGGAGAACCCGGCGGCAAAGTCGGATGGCTCGACACGCGGCTCGATGCGACGGACGGTCTCGGCAAGAATTTCCGCGAGCTGTGGCTTCCGTTTTGCGTCGGTGATGAGTTCGTCGAGTTCGACGCGTCGGCCGCCAAGCGCGCGGGAGACCGCGGCGCGAACCTCCTCTTCGATGGGTGAGCCGCGTCGTGCGGGAGCTGTGACGGCATCCTCGGGAAGCAGATCCGTGAGGGCGTCGGAGTCGACTTCGCCCGCGGCATTCAACGGAAGGCGGGGAATGCCGCGCACTCTCCGTGGCGGCTCCTGGAGCCGGTCTGCGAGCCATTGACGGAAATCGTGCGGTTCGCCGCGCTGGGAATCCCTCGGCACCACCCACAGGCACCATTGAGCCTTTTCGTCGATGGTGCGTCGCTCGAGGTGGCAGTCGAAGATCCCCGGATGAGCCATCGCTGCACGCCGGATTGACTCCGCCTCGGAGAGGGAGCAGCGGCCGATGGCGAGTTCTTCGATTGCCGAGCGCGAGAAGAATTCCCCATCCGCGGAAAGGAATGCCGAATGTTGAAGCGAGTGATGCGTCTGCCCATCGGCGGAAATCTCGATGGTTCCGAAAAATCCGGCCGGCATGGCGAAGCCACGGGCATCGACAACCCGGGCCCGCGTCGCCGGCGTGGCTGTGCCGAGAGTTGCCGGCGATGTATCGGCGTGAAGTTCCGCGTAAATGCCAAGTCCCGCGGCGGATTCGCAGCGCAGGCGGGAGAGAAGACGGGCGGAACGTGTCGCAGCCGCCCATGCGGCACGGCTGTTGAGCGGCGGATCGTCGCCGATCACCACGGCAAGCCGGAGTTTCTCCGGCAGCGGGAGCGAAAGCTCGGCGAGGTAGTGCATCCATTGGCTCCAGAACGGCACCGGCAGCATGAGCACCGAGACCGCGGATTGCGTGATGAATTCCTGGAACGCGGTGCGGGTCGCCCAGCGACTCTCCTCGCGAAGGATCGCCGTCGCGCCACTCAGCAGCGTTGAGAGCAAGCCCTCGAGCGCCTGAAGCGTGTGCGTGGGGAAAAACTGAAGCACGCGATCGGCGGGTGTCAGCTCCATCAGCGCGGTCGCGCTCGTGAACGCACGGTTTAATTGCTCGTGGTCGAACTCGACCAGCCTGCCGTCGATCTCAAGGCAAACCGCCTTGTCGCTTGAGGCCGCCTCGATCTGGACGCCGCGCGATTTCTCGGAGGTGACGGCGCTCCATTCCTGGCTGAGGTCGATGACCGGGACGGCGGGTTGCGCCGACTCGTCCACGCTATCGACGATCCACGCGTGGATGTTGTGTTTCGATTTCCGGGTCTCGAAGAGCGCGATCGTCAGACCCGCCTTCCAGGCTCCCAACACCGCGATGGGCCATCGTGCCGTGTGCGCGAGCGAGATGGCGACCCGGTTGCCGGGCTCGAGCTTCCGTTTGCGGAGGAAGCGCGCGAATTGATTCGCAGCGGCATCGAGCTGTCCGGCAGTGAGCGTTTCGGAACCGCACTCCAACGCGACGGCGTCCGGATTTTCCTTCGCTAGATCGGAGAAGGATTCGTTGATCCGCTGGGGAACGAGCGAGCCGAACGTCGGCGCCACCTCGGCTCCGATGGACACGGCAGGCTCCGCCGGCAGTTCGAAAGTCGTGAGATCGAGAGTGGGATCCGCGACAAAGGCGTGCAGCGTCTTTTGAAAGATCGAAAACAATGTCGCTGCCGCCGCGTCGGACAAACGGGCAGGGTCGTAGTCGAGATGCAGCTCCGGGCGGTCGCAGGCGATGAATCGGAGCGTGATCGCGCCGGGACTGCGGTCGGAGAGCCTGACGTCCGCCGCCATCCAGCGAGGCATGGCGAGCTGGAGGCGATCATTGATCGTGAAATCGCGATAGACGTAGCTTGTGGCTTGATCGAGCGCTGAGGCGTCGAGGACTTCGGTCAGCGCGTTTTCCTCGGGCGGCGCGGACGGAGCGACGCACTCCTTGGAAAATTCCGCGACGAGGTCTGTTACGGAGCCGGCGTTGCCCGTGCGGTGGAGACGCGGCACGAGGGCTTCGCGGCGTCCAAACGGGCCGGCGAAGGTCTCGGGTTCGAGAGTGATGATTTCATCGGCGAGCGTCGCGCGTGCGACGACATACGCCCACGTCGCGCCAACGAGGCTGCGGAGATCGGCCTTGCAGGCTTCCGCCGCGGTGACGAATTCCGCGCGGTCCGCACGCTCGTAGGTGCGCGAAAGCGAGGCGCGCCTGTCGGAGCGGCCGGGAGAGTCGGGCAGCGGAAGGATGATGAGCGGCGGCCCGGCGCGGAAGGTCGCGAAGGACTCGCGCCATGATTCGTCGATCGTCCGTTCGAGATCCGGCTGCGAAAGATCCGGCACGTCTTCGCCCGTGCGAATGGCGTCGTAGGCGATCAGCCACGCGTGAAGAACCGTCGAGACGGCGGCCTCGTCGAGCAACGCGGCGTGAAACGACCAGAGCCCGTGTCCGGAGCCGTTGGGAAGCTGGATCAGCGTGATCCGGCAGGTCGGCTGGTCATTGACGGCCAGCGGCGTGTTTGCGTCCTGCTGCGTGAGCTTCTGCCATTCGGCGGCAAGATCCGCGGGCGGATTGGTTTTCCAGTCCAGATCCTGCCAGCCGGTGTGGAGATCGGATTTGACGGTGACGCCGTCGCCTTCGAAGACCGTTCGCAGGCACGGGAGCGCGGCGGAACACGCCTCCCAGGCGCGCCTCAATACGGCCGGGTCGACGACCTCGCCGAAGCTGAGCGAAACCTGCGACGTGTGAAAGGCAGAGTCCGCCGGTTGTTGTGCGACGGCGAGACGCCGTGCCTGAGGAGCGCTGAGCGGGGGCATGAGGTTAGAATCCCGCGTCGGTGACCGCGCCGAGGGAAGCCGTCGTCACGTGTGCGGCGTATTTCGCGAGCACGCCGCGGCGATAGCGAGGCTTCGGTTTCTTCCATTTCGCGAGACGCGCCTCGATCTCCTTTTGCGGAATGTCGAGTGTGAGCGAGCGCTTCGTGGCGTCGATCGTGATCGGGTCGCCATTCTTGACGATGGCGATGGTGCCACCTTCGTAGGCCTCCGGAGTGATGTGACCGACGACGAAACCGTGCGTGCCGCCGGAGAAGCGGCCGTCGGTGATCAATGCCACGCTCTTGCCGAGACCGGCGCCCATCACGGCGCTGGTGGGCGAGAGCATCTCGCGCATGCCGGGGCCGCCGCGCGGGCCTTCGTAACGAATGACGATGACATCGCCGGCCTTGATTTTGCCCTTGAGGATGGCTTCGAGCGCGGTTTCCTCGGACTCGAAGACACGGGCCTTGCCAGAGAAGCGCTCGCCTTCCTTGCCGGAGATTTTCGCCACGGCGCCCTCGGTCGCGAGATTGCCGCGCAGGATGACGAGATGGCTTTCCTTCTTGAGCGGCTTGTTGAGCGGAGCGATGATCTGCTGGCCCTTCGGGTAGCGTTTGAAGGGGGCGAGGTTCTGCTTGAGCGTCTTGCCGGTGACCGTGAGGCAGTCGCCGTGGAGAAGGCCGGCGGAGAGCAGATCCTTCATCATCGGCACGATGCCGCCGATCTCGACCAGCTGGCTCATCATGTATTTGCCGCTGGGTTTGAGATCCGCGAGCACGGGCACGCGCCTGCCGATACGGGTGAAATCGTCGAGCGAAAGCTTCACGTTCGCCGCGTGTGCGATGGCCAGCAAATGAAGCACGGCGTTCGTCGAGCCGCCGAGGGCAACCGTGACGGTGATCGCGTTTTCGAACGCCTCCTTGGTGAGGATGTCGGACGGCTTGATGCCGCGACGCAGCATTTCGATGACCGCGGCACCGGCGTTGCGGCAGTCGTCCTTTTTATGCTGCGAGACGGCCGCCTGCGCGGAGCTGTTCGGCAGGCTCATGCCCATCGCTTCGATTGCGGACGCCATCGTGTTCGCCGTATACATGCCACCGCACGAGCCGGGGCCGGGAATGGCGCATTGCTCGACCGCCTTTGCCTCGGCGTCGGAGATTTTTCCGGCGGACTGTTGGCCAACCGCCTCGAAGACGGACACGACGTCGAGGTTTCGTCCGTTCAGGCAGCCGGGGAGAATCGTGCCGCCATAGACGAACACGGCGGGGCGGTTCAGGCGCGCGATCGCGATCATGCACCCGGGCATGTTCTTGTCGCAGCCTCCGATCGCGACGAACCCGTCGAAGCCCTGACAACCGACCACCGTCTCGATGGAATCGGCGATCACCTCGCGCGACACGAGCGAGTATTTCATTCCCTCGGTGCCCATCGAGATGCCGTCGGAAATCGTGATCGTGTTGAAAATGGTCGCCTTGCCCTTTGCGGCGTCGATTCCGAGCGCGGCTTCACGGGCGAGAAGATCGATGTGCATGTTGCACGGGGTGACCATGCTCCACGTGGACGCGACTCCGATTTGCGGCTTGGCAAAATCCTTGTCCGTGAATCCCGCGGCATAAAGCATGGCGCGGCTCGGGGCACGATGCGGCCCGTCCAGCACGATGGAGGAATGCGGGCGCATGTTGGAGGCTTTCGACTTCATAGGAACGTTCACGCTAGCGGGTCTTTTCGATGAGCGGAAGAGCCGCGTTTTGAGATTATTCACCGGTCATTCCCGTCCGACTGCGAATGGTGCTGATGGCGGTTTCGATGTCTTTCCGGCGGGCCTCGTCGAGCGTCGTGTCCTTCGCGGCCAGCTCGAGCTGCTCCAGCGCGGGACGGGCGAGACCCTGTTTGGCGAAGCATTGGCCGAGGTAAACGTGATAATCGGTCGTCGGGAGGCCGCGTTTTCCAGCCAGCTCGATGAGGCGTTCGAGGGAACGCTGCTCGGACTGGTAGGCATGCGCGGTGTTGGCCATGCGGGCGTGGAGGAAGAGCGCGGCCATGTCGTCGGGCTTTGCGGCGACCAGCGCCTCCGCGGTTTCCCAGGCGCGAGTCGCGGCGCCCATCGCGTCGTAGGCACGGGCCCGCACCTCGAGGGCGGCGGCGTTTTTCGGCTCGCGTTCCAGCGCCTGGCTCGAAAGCACGAGCGCGTCCCCGTATTTCCCATGCGCAAAGGCGAGGGCCCCGGCGCGCGCGCGAACGATTGCCGAGTCGGGCGCGAGTTCCATGGCCTCGGCGAGATAGCGGCTGCCCTCGGGACGGAATTGCGCCGCATCGAGCATGAGGGCCATCTGGGAGAGATACTGCGCGCGAATCCCGGCATCGGGGAACTGCTTCTCGAACGACTCGACCGCCGGAGGCGTGTAGGGGGCGGGGCGTTGCCGCGTGAAGAGGACGCCCCAGTTGTCGACCCGCACGAGCCGGAAATCTGGGGAATCGAGCAGGTGATGGAGCAGGAGAGTGAATTCGTTGGTGGGGCCCGCGAGCAGCACTCCGTCAAAGCGTTTCTCGCGATCGAGGCGGCGCCACTGGGAAGGGGTCGTGATGGCGGCGGCGTCTGTTTCCGTCGCGGCGGCAAGCGCGGAGGCGTCGGCGGATTCCAGCAACGCGTGGGCGGAGGGATTTGCGAAGACGTTCTTCAATCCCTGCTCGGTGGCGGCGGAGAGAAGCGCACGGGGAGACTGCAGTGCCGGGTCCGTGGTCGCCGTATCCGGTTTGCACGCCGCGAGGGCGAGCACAAGGGGAAGCAGCAGGAGGAGAGTGAAACGACCGGGCATGGGACCCGTTAGAGTAGTTGCGTGCTTGCGGAATTGCAAAACCCGCCGACAATCGCCCGAAAGGATTATGAAAAAGCTTCTTGCCGCCGTCGCCGCCGGAGTCCTTGGATTGCTCGGAATGAGCGCGAATGCAGAACCTCTGGAGGTGGGAGCGGCGGCTCCTGACGTCACTGCGCCGGATGAGAACGGCCAGCCCGTGAAGTTTCCCGACGTCTATGCCAGCGGCGTGACGCTCGTCTATTTCTACCCGAAGGCGGACACACCCGGCTGCACGGCACAGGCGTGCTCGCTTCGGGACAACATCGCCGACCTGAAGGATGTCGGCGTGACCGTGCTCGGCGTGAGCCGCGACACGCCGGAGGATCAAAAGATGTTCAAGGAGAAATACGATCTGCCGTTCACGTTGATCGCGGATGCCGATGGAAAGGTCATCGAGGCATTTGGCGTTCCGACACTCGGAGGCGGCATGGCCAGCAGGCAATCGTTCCTCGTGAAAGACGGGAAGATCGTCTGGCGCTCCCTGAATGCCCAGACGGCGACGCACGCGCAGGAAGTGAAGGACGCAGTCTCGTCGCTGTAAACTGCGGAATCGAGCGCTTGCACGGCCGGCGGATGTCCGCTACGTTCGCCGTCCTTCCGGGTTGGTAGCTCAATGGTAGAGCAGTGCCCTTTTAAGGCATTGGTTCTGGGTTCGAGTCCCAGCCAACCCACTTGCGTCGAGTAGTGGCGCCTTGATTCCGGTGCCAATGTAGTGCCAATGCACGGTAAAGGTCCCGTTTGTCGGGCGCTTTGGCGACAGGAAGTGCGTGTCGCGATTTACGCGCTGTAGAAATTGCATGGAGGGAACAGGTGCCAATTCCATCCGGTTGCCCGCGCGATGGGGATGGCATATAGTTGGGCCATGCAAGCGCTTGCGGCAATCCGACACCTGCTCCTCCGGGGGTGGGGCCTGCCGGTGACGGCGCTTGTCGCGGTGACGCTCCTGATTGGAAATCTCCATTGCGAGGTCGGCGGGATGAAGGCGCTCAAGGCCGAGGCCGATCATTCCTGCTGCGCGTCGACCGATTCCGCTCCAGCTGAAACCGAGTATTCGGAGTGCTGTGCTTCCCTCGCGGGTCCTTTGCCGACGGCCGCAACGGCGCCTGCGGTTTTGTTGCAGGAGGTGCTGGTGGCTTGCGCGACGGTCGATTCGTTGATTCCGAGCAACGAGGAAGCTCGTGGAGTCGCGGCGGTCGATTTTGGGCCGCCCGATTCGGACCGACCGCCCATCGTGATTGATTTGCGTCGGGTGCAGCCGGCGCACGCTCCGCCGTTTGTCGTTTGATTCCGTTCGCCGCGTCGCAGGTGCGGTCGCGGTCATTCCTCCATCCGGCGACACGACGTGCCGCCACAATCAAACGACATTCCATGAAACATTTTTCGATTTTCCTTTTTGCGTTCGTTGCTGCGCTCGGATTCCTCCGGGCCGATGAAAAATATCCGCTCGAGACCTGCGTGGTTTCCGGTGAAAAGCTCGGTGCAATGGGCGAACCCTACGTGCTGAACTACGAGGGCACCGAAGTCCATTTCTGCTGCGAGCATTGCAAGCCGCGATTCGAGAAGCAGCCCGCGAAATATCTCGAGAAGCTGAAGGCCGCCAGGAAGAGCGAATAGATCTCAGCGGGTGACGGTCGCGTGCATCATCGCGCGGCCGTTGCCCAAGGAGGTTCGTGATGAAGAATCGTGCCTGGATATTGCGGGCGGGAGCGTTGGTGCTTCTGCTGATCGGGATGCTGGCGTGCTCGAAGCCTGCCACCGATGACGGACGGGTGGTGAAGTTTTATCAGAGCCCGATGCATCCGTGGATCACCTCGGACAAGCCCGGCAACTGCACCATTTGCGGAATGGCGCTGGTGCCGGTCTACGAGGGAGAGAAGGGGTTCGAGACGGATGAGAATCTGCTGACGTTGCAGGACGTCACGCTGCGCGTGCTCGGGGTCTCGATGGTGCCCGCGCGGGAGATGGAACTGACGCGAACCCTGCGATTCAGTGGCATCTTCGAGGACGACGAAAATCGCCATCGGGTGATCGCGGCATTTTACGATGGTCGCATCGAGCGCGTGTATGTCGATCACGTCGGAGAATACGTCGAAGAGGGGCAACCGCTCGCGGCGATCTACAGTCCGGAATTGCTCTACGTCGTGCGCGAGTATCAGCGCGCCGTGCAAATGGGCGAGCGGAGCGTGCTGGAGACTTCCGCCCGCAGGCTTGTGCAATATGGCTTGAGCCCGGAGCAGGTCGAAGCGCTGGCGCGGCAAAAGGAGCCGACGTCGACGATTGATCTGCTCGCGCCGATCAGCGGCACGCTGCTGACGCGTGAAGCCTACAAGGGCCAATACATCAAGACCGGCGAGCCGCTGTTCGAGATGGGTGACCTCTCGAAACTGTGGTTCCACGCGGAGGTTTACGAGCGGGATCTGTCGGACGTGAAGGTCGGGCAGAAGGCCGTGATCACGACGCCATCGGTTCCGGGACGCGAGTTTCCGGGTGTGGTGACGTTCATCGATCCGAATTTCGATCCCGGTTCACGCAGCACGAAGGTCCGCATCGAAGTCGAGAATCCCGTCGCGGGCAGCGGCGAGCACGGGCGGCGCCATCTGCTGCCGCACCGCGCCTATGCCGAGGCGACGATCGAAGCCGTGCTCGGCAAAGGTCTCGTCGTGCCGCGATCGGCGGTGATTCGCGACGGGCGCCGTTCGGTTGTGTATGTCGAGCGTGCCCCGGGAGCCTTCGAGCCGCGTGACGTGAAGGTCGGGCGCATTGGCGACGAGGGCGTGGAGATCGTCGAAGGGCTCACTGCGGGTGAGCGGGTGGTTGCCGAGGGAAATCTGATGATCGATGCCGAGACGCAGCTCCGCGGGATGCTGGCGCGTCACGAAACGACCGGTGAACCAATGGCCGCCATCCCCGGCGCGATGGAGTTCCTGGCTCAACTGGCCAGGGTTTCCGAGGCGCTAGCCGCCGAGGATGCCGTGGCGGCGGCGACGGAGTCGAAGTCGCTCGTGGCGCTGGCGGGCAAAATCACGCCGCCCGACAGCGGGGAAATCATTGCGCTCGTCGGGAATCTCCAGCAGTTGAAGGATGTGCCTCGAGGCAGCGATCTGACGGCGCTTCGACGAGCCTTTCTGCCATGGAGTCAGGCGGGAGCCGAGCTGGCTCTCACGATGGCGGCGCACGGTGGGGAGACCGGTGTTCGCGTGTTTGAATGTCCGATGACTTCCGACAGCTTTCCCGGCGCGCCAGGTCGCGCGCGATGGGTGCAGACGGGAGCGGAGACGCGGAATCCCTATTTCGGGGCGACGATGCTCAACTGCGGATCGGAGGTGCAGCCGTGAGCGGTGCGTCCGAATCCGGCGGCATGATCCATCGGTTGATCGACTGGTCGCTCGACAATCGATTCCTCGTGATCTGCGCGACGCTGCTCGTGGTTGCCTTTGGAATCCATGCGCTGCGGACGACGCCGGTCGATGCGATTCCGGATCTCAGCGAGAATCAAGTGATCGTGTTTGCCGACTGGCCGGGGCGGAGTCCGCAGGAGGTTGAGGACCAGGTCACGTATCCGCTTTCGACGAATCTGCAGGGGCTGGCCGGAGTTCGCGAAGTGCGCGGGCAATCGATGTTCGGGTTCTCGTTGCTCACCGTGATCTTCGACGACGCGATCGACAATTACTTCGCCCGCACGCGCGTGTTGGAGCGCCTGAGCTTTTTGCAGGAGCTGATGCCTGAAGGCGTGACGCCGCAGCTGGGGCCCGACGCCACGGGACTCGGATGGATTTATCAATACTACCTCGACGTGGACCCCGCGAAGATGAAGGCGCCGGATGGAGGAACGGCCGGCTATGACCTCGGATCGCTGCGGTCGCTGCAGGATTTCTTCATTCGATACCAGCTTGCCGCGGTTCCCGGCGTGGCGGAGGTCGCCAGCATTGGAGGGTTTGTGCGGCAGTATCAGGTCGCCGTGGACAGCGGGCGGATGCGGCAGGCGGGCGTCTCGCTGCGTGAGGTGATGGATGCCCTGTCGAACAGCAATCTCAATGTCGGTGGCAAGGTCATCGAGGAAAACGGAATGGAGTTCGTCGTCCGAGGCATCGGTCTCGTGGATTCCATCGACGACCTCAAGCGCATCGCGGTGCGGATGGGCGATGGTCTGCCGATATATCTCGAGGACATCGCGGAGGTGAGCATTGGTGGCGACTTTCGCCGGGGCGCGCTCGACATCAACGGGCGCGAGGTCGTGGGGGGAATCGTGATCATGCGCACGGGCGAGAATGCGATGCGCGTGATCGAGCGCGTGAAGGAGCAGATTTCGAAAATCTCCGACAGCCTTCCGCCGGGAGTGACGATCCGGCCCTTTTACGATCGGAGCAGCTTGATCGAGCGAACGATCGACACGCTGCGCGACGCGCTCATCGAGGAGATCCTTCTCGTGACGCTCGCCCACGTGATCTTCCTCTGGCACTTCCGGAGCATCCTCATCGTGACGATTCCGCTCCCGGTATCGATTCTCATTTCGTTCATCCTGATGAACGCGTTCGGTATCACGTCGAACATCATGTCGCTGGCGGGCATCGCCATCGCGATCGGCGTGCTGGTCGATGCAGGAATCGTGATGACGGAAAATGTGATCCGCCACTGCGACGAGGCGGAGCGACGGAAGGGTGGGCGTCTCACCGCCCGGGAAACGCTCGCCGAAGTGCGCGCGGCGGCTCATCAGGTCGGGCGGCCGATTTTCTTCGCGATGGCGATTATCATTCTCGCGTTCCTTCCCGTGTTTGCGCTGACCGGGCAGGAAGGAAAGCTGTTCCATCCGCTTGCGTTCACGAAGACGTTCGCGATGATCGGAGCGACTCTCCTCGGCGTGACGCTCGTTCCGGTGCTGTGTTCGTGGCTCGTGCGCGGACCGTTTCATGCCGAATCGGAGAATGTCGTGATGCGCGTCCTCGGCGCGATCTATCGGCCGGCGCTGACGGCTGCGTTGCGTTTCGGGAAGGTCGTGATTGCAGGTGCGCTCGTGTTGCTGGCTGGAGCCATCTTTCTCGCGACCCGACTGGGGAATGAGTTCATGCCGCCGTTGAACGAAGGAAGCCTTCTGCTGATGCCCGTGTTGCTGCCGAGCACATCGCTCACCGAGGTGAAACGCGTGATGGCGTGGCAGGATCAAATCATCACCAGCGTTCCCGAGGTGGAGTCCGCCGCGGGCAAGCTCGGACGTGCGGAAACGGCGACCGATCCTGCGCCGGTCGAGATGATCGAGACGACCATCATGCTCAAGCCACCATCGGAGTGGCGCGAGGGCATGACGCCCGAAAAGCTCGTCGCGGAACTCACCGAAAAGCTCAGCGTGATTCCGGGCTACGTGCCGGGATTTCTGCAGCCCATCGAGAACCGTCTGCTCATGTTGAGCACGGGAATCCGTGCACAGGTCGGTATCAAGATTCTCGGCAGCGACCTCGACCAGCTTCAGCGGATCGCGCTCGAGGTGGAGAAGCTCGTGCGCACGGTGCCCGGCGCCATCGGCGTGGCGGCCTCGCGCGTGCAGGGCAAGCCGTATGTGGAAATCCTGCCGGATCGCCTCGCGCTTGCCCGATACGGGCTGCAAATCCGCGACCTCATGGATGCCGTCGAAATCGGCCTCGGCGGGCTGAATGTCAGCACGACGATCGAAGGCCGCGCACGCTACCCGATTCAGTTGCGTCTGGAGCGCAGCGAACGCGCCGACATCGAACGGATCGGCGACATCCTCATCGCAACACCGAACGGAAAATCCGTGCCGCTGGGACAGGTGGCGAAGGTCCGCCGAACGGTCGGGCCAAGCGAGATTGCGAGCGAGAATGGGCTCCTGCGGGTCTTCGTCCAGACGAACGTCCAGGGTCGGGATCTCGGCGGCTTTGTGAAGGAACTTCAGCAACGCGTCGGTGAGGAGATTCAACTGCCGCCCGGAGTGACGATCGAATGGAGCGGGCAGTTTGAGAATCAGCTGCGCGCGCAACGCACGCTGCAACTCATCGTGCCGATCGTGCTCGTCGTGATCTTCATGCTGCTCACGATGACTTTTCGGTCCGCGCTGGAATCCGCACACGTGATCCTCGCGGTGCCGTTCGCGCTGAGCGGGGGCGTGCTGCTGCAGTATCTGCTCGGTTACAATTTCAGCGTGGCGGTGTGGATCGGCTACATCGCGCTTTTTGGAACCGCGATCCAGACCGGTGTCGTGATGGTCGTCTATCTCGAGGAGGCGCTGAAGCGGAAGCGCCTCGAGCGGGGCGATGCATTTCAGCTCTCGGATCTGCGCGACTCGGTGATCGAGGGTGCGATGCTGCGATTGCGCCCGAAGGTCATGACCGTGGCCACCGTGGTGGCGAGCCTGATGCCGATTATGTGGAGCACGCGAACGGGGGCGGAGGTCATGAAGCCGATCGCCACGCCGGTGATCGGCGGCATGGTGAGCAGCCTCGTGCACGTGCTGATCGTCACGCCCGTGATCTTTTACTGGATTCGCAGGCGGCAGATGCGGGTGACGACCGCTTGACGCCGAGTTTCCGTTCTCAGTTTCCGAGCCCGGGCAGCAGCGGCCTGCCTTGCGGCGTGCCCGGCCACGGAATGGCAACGAGAATGAGAATGAGCGCGAGTGTGAAGGCGATCGATGCGCGGAGGAATTTGCTGCGATCGGTCGGCGCCCCTTTCGATGCCGAGTAACCGATCTGCGCGAGAATGACGGCCATGAGCATCGTGAACGGATGTTCCACCGTGAAAAAGCGGTAGACCGGATTGCTCATCGCGTATTTGAAGCCCTGCGTGAAAATCGGATTCGTGAGCGGGCTCAGGCAGTAGAGGAGGATGCCGACGACAAACTGGAGGTTGAGCACGCTGGAAAAGATCAACCCTGCCGAGCGGTCCTTCGGTGACCACACACTTCCCGAGACCAGTCCGCGCCAGCTCCGGAACAATGCCCACAGCGCGGTGAGCAGCACCAACCAGCGCATCACGTTGTGCGCGTCTTTGAGGATGAGGTAGATCATGCCCCGAGGCTAGCCGGCCGGCGTCGTTTTCGTGAATCACAATCGTGCCCGCCCGGCATCACGGAATGGTCCCGTGAAGCTCGCGGGTATCGACCGGTGACTGGGCCGGCGTCGTCACCCATGCGCTAACCCGCCGTCAATGCGGCGCGCTCGTTGTCAAGCGCCCCGACTTTTTCGAGGAAGTAATCGTAACCGCCGGGGTAGGGGACGACGGTGCCGTTGTTCACGTGCAGAACCTTCGTCGCGAGTTTGCGGATGAAATGCACGTCGTGCGAAATGAACACCAGCGTGCCTTCGTAGTTCTCCAACGCGAGGATGAGCGACTCGACGGTGAGGATGTCGAGATGCGTCGTCGGCTCGTCCATGAGCAGGAGATTCGGCGGATCGACGAGGAACTTGATGAGATTCAGCCTCGTCTTCTCGCCACCGCTGAGCACGGAGGTCTTTTTGTAAATGTCGTCCTTGCGGAAAAGGAACGACCCGAGGATGCCGCGGGCTTCGTTCTCGCGCAGCTCGCCGTTGCTCGCCATGACTTCCTCGAGCACCGTGCGGCTCGGATCCAGCGTCGCCGAGCGATGCTGACTGAAATAGCCGATCTTGGAGTTGTGCCCTTCCTTGCGCACTCCCTTTTGAAATTCCAGCACGCCCGCCATGATCTTGAGCAGCGTGGATTTCCCCGCGCCATTCGGGCCCACCAGCACCGTGCGCTCGCCTTTTTCCACGATGAGGTCGAGACCTTCGTAAACCTTGTGCGACCCGTAGGCCATGTGAATGCCTTCGAGAATGAGCGCGCGCTGTCCGCCTCGCGGCGGCTGCGGAATCTGAAAGCGGAACGGCTTTCGTGGCGGCGTCGGCTTTTCGATGAGCTGCATGCGCTCGATCTGCTTGAGCTTGCTCTGCGCCTGCGAAGCTTTTGAGGAAACCTGGCGGAAGCGGTCGACGAACTCCTGCAGCGCCGCGATTTCCTTTTGCTGGTTCTTGTAGGCGGCCAGTTGCTGCTCGTAGCGCGCCTCCCGTTGCTCGAGATAGGCGGTGTAGTTTCCGGTGTAGGACTCGAGCTTCTGATCGGCGATTTCGTAAACGGTCTCGATGATCTCGTCCATGAACTGCCGGTCGTGCGAAATCAGCAGCACGGCGCCCGGATACGTCTTCAGGTAATTCTGCAGCCAGAGCAGCGAAAGAAGGTCGAGGTGGTTCGTGGGTTCGTCGAGCAGGAGAAGGTCCGGCTCGATCGCCAGCAATCGCGCGAGGTGCGCACGCATCACCCAGCCGCCGCTCATTTCCTTTGCGCGCCGCTCGAAATCGCTCTCCCGATAACCAAGGCCCGCGAGCATCTTCTTTGCCTTCGCCTCGAGCTTCGGGTCGGCGAGTGCGGAGTGCTTCGCGGTCGCCTCGTTGTATTCCGCGCTCGTCACATCGCCCTTGAGCTCGAGTTCGCGCAGTTGCTTCTCGACAGCGGCGAGTTCCCCGGCACGCCCGGTCGCGATATCCAGCACCGTCTCGTCGCCGACCGCTTCACCCTCCTGCGGCAGATAGCCGACCATCGTCCATTCGTCCCGCTCCACCGTGCCGGCATCCGGTTCGTTTTCTCCGAGAATGATCGAAAACAACGTCGACTTGCCGGCGCCGTTCGGGCCCACCAGCGCCACGCGCTCGCCGTAGTTCACCTGCATGGCGGCGTTCTCGAAAAGCGTCCGCCCCCCCACCGTCATTTTGAGATCTCGAATCGTCAGCACGGCACGAAGGTAAAGCCTTCCTGCGATACGGAAACCGAGAAATTGCTCAATATGCTACGTTCCCGCGAAACGATGTCCGCGGCCGCCGAATTCCGACAACTCCTGCGCAACGACCGTCCGGTCCTCGCCCTCGCGCCCATGCAGGACGTGACGGACCTGCCGTTCATGGCGCTGATGGCCGAGTATGGCGGCGCCGACTACTACGTGACGGAGTATTTTCGCGTGACCGAGACGTCGCGGCTCGACCCGGCGATTCTGCGATCGATCACCGAAAATCCAACCGGCCGCCCGGTTTCCGCGCAGATGATCGGGAACAACATCCCCGCGCTGGTTCGCACGGCGCGCGAGCTGCAGAAGTATCCGATTGCCTCCGTGGACCTGAACCTCGGCTGCCCTGCGCCGGTTGTTTATCGAAAATGTGCGGGCGGAGGCCTGTTGCGCGATTTGGCGCGGGTGGACGGCATTCTGGGGGCCCTGCGCGAGGTGATTGAGATCCCGTTTACCGTCAAGACCCGGCTCGGCTTCGACGCGATCGACGGGTTCGACGAGCTGCTGCGAATCTTCGCAAAACACAACCTGGACCTCGTCACCATTCACGGGCGCACCGTGCTTCAGGGCTACCGCGGCGAGGTGCACTACGATCTCATCGGCCGCGCGGCCCGCGAACTTCTGTGTCCCGTGGTCGCCAATGGAAACATCGACTCGGCGACACGGGCGGAGCAGGTGCTGGAGAGCACGGGAGCGCGGGGATTGATGCTCGGCCGGGGTGCGATCCGAAATCCGTGGCTTTTCGACCAAATCCGCGCGCGACTTTCCGGGGAGCCCATCCGCCGGCCAACAGGGCGGGAGGTCCTTCACTACGTGCGGCGGCTTTACGACACGACGTCCCCTGTGGGCCTCGACGAGCGCAAGCAGGTGCAGAAAATGAAGAAATACCTGAACTTCCTGGGCGCGGGCCTCGATTCCAGCAGCGAATTCCTGCACGACATGAGGCGCGCTTCCACGGAAGTGGAGCTGTTTCGAATCTGTCGCGAACACCTCGACCACGACGAGCCGTTGACCTTGGAGCCCGTCGAAAGCGCCATGGCCGAATAACAAAAAAGGCCACTTGTCGTGGCCTTGATTGGAGGTTGGGGAAGGGGGAGAAGTGGCTGGCGAAGACCGCCTTAAGCTGCCGGCAAAGGCGCGCCTTTATCCTAAGTGTCTCCTGTGGCCTGCCCCCGAAAAAGTGGACGGTTCAAAAGTAGAGTTCTGGGGGGTAGAAGGAAGGCAGAACGAACATGAAGAAGAGTCGATTCAGTGAAGAGGCGATCATCGGGATATTAAGGGAGGCGCAGGCCGGGAAGAGCGTAAAAGCGGTGTGCGCAGAGCACAACGTGAGCGAGGCGACGTATTACGGGTG
>Ga0207864_1000396_pt1 | contig 63281 bp, 60 predicted proteins | sample HigsolmetaAR202D_FD_184834 | JGI IMG/M metagenome (GOLD analysis project Ga0207864, IMG submission 184834) | Ionic liquid and high solid enriched microbial communities from the Joint BioEnergy Institute, USA - AR20-2-D (SPAdes) (version 2) ...
CGGCGCGCCGCCGCGACCCCGGCCTCGGGGTCGTAGGCGCCGCCGCCGACCCGCCAGATGCGGACGCCGCGCAAGGACTTGCCGGCGAACTGGGCGTGGTCGGGGTGCGAGGGGTAGCCGTCCAGCGCCCACAGCCAGCTGACCGCCTCCCAGTCGATCGGCAGCGCCACCGGGCCGGCCTCGGTGGCGATCGGGCGCAGGGCGACGAGCGGCGGCTCGTGGCGGCTCTGGTCGACGCAGAACCAGCGCACCCCGTGCTCGGCCAGGCGCTGCTCCAGCCCCGGCGCGTAGGCGCACTCGGGCAGCCAGAAGCCTCCGTCCCAGCCGAAGCGGCGCCGGTGCGAGCGCAGCCCGGCGTCGATCTGCAGGCGCTGCCCCTCGCGGGTCGCCAGCAGCGGCAGCACGGCGTGCGTGGCGGCGGAGGCGGCGACCGCCACGCGGCCCTCGGCGGCGGCGCGGCGGAACGGGGCCAGCGGATCGCCACCGGCGGCGTCCAGCAGCTCCAGCGCGCGGCGGTAGCGGTCGCGCTCGGCGCGGGCGGCGGCGCGGCACTCGGGCGGCACGTCGTCGATGTCGGCCTCGGCGGCCTCGATCCGCCACCGCAGCAGGAACTCGCGCAGGCGGGCGGCGGCGCCGCGGTCCTCGAGCTGGTCGGCCAGCACCGGCGTCACGGTCAGGGTCAGGTCGCGCGCCACCTCCAGCACCGGCAGGTAGGAGCGGATCACGGCGTCGAACAGCCACTCCTCGCCGAACGGGTAGGTGCCGAAGCCCTCTACGTAGGGCATGTGGGAGTGCAGGACGATCGCCAGGTCGCCGACCGTCCCGTCGCCGCCCGCGGTCACCGGACCGGCTCCGTGCCGGCGCCTGCGCGACACGCGCCGGCGCCGCCCGTCGGCGCCCCGGCGCGCTCACGCATGGCAGATCGCGAGGAAGTCCAGCGCCGCGTCGAGGCGCCGCTCGCGCAGCTTGAAGTCGCGGGCCGAGATCGCGGGAGTGAAGCGGTCGTAGAACGGCTTGGTGATCCCCAGCGCCCGGTGGGCGCGGTCCCAGCCGAGCCGGATCGCCAGCTCGTGGGCGCGCAGCTTGCGGGCGTGGAAGAGGCCGAGCATCTCGACGCGCGGGAAGTGCGCCTCGCAGAGGGCGCGGAACTCCTCGGCGCGGTACTCGCGCAGGTGCCACGGGTTGTCGGACTTCTCCGCCCCCGGGGGCGCGAGCGTGAGCACGTTCGGGGTCGAGACGTAGGCGACGCCGCCCGGGGAGAGCATGGAGCGGAAGTGGTCGAGGATCGCGCCCGGCTCGCGCACGTGCTCGATCGTCTGCAGGAAGACGACCGCGTCGCAGGGCTCGGCGAAGCTCTCCACCAGGTCGCGCTCGAAGCGCAGGTTGGCGCGCCGGTAGCGCAGCCGCGCGTGCTCGTGCGCCTCCGGATTGGCATCGACGCCGACCACGCTCGCGGCGGCGCGGGCCAGCACGTCGGAGCCGTAGCCCTCGCCGCAGGCCATGTCGATCACCCGCAGGCCGCCGACCCGGGCGGCGATCCACTCGTAGACGGCGAGGTGGCGCCGGAACCAGTAGTTCTCCTCCGGCACGTCGGGCAGCGTCCGCTCGCCGGTCAGGGGCAGCGGTGGCACCCCGGGCGGCTGGTTCTGCTGGACGTACTGCGCCTCCACGACCCGGCACGCTATCGCCCCTGCCTCCCGCACTCCCGCAGCCGCCTCCGTCCGCCGCCCCACCGCACCGCAGTTGCGGTTTGTAGCCCAGTGGGCTACAAGCGATCACCGGCCCGCCCCATCGGCCGCGCCCGGTTGCGCTTTGTCGCCCACAGGGCTACAAGCGGTGAGGGGCGGTCCGTCGTAGGCCGAGGCCGGGGCGGGCCCGACCGCGGCCGAGGTTGCCTTTTGTCGCCCACAGGGCTACAAGGGGCGATGGGGGGCGCGCGACCGGCCGGCGCCGCGGACGGCCGGGGGGCCGCGGACGGGCGGGGGGCGGCGATGTTGACGCCGATCCGCGTAGAGTTCGGCGCCCATGCCGGCCTCCCCCACCGCCTCGCCCGAGCACATCAAGGACGTCAACACCCGCTACCACGACGCGGCGGCGGACGAATACGACGCCAAGTGGGGGATCGACTTCGGGCCGATCGGCCAGCAGCAGGTGCGCCTGAAGCTTTCCAAGGCGCTGGGCGGGATCGACGGGCGCACCTTCGGCGACGCGCTGGAGATCGGCTCCGGCACCGGCTACTTCTCGCTCAACCTGGCCCAGCTCGGGGTGATCCAGCGGCTGACCGCGACCGACATCTCGCCCGGGATGCTGCGGCGACTGGCGGCGACGGCCGAGGAGCTGGGGCTGGAGAACGTGAAAACGGTCACCACCGAGGCCGAGGTGCTGCCGTTCGAGGACGAGAGCTTCGACCTCGTCTTCGGCCACGCGGTGCTGCACCACATCCCCGACGTGGCGCGCGCCTTCGCCGAGTTCCGCCGCGTGTTGCGACCCGGCGGCGTGGTCGCCTTCGCGGGCGAGCCGTCGCGGTACGGCGACCGCCTGGCGGCGGTGCCGAAGCGAGCCGGGATGCTGGTCGCGCCGGCCTGGCGGCGGCTGGTCGGGGCGGCGCCGCGGCGCGTCCCCGAGGCCGAGCAGTCGCAGGGGCACGCGCTGGAGGGCGAGGTCGACGTGCACGCCTTCGCCCCCGCCGACCTGCGCCGGCTGCTGCGCGACGCCGGCTTCGAGCAGCGGCGGGTGAGCGGCGAGGAGCTGCTCTCCAACGCCTGGGGCTGGAGCCTGCGCACGGTCGAGTCGAGCGCCGAGCCGGACTCGATCCCCTTCCGCTGGCGGCGCTTCGCCTTCCGCAGCTACATCGCCCTGCAGAAGGTCGACACCCGGCTGCTGGAGCGGAGCCTCCCGGCCGAGCTGTTCTACAACCTGCTGCTCTCCGGCCACAAGCCGGCCTGACGCGAACGGAACTGCATCGCTTTCTGGCCATATTGGGCTCAAATTTGATGCAGCCCGGGGGGGTCAGTCGTTGCGCGCGGCGCGGCGGGCGCGGAAGAGCTTGACCTTGGAGTCCATGCCGCGCAGGCGGCGCTCGCCGGCGAAGGAGTAGGCGAAGCCTTCCTCCCCGGCCGCCTCGCGCGTGGCGGCGTCAACCAGCACACTGCCCGGCCGCGCGATCCCGGTGATGCGGCTGGCCAGGTTGACCGGGCGGCCGAAGTAGTCGCCCTGGCGGGGCAGGACCGGGCCCCGCGCCAGCCCGGCGCGCAGCCAGGGGAACTCGTCCCCTTCCTCCTCCGCGGCCTCGATCAGCTCCAGCGCCGCGGCCAGCAGCGGCTCGGCTTCGGGGCAGACCAGCATCGCCGCGTCGCCGATCGTCTTCACCAGGCGCACCGGCGGCCGCGCCACGGCGCTCGCCATCTCCTCCAGCCGCCCCGCCACCAGGCCCAGCTCCTCGGCGTCGATCTCCTCGCCCAGGCGCGTGAACCCGACCAGGTCGGCGAAGCAGACGGTCATCTCGACCGTGCCGCCGATCTCACCGGCGGCGAGGTCGGCGGCCCCGATCACGTCGCGGCGCACCTGTTCGAGCATGTGCGCCTGCAGCGCGTAGACCAGCGTCGGGCCGACCAGGGGCAGCAGGTGGCGGGCGGCGGCGACGAACCGTTCCGCGACGTCGCGCTCGCTGTCGCCCGGCCGGGTCAGGGTTCGGATCGTCAGCTCCCGGTTGGCTTCCGCGATCCGCGCCGTCGCCATCCCGATCGTGCGCGCCACCTGCAGCATCCCCTCCTCCGGCAGGCCGGCGTCGTGCAGCGCCTTGGTGCGCCGCGCCGCTTCCAGGTCGGCCTCGGTGCGGGTGCGTTCGTCCGGGTCGCCGTAGGGGATGCCGAGCGCGGCGCTGAAGCGCTGCAGGAGCTCCAGGTCCATGCCCGACAGCTCGGCGATCTCGCGCGGCGTGTAGCGGGGGCCGTCGCCCTCCAGCGCCCGCTCGACCGGCAGCAGGAGCAGCCGGCGCGCCGCGACCGCCTCGCGCAGCTCCTCCAGCGGCACGCCTTCGTCGGCCAGCCGGCGCAGCAGCGCCAGCCGCTCCTCGCGCGCCCTGCCCTCGACGTCGTCGAGCAGGCCCTCGGCCTCGAAGTCGATCTCCGCCCCCGCCATCGCGCGCATCCTCCCACGGCCGCCGCTCAGGCGCGGGCCACGGCGCCCCCGCGGCGTGGGTCGCCGCCGCCGCTGAGCGCGCCCGTGCGCGGATCGCGGGCCACCGCCTGCACGCCGCCGAAGAAGAGGTTGAGAGCCGGGCGGCGCAGCACCCGGTAGCCGGCCGCCTCCAGCTGGCTCAGCGCTGCCTCGTCGATCCCCGGCTCGGCCTGGACGATCCCCTGCTCGAAGTGCAGCCGCGGCGCGGCCACGGCGGCGTCGACCGGCATCCCCTCCTCCACCGCCCGCACAACCGTCTGCAGGATCGCCGAGCGGATCCGGTTGGAGCCGGCACTGCCGAGCGCCAGCGCGATCTCGCCGTCGCGCAGCACCACGGTCGGCGCCATCATCGAGGGCACGCGCCGCCCCGGCTCGATGCGGTGGAAGCCGAGCGGGTTGAGGTCCTCCTCGCCGAGCATGTTGTTGAGGATCACCCCCGTGCCCGGCACCAGCACCCCGGAGCCGGAGCCGTTGGAGCAGGTGACCGAGGCGCACATCCCGTCCCCGTCCAGCACGGAGATGTGGGTCGTTGACCCGAGCAGGTCGGCCGCCGCGCGGTCCAGCCCGGCCGGCTCCAGGAAGCCCGCCTCCATTCCCTCCTCGTACAGCGAGACGGCGAAGCGCAGGTCGCGGCGGTCGTTGGCGGCCCGCATCGCGGCCACCAGCCGCTCCGGCCCGCTGCGCTCGCCGAGCCGCTCCAGCAGCCCGAGGCAGTACGCGATCAGGATCCCGCCCGAGGAGGGTGGCGGGTTGGTCAGCACCTCGGCGCCGCGGAAACGGGCCCGCACCGGCTTGCGCTCCACCGGCTCGTAGGCGGCGAGGTCGCTCGGGCCCAGCGTGCCGCCGCGCTCGAGCACGAACTCGCTCAGCGCCGCCGCCACCTCGCCGCGGTAGAACGGCTCCGCCCCTTCGGCCCCGAACCGTTCCAACGCCTCGGCCAGCTCGGGGAAGCGGAACACGTCGCCGCGGCCCAGCGGCCGTCCCTCCGGCGCGTACAGCTCCCGCGTCCCCTCGGCGCGGCGGTGGATCGGCCACAGGATCTCGAGGATGAACGCCTGCTCGGCGTTGACCGGCGCCCCCTCGCGCGCCAGCCGCACCGCGGGCCCGACCAGCTCGGCCCGCGGCACCGAGCCGAAGCGCGCCAGCGCCCGCTCCAGGCCCGCCGCCGTCCCCGGCACCCCGCAGGAGGCGGGGCCGACGAAGAACGTCTGCGTGGTCTCGGCGTCGAAGCGGACCGGGACCGGCTCCAGCTCGGCGCTGCGCGCGACCCCGTCCAGCCCCCCGGCGGCGACGAAGAAGTCGATCACCTCGGTCTCGTCGCCCGCGTGGACCGCCATGTAGCCGCCGGCCCCGAACCCGGTCAGCGGGCTCTCGACCGCGAACGAGGCGAGCACCGCCGCGACCGCGGCGTCGACCGCGTTGCCGCCCTCGCGCAGGACGGCGGCGCCGGCCTCGGCGGTGAGCGGGTGGCCGGCTGCGACGACCCCTGCCATCGGGGGCGGGCCTAGCCGGGCAGGAACTCCGGCACGTCGATGCCGAGCTCGCCCGAGCGCTCGCCGCGCCCGCGGCGCCGCGGCTCGTCCTTGGTGCGGCGGATGGTCGGCTCGGTCGGGCGGCGCGGGATGCCCGGGCGCTCGTCGAAGCGGGTCGCGACCACGGTCACCCAGACCTGGTCGGCGAGCGCGTCGTCGACGTTGGCGCCGAAGATGATGTTGGCGTCCGGGTGGGCCGCCTCGCCGACCACCTTCGCCGCTTCCGAGACCTCGATCAGCGACAGGTCCGGGCCGCCGGTGATCGAGAGCAGGATCGAGCGGGCGCCGTTCATCGAGGTCTCCAGCAGCGGCGAGGAGATCGCTTTTTCGGCCGCCAGGATCGCGCGGTCGTCGCCGTATGCCATGCCGATCCCCAACAGCGCGCGGCCCGCTTCGGACATGATCGTGCGCACGTCGGCGAAGTCGAGGTTGATCACCGCCGGCAGCGTCACCAGGTCGGAGATGCCCTGCACGCCCTGGCGCAGCACGTCGTCGGCGACTTTGAACGCCTCCACCATCGAGGTCTGCTGGTCGAGCACCTCGAGCAGGCGGTCGTTGGGGACGACGATCAGCGTGTCGACCTCGGCAGCCAGGGCTTCGATCCCCTTCGCCGCCTGGTTGCGGCGCCGCGTGCCCTCGAAGCTGAACGGCTTGGTGACGATGCCGACCGTGAGCGCGCCGACCTCGCGCGCCAGCCGCGCGACCACGGGCGCCGCCCCGGTGCCGGTGCCGCCCCCGGCGCCGGCGGCGACGAAGACCATGTCGGAGCCCTTCAGCAGGCGCTTGATCTTGTCCTGCTCCTCGAAGGCGGAGCGGTGGCCGACCTCGGCGTCGGCGCCCGCCCCCAGCCCGCGCGTCTGCTGCTCGCCGATGTGGACGGTGACGTCGGCGACGCAGAGCTGCAGCGACTGCAGGTCGGTGTTGACGGCCATGAACTCGACCCCGGGCACGCGCGCGTCGACCATCCGGTTGACCGCGTTGACGCCGGCGCCGCCGACGCCGACCACCTTGATTACCGGCTTGTGCGGCTCGCCGCTGCCCGGCGGTTCGTACTCTGGCTCCTCGCGGCCGTAGCGCGGGGTCGCGGTCAGCTCCTCGCGGCGCGGGCGCGGCTCCTCGGAGAAGACCCGCTTGAGGCGCTCCGGCGCCGGCTCGCTGGACTGCGGCGGCGACTGCTGCGGCTCCTCGGCCTCCTGGTCGTACACGCCGCCGACGCCGAGCGGCTCCGGCCGCGACACCACCTCCTCGCCCTCCGAACGCACTCCTTTCCGGTATCCGGAATCAACTGCGTCCGCGGCGGGCTCGGGCTCGGCGTTGCGCGGGGCGACGTCGGGCTCGGGCGCTTCGGCCTGCGGGGCGGGGGCGGGCTCGGACGCCTCGGCCTGCGGGGCGGGGGCTTCGGGCGCGGGCTCGGGATCTGCCGCGGGCTCGGGCTTGGCGGCGGGGGCGGGGCGCGACGGCTCCCGGGCGCCCTCCTCGGCGGCGCGCGGAGCCTCCTCGCGCGTCGCGTCGCCCTCGGCGGCCTCTTCGCGCCGCCGCGCCTCGACCGGGTCCTCGCGGCCGTAGCGCGGCTCTTCCCGCGCCGGGGGGGCGTCGCCGGCGGTGGAGCGGAAGAGGTCGGCGAGCGGACCCTCGCGCATGCTTGCGCGCTTGTTACGCCGAGCCATTCGCAAGAACCTCCTTCGCCAGCTCGCGGTAGTAGTTCGCGGCGCTCGAGCTCGAATCGTACTTGAGCACGCTTGACCCCTTGACGGGGGCCTCGGCGAACTTGATCGCTTTGCGGATCCGCGAGCGGAAGACGAGGTCGCCGAAGTTCTCCTCCAGGATTTCGATCGCCTCCTTGGCGTGCACGGTGCGGGTGTCGAGCATCGTCGGCAGGATGCCCTCGATCCGCACCTCCGGGTTGAGGTTCTCCTGGATCATCCGCAGCGTGTTCTGCAGCTGCACGAGGCCCCGCATCGACAGGTACTCGCACTGCACCGGCACGATCACCTTCTTGGCCGCGGTCAGCGCGTTGATCGTCAGCAGCCCGAGGCTCGGCGGCGTGTCGATGCAGATGAAGTCGTAGTCGCCGATCACCTCGCGCAGCGCCTTCTCCAGCGAGCGCTCGCGGCCGATCTTGGTGCTCATCGCGATCTCCGCCCCGGCGAGGTCGATCGAGGCGACCGCGACGTCGACCTCGCGGCGGGCGATCACCTCCGAGATCGGCAGTTCGTTGACCAGCACGTCGTAGAGGCTCTTCTCGACCCGGTCCGGGTCGATTCCCTGGCTCATCGTCAGGTTTCCCTGCGGGTCGAGGTCGACGCACAGCACCCGGTGCCCGGCCTCGGCGAAGGCGACCGCGAGGTTGAGCGTCGTCGTGGTCTTGGCGACCCCACCCTTCTGGTTGGCGAACGCGATCACCTCGGCTTCCTTGACCGGCGGCTGCGGCTCGGGCTCGCGGGGACGGACGAAGTCGCGGCGCATCGGCGTGATCAGGTCCTCGGCCCGCATCCGCGCCTTCCCCTCGCTCTCCTCCTGCGCGGCGGGAGACGCCGGGCCCTCCTCCGCCGCCGGGCCCGCGGCCTCAGCGGCCGCTCCGGTGGGGGGAGCGGAGGTAGCCTCATCGCCCGCGGCTTGCGGGGGCCCGGAGGCCTCGTCCGCGACCGGGCTCGTCGGCTGCGACGCATCGCCCTGCGGGGCCTGCGGCGGCTCCTCGGAGGCCACCGCCTCGGCGGCCGGCGGCGCCTGCGGGGCCTCCCCCTCGGGGGCGGCCGGCGCCTCCGGCTCCGGCACCGCGGCCTCCATCTCGCGCAGCTCCTCCTCGATCGGGTGCTGCTCTTCGACCTCTACCGGCTTCGGCTTTGACCTACGGCTTAGAAATCCCATTGCGCGGTTATTCGTATGAGGCCGCGCTTTTCCTGCCGCCGCCTGAAATTGCTAGGAATTGCCCGATACCGGACCTTCTCGACAAGCGGCTGCTCATCGTCACCGGCAAGGGAGGCGTCGGCAAGACCACGGTCGCCGTCGCGCTGGGGATGCGGGCCGCCGCCGAAGGCAAGCGGACGATCGTCTGCGAGGTCGCCGCGCAGGAGAACGCGTCCCGCATCTTCGACCACGCCGAGGTCGGCTTCCACGAGGTCGAGATGGAGGAGAACCTGTGGTCGATCTCGATCGACCCCGAGGAGTCGATGCGCGAGTACGTGCTGCTGCAGCTCAAGGTGCGGGCGATGCGCGACCTGCTGTTCCGCAGCCGCATCTTCACCTACCTCGCCGCCGCCACCCCGGGGCTGAAGGAGCTGGTGACGATCGGGAAGATCTGGGAGCTGGCGCAGCTGGACCGCAAGGTCAAGCGGGGGCGCAAGTACGACCTGGTGATCGTCGACGCGCCCGCCACCGGGCACGGGGTCGGGTTCCTGCAGACGCCGCGCACCTTCGCCTCGATCGCCCGCGTCGGCCCGATCCACTCCCAGGCGCAGACCCTGGACCGCTTCATTACCGACCATGACCACGCCGGCGCCGTGATCGTCTGCCTGCCCGAGGAGATGCCGGTCAACGAGTCGGCGCAGCTGGAGAGCGAGCTGCGCGACGAGGTCGGGGTGGCGGTCGACCGCGTCTACCTGAACGGGCTGTACCCGGAGCGCTTCGACAAGTCGGAGGCGGAGCGGCTCGCCGCCCTGGCCGAGGAGGAGAACGGCGCCGTGCGGGCGGCGGCGCGGGCGGCGCTCTCCGAGTACGGCCGGGCGCGGGCGCAGCGAGCGCAGCTGGCGCGGCTGCGGCGCCGGGTGGGCGCGCCGGTCCGCACCCTCCCCTTCCTGTTCGAGCCCGAGCTGGGCCGCGAGGCGGCGCGGCGGCTGTCGCAGAGGCTGGCCTGATGCAGACGCTGGACGAGATCCTCGCCGGCAAAGAGGTCTGCATCTGCGCCGGCTCGGGCGGGGTCGGCAAGACGACCACCTCGGCGGCGATCGCGGCCGGGATGGCGGCCCGCGGGATGAAGGTGTGCGTGCTGACCATCGACCCGGCGAAGCGGCTCGCCGACTCGCTCGGGCTCGAGGAGCTGGGCAACGAGGCGCGCCAGGTCGACCCGGCGCTGTTCGAGCGCCAGGGCATCGAGATGAAGGGCGAGCTGTGGGCGATGATGCTCGACGCGAAGGCGACCTTCGACGAGCTGATCGCCCGCCACGCCCCGGACGAGCAGGCGCGCGACCGGGTGCTGGGCAACCGCATCTACCAGCAGATCTCCAACGCGCTCGCCGGCTCGCAGGAGTACATGGCGATGGAGAAGCTGTTCGAGCTGCACAGCGAGGGGCGCTTCGACCTGCTGGTGATGGACACGCCGCCCTCGCGCAACGCGCTCGACTTCCTCGACGCGCCGAAGCGGCTGACCCAGTTCATCGAAGGGCGGTCGCTGGGCGTGTTCATGAAGCCGACCGGGCTGGCGGCGCGCTTCGCGGGCCGCGGGGCGTCGGTCGCGCTGGGGGTCTTCAAGCGCATCGTCGGCTTCGACCTGCTGGCCGACCTGGCCGAGTTCTTCAACGCGTTCAGCGGCATGGTCGACGGGTTCCAGGCCCGCGCCAAGCGGGTCAACGACCTGCTCGCCGACCCCGCCACCTGCTTCCTGGTCGTCTGCGGCCCGCAGGGGGAGCCGATCGACGAGGCGGTCTACTTCCACCGCAAGCTGGTGGAGGCGAAGCTGCCGTTTGGCGGCGTGATCGTCAACAAGGTCCACTACCCGGCCGAGAGCCTGCGCGGGGAAAGCGACGACCTGCCGGCGCTGCTCGCCGAGCGGCTCGGCGACGCCGACCTGGCGCGGCGCGTGGCGGCCAACTTCGCCGACTACCAAGCGCTCGCCGAGCGCGACGCGCGCAACATCGAGCACCTGGCGCGCGAGTTGCGCACCAGCACCGTGATCCGGGTCCCCCACCTGGACGAGGACGTGCACGACCTCGCCGGCCTCGCCCAGGTCAACCGCTACCTGTTCGCGACCGGCGAGGAACGGATCGCGCTGGCCGCGGGGCGCCTGAAGGCCTGAGCCGGGGCCCGGCCGTCAGGCGCGGCGGCGGCGCGAGTAGTCGAGCTCGCGGATCTCCCAGCCGGTGTCCGGCACCGGGAAGAGGTGGCGGACCCGCGGCGTGTCGATGCGCTCGCGGTGCTGCAGGTCGCGGTCCGGGGCGGCGGGCCACTCGATCGTCTCGGCGCGGCCGCCGGAGACCTCCTCCAACCAGGGCGCGGCCGTGATCTTGATCTCGCCCTCGGCCGGGACCGGCTCCATGATCCGGGTCTGGTCCTCCATGTGCTCCTCTTCCTCCTCGCGCTCCTGGAGTCGGGTCAGGTCGACTGGCGGATGAAGCTCCAACTGCGGCGCGGCTGCCGGCTCGGGCGCCTCGGCCTCCGCGGGCGGCTCGGGCGAGCGCGCGACATCGGCGTCGGCCTGCGGCGCCTCGGCGGCGGGCGGCTCCGCCTCGACCCGGTCCTCGACGGCTTCCTCCGCCTCGGCCGGCGCCTCGTCGTCCACCGAGACCGTGATCTGCGCGTCCCCGGCTTCAAGGCCGGTCGCGATCAGCGTCTCGTCGGCAGCGGCGCTCAGGTCCTCGCCCAGCTCGCCGAGCGCGGCCCGGCGCAGCAGGCGCCGCACGCCCTCCTCGGCCCACACCGCCAGCTCGGCGGCGCGCTCGGTCGGGCGCCCGCTCATCAGCGCCCGCTCCAGCTGCAGCACGTCTTCGACCCGCTCGCGGGCGGCAATCCGGTCCGTCGTCTCGTCGGCGATCAGCGCCGCGGCCCGCATCGCCAGGCTCGCCCCGACCGGGCCCTTGCCCTCCAGCAGCGAGCGCAGCGCCAGCAGGTGGTCGCTGAGGCCCTCCAGGGCGCTGGGGCGCTCGCAGCCCATCTCGAAGCGGCCGACCGCCCAGGTGAGGGCGCTGTCGGGGTCCGGCCGCGCCTCCAGCGCTTCGGCGAGCGCGCGCAGCTCCGCCGCCTCGCTCTCGGTGAGCCGGTAGCCGCCGGGCCGCGTGGCCGGGGCGCCGGTCGCGATCCGGGCCCAGTGCCCGGCCCCGGTGGGCGCGAAGGCGTACGGGCCGAGGCCGATCCCGCCCGCTTTGTAGAGGCGCATGACGCTGACCAGCTCGCGCAGCTGCAGCAGCGCGCCCTCGGCGCCGCCCTCGCCGCCTTGCTCGGCGACGGCGAGGAACTGCGGCTCCCAGGCGGCGCGGCCCATGCCCTCGCTGCGCATCGCCTCCACCGGCGCCTCGATCGTGTCGGCGCGCACGATGCGCACGCCGCCCGGCAGCTCCAGGCGCGCCATCGGCATCCGCAGCCCGACGACCGGGACGATGACCACGTCCGCGTCGTCGGCGTCGCGGGCCTCCGCCTCCAGGGCGGCGAGGGCCTGGTCGAGGCGCGCGCGGTCGAGGGTGAACCCGGTCGAGCCCTCCCAGAGCTCGGAGAAGAAGACGACCAGCATCCGCTCGGCGCGCTCGGCCGGGTCGGCGGGGACCCGCTCCCCGCGCGCCTCCAGGTAGGCGGCGGCGACGCCGGCCTCGACCACCGCTTCGCGGGCGGGGGCGAACCCGGGCAGCGAGCGCAGCTCGTCCTGCCGCTCGGCGACGAACCGCCCCGTCATCGGCACGTAGCTGTAGAAGGGCGAGTCGCCTTCCCCGGCGGCGACGTCGAAGGGGATCTCCTCACCGGCGGCGACCAGGGCGCTGAACCGCGTCGCGGCCTCGGTCGCCAGCCGCTTCATCGCTTCGTTGAACAGGAAGTCACGCACGCCCCCGAGCTTCCCGCCCCGCCCCTCCCCTCCTGCGCCTGCACGCCGACTTGCACAAACCCCCCCTCGCCCCCGCGAGGACCTGCGCCGCCGCCTGGCGGGCGGCTAGGCGGGGGTGGGTTGTGTCTGCTTGGCGTCGGCGGCGGGCTCGCCCTCGGGGGCCTGGCCGGCGTCGCCGAGCAGCCAGCGGGTGCCGTAGGCGCGCATGTCGTCGATCAGGGGGACGAGCGCCTTGCCCTTGTCGGTGAGGGCGTACTCGACGCGCGGCGGCACCTCGGGGTAGGTGTGGCGCTCGACGATCCCCTCCTCCTCCAGGGCCCGCAGGCGCAACGAGAGGGTGCGCGGGCTGATCCCTTCCAGGGAGCGCTCCAACTCGCAGAAGCGGCGGCTGCCGTCGGCGAGGTCACGAATCAGGAGCAGCGTCCACTTCCCACAGACGATCTCCGCGGTCCTACAGACGGGACAGTCAGAGTTGGAGTTCGCGCTCATCGCGGGAAAGCCGCTTGGTCGGGTGGCAACCGATTGCTTCACCAAGTGTAGCCACGTGGCTTCACTTACTGAAGCGTTGGGCGCCGCCGCTCAGCGTCGCCGCTTGCGCACCAGCAGGTGCTCGACCGCGGCGACCTTGACCCTGAGCCGCGCTTCGCCCTCCCCGTGGACGAACACCTCGGGGAAGCCGGGTTGCAGTTCGAGCAGCTGGCAGCGCTCGCCGCCGACCACGCACTTCGCGTCGCCGAACACCGCCCGCACCTCGTCGGAGACGGCGAGCAGCGGCCTGCCGGTCTGCGGGTTGACGCCGGTGAGGACGACCACCGGCCGCTTCGCGCTCGGCAGCGCCGCCGGGATGCGCACCCCCTCGCGCACCCGCGGCGCGCCCATCCGGGCGCTGCCGTCGGACCGCCGTTCGGTGCGCGCAATCTCGACCGTCAGCCGCCAGGTCGAGTAGCGCTCGTCGGAGGCGCCGCCGCCGGAGCCATTGCCGTGCGAGCGACCGCCCCCGCTCGGCTCGAGCGGTGGGACGGGCGGCGCGCCGCCCCCCTTCACGGCGGCGCCGGTCGGGACGTCGTCCTCGCCGCCGCCACCGCCCTGGGTGCGCGACTTCGGGCCCGCCGGCTCCCCCGGCTCGGGCAGCTTCGCCCCCTTTAGCACCGGCGCCGTGTAGCGCTGCACGAACGGGTCGTCGGCCAGCTTGCCCGCCAGCCGCCGCCGGTAGTCGCGCAGCCCGCTCCGCGCCGGCGCCACGACGAGCGCGCCCGCCTCGTCCGCGCCGCCGACGGGCAGCGGGGCGATCCGCGCGCCGCCCTCCTCGGAAGGCTCCTCGCCCAGCACGAACGGCACCGCCAGGGTCGCCGCGACGATCACGCCCAGCAGCGGCAGCAGCCGCCGGTCGCGCAGGTCGAGCACCAGGTCGCGCACGATCCGCGGCACCCGCGGCCGCGCCAGCTTCGGTCCGCCCCGCGGCAGCCTCATCGCCCGCCTCCCGTCCGCGCCGCCGCGGGCACGGCGTCGGCGCTGTCCGGCCCGGCGGGCGGGGCCGCGCCGCCGCCGCCCGGCTCGGGCGGCGTCACGTACGTCGTCACCGAGAAGCTCGCTTTCAGGGCGGGGAACCCCCGCACGGGGTCCGGCGCGAGCGAGAAGCCGTCGATCGTGATCAGGCGGCCGCTCGCCCGCACCCCGCGCCGGTGCGTGTCGACCAGCCCGTCGACGGCGGCGATGAAGTCGGCGATCTCGAAGAAGTCGCCCCTGAAGGTGAGCGTGTAGGGCATCACCGCCAGCCCCGCCGACCCGACCGTCGCCCCCAGCGGCAACAGCGAGGCCGCCGCCTCGGTCGCCGCGGCCGGCCCTTCGCCCGCCGCGGGCGCCTCCCCCTCGCCGCCCTCGGCCGTCAGCTCGATGTCCTGGAAGCGCACCTTGTTGCGCTTCGCGATCCGGGTCAGCTGGACCAGCAGCGAGGCCGTGTCGTCGTCGCCGGGCACCGCCTTGCCCAGCACCACCAGCCGCTGGTAGTCGGCCGGAAACTCGCGCCGCGCCGCTTCGCCCTGCGCGATCGCCGCCCGGTGCCGAGCCAGCGTGCCTTCGAGCCGCGCCACCTCGGCGCCGAGCCGCTTCGCCTCCTCCCGCTTCGGGCTCAGGGCGAGCACCCAGAACGCGACCCCGGCCGCCGCGATCACCAGCATCGCGGCGACGATCGCCTTGGACGACTTGAGGTCGAGCTTCATCAGCCCTCCTCGCCCCCGTCCTCGGCTTCCTGACCGCTCTCGTCGCCTTCGCCCTCCGCGCCTCCGTCTTCCGCCGCCCCGGCGGCGCCGGCGGCGCCGGTGACCGGCGTCGGCGCGGCGTCGAACGCGACGACGATCTGGAAGCGGGTGATGAAGCTGCGCGTGCGGCAGTCCTCGGCGGCGCCGCCGCCCGACCCGCCGTCGCCGCGCGGCGCGCTGCCCGCGCCCTCGCCCTCGCCGGGCAGCTCGGACGATTCCATGCCGACCCGCGTCACCCCGTCGATGTCCTTGAGCACGGAGACGAACCGCGCCACCGCCTCCTGGCCCGTCGCGCACCCGACCAGCTCCAGCGCCGGGCCCGGAGAGCCGGCGCGGAGGCTGCCGCCGACGCCGCCCTCCACCGTCACCCCCGGGGCGGCGGTGGCGGTGAGGTTGACCAGCCACACGTCGTCGGGCAGCACCAGGGACAGCTCGCGCATCACCCGCTCCCAGTCGAAGCGGCTGTCGGCAAGCTGGGCGACGGTCTGCACGCGCCGTTCGCTGCGTGCCTTGAAGCTCACGTAGGGGGCCAGCTCCTGCGCCCGCTGCCGCGCCACCGCCTCCTCGCGCTGCAGGCGGGCCAGCTCCGCCTCCCGCTCACGGACCTGATTGCCGAGCAGCACCAGCGCCGTGACCGCGACCAGCGCCGCCGCGAACGCCCCCACCACCAGGTAGGCAAGGGCGCCGGTGCGCAGGGGCGCGTGCTCGCCGCGCCGCTCGTCCGCCGGGATCAGGTTGACGGGCCGCATCAGCTCTCCAGGGCGAGGCCGAAGGGCAGGGTCAGGCGGGCGGCGGAGGCGGCGTCGTGGCGGGCCAGCGGCCCCGGCCGCGCCGGCGCGGCGGGCAGGCCGAGAGCGGCGCCGACGCGCTCCGCCAGCCCCGGCACGGCGCTGCCCGGCCCGCAGAGGACCACCCGCTCGACCGGCACCGCGCCCTCCTGGGAGCCGTAGTAGTCGAGCGAGAGCCGCAGCTCGTCGACCAGCGCCGCGGCGCCGCGCTCCAGCGCCTCCCGCACCCCGGCCACGAGGACCGGGTCGCCGTCGACCTCCTCCACCGGCCGCGCCAGCCCGACGTGCGAGAGCCACAGCGACGCGTGCTCGGGGACCAGTCCCAGCGAGGCGCCCAGCTCGGTGACGACCGGCTCCAGGCCGGCGCCGGAGACGCGGGTGAACAGGCAGGAGCGGCCGCGCGCCATCGCCAGGTTGGCGACGTCGCCGAGGCCGCAGTAGAGCGTCGCGCCCGTCGGCGGCTCGCCGGCGCCGGGCGGCGGCGCGGCCGGGGCGAGGGCGCGGATCATCCCGAACGCCGTCAGGTCGATCCCGACCGGGTGCAGCCCGGCGCGGCGCAGTGGCTCCAGGAAGGAGGAGACCATGTCGCGCCGCGCCGCCACCACCAGCACGTCGACCTGGGGAGCCGACCCTTCCTCGCCCGGCACGCCGCCGACGATCCGGTGGTCGAGCACCGCCTGGTCCAGCGGCATCGGGATCTGCTCCTGGGCCTGGAAGCGGACCGCGGCGTCCATCTCCTTCGGGTCGGCGATCGCCGGCAGCCGCACGGTGCGCACCACCACGCCCTGGTTGCCGACCCCCAGCCGCACCCGTTTCGAGAGCCGGCCGCGGGAGAAGAGGACCTTCAGCGCCTCGGCGAGCCGCTCGGGGTCGACGACCTCGCCTTCGTGGAAGGTGCCGGGCGGCAGCGGCGCGACCGCCGCGCCGGTCACCGCGACGGTGCCGTTGACGCTCACTTCGGCGGCGGCGACGCTCCCCGCCTCGATCTCCAGCCCGACCAGGCCCGCGCGGCCGCGGCCCGGCAACAGGCCCCGGCCCGGCAGCTTCACGCTTGTCGGCAGCTTCACTCGCATCGCGGTCCGCCGGCGCGCGCCCGCGCCGCGGGCGGCGCCGTTCCCTCGGTCAATCGGCAGATCCCGCCCCGACCTTTCGCCCTGCACGTACCGAGTATTGGGAGAACCTGGCGATCCGAACGGCGCGGTCCGCGCACGCGGGAGGCCCGCGGGCCGGCGATTTCTTGAGCGCGACCCAGGAATGCCCTCGCTCGGGCCTAGAACGCGCTCAGGTAGAGGTCGAGCAGCTCTTCCCCGACCAGCAGGCCGACGACGCCGCCGAGGGCGAGGAAGGGGCCGAAGGGGATGCCACGCTTGCGCGCCGCGGCGCCCTCGCGCAGGATGATCGCCAGGCCGACCAGCGAGCCCGCCAGCAGCGCCACCAGCAGCGCCGGGGCGACGGCGCGGCCGAGGAAGAGGCCCATCACCGCGGCCAGCTTCACGTCGCCCAGCCCCATGCCGCGCGGGTAGGCGAGCGCCGCCGCCAGCAGCAGGCCGCCGGCGGCCGCCGCGGCGACCAGCCGCTCCGGCAGGCTGCCCGGGTCCCCGGCCGCCGCCAGCGCCACCCCCAGCGCCGCGGCGACGGCGAGGATTCGGTTCGGGATCAGCTTCAGCTCCAGGTCGGTCAGCGTGACCGCAGCCAGCGTGCTGACGAAGACCAGGCCCAGCGCCAGCTCCCACGGCTGCTCCCGGTAGACGAGCGCGGTGGCGGCGAACAGCGCCCCCAACGCCAGCTCGGTGAGCGGGTAGCGGGCCGAGATCCGCGCCCCGCAGCAGCGGGCTCGCCCGCGCAGGGCGAGCCAGGAGAGGACCGGCACGTTGTCGCGGGCGGCGATCGTCTCCCCGCATTCCGGGCAGCGCGAGCGCGGCCCGACCACCGACTCCCGCCGCGGCACCCGGTGCGCCACCACGGTCACGAAGCTGCCGATCACCAGCCCGCCGCCGAAGGCGAGCGCCGCCGCGCCCACCGCTAGCCCCCCGCCCCGCCGGCCGCCCCGCCCGCTTCCTCGCCGACCTCGATCGGCGTCTCGGTGTCGACCTCGACGCGGCTGGGATAGTCGGGGTGGTCGTAGATCACCGGAATCGCGTCGCCCTGGGTCAGCGCCGGGTCTACTCCCAGCGCGACCCCGAGCCGGTCACCGCTCGGGATCGCCAGCGGGGTGCCGGCGACGCTCATCGTCAGCCGCACGCGGGTCCACGCGTTGCGGGGCCAGAAGCCGGCGCCCGAGGAGTAGACCCAATACGGGCTTCCGTTCTTCGCGTTCACGAGCAGCGTGTCCTCGGCAACCGGTTCCGTGATCGACCCGCTTTCGTGCCGGCTGAAGAGGAACACGCACAGTCCCCCCTTGTAGAGCGCGTCGTTGAGGGTGCGCGTGTACAGCTCCAGCGTCACCTCGCCGGTGAGCGCGAACGGGTCGGCCATCGGGTCGCTCACCCAGCGGTGGATCTGCGCCTGCGGCGTCGCGGTCCCGGTCGGGTCGAAGTGGCAACCCCCGGTGTCGTCGGCCTTGATCTGCAGGCCCCTGTCGGTGTTGGGGGTCGGCTCGAGGTAGTGGTCGTTGGAGTAGTCGAACAGCGGCGGCAGCGTTTCGTCTTCCGGTGCCGGGTCGGGCGGGGTGCTCAGCAGCAGGGCGTCCGGGGCGCCGGGGGTGGCGCCGCTTTGCTCGCCGTCGGCGCAGGTGCCGAGCGTGTTGTGCAGCAGGTGGTCTTCGACGATCTCCCGCCGCACCGTCGCCCCGTCCGGGCTGCACGGCGTGTCGGAGAGGAAGAACTGCTGGGCGGTGACGCCTCCTTCCGAGCCGGGCGGGCCCGACGAGCCGCCCGAAGCCGGTCCCGACGACTGGAACTCCCGCGGGGCGCTGAACTTCGACTGCACTTCGACGTATCCCCGCTCCCCCAGGGCGCCGCCGTCGAGCTTCACCGCGACGACGACCTGCTTGTACTCGCAGCTCTCTCCGTCGCAGCCGGGCTCCTCGCGCTCCACCACGTAGCGGTAGACGGTGCCCGAGATCCCGCCCCGCTCCTCGCCCGGGGCCGGGAACCGGTACTCCGGTTCCAGCGCGCCGTCCTTGACGACCAGCGGCGCGTACTCGCCCGGCGGGTCGCGCTCAAGGGCGAACTCGCCGTTGCGCACGCGGCTGTTGGGGTCGAGCCGGTCGGCGCTCGCCTCCGGCAGGCGGGCGAGCGCGAGCGAGCCGTACTCCAGCCGGCGCAGTTCCTCCATCTCGGCCTGCGCCCGGTCCAGTGCCACCTGCGTGCCCTTGGCCCGGTGCGCGTTCTTCGTCGCCGCGCCGAGGACGCCGAACGCGGCCCCGGCCGCCAGCACCAGCAGCAGGGACGCGATCACGACCTCGACCAGGGAGAAGCCCGCCTCCCGGTCGCGCGCGGCGATGCTGTCCCGGGCCGCGATCATCCCTGCAAGGTCAGCGATCGGAGGCTCGCGCCGTCGGTGATCGAGAGCGCCCCCGGGCCGGTCGGGTTCGGGATGCGGAAGGTGATGCCGACGTAGTCGGTCGGGCCGTTCGACGCGCTGTGGTAGTGGAACACCTCCGGGTCGTCGATCCCCTCGATGATCGGCCGCCAGGTCCCCGCCTCACCCTCCGGCTCGGTCTCGAGGCGGCTGCAGTGCCCGCCGGACCCCGAGGCCGTGCACGAGTAGACGACCCGGCACTCGCGCGCGGGAGCGTCGGACGAGGCCTCGGGCGGGCCGCCGCAGACCGAGCGGCGCAGCCGGGTGACGAGGACCAGCGTCGACGCGTCGGAGCCGTCCTCGACCTTGACCCCGTTGCGGATCTCCCGCGTCATCCGCTCCAGCACCCAGCGCACTGTCGACACGGCCTGCGATCTCTCGCTGATGTCGGGCTGCTTGCGCACCGCGCTGACCAGCATCGAGGTCGCGGCGGCGACGACGAGGACGCTCATCGTGGCGGCGATCAGCAGCTCGACCATCGTCACCCCCCGCTCCTCGCCGAGCCGGGGCCTCATCGACGCACCACCCTGAACTTCACCGTCGCCGGCGCCGACGGTCCCGACGTCCCCGGCGCTTCCGCGATCACCCTGAAGACGTGGCGCCCGAAGGCGAGCCGCCGCAGCTTCAGGGGCGAGCGGCAGCGGCGCCACCGCTCGCGGTCGAGCTTGCACTTGAACGTCGCGCTCGGCAGGCCGCCCGCCTCGACGAAGCGCAGCAGCAGCCGCCGCTGCCGCGTCTTGCCGGCCGGGCCGAAGGTGATCGCCGCCCGCGCCCGCGCCAGGCTCCGCGGGGGCGCGGGAGCCGACGAGGTCGGCCCGCCATCGCCTTTGCTCGGGGCGCCGGCCCCGCTCCCGCCGGGCTTGGGCGCCTCGATGAGCAGGTGCCGGTAGGCGACCGGCGCCGAGCACTCCGAGACGAAGCCGTCGACCTCGGCCGTGGCCCGCAGCGATACCGTGGAGCCCGGCTCGACGGTGACGAGAATCCCCGGCCCGGCCAGCTGCTCCGCCGACCCGAGGCCGACGACGGCTTGCGAGCAGTCGGCGGTCGCGTAGACCTTGATCGACGCATTTTCCGGCGCGGTGCCGCGCACGCGGATCTCCGTGGCGTCGCCCGGCGACGGCGGGTCGGTGCCGGTCAGCGTCGGAGCGGCCGGCGCCAGGGCTTCTTCGACTTTGGGGGTGTTGCCGGTCGAGATCAGGCGCGGCTCCGGCGCCTCGCCTTCGCTCGGCAGCCTTTGCTCCCAGATGTCCGCCGGCTCGCCGTCCTCGTCGCCGTCTTCGGGCGTCAACCGCTCCTCGGTGATGAAGTAGACCCGCGACGCGTCGGGCGTCGCCCCCACGAACGTGGCGTCGCAGCGTTTCTTCGGGCAGAAGCCGCTCGGCGTCACCAACAGCGTTTCGCCGGACCGCCGCGCGTAGACGTCCTCGTCGAGCACGCCGGAGTCGTCGGCGGCGCTCAGGGCGCCGTCGGTGGCGAACAGGACGGTCCCGCCGTCCGTCGACGCCGCCTTGAACGCGGAGGGCCGAGAGGCTCCGGGGCAGCCGGGCGGGCAGTCGTCGGCAGGTGCCGAGGCCAGCATCGGCGACCCGCCCGGGACGGACTGCGCGTAGGCATCCAGCGCCTCGTCGTCGTCCCCGGGGGCCAGCGGGTCCGCGGTGTCGTAGAACACCTTCGACCCGTCCGGCGTCAGGGCGCCGAACGTCGTGTCGCATTTCGCGCCCGCCGCGCAGTTCCCGGGGGTCACCAGTTCGGGCGCGCCGCCGCCCGACCAAAGGTAGAGGTCGTCGCGCCCATTCGTGTCCGCCGGATCGAGCGCGGCCGCGGTGCTGAACAGGGCCCGGTGGCCCGAGCTGGAGGCGGCGACGAAGCTCGCGCCCAGGCTGCCGGACTCGCCGGCGGAGACCAGCCGTGTCGGGCCGTCCGGGAGGTCACGGGCGTAGACGTCCGTCGCGCCGTCCTCGTCCTCCTCGACGAGCCGCTCCTCGGTGGTGAAGAAGACACGCCCGCCGTCGTCGCCGGCGGCGCGGAACACGGGGGAAGCGCCGCCGCCGCACCCGTCGCACCCGGCTTCGGGGTCGGAGACCAACACGGTCCGACCGGTCGGCAGCAACCGGGCGTAGATGTCGGTCGCCTCGTCCTCGTCCTCCTCGGCGAGTCGCTCCTCGGTCGTGAAGAACGCCGCCGACCCGTCCGCGGACACCCCCCGGTGGATGATGTGCACGGGGCCGTTCCCGCATTGCGGCGCGCACTCGTCGGCGCCTGGCGAGGCGAGGACGGTCTCGCCGCTCGACAGGTCGCGGGCGTAGAGGTCGACAGCGTCGTCGAGGTCCCCGGGAGCGAGCCGCTCCTCGGTGACGAAGAAAGCCTTGGACCCGTCGGCGCTCGCCCCGGCGAAGCCGGCGTCGTGGGGGCCGTTGCCGCAGTCCGGAGCGCACCACGTGCTGCCGGTGGAGACCAGCAGGGTCGTGCTGGTGTGAAGGTCGCGGACGTAGACGTCGTCGCGCCGGTCCCGGTCGTCCTCGGTGAGCTGCTCCCTGGTCGAGAAGAAGACGTACCTGCCGTCCACGGAAGCCCCCTCGAAGTTGACCGGGAAGGCGTCGTTGCCGCCCGCCGGCCCGATCGAGACCTGACGGGTCACCAAGCCCCCCACGTCGGCCGAGAAGGAGCGGGCGTAGATGTCGCGCTGGCTATCCGTGTCCGCGGGCAGCACCCGCTTGTCGCTCTGGAAGAAGACGACGTCGCCGCTCACCGACGACGCGCTGAAGGTGGGCGCGGCGGTCGCGTCGGAGGCCGCGATGCCCGCCGCGGCAAGGGCGATCGCCATGGCGGCGAGGGCAGCGCTTCGGAGCGCGTGGGCTGCGAGTGCGAGCTTCAGCATCGTCCGTCTGGTTGCGGGCTGGATTTGACGGCTCGGCTTGCGGGGCGGTGGCGAAACGCACGGAGGGCGGGCCGCACGGGCCCGCCCTCCGGCGTCACAGGTTGGCCTGCGGCAACGGCATCAGGCGTGCTCGCCACCGCCGGGGGCTGGGTTATCAGCTACCCCATTCGCCATTGCCCGGGCAGCCGCCTTTGCCTGTCTGCACGCAGGTGAATTCGAGGTCGCCGCCCGTGTTCTTCACGGTGAACGCGTTTCCGTTGCTGCCTTGGACGGTGATCGTGTAGCCGTTTGCTTCGCCGGCCACCGTTTCGAAGGTGGCGTTTTTCAGCGACGGCTCGATGGCCTCGAGGGCCGCCTCGTCCGCGCCTTGGTAGGAACCGTTGTGATCGGTTGCGTACGTCTCCATCGCAACCTGCGCGGTGTGCGCGTACTCCTTCGCCTTCGCGTCGCCCGCCTTGTCTTTCTGGTTGAAGAACGCCGGCAGGGCGATCGCGGCCAGGATGCCGAGGATGAGCATCACGACGAGGAGCTCGATCAGCGTGAAGCCGCTCTCCCCCTCACCGTCGAGCCGGGCGCCGATCTTGGCCCGGAGATTCTGGAGAAACATTAGAGACCTCCCGTGGTCCTAATCGTTTGCGCCAGAGCCCCGTCGCGTGAAGCCAGGTGGTGTCTGTAGACCCCGGTGGTAACCCGGCCGGCTTCCAGGCGGAAGCCCCGTCGGCTTTGCGCCCCCGCCTCACGGCGGGTTTGCCCTTGGCACCGAGGCACTGGCAGGTTCATCACTGGCACTTCATCGGCCTCGACCACCGAACCTTGATCCCTGAAATTCAGGTCGATCTCGGGCCAAAACTCAGGAATCCCGCTGTATATCGATAGCGGGTCAGCCGCCTTCCGGCGCCGGGAAGGCCACCTCGTCCACGTAGCACCAGCTCCAGTTCTCGCCCGGCTCGGCGGAGCGGATGATCGGGTGGCCCGTGGCGTGGAAGTGCGCCGTCGCGTGGCGGCCGGGCGAGTTGTCGCAACAGCCGATGTGGCCGCAGGTCTGGCACATGCGCAGGTGAACCCACCGCATTCCCAGGGCCAAGCACTCCTCACAGCCCTCGATCCGGTCCGGCAGCGCCGTGACCGCGATCGAGCCCCGATGCGTGCACCTGTCGATGGGAGCGCCTCCCCGGTCGGCGGAACGGTCCTGCAACGGTAGCGTGCCAATCCCACGCCACCAACCTGGCTCGGGGCAACCCCCTCCGGCCGAGTCCTACGTTCGTTCCGCTATGCGGACAAAACGTAGGACTCGCGCACGCCGCCCCCGCGGGTCGGCGCCCACGTCCGGCTGGGGCGGCGCGCCTACTTGATCTTGTCGTAGATGCTGAAGATCGGCAGGTACATCGCGATCACGATGAAGCCGACGACCGCGCCGACGAAGGCGATCATCAGCGGCTCGATCAGGGAGGTGAGCGCTTTCACCTTCGCGTCGACCTCGGTCTCGTAGAAGTCGGCGATCTTGGTCAGCATGTGCTCCAGCTGTCCGGTTTCCTCGCCCACGGCGACCATGTGGCCGACCATCGGCGGGAAGATCGAGTGGGCCTGGATCGGCCCCGCCAGGGAGCCGCCGCGCTTGACCGAGTCGTAGACGTCCTCCATCGCCCGCTCGAGGACGACGTTGCCGGCCGTCTCGCCGGTCAGTTTGATCGCCTGCAGCATCGGCACGCCGGCCGAGACCGAGCCCGAGAAGGTGCGCGACCAGCGGGCCAGCGCCACCTTCTGGATCACGTCGCCGACCTGGGCCGGGAGGCGGAGGATGAAGCGGTCCCACGCCTCCTTGCCGCGCTCCGACCGCTTCCAGCGGAAGAAGAGGACCAGCGACACCGCCAGGCCGGGCAGCAGCAGGTACCAGTAGCCGGTGATCGCGTCCGAGACGCCGACGCAGACCCGGGTCGGCAGCGGCAGGCTCGCGTCTTCGCCCGTGTCCTCGGCAAGTTCCTCGAAGATGCCGGCGAAGATCGGGATGATGAAGGTGACGACCGCCAGCAGGACGAGGATCGCGAACCCGAACACCAGCGACGGGTACATCAGCGCCGATTTCACCTGCCGCCGCAGGGCGTCCGCTTTCTCCACCTGGTAGGCGACGCGGTCCAGCGCGTCCTCCAGCCGCCCCGACTGCTCGCCCGAGCGCACCATCGCCCGGTAGAGGCGATCGAAGACCTGCGGGTGGCGGGCCATCGCCTGCTCCAGCGTGCTGCCCGCCTCCACGTCCGCCCGCACGCCGGCGATCGCGTCCTTGATCCGCTCGTCCTTGGTCTGTTCCTCCAGCGTCTGCAGGCCGCGCAGCATCGGCATCCCGGAGGCGACGAGGGTGGCGAACTGGCGCGAGAAGATCGCCAGCTCCCGCATGTCGACCCGCTTCCAGTTGCGCCAGATGCTCTCGATCCGGAACGGTTCGCTCTTCTCCTTCACGTCGAGGACGATCAGGCCGCGCTGGCGCAGCTGCTCGCTGACCTGGGCCTTGGACTCGGCCTCGATCTCGCCGGCGGTGGACGTCCCCGACACGTCCATCGCCTTGAAGGCGAAGGTCGTGGTGCCGGCCACCGCCTAGCCCCCCTGCGTGTAGCCCGGCGGCGCGCCGGGTGGCGGGTAGGCGCCGGCCCCCGGCTGCGGCGCCGGCTCCGCGCCCGGCGCCGGCGCGCCGTTTGTCGGCGCGTAGGCCCCGGCCGCCGGCTGCGGCGGCGCCGCGCCCAGCAGCCGCTTCAGCTCCTCCGGCACCGCCGCCCGCTGCTCGGCCAGCTGCCGCGTGATCCGGCCTTCGCGCACCAGCCGCGCCAGGTCGGCGTCCATCGTCTGCATCCCCACCGCGCCCGAAGTCTGCAGGGCGGCGTAGATCTGGTGCGTCTTGCCCTCCCGGATCAGGTTGCGGATCGCCGGCGTCGGCACCAGCACCTCGGTCGCCACCACCCGCCCGGCGCCGTCGGCGGTCGGCAGCAGCTGCTGCGTCACCACCCCCTGCAGCGCGATCGAGAGCTGGGTGCGCACCTGCCCCTGCTGCTCGGGCGGGAAGACGTCGATGATCCGGTCCACCGTCTGCGCGGTCGACTGGGTGTGCAGGGTGGCAAAGACCAGGTGCCCGGTCTCGGCCGCGGTCAGCGCCGTGGAGATCGTCTCCAGGTCGCGCATCTCGCCGACCAGGATCACGTCCGGGTCCTCTCGCAGCGCCGCCCGCAGGCCGAGCGCGAAGCTCTCCGCGTCGGTGCCGATCTCGCGCTGGTTGACGATCGAGCGTTTGTGCTGGTGCAGGAACTCGATCGGGTCCTCGATCGTGAGGATGTGGTCGTGGCGCTCGGTGTTGATCACGTCCAGCATCGCCGCCAGGGTCGTGCTCTTGCCCGAGCCGGTCGGGCCGGTGACGAGCACGAAGCCGCGCGGTTTGCGGGTCAGCTCGCGCAGCACCGCCGGCACCCCGAGCGAGTCGAGGTTCGGGATCTCGTGCGGCACCAGCCGGAAGGCGGCGCTGACCGCGCCGCGCTGCATGAAGCAGTTGACGCGGAAGCGGGCGACGCCGGGGATCGCGTAGGCGAAGTCGAGCTGCTTGTGGTTCTCGAACCGCTTGCGCTGGTCGTCGTTGAGGATGCTGAAGACGACCTCGCGCGTCTGCTGCGGGGTGAGGACCGGGAAGCCCTCCATCGGGGTGATCCGCCCCTTGTCCCGCATCGCGGGCGGGAATCCCGGCGTGAGGTGGACGTCCGAGGCCCGCGCCTCGACCATCCGCCGCAGCACCTCTGAGAAGTCGAACGACATCCCGGTCTAAATCGGCCGCCCGCCGCCGTTCCTCAAGCCCCGGGCCGGCCGCTGCCCGGCGCGCGGGCGCCGCTCAGGCGGTGACACGCAGCACCTCCTCGATGCTGGTCAGCCCGGCGCGCACCTTGCCCAGCCCGTCCTCGCGCAGGGTCTGCATCCCCTCGGCGCGCGCGGCGGCGGCGATCTCCGCCTCCGGCGCCCCCTCCACGGTCAGCTCCTTCACCCGCTCGGTCATCCGCATCACCGAGAACAGCCCCAGCCGACCGCGGTAGCCGCTCTGGTTGCAACGTGGGCAGCCGACCGCCTCGTAGGCCTCCAGCTCGGCGCCGACGCGGAACCCGGCGTCGGCGAGCGCCCGCTCCGGCACCACGGTGCGCCGCTTGCAGTGGGGGCAGAGGCGGCGCGCCAGCCGCTGCGCGACCACGCAGTCGACCGAGGAGGCGGTGAGGAAGGACTCGATCCCCATCTTCGCCAGGCGGGTGATCGCGCCGGGGGCGTCGTTGGTGTGCAAGGTGGTGAGCATCATGTGCCCGGTCAGCGCCGCCTCGATCGCGATCCGGGCCGTCTCCGCGTCGCGGATCTCCCCCACCATCACGATGTCCGGGTCGGCGCGCAGGATCGAGCGCAGCCCGGTAGCGAAGTCCAGCCCCGCCTTGCGGTTGACGTTGATTTGGTTGATCCCCTCGATCCGGTACTCGACCGGGTCCTCGATCGTGACGATGTTCTTTTCCACCCGGTTCAGCTCCCGCAGCGCCGCGTACAGCGTCGTGCTCTTGCCCGAGCCGGTCGGGCCGGTGACCAACACCGCCCCGTAGGCCTGGCGGAAGGCCGCTTCGAATGCCTCCCGGCCGTCGCCGTCCATCCCCAGCTCGTCGAGCGAGCGCTGCGCGCTCTCCTTGTCGAGGATGCGGATCGTCGCCGCCTCGCCGCGCTGGGTCGGCAGCGTCGTCACGCGCAGGTCGACGCGCCGGTCCTCGACCGTGACGCTGACCCGGCCGTCCTGGGGCACCCGTCGCTCGGCGATGTCGAGGTCGCTCATGATCTTCACCCGCGAGATCACCGCGTTGACCATCCGCGCCGGGACGTGGGCGGCCTCGCGCAGCACGCCGTCGATGCGGAAGCGGACCCGCATCTGCCCCTCGGCGGGCTCGAAGTGGACGTCGGAGGCCCCCTCGCCCACCGCCTGGCCGAGGATGCTGTAGACGAGCTTCACCACCGGCGCGTCCTCGGCGCCAACTTGCAGCTCGGCCACCTCGGCCGGCTCGCCCTCCGGCTCCTCCTCCTCGACCGCCTCGCTGACAGCGCTCTGCAAGGTGTTGAGGCGGCCGATCAGCGCTTCGATGTCCTCTTCGGCGGCGACCGCGACCCGGCAGTCGAGGCCGGTGGCGATCTGGATGTCGTCGACCGCGACGACGTTGGTCGGGTCCGCCATCGCCACCAGCAGCGTCCCCTTGTCGACGTAGCCGACCGGCAGCGCCCGGTAGCGGCGCGCCGTGTTGACCGGGATCAGGTTCGCGGCTGCCATGTCGACTTGGAAGACCGAGAGGTCGAGGTGGTCGAGCCCGTAGCGCTCGGCGATCGCGCGCGAGAGTTGGTCGCCGTCGATCGCTCCCTCGGTCAGCAGCAGCGCCTCGGGCGGGGCGCCGGCGGTACGCGCTTCCTCTACCGCCCGGTCGGCGCGCTCGCGGGAGACGAAGCCCAGCTCCACCAGCACGTCGGTGACGAAGCCCGAGCGCGCCCGCTCGCGCGGCGGCGTCAGCCCCGGCGTGCCCTGCGGGTCGGGCTCCGGCTGCGCGGCGAGCGCCCCGGTGTCGGGGACGGGCCGCAGGTGGGCGGGGAACTCGCGCCGCTCCATGGTCACGGGTGGTAGTCGCGGGTCGGGCCCTCGTAGCCGGCGTCGATGACCGCCTGCGCCACGCGCTGCGGGCTCTGGAAGCCGTAGAGGACCGAGGCGGTCGGCGTCGCTCCGCTCACCCGCTTCGGGCGCATCACCACCAGGGCCGGGACGCGGTCGACGCCGAGCCCGCCGGTGATCGCCGCGTACTCGGCGATCCGCCGTGCCGGGACGACGAACGCCTTCACCCCCGGCAGGCCGCCGAGGGCGCCCGCGGTGCGCCGCACCAGCCCGTCGTCGATGCCCCCGTCGCGGACGAACACCATCGCCACGGTGGCGCCCGACTCCCAGGCGCGCAGCACCGCGTCCGGCGCCGGCACGGGCGGCGGCGGGACGCTCGCCGCGGTCGGCGTCGGCGCCGCGCCCGCCTCGAGGTTGCGGACCGCGTCTTCGACCGCCTCGCCCGGCGTCGCCCCGGACCCCGGCACGCCGTTGACCGTCGCGCTCACGGTCGGCGCCGCTTCCTCTTCCTCCCCGCCGCGGCCGCTCATCGTCACGAAGGCGAAGGCGCCGACGGCTAGCAAGGCGCCGATCACCGCCAGCTGCACGAGCGGGTTGTTGTTGAGCTGCTCCCTCATACCGTCACACCTGCAAGCTCGACACGCGGGCAGCGGGGCTTGAGTTCGGGCAGGGCTTGCGCCTTCTCGCCGACCGGATCGCCGAGGGCTCGATCAGCAGTTCGCATCCGGGTCGCCGCCCAGCCCCGCACCGGTGCACTCGACGTAGTAGGCGGGCTCGTAGAGGACCGGACCGGACGGCTCCCCGTCCGGGTCCCCGTCATCGCTTTCCAGGCCGGGCAGCATGCCCGGCGCCGGCTCAAACCCGTCGTCGTGTTCGATCACCGCGCTGCCGGTGGCCGTCACCTTCTTGCCGGCGATGATGCCTTTGAAGACCACCGCGCCTTTGAAGACGATGTTGGTCCGCGGCGCGTAGAGCACGAACTCGTTCGTGCCCGTCGCCCCGGTGAGGTTGAGGGTGGCGGTCGCGCTCTCGGAGCCCATCAAGTAGAAGCCGGGCATCTCGAAGCTGCCGGCGCCCGGCTGGTAGCCGGTGGCCGCGATCCGGTTCGCGCCGGAGAGCACGATCTGTTCGGCGGTCGAGGAGAGGCCGCAGTTCTCGGGCCGGTCGAAGAACAGCCGCACCCGCGCGCCGGCCGCCATGATCAGCTGGTTCGACCCGTTCATCTGCAGCTTGCAGAGCCAGTAGTCGCCGCCGCCCAGGGTGAGCGTGTTCGCGCCCGACGTGGAGATGGTGCGCGTGCTCGGGTTCCACGGGCTGTTGCCGTTCCACGATCCGGTGAAGGTGTCGGACTGGCAGCCCTCGGGCACTTTCACCGGTTTGGTCGATTTGCACTTTTCCAGCCGGTAGTTGGAGTTGTTCTCCGCGATGTCGGCCGGCATGAAGCTCTCGACCGGGGGCAGTTTCGCGTTGCCTTCGGTGACCTCGGTGCCTTTGCAAGCCTGCATGCTCCCGCTTTTGATCCACGACATCCCGATGCCGTGGCGGACGTTGCCGCAGATCACCGCCGCCCCGTCGGTGACGAAGTTGCCGTTCGTGCCGACGTTGACGCGGACGAGCGCCGAGCCGTCCAGCTTCAGTTCGTCTTCGCCGATCAGGCCCTCGATCGCCGGCGCACCGCCACTGCCGCCCGGATCGCCGGGCGGCGGCGTGTTCGGGCTCGTGACCGTGCCGGCGCCCTCGAACCCGACCAGCACCCGGCGCGCCACGCCGGACGCCTCGCCTTCGGCGACGACGCAGAACTCGAACTCCCGGCACGGCTGCGTCAGGTCGCTGACCCGGTACGCGTAGCTGTCGCCGCCGAGGTCGGCGGTCTGCGGCGGGCACCAGCCGTCGACCGGCTGGCCGCCGTCGGGGCAGGGCGCCTCGCTGCCGGTGGAGAAGTGATGGCCCAACGCCGTCGTGGCCGCGCTGATCCCCGCGTCTGCCGCCGCGATCGCCCGCTTGGAGCCACTGTCGCGCTTGCTCCCCGCCTGCACGTTGACGGTCGTGACGATCGCCGCGCCGGCGAGGGCGATGCTCGCCACCATCGCCAGCAGCGCCGTCGGCAGGGCCATGCCCCGCTCCTCGGTGAGCAGGGCGCGGAGGCGGCGCGGGAATCGGCAGGGATCGCGCATCGCTCGGCAGATCGGCCCCTCTGGGCCGGCGCTTGAGCGCCGCTCGGCCGCAGGGGCGGGAGTTGGACAGCCGTCCTAATCGAATTGCGGCGCGGCCTCAGCTGGAGAGCTGCTCGATCCCGCTCGCCCGCTGCCCGCCCGCGGCCAGCATCAGCTTGAAGTCGTGCGGGTTGGAGGCGTACTCGAGCGCCACCTCCTCGGCCACCTTGCCTTCCATCACGTAGCCGAGCAGGGACTGGTCGAAGGTGCGCATCCCGTAGTACTCGCCTTCCGCGATCACTTCGCTGATCCGGCTCGTTTCCTCGGGGTTGAGGATCAGGTCCTGGACGCGGGCGGTGACGACGAGAATCTCGGAGGCCGGAACGCGCCCTTCCCCGGTCACGTCCGGCACCAGCCGCTGCGCGATCGCCCCTTTCAGGGTCGCCGCCAGCATCACCCGCGCCTGGTGCTGCAGGTGGGGCGGGAAGAAGTCGATCAGCCGGTTGATCGTCTCCGTCGCGTCGAGCGTGTGCACGGTCGAGAGCACCAGGTGCCCGGTCTCGGCCGCCGACAGCGCCGTGCGCACCGTCTCCTCGTCGCGCATCTCGCCGATCAGGATCACGTCCGGGTCCTGGCGCAGCACGCGCCGCATCGCCCGCGCGAAGCTCTCGGTGTCCGAGCCGACTTCCCTCTGGTTGACGATCGAGAGCTTGTCTTCGTGCAGGTACTCGATCGGGTCCTCGAGGGTGATGATGTGGTGCGGCTTGGTGCGGTTGATGTGGTCGATCATCGCCGCCAGGGTCGTGCTCTTGCCCGAGCCGGTGGTCCCGGTGACGAGCACGATGCCCCGGTTCTCCTCCGCCAGCCGCGTCACCACCGGCGGCAGCCCCAGCTCCTCGACCGAGCGGATCTCGAACGGGATCGCGCGGCAGACGATCGAGATCGTCCCCCGCTGCTTGAACGCGTTGACGCGGAAGCGCGACAGGCCGGGGATCGAGTAGGAGAAGTCCGCCTCGCCGACCTCCTCGAACTCGGTCAGCGAGCGCACCTCGGCGATCTCGTGGAACGCCTTCTCGGTCTCCTCGGGCCGCAGCGGCGCGTACCCCTCCAGCGGCACCAGCTCCCCGTGCAGGCGCACGATCGGCGGCGCGTTGACCTTCAGGTGCAGGTCCGAGCCGCCGCGCTCGATCAGCTTGCGCAGGGCGGAGTCGATTTCGAACATCCCGACCTGGTATCGGCCGGGCCCGCTCATCCCTTGACCGCGCGCCCCGAGCGGGGCCGGGCGGGGACGGTGCCCCGCCCCGCCCGACTCAGGCGACCTCGCGCAGCTTCTGCGCCTCGCCCAGCGACTGCAGCTTCTTGAGGCTCTGGTTCTCGATCTGGCGGATGCGCTCGCGAGTGACGTTGAAGGTGCGTCCCACCTCGTCCAGGGTGCGCGGGTGCTCGCCGCCCAGGCCGTAGCGCAGTTCGAGCACGCGGCGCTCGCGGTAGGAGAGGTTCTCCAGCGCCTCCTTCAGCGCCTCTTTGGTCAACAGGTCGGCCGCCCGGTCGAACGGGGACTCCGCCTTCTCGTCGGCGATGAACTGGCCGAACTCCGACTCCTCCTCGTCGCCGACCGGCTTCTCCAGCGAGACCGGCGCCTGCGCCGAGCGCTTGATCGAGTCGACCTCCTCGGGATCGATCCCGGTCACCTCGGCGATCTCCTCGGGGGTCGGCTCGCGGCCCAGCTCGGTGACCAGCTTGCGCTCCGCGCGGCCGATCTTGTTCAGCTTCTCGACCACGTGGACCGGGATGCGGATCGTGCGCGCCTTGTCGGCCAGCGCGCGGGCGATCGCCTGCCGGATCCACCAGGTGGCGTAGGTCGAGAACTTGAAGCCCTTGCGGTAGTCGAACTTCTCCGCCGCGCGGACGAGGCCCAGCGTGCCCTCCTGGATCAGGTCCAGGAAGGGAAGCCCCTGGTTGCGGTAGTTTTTCGCGATCGAGACGACGAGCCGCAGGTTCGACTCGACCATTTTCTGCTTCGCGTCGAGGTCGCCGCGCTCGATCCGTTTCGCCAGTTCGACCTCCTCCTGCGCGGTCAGCAGCCGCACCTTGCCGATGTCCTTGAGGAAGAGCTGCAAGGAGTCGGTCGTCATGTCGGGTTTGAGGTCCAGCGCCTGTTTCTGGCGCCGGCGGCCCTTCTTGCCGGAGTCGAGCGGCAGCGCTTCCGCAGCCGCCTTCTGCTCCGGGTCCATGTCCTCGACGAGCTCGATGCCCGACTTCTCGATGTGGCTGTAGAGGTCCTCGACGTCCGACTCGTCCAGGTCGATCTCCGAGACCGCCGCCGCGACGTCACCGAAGGTGAGCACGCCGAGCTGCTGCCCGCGGTTGATGAGGGCCTTGACCTCCTCCAGTTCCTGAAGCTCTGCTACCAGCATCCGTCTCTACTCGTTTCCCTAGCGCTTGGTGTTTAGTCCTGAGCGATGTAATGCGGCTGCGTGCGAAAAGTCGCGCCGGCCGATGAAAAAGCGGACCCATCGCCTGGTCCGCGAATAAGGCTCGACAAGGATCCTGCCCGGACGCGCGGGCGGCAAACTCCCGTCAAACGCGTGTTCGCATCGTAGTCGCTTCAGTTTGTGAAGTCAAGCATGACCGGCCCCCGGAAACCGACCGCACGCGCCTGGCTGAGGGCCTTCTGGCAGCGGGCGTACCGGGAGAACATCACCGGGCTGTCGGCGATGGTCGCCTACAACCTGATGCTGGCCGTCTTCCCCTTCGCCCTGCTGGTCCTCTTCGTCTTTGGCCAGGTGCTGCGGATCGAGGGGGTCGAGACCAGCGTCCTGCAGGACCTGCAGCGCCTCTTCCCCGACGCCGAGCACGAAACGCTGACCAACGTGCTGCGGCGGATCGAGGACAACTCGACCACGATCGGGATCGCCGCCTTCGTCGGCTCGCTGTGGATCGGCGCCTCCTTCTGGGGCGCGATGGACACCGCCTTCTGCCGCATCTACCACGTCGAGTGCCGCGGCTGGGTGGAACAGAAGCGCTTCTCCTTCGCGATGCTGCTGGTCGTCGTCGGCTTCTTCGTCGCCAGCATCTTCGTCCCCACCCTGGAGAGCGCGCTGCTCGCCGGCACCGACCGCCTGCCGCTGGGCCTGAGCGGGGTGAGGGGGATCGATCGCGTGCTGCTGCTCGGCGCCGCCCTGCTGGCCACCTTCGTCGTCTGCGCGGTGATCTTCTGGGCGGTGCCGAAAGGCCACATGCCGTGGCGCGCCGTCTGGCCCGGGGCGGCCTTCGTCACCGTCGCCGCCGGCCTCGCCAATTGGCTGTTCCCGGTCTACCTCTCCAGCGTCTCGGGGCTGTCGCGGTTCGGCTCCACGCTGGGATTCATCCTCGTCGCCCTGGTCTGGTTCTACCTGCTCAGCCTGGCGCTGCTGATCGGCGCCGTGATCAACTCCCTGCGCCACGAGCTGGACGACACCGGCTCCCTCCCCTACGACGAGCCTGCCGAGCGGCCCTGCGGCTGCGGAGAGGGCGATTCGCGGCGGCCGGCTCCGCCCGCACCGCAATAAAAGAACTGTCATATTTTGGTCCAAGGTTCGCCGTTTGGACAGGGTGTGAGCATCCCGGCCAAGGAGAAACAAGCCGCAGCACCGGGGGGGAGCGTGCTTGCGCCGAAGACTCCCCCGGACGTCGGCGCGCGCTCGCAGCGGCGCCGGATCATCGAGTCGATGCTGGAGCGCTGCGCGGAGAAGACCTACGCCCACACGACGATCGGCGACATCGTCTCCGGCGCGCGCATCTCCCGCAGCACGTTCTACAAGCGCTTCGCCGACAAGCGCGCCTGCTTCGAGGCCACGGTCGAGCACTGCCTGGAGGACCTGACCCGCACCGCGCGCGAGGCGCAGGAGCCCGGCCGCCCGCCCGCCGAGCGCCTGCGGGCGGCGATCGCCGCGGTGCTGGCGCGGATGGCCGAGCGGCCGGCGATCGGCAAGCTGTTGAGCGCCGACGCGGTCGCCCTCGACCCGACCGTCACCGACCGCTACCGGCGCCTGGTCGGGCCGGTGGTCGAGCGGCTGTGGTTCGAGGGTGCGCGGCCCCGGGACGCGGGCAGCGACCCCGGCCTGGCGCTGGGCCGCGCCCGCCTGCTGATCTTCGACCTGATCGCCGCCGGGCGCGCGTCCGAGCTGCCCCGCCTGCTGCCGGAGTTGACCTACCTCACCCTCCTCCCCTACGCGGGCCACGAGGAAGCGCTGCGGGAGGCGGACGCGGCGGCCCGGTCGCTGGAACGAGGAGCCGTCGCCGGTGCCGGGGATGGCGCCCGATAGCCCGGAGATCCCGGACCTGCGCAAATGGCGGCTGCCGCGCGGCCGCCACGGCCTGCCGCGCGAGCTGATCGCCCGCTCGCAGCGCGAGCGGCTGTTGGCCGCGGTGGTCCGCACCACGGCGGCCAACGGCTGCGAAGCGACGACCGTGGCCGACATCCTCGAAGAGGCGGGCGTCGGGCGGGAGAGCTTCTACGAACTGTTCGAAGACCGCCAGGACTGCATGCTCTCCGCCCACCGCGTGCTCACCGACGACCTCGCGGAGCGGGTCGAGGCCGCCTACCTGGGCGAGGGCGCCTGGGCGGAGCGCCTGCGCGCGGCGCTCGACGCCGCCCTGCGCTGGTTCGCCGCCGACCCGGCGGCGGCGCGATTCGTGCTCATCGACCTGGCGCCGCTCGGCACCCCGTTCCGGGCCCGCTTCCACGACGAGTTCCGGCGCTTCCTGAGCCTGCTGGGCGAGGGGCCCGAAGGCCCGCCGCGCGCGCAGGCGCCGCGGGCCGGGATCCTGGCGCTGAGCGCCGCCGTGGCCGGCATCCACGAGGAGGTCGCGCACGGGCGCACCGAGCGGCTGCCGGAGAAGCTGCCGCAGCTGCTGTACGAGGTGCTGGTGCCGTTCCTCGGCGAAGCCGGGGCGCAGCGGGAGCGGCAGCGGGCCGAAGCGGGCTGAGCCGGCGGCTCAACCGAAGCGGTCGCCGCCGATGATCTCGCGCAGCTTGGAGCGGTCGTGGCGGGCGTGGACGCGGCGCACCGTGCCCGAGCGCGAGCGCATGACCAGCGACTCGGTCGTCGCCCCCGGGCCGCGGTAGCGGACGCCCTGCAGGACGTCGCCGTCGGTGACCCCGGTGGCGGAGAAGAAGACGTCCTCGCCCGAGCAGAGGTCGTCGGCGGTCAGCACCCGCTCGAGGTCGTAGCCGGCGTCGAGCGCCGCCTGGCGCTCCTCGTCGTTGCGCGGCCACAGCCGGCCGAGCATCTGCCCCCCCATGCACTTCAGCGCCGCCGCCGAGAGCACGCCCTCCGGCGTGCCGCCGATCCCCCACAGCAGGTCGACCGGGGAGCGCTCGCTGACCGCCAGCAGCGCCGCCGAGACGTCGCCGTCGGTGATCAGGCGGATGCGGGCGCCCGCCTCGCGGACTTCCTTGATCGCGTCCTCGTGGCGCGGCCGGTCGAGCATCACGACGGTGACGTCGCCGACCGAGCCGCCCTTGCGCTCGGCGACCAGCCTCACGGTCTCGCGCAGCGGCCGGTCGAGGTCGAGCAGGTCGGCGATCTCCTCGCCGCCGGCGAGCTTTTCCATGTACACGCAGGGCCCGGGGTCGAACATCGTCCCCCGCTCGGCGAGCGCGATCACCGAGAGCGCGCTCGGCATGCCCAGCGCGCACAGCCGCGTTCCCTCCAGCGGGTCGACGGCGATGTCGACCACGGGCGGCGTGCCGTCGCCGATCTGCTCGCCGTTGTAGAGCATCGGGGCTTCGTCCTTCTCGCCCTCGCCGATCACCACGATGCCGTCCATCGGCACCGAGTCGAGGACGAGGCGCATCGCGTCCACCGCCGCCTGGTCGGCGGCGTTCTTGTCGCCGCGCCCCACCCAGCGAGCGGCCGCCAGGGCCGCCGCCTCGGTGACGCGGACCAACTCCAGGGCGAGGTTGCGGTCGGGCTTGGTCTGCGAGCTCACGGCCATCAGGCCGGGAGGCTATAAGGTCGGCAGGTGGAAAGGCGTCGGGGCTTGACGATCCCCCTGGCGGGGGTGCCGCTGAGGGAGCACGAGCGCCTCGTGCGCCTCGCCGAGGAGCTGGGCTACACCGACCTGTGGTCGGCGGAGACCGCGGGGCCGGACGCCTTCACGCCGCTGGCCCTCGCCGCCGCCTGGACCGAGCGGGTGCGCCTCGGGACCGGGATCGCGGGCGTCTTCCAGCGCGGCCCCGCCCTGCTGGCGCAGCAGGCGGCGGCGCTCGCCGACGCCTCCGGCGGTCGCTTCGTGCTCGGGCTCGGCTCCTCCTCGGACCGGATCGTCGAAGGCTGGAACGGGATCCGGTTCGAGCGGCCGCTGTCGAAGGTGCGCGAGACGCTCGACTTCCTCGACGCGGCGCTGGCCGGCGAGCGCGCCCCGGGCGGGCTCAAGCTCGAAGCGCCGCCGGCCGAGCCGATCCCGATCGTGCTCGCGGCGCTGCGCGGGCGGATGCTGCGGCTGGCGGTGGAGCGGGCGGCGGGCGCCTTCACCAACTTCCTGCCGCTGGGCGGGCTGGAGAAGGTCGTCGCCCAGCTGGAGGGCGCGCCGCAGGGCTTCGAGCTGCTGTGCCGCTTCTTCTGCCTGCCCGGCGAGCGCGAGCAGGTGGAGCCGCTGGCCCGGCTCATGTTCTCCTCCTACGTCAGCGTCCCGGTCTACGCGGCCTTCTTCCGCTGGCTCGGCTACGGCGAGCAGATCGAGGCGATGACCGCCGCCTGGGAGGCCGGCGACCGCCGCGGCGCCGCGGCCGCGGCGCCCTGGGACCTGATCGAGGACACCTTCCTGATCGGCGACGCGGCGGAGATCCGCGAGCGCATCGGCCGCTTCGCCGCCGGCGGCGTCACCCTGCCGATCCTGATGCCGATCGTCCCGCCCGAGCACCTCGCGGCGACGATCGAAGCGCTCGCGCCCGAGTAAGCCGCCCGCCACCCCGTTCGGGGAGCGGTCAGTCGGTGCGCGTGGCCTCCGGGTCGCGCCAGACGCGCTTGCGCCACGGCGACGTGACCGCGAAGCGGGCGCGGGTCGCGGCGGCGATCGGCTCCAGGGGGACGAGGCGGATGCGGCGGCCGGGCACGTAGCGGGCGCCGGGGGCGTCGGGGTCGTGGACGCCGCCCGCCGCGGCTCCCGCGTGGCTGCCGCCGGAGACGAAGTGCAAGCCGGTGCGCGGCCCCCAGCCGCCCGGGCGCCGCGCGCCCAGCGCCTCCGCGAGCGCGCTCGCGAGCTCGACGCCGGCGTCCGACCCCCAGTTGCCGGGCCCGCCCGCGTAGTTGAAGCCGTGGTGCGAGGAGGCGCGCTGGGCGACCGAGCCGTCGGGGGCGATCCGCACCGCGGCCATCTCCCAATCGTCGCGGTGGTAGCCGCGCTCGCCGGCCACCGGCACCCCGCGCAGGGTCGCGGAGTCGGCGTAGTAGAGCCACCACTGCAGGTAGAGGCTGCCGGCCCGCGGCCCCGAGCAGTCGGCGCCCTCCGACTCGGCCCGCTCCTCACCGCCCGGGCGGCAGTCGATCACGCGGGTGAAGGCGGTCACCGGCAGCCCGGCGCGGCTGCGGGCGACCAGCCCGCTCCGGGCCCCGTCCGCGCAACGGCTGAAGCGGCAGCGACGGAAGTCGACCGGCAGCGCCCGCGAGCCGCGCTCGAAGACCAGGGTCGGGGTGTGGCGCCGCAGCAGCGCCGCCACCTCGGTGCCGTAGGCGGCGACCAACCGCGGCGCATCACCGCACTCGTCGACCAGCGCCGCCCCGCACAGCAGCCGCGCCGCGATCGCACGCGCCAGCCCTGCTCCCGGCACCCCCGCCCCCGCCACCGCCAACCCGGCGAAGGCCAACGCCAGCACCGCGACGACCGCGACCCACTCGACGCTCGCCTGCCCCCGCTCCCCCATGCCTCCTCAAGGCAGGACGGAGTGGCTTTTCTCCCCGGGGTCGGCGAGGGAGGCGATCGCGAGCCGCTGGCGCGCGCCGGGCCAAGCCAGGCAAGCACGCAGGGATGCCCGCTAGAGCTTGTTGATCTCCGCCGCGATGTCAGCCGCGGCCTGTTTGGCGTCCGCGAACAGCATCGACGTGTTCGGTTCGTAGAACAGGTCGTTGTCGATGCCGGCGAAGCCGGGGCTCAGCGACCGCTTGATCACGATCACCTGTTGCGCCTCGGAGACTTCGATGATCGGCATGCCCGCGATCGGGCTGTTGGGGTCGTTCTTCGCCGCCGGGTTGGTGACGTCATTGGCCCCGATCACCACCGCGACGTCGACGCGCGGCATTTCGGGGTTGATCTCCTCCATCTCGCGCAGCTGCTCGTAGGGCACGTCGGCCTCGGCGAGCAGGACGTTCATGTGGCCCGGCATGCGGCCCGCCACCGGGTGGATCGCGTAGCTGACGCTGACGCCGCGCTTCTCCAGCTCGTCGGCGACCTCTTTGATCGCGTGCTGGGCCTGCGCGACGGCCAGGCCGTAGCCGGGCACGAAGACGACCGAGTCGGCGTAGGCGAGCTTGATCGCCGCGTCCTGGGCGCCGATCGAGACGTGCGGGCGCTCCTCGCCCGAGCCGCCGCCCCCGGTGGGCGCGCCGCCGAAGCCGGCGAAGAGGATGTTGGCGACCGAGCGGTTCATCGCCCGCGCCATCTCCAGGGTGAGGATCGTGCCCGAGGAGCCGACGATGGTGCCGGCGACGATCAGCGCCACGTTGTCGAGCGCGAACCCGGCCGCGGCGGCCGAGAGCCCGGTGAAGGCGTTCAGCAGCGCGATCACGACCGGCATGTCGGCGCCGCCGATCGGCAGCACCACCAGGTTCCCGAGCAGCGCCGAGCCGATCAGGATGGCGATGAACAGGCCCTCCGACGGGTGGTCGTTGTCGAGCGAGACGACCACGCAGGCGACCAGGATCCCGATCAGCAGCAGCGCGTTGACGAACTGCTGGCCCGGCATCGCGATCGGCCGCGTCGGCAGCAGGTCCTGGAGCTTCGCGAAGGCGATGTTGGAGCCCCAGAAGGAGACCGAGCCGATCACGCCCGCGAACAGGATCGGGATCAGCACGTCGAGCGGGATCTCCTCGCCGAGCGCGATCCCGTGCCGGATCTCCGACCAGGCGATCAGCGCCACGGCGCCGCCGCCGACGCCGTTGTAGATCGCGACCATCTGCGGCATCTCGGTCATCTGGACCCGCAGCGAGGCGACGACGCCGACCGCGGAGCCGACGACGAGGCCGATCGCGATCAGGCCCCAGTTGCCGATGCCGTCGAGCAGCAGGGTCGTGACCACCGCGACGGCCATGCCGGCGGCGGCGATCAGGTTGCCGCGTTTGGCGGTCGTCGGGTGGGTGCCCTGCTTGATCCCGAGGATGAAGAGGGTGAAGGCTGCGATGTAGAGGGCGGTCGCCGCGTCGCCGCCCGGCTCGAGCACCGCGCGGACCATCAGGACCCGCCCTTCCCCTCGGTCCCGGCCTTCGGCTTGCGGGAGAACATGCCCAGCATCCGGTCGGTGACCATGAAGCCGCCGACGATGTTGATCGCGCCGAAGGCGATCGCGATCGTGCCGATCACCTCCTCAAGCAGGTCGTCGGCGAACCCGACGACGATCAGGCCGCCGAGCATGACGATCCCGTGGATCGCGTTGGTCTGCGACATCAGCGGCGTGTGCAGCGTCGTCGGCACCTTCGAGATCACCTCGAAGCCGACGAACACCGCGAGGACGAAGATCGTGAGCTCGGTCAGAAGATCCATGGCTACTTCGCGGCCCTCTCGTTCTTGATTTCGCCGTTCTCGGTGATGCAGGCGGCGGCGACGATGTCGTCCTCGAAGTCGACGGTCAGCTCGCCCTCCGCGCTCACCAGCAAGCCGAGGAGGTTCTCAAGGTTTTTCGCGTACAGCTGCGAGGCCGGCGCCGGCATCTCCGACGGCAGGTTGAGCGGCCCGATCACCTTGACTCCGTTCTCGACCACCGTCTTCCCCGGCTCGGTCAGCTCGCAGTTGCCGCCCGTCTCGGCGGCCAGGTCGACGATCACCGAGCCGGGTGCCATGCCCCGCACCGCGTCTGCGGTGACCAGCAGCGGCGCCGGGCGGCCGGGGATCGCGGCCGTGGTGACGATGATGTCCTGTTTGGCGGCGTTCTCGCCGATCGCCTCGCGCACCTTGGCGTTCTCCTCCTCGGTGAGCGGGCGCGCGTAGCCGCCCTCCCCCTCGGCGTCGGGGATGAAGTCCAGTTCCAGCGGCCGGCCGCCGAGCGAGGCGATCTGCTCCCAGGCGGCGCGGCGGATGTCGAAGCCGGTGACGATCGCGCCCAGCCGCTTCGCGGTGGCGATCGCCTGCAGGCCCGCGACCCCGGCGCCCAGCACCAGCACCTTGGCCGGCGGCACCGTGCCGGCGGCGGTGGTCATCATGCCGAAGAAGCGGCCCGACTCGCGGGCGGCGATCAGGGTCGCGGCGTAGCCCGCGGCGGCGGCCTGCGAGGAGAGCGCGTCCATCGCCTGGGCGCGGGTGGTGCGCGGCACCGCCTCCATCGCGAAGCTGGTCACGCCGGCGGCGGCCAGCGCCTTGTTCGTCTCGGCCGAGGTCCAGGGGGCGAGGTGGCTGATCAGCACCTGGCCGGAGGAGAGGCGGCCGATCTCATCCGCCGCCGGCACCGCGACGTGGAGGACGATCTGCGCCCCCCAGGCGGCGTCGGCGTCGACGAGCTGCGCGCCCGCCTCCTCGTAAGCGGAGTCGGGATGGCCGGCGGCTTCGCCGGCGCCCCGCTCGACCAGCACCTCGATGTGCTCGTTCCGCTTCAGCGACTTGACCACGTCGGGGACCAGCGCCACCCGGCGCTCCCCGTCCTTCGACTCTTTCGGTACTCCGATCTTCATAAGCGCGGCGCGGAAGGTTATGCGATCCGGTCAATCGCGCGTCCCGACCCCCGCCAGGGCGGCCAGCCGCTCGAGCGTGTGGAGCTGCTCGGAGCGCTCCACGTGGACCGGGGAGACGATCAGGCGGTCGATCCCGGCGGCGCGGAAGCGCTCCACGCGCGCCGCGACCTCGGCCTCGGTGCCGACCAGCGAGGTCGCCTCGACGATCTCGTCCGGCACCGCGGCGAAGGCGCCCGCCCGGTCGCCGTCCTGGAAGCGTCGCTGCACCTCGTCGGCGACCTCGCCGAACCCGAAGCGGTGCGCGAGGTCGACGTAGAAGTTGGTCTTCCGCGACCCCATGCCGCCGAAGTAGAGGACGAGGCCGGCCTTGACCACGTTCTTGGACGCCTCCAGGTCGCCGTCGATCGCCACCTGCAGCGAGGGGCTGACCTCCAGCTCCGAGCGGTCCCGCCCGCCCTTCGCCAGGCCCGCCTCGATGTGCTCGCCCCAGGTCTGCTGGAAGGCGTCGACGCTGAAGAAGATCGGGATCCAGCCGTCGCAGACCTCGGCCGCCATCTCCACCGACTTGCGGCCGATCGCGCCGACGAAGACCGGGATCCGGTTGCGCAGGGGGCGGAAGTTGAGCTTCAGCGGCTTGCCCTCGCCGCCGGGCAGCGGCAGCCGGTAGTGCTCGCCCTGGTGCTCCAGCGGCCCCTCGCGGGCGATGATCTTGCGCACCACTTCGATGTACTCGCGGGTGCGGCCCCAGGGCTTCGGGTACGGCACCCCGTACCAGCCTTCGGAGACCTGCGGCCCCGAGGGGCCGAAGCCGAAGATGAAGCGCCCGCCGGAGAGCTTGTCGATCGTCGCCCCGGCCATCGCCGCCGCGGCGGGCGGCCGCGCGGGCACCTGCATGATCGCGGCGCCGAGCCGGATCGTGCTCGTCTGCGGCGCCAGCCAGGCCAGCACGCTGACCACGTCGGAGCCGTAGGACTCGGCCACCCAGACGGACTCGTAGCCCATCCCCTCGGCGGCCCGCACCAGCTCGGCGGCCTCCTCCCCCGCCGGGCCGATTCCCCAGTACCCGAGGTTGACCCCCAGCTTCAAGCTCATCGCCCCGACACCTTATTGAATATCGGTGTGGGCAACGACGAGCCAGTGTCGACCGGCCTCTCCGCCGCCGAGGCGGCGGAGCGCCTGCGCAAGCTCGGCCCGCCGCCCGAGGACTCCTCGCGCTCGACGGCGAGCATCGTCGCCGGCAACGTCCTGACGCTGTTCAACGCGATCATCGGCGCCTTCTTCGTGCTGGCGTTGCTGCTCGGCCTGTTCGCCGACGCGATCTTCGGCCTGATCGCGGTCGTCAACTCCTACATCGGCATCCGCCAGGAGCTGAAGGCGAAGGCGACCCTGGACGAGCTGGCGGTGCTGGTCGCCCCGCGGGCGGAGGTGGTGCGCGACGGCCGGGTGGTCGAGCTGACCGCCGACGAGGTGGTGCCCGGCGACCTGGTCCGAGTCGGGCCCGGCGACCAGCTGGTCGCCGACGGCGAGGTGGTCGAGAGCCGCGGCCTGACGCTCGACGAGTCGGTGCTGACCGGCGAGGCGGACGGGATCCGCAAGGCGACCGGCGACCGGGCGCTGTCGGGGTCCTTCTGCGTCTCCGGCTCGGGCAGCTACGTGGTCGACGCCGTGCGGGAGGAGAGCTACGCCGGCCGGCTGGCGGGCGAGGCGAAGGCGTTCCGCCACCCGCCCTCGCCGCTGCAGCAGGAGGTGAACCGGGTGATCGTCGCCTGCACCTACGTGATGCTGCCCTTGGCGGCGATCCTGATCGCGGTCCTCAGCCTGCGCAACATCGGCATCCAGGAGGCGGCCCAGACGGCGATCGCGGGGCTGGTGACGCTGATCCCCGAGGGCCTGGTGCTGCTGATGAGCGTCACCCTGGCGGTGGCCGCGGTGCGGCTGGCGCGCCGCGACACGCTGGTGCAGCAAATGAGCGCCACCGAGAGCCTGGCGGCCGTGGACACGATCTGCGTCGACAAGACCGGCACCCTGACCGCCGGCGAGTTGCGCCTGGTCGGGGTCGAGTACGCGCCGGGCGTCGACCCCGAGGAGGGGGCGGCGGCGCTGGGGCGCTTCGCGGCCAGCGCCGGGGAGCGCAACCGCACCCTGGAGACGATCGCCGAGCGCTTCCCCGCCGCGCCGGAGACGGTGACGGCGGAGGTGCCGTTCTCCTCGGAGTGGAAGTGGAGCGGGCTGGCGCTGGCCGACGGGCGCGCCGGCTCGGGCACCTTCGTCCTCGGCGCCCCCGACGTGCTGATCGCCTCCGGCGCGCTGGAGCTGCCCGCGGAGCTGGCGCGCAAGCTGGAGGAGGAGACGGCGGCGGGGCGGCGCGTGGTCGCCTTCGGCCGCTCCGAGGGGGCGCTGCCCGAGGACCCGGCGAGCGGCGCGGCGCCGCCGCTCGCGCCGCTGGCGTTGGTCGTCCTGGAGGAGACGCTGCGCCCCGACGCCACGGCGACGATCGCGCAGATGCGCGGGGAGGACGTCGACCTGAAGCTGATCTCCGGCGACGCGCGGGCGACGGTGACCGCGGTCGCCTACGCGGTCGGGGTGCCGCGCGACGCGGGCGTGATCGAGGGGCACGAACTGCCCGAGGGCCCGGAGGAGCTGCAGCGGGCGGCGCTGGAGAACACGATCTTCTGCCGCATCAAGCCGGAGCAGAAGAAAGCGCTGGTGGGGGCGCTGGTCGACGCCGGCCGCTACGTGGCGATGATCGGCGACGGGGTCAACGACGTGCCGGCGCTGAAGCGGGCGCGGATGGCGGTGGCGATGGGCTCCGGGACCCAGGTGACGAAGGGGATCTCCGACGTCGTCCTGCTCAAGGACCAGTTCCGGCGCCTGCCGGAGGCGGTCGCCGAGGGGCGGCGGATCGCCCGCAACATCCACCGCCTCGGGCGGCTGTACCTGACGAAGACCGTCTACGCGGCGACCCTGATCCTGCTCGTCGCCGTGCCCGGCTTCGCCTTCCCCTTCCTGCCTCGGCACCTCACCGTGGCGGCGCTGCTGACGATCGGCATCCCCTCCTTCGTGCTCGCCCTCCTGCCCTCCGACGGGCCGCTGTACCGCGGGCGGCTGCTGCGCGCCCTGGCCGCCTTCGCGGTGCCGGCCGGGGTGGCGACCGCGATCGGCTCGATCATCTCCTTCTTCCTCGTCGACACCGTCGCCGGGGGCGGCCTGGAGGACGGGCGCACCGCCGCCACCACGACGCTGATCGTGCTCGGGCTGTGCTTCGTGCTGCTGCTGGAGCGCGGCCCGGGGCGCGAGCACATCGCGATCCAGAGCTACATGCTGGCGCTCGTCGCCGGGCTGGGGGCGCTGTTCGCGGGCATCCTCGCGATCGGCCCGGTGCGCGAGTTCTTCGACATGACGTTGCTCAACGCCACGCAGTGGTTCCTGGCCCTGCTGGCGGCGGCCGGCGGCCTGACCCTGGCCAGCGTGCTGTGGCGCCTGCCGCAAATCGAACGCCTCGAAGCGCCCGCCGTACAGGCCGACGGCGAGCCCTCCGAGGCGCCGGCGTAGGCCGGGCGCCGGTCCGGAGGGCCCGCCGTCGGGGAAAGCGGGCGCCGTCGGGGGCGCGAGGTCAGCTGAGGCGCTCGACCAGCATCGCCTTGCCCTGGCCGCCGGCCACGCACATCGTCTCGAGGCCGATCTGCTGGTCGTCGGTCTCCAGGACGTTGAGCAGCGTGCCCATGATGCGGGCGCCGGTCATCCCGAACGGGTGCCCGAGGGCGATCGCGCCGCCGTGGGTGTTCAGCTTCTCGAGCGGGATGTCGCATTCCTCCATGATCGGGATCACCTGGGCGGCGAAGGCCTCGTTCAGCTCCACCCGGTCGACGTCGCCGATCGTCATCCCGGCCCGCTTGAGCACCTTCTTCACGGCGCCGATCGGGGCGACGCCCATGTACTCGGGCTCGTTGCCCCAGGTGGCGGCGGTGATGATGCGGGCGCGCGGCTTCAGCCCCAGCTCCTTGGCCTTGGTGTCGCTCATCAGCAGCACCGCGGCGGCGCCGTCGTTGAGCGGGCAGGAGTTGCCGGCGGTGACGCCGGCGCCGCTGCCGGGCTCCTCCGGGTTGCCGAACGCCTCCGGCAGTTCGGCCAGCTTCTCCAGGGTCGAGGAGGGCCGCGGGCCGTCGTCCTTGCTGACCACGGTGCCGTCGGGCAGGGTCACCGGGACGATCTCGCGGTCGAAGAAGCCGTCTTCCTGCGACTTGACCGCCAGTTCCTGGGAGCGCTGCGCGAACTTGTCCATGTCGGCGCGGCTGACCTCGTATTTCTTCGCCACGTTGACGGCGGTTTCGCCCATCTGGATGTAGGCGTTGGGCTGGCCGTCGTTGCCTTTCAGCTTGTCGTTCTGGTCGTCGACGCCGGCCACCTCGGTGCGCTCGTTGAAGCGGCTCACCCACTCCACGCCGACCGCCAGGTAGGCGTCGCCCTCGCCGGCCTTGATCGCGTTGCCGGCGTGGCGGATGGCGTCGAGGCTGGAGGAGCAGTAGCGGGAGACGGTGACGCCGTTGACCTCCTGCGGCAGCTTCTCGGAGAGCAGCGAGATGATCCGCGCCAGGTTGAAGGCCTGCAGGCCCTGCGGCATGCCGACGCCGCAGAAGACGTCCTCGATCAGGGCCGGGTCGACCTCGGGATTGCGCTCCAGCAGCCGGTCGACGACGAACGCGCCCATCTCGTCGGGCCGCAACTGCGCCAGCGATCCCTTGAAGGCACGTCCGATCGGCGTGCGGATGGTGTCGACGATGACTGCTTCTGGCATCTCCCTCTCCTTGGCTGACTGCTTGGTTGACTGATGAGTCAATCGGTTTCTTTGACGCAGCGTAGTGAACGGGTCCCCCCGACGTATTGTGCGGATCGTCACACAATCTGCGGCTCGCGTCCCCCGGCTGCGTTACATTCGTCGCAATATCGACCCGCGCCCAGCGCGATACGGCCGCCGAAGCGGCCGGGAAGGAGGGCCCGCGATGCCTCAGGGTTACTGCGTCAAGGAGCGGAAGAAGGTCGAGATCAAGGACGCCCGGCAGGTGACGATGAAGAACGGGCGCCCGGCGATCCAGGGGGTCTGCCCCGACTGCGGCACCAAGGTCTTCAAGATCGGGAAGATGTAGCCCCGGGCCGGGGCACCCGGCGATGAAGCGAAAGCCGCACGCGACGGCGCGTTCGCTCGCGCGGCACAAGGCGCGACCACAGGATCGGATACCTGCGTGCGGGAACCGGCCAAGCGGCTGCAGAAGCGGCTGCGAGCCATCGAAGAGCGCGGGGACTACACGTGCTTGAACCGACTGATTGCCGATGAGAGGGCCCTGCAGGCCCATCTTCAAGCTCCGTGCTCCAGCCGCCTGCCGCACGGACACAAGAACAGAAGAAGGAGACGCTCGAGAGCCTGGCCCGCCAGGGCTCGCCGCTGCCTGACCCGGTTCGGCCGCCGCCGGCGAACGAGTCGATACGGGTCCGACCAAGGCCTAGAATCGACCTCCGCGGGGCGTGGCGCAGCCTGGTAGCGCGCTGCCTTTGGGTGGCAGAGGTCCCCGGTTCAAATCCGGGCGCCCCGATCGCGGCTCGCGCCACGGCCGACACCACCCCGGCTCCCATGCTCCCCGCCGCGGCACTCCCCCACACGCCTCGCCGCGGCATCCCCCACGCGCCCCCCGGAGCGGTTGAGGTTCGTCGCGCCGTCTGGAACGAACCTCAACCGCAGCGGCTGGCCCCCCGGAGCGGTTGAGCTTCGTCGCGCCGCCTGGAACGAACCTCAACCACAGCATTGGCGCCTCGTAGCGGTTGAGGTTCGTCGCCCTCTGGGCTACTAAGCGCAACCGCGCCGAATGGCGCTGGAGCGTGGTTGAGGTTTGTGGCGCTGTGAGCAACGAAGCTCAACCGCGCCGGGGGGCGGGGGCTCGCGGAGGCGGGACGGGTCGGGCGTATGGTTTGGGCGATGGCGGACGTGCGGGCGATCGAGGGAGCGGTGCGCTACGAGCTGGGGCGCGTCGGGCCGCTCGGGGCCGTGGTGGCGCCGCCCTACGACGTGATCGACGCCGCGGCGCGGCGGCGGCTGCTGGAGCGCTCGCCGCACAACGCGGTTGCGGTCGACCTGCCGAAGCCGTTCGACCCCGCGGACCCCGACAGCCGGCCGAGCGGCGACCCCTACGCGGGCGCCGCGGCGAAGATCCGGGAGTGGCTCGAGGCCGGCGCCCTGGTGCGCGAGCCCGAGCCGACGATGTGGGCGCTGCGCCAGGACTACGTCGCCCCGGACGGCAGCCGCCACAGTCGCCACGCGGTGCTCGCCCGCGTCCGCGTCGAGGACTACGAGGCCGGCACCGTGCGCCCGCACGAGCGCACCCACCCCGGGCCGCTCGCCGACCGGCTCCGGCTGACGCGGGCGACGCGGCTCAACCTCTCCCCCATCTTCGCCCTCGCCACCGTCGACCCGTGGCCGCTGGTCGAGCCCGCCCTCGACCCCGAGCCGTGGGGCGAAGCCGAGGACGAGGACGGCACGGTGAGCCGGGTCTGGCGGGTCGCCGACCCCGACGCCCTGCGAACGGTGAGCGAGCGCCTCCGCGACGCCCAGCTGCTGATCGCCGACGGCCACCACCGCTACGAGACCGCGCGCGCCTACCGCGACGAGGTCGGCGGCGACGGCCCGCACGCCTACACGCTGATGGCGCTCACCGGCCTCGACGACCCGGGCCTGCACGTCTTCCCCACCCACCGCCTCCTCTCCGGCCTCCCCCGCGGCAGCGAGCGCCGCGCGCGGGTCGAGCGCGACCTCGAGCGCCACTTCGACCTCGTCGAGGTCGCCCGCGACCGGCTCGACCCGGCGGGCGAGCCGGGCGTCGGCGTCTTCGGCCTCTACGACGGCGAGCGGGCGCTGCGCCTGCGCCTGCGCGACACCGCCGAGCCGGACAGCCTGCTCGCCGGCCGCCCGCAGCCCTACCGCCGCCTCGACGCGGCGATCCTCGAGGCGCTGGTGCTGAAGGGCGCGGCGGGGATGAGCGACGCCGACATCGACGCCCGCCGCGGGCTGGAGTACGCGAAGGGCGTCGCGGAGGCGCTCGCCGCCGTCGACCGCGGCGAGCACGACCTCGCCTTCCTGCTGCGCCCCGTCCCGGTCGAGCAGGTGCGCGCGATCGCCGCCACGGACGCCAACATGCCGCCCAAGTCGACCTACTTCTTCCCCAAGGTGATCACCGGCATCGTCTTCAGCCCGGTCGGCTAGGCCGACGCGCCCCCGGCCGGGACGCGGCGGCCGGGGCGCGGCGCGGAAGGCGCGCCCGGGCGCCCGCCGCGGCAGGCGCCACCCGGGCGCGTAGGATCACCCCGTGGTCCGCATCTACACCAGGAAGGGCGACGACGGCACCACCTCGCTCTGGTACGGGGGCCGCGTGCCCAAGCACCACGCCCGCACCGAGGCCTACGGGGCGCTGGACGAGGCCTGCTCGCAGCTGGGCGTCGCCCGCGCGCTCTGCGGCCCCGAGCACGAGCGGCTGGCGGCCGACCTGCTGCGGCTGCAGGACTGGATCTTCGTCGCCGGCGCCGAGCTGGCGACCGCGCCGGAGGCGTCCGGGCGGCTGGAAGACGGCGTCAGCCGCGTCACCGACGCGATGATCGCCGCGCTGGAGGCCGACATCGACCGCTACATGGCCGAGGTCGAGCTGCCGCCGAAGTTCGTCATCCCGGGCGGCAACCGGCTCTCCGCCGCGCTCGACGTCGCCCGCGCCGTGGTGCGGCGGGCCGAGCGCCGCATCTCCGCCCTCGCCGAGGCGGGCGAGTTGGCCGACGACACCGTGATCCGGTTCGTCAACCGCGCCTCCGACCTCGTCTACGCGATGGCCCGCTTCGCCGACGTCGACGACCCCGCGCTCTTCGAGGGGCGCGGCAAGGGGTGAGCCGGTGAGCATCGTCGCCCGCAGCCGCGGCGGCTTCGCTACTGAGATCGAGGTCGACGGCGTCCACCGCCTGCTCAGCGACGAGCCCGCCGCGCAGGGCGGCGCCGACCGCGGCCCCTCCCCCACGCGGCTGCTCGCCGCCGCGCTCGCCTCCTGCACCGCGAGCACGATGGAGATGTACGCGCAGCGCAAAGGCTGGGACGTGCAGCCGCTGGAGGTCGAGGTCAAGGTCACCTACGACGGCCCGGTGCCGAGCGCCTTCGACGTCGGCGTCGACTTGCCGGAGCGCCTCGACGCCGAGCAGCGCAAGCGCCTGCTGCGGGTCGCCGCCAAGTGCCCCGTCCACAAGGCGATCGCCGGCGCCACCCCGGTCACCGTCGCCGAGCGACCGGAGGAGCGGCGGTGAACCTCGGCCTCGCCGGGCGCGCCTGCCTCGTCACCGGCGCCAGCCGCGGGATCGGGCGCGAGACCGCGCGCCTGCTCTGCGCCGAGGGCGCCGCCGTGGCCCTGGTCGGCCGCGACGCCGAGCGCCTGGAGGCGGCTACCGAGGAGGCCGCGGCGGCCGGCGCCGAGACGGGCGGCGAGGCCGCGGCGCTCGCCCTCGACGTCACCGACGAGGACGCCGGCGAGCGGATGCTGGCCTTCGCCGAGGAGCGGTTCGGCGCCCTCGACGTGCTGGTCAACAACGCCGGCGCCGCCCGCTGGCGCGACCTCGACGAGGTCCCGGACGCTGACTGGCGGGCGCAGTTCGAGCTCAACGTGATGGTGCCGCTGCGGGCGATGCGCGCCGCCGCGCCGCGCATGGCCGAGCGCGGCTGGGGCCGGATCGTCAACGTCTGCTCCACCGCCGGCAAGCGGCCCTCGGCGGCGATGCCGGACTACTCGGTCGCCAAGGCGGCCGAGCTGTCGCTGTCGCGCCTGTTCGCCGACCGCTACGCGAAGCGGGGCGTGCTGGTCAACGCGATCTGCCCCGGGCCGGTCGAATCGGAGATGTGGATGGAGCCGGGCGGGCTGCTCGACCAGTCGGTGACGCTCTCCGGCGCCTCGGGGCGCGAGGAGGCGCTGGCCGCGGCGGGCGCCAAGCGGCCGATCGGGCGCCTGGCCAAGGTCGAGGAGGTCGCCGCCGCGATCGCCTTCCTCTGCTCGGAGCGCGCCTCCTACGTCAGCGGCGCTGCCTGGTCCGTGGACGGCGGCACCGTGCAAGTGATCATCTAGTGGGCGGCGAGCGGGCAAGCGACGCGGCCCCGCCCGACCCCGCCGCCGAGCTGGCCGCGCGCCTGCTCTCCCCCGCCGAGGCGGAGGCGATGGGCGGCCGCGGCACCGAAGCGGCGGTGCTGCTGCCGCTCTACGGCTGGCCCGACGAGCCGGGGCTGCTGTTCACCGAGCGGCGCGCCGACCTGCGCCGCCACGCGGGCGAGATCTCCTTCCCCGGCGGGCGCCGCGACCCGGTCGACGCCGACCTGCAGACGACCGCCCTGCGCGAGGCGCAGGAGGAGGTGGGGCTGCACCCGTCCCGCGTGCAGCTGGTCGGCGCCCTGCCGCCGGTGACGACCTTCGTCACCGGGTACCGCGTCCACCCCTTCGTCGGCCTGGTCGCCGACCCCGGCGGCCTCGACCTGCGGCCGAGCCCGGCCGAGGTCGAGACCGTGCTCACCTTCAGCCTCGCGCTGCTGCGCGAGAGCTTCGGGATGCGTCGCCTGATCCGGCGCGGCGTCCCCTTCCACACTCCCACCTACGAGGTGGAAGGGCACCTGATCTGGGGAGCCACCGCGCGGATCCTCGGCGAGCTGCTGAACCGGCTGGCCTAGACGTCCTTCTCGATCGGCACCCCGACCAGGTTGCCCCACTCGGTCCAGGAGCCGTCGTAGTTCTTGACGTTCTCCACGCCGAGCAGCTCGTGCAGGACGAACCACGTATGGGCGGAGCGCTCGCCGATCCGGCAATAGGCGACGACCGGCTTGCCCTCGCCGATCACGCCCTTGGACTCGTACAGCTCACGCAGCTCCTCTGCCGATTTGAACGTCCCGTCCTCCTTGACGGCCTGCGCCCACGGCACCGAGGCGGCGCCCGGGATGTGGCCCGCGCGCTGCGCGCCCTCCTGCTCGTAACCGGCCATCGCGATCAGCTCCCCGGAGTACTCCTGCGGGCTGCGCACGTCGACCAGCGCGGTGCCGTCCTCCAGCGCCTTGCGGACCTCGTCGCGGTAGGCGCGGATGCTGTCGTCGCCCGGCTTGGCGGTGAAGGTGGTCGGCGGGTAGGAGGGCACCTCGGTGCTGGTCTCGCGGCCCTCGGCGATCCACTTCTCGCGCGGGCCGTTGATCAGCTTCACCTTGTCGTGGCCGTAGTAGCGGAAGTACCAGTACGTGTAGGCGGCGAACCAGTTGTTGCGGTCGCCGTAGAGGACGACCGTGTGGTCGTTGGAGATGCCGCGGCTGCCCATCAGCTCGCCGAAGGCCTCGGGGCCGAGGAAGTTGCGCTCCACCTGGTCCTGCAGGTCCTTCTTCCAGTCGAACCCGATCGCCCCCGGGATGTGCCCTTCCGCGTACAGGGCCGGGTTCTCGTCCACCTCGACGATCCGAATCGAGTCGTCGTCAAGGTGCTCCGCCACCCAATCGGTCTCCACGAGGACGTCCTTCGCGTAACTCATCCGCCACCTCCAGGTCGCTGGTCCGGTATCACCTTAATTCCTATCGGAGTTTAGACATTTATGCTCCGGCACCGGCCAGCAGGCCGCGGACGGCGGCGGCCATCGCCTCGCTCCAGGCCTCCGGGTCCTCGCGGCCGACGGTCGGCAGCTCGACCGGGATGCGCCAGGTGCGCGCCGCGGCTCGCACCAGCTCGGCGCCGGCGGCGAGCAGCTCGGGCGGCGCCGTCCCCGCCGCCTCGTAGACGACCCCCCGCACCGGCGTGTCGACCAGCCGTTCCAACAACCGCTCCAGGCGCGGGCCGTGGATCGCTTCCAGCTCCGCGGCCGGGCCGCTCGTCGACCCCAGCGCCAGCACCACGACGGCGACGTCGCCGACCAGCTCGAGGATCGTCCCCGGCCGCTCGGGGTCCGCCTGCGCCGCCTCCAGGCCCGCCGCCTCGATCGCCGCCAACCCCTCGGGGCGGCGGCTGGTGCCGCGCACGCTCCAGCCCTCCGCCGCCAGCCGGCGGCCCAGCTCCCGCCCGCAGCAGCCGCAGCCGACGATCAGCGCCCTGGCCATCGCGCGCAGTCTACGCGCCGGCCAGCGGCCCCATGCCGCGCCGCCGCAGGCGCTCGTCCTCGGCCACCGACTCGTACAGCTCCTCCTCGGTCATCTCCGGGACGCCGCGCCGGCGGCGGATCTCGTTCTGCGCCTCCAGCATCTGGCGCACGTCGTCGAGCTCGTTCTGCGCCTCCACCTCGGGCGAGCGGGTCGGCCGCCAGTCGACGAGGTCGGCGTCACTGCCGCGGTAGGCGCGGCCCGCCACCACGAGGACGGCGACGAAGACCGCCAGCACCGCGAGCGAGCCGAGCGCAAAGGCCATCGGTCAAGGATAGGCGGGCGCGCTCCCCGGCCCCGCGGCCTCGCCGAGCCGCGGTGGGGCGCCGGCCCCGTTCAGGTAGCCTCGCGCCCTGTGAACGGGGGCTTCACAGAGCTGGCGAGCGTCGACGGTCGGATCACCCCGACCGCAGCGGCGACGATCCCGCTCAAGGACGACGGCCTGTACCGCGGCGACGGCGCCTTCGAGGTGATCCGGCTCTACGCCGGGCGGCCGTTCGCGCTCGGCGACCACCTCGACCGCCTCGAGCGCTCGGCGGCGGCGATCGAGCTGCGCTTCGATCGCGCGGCGCTGGAGGGCGAGATCGCCGCCCTGCTCGCAGAGGCAGGCGAGGTCGACGGCCAGCTGCGCGTGATCGTCACCCGCGGCGGGCGGCGGATCGCCGCCACCGAGCCGATCCCCCCGCACGGCGACAGCGTCTCGGTCGCCACCGTCACGTACGCGCCGTCGGTGATCCTCAACGGCGTCAAGTCCCTCTCCTACGCGGCCAACATGCAGGCGACGCGGCTGGCGCGAGCGCAGGGCGCCGACGAGGCGGTGCTGGTCCACCCCGACGGCACCGTGCTGGAGCCGCCGACGGCGTCGATCTTCTGGGTCACCCCGGACGGCGAGCTGCGCACGCCCGCGCTCACCGACGGCGTGCTGGAATCGATCACCCGCGACCGCCTCATCGGCGCCCTCGACGTGCGCCAGGGCAGCTGGCACGTCAACGACCTGCGCGCCGCGAGCGAGGCCTTCCTCGCCTCGACCACGCGCGAGGTGCAGGCGGTCGCGGCGATCGACGGCCGGACGCTGGAGGCGGCGCCCGGCCCCCGCACCCGCGAGGCGCAGGAGGCGTTCGCGGAGACGCTGGGGCGCGAGTTGCGAGAAGGAACCTGACGACAAGCGGGAGGCAGGGGCATGGACTTCAAGCTCACCGACGAGCAGCGACTGATCGCGGAGACGGCGCGCGAGTTCGCCGACCGCGAGATCATCCCGCGCGTGCGCGACAACGACCGCGCCGCGCGCTTCGACCGCGAGCTGGCGCGCAAGCTGGGCGAGGTCGGGTTCCTCGGCGCCCCGGTCGCCGAGCGCTACGGCGGCCGCGGCCTCGACTACGTCGGCTACGGGCTGATCGTCGAGCAGGTCGGGCGCGCCGACTCCTCGGCCCGCACCGTGGTCTCGGTGCAGACCTCGCTGGTCGCCGGCTCGATCGAGCGCTGGGGCACCGAGGAGCAGAAGCAGCGCTGGCTGCCGCGGCTGTGCTCGGGCGAGGCGCTGGGCTGCTTCGGGCTGACCGAGCCCGACACCGGCTCCGACGCCGCCAGCCTGCGCACCCGCGCCCGCCGCACCGACCGCGGCTGGGTGATCAGCGGCCAGAAGATGTGGATCTCGCTCGGCAACGTCGCCGAGGTGGCGCTGATCTTCGCCCAGACCGACCCCGACAAGAAGCACAAGGGCCTGGCCTGCTTCCTCGTCCCCACCGACAGCGAGGGCTTCTCCAGCCAGGAGATCCACGGCAAGCTCGGGCTGCGCTCCTCCGACACCGCGTCGCTGTCGCTGGACGAGGTCGAGGTCGGCGAGGACGCCCTGCTGGGCGAGGTCGGCGACGGCTTCAAGGTGGCGATGAGCGCGCTTGACAACGGCCGCTACAGCGTCGCCGCCGGCTGCGTCGGGATCTGCGAGGGCTGCGTGGAAGCGTCGGTCGCCTACGCCAAGGAGCGCAAGCAGTTCGGCGTCCCCCTGGCCCGCTTCCAGCTTGTGCAGGAGATGATCGCCGACATGATCGTCAAGCGGGACGCGAGCCGGATGCTGGTCTACCGCGCCGGGGCACTGAAGAACGAAGGGCGCCCGAACACCACCGAGACCTCGATCGCGAAGCTGTACGCGACCGAGTCGGCGGTCGAGTGCGCCAACCTGGCGATCCAGGTGCACGGCGGCGCCGGCTACGTCGACGACCACCCGGTCGAGCGCTACCTGCGCGACGCCCGCGTGACCACGCTCTACGAGGGCACCTCGCAGATCCAGAAGCTGATCATTGGCCGCGCCGCGACGGGGGTGAACGCGATGCTCCCGTTCGAGCAGCGCTGAGGGACGCGGCGGAGGCGGCGCCCCCGGGCGCCCGCCCCGGCGGGGCGCGCGGCTAGTCGTCGAGCTTGATCGTCTCGATCGGCAGCGCGGCGCTGCGCGCCCGGCTGCGGCGCGGGAGGCGGAAGAAGTCCCGCACGGCGCCGCGCACCATGCTGCGCAGGGCGGCCAGCGCGACGATCGCCCCGATCACCGAGTAGACGTACGGTGCCAGCGCGTACCCGGCGGCGTAGATGCCGCCGACCAGGCCGACCGCGCCGATGGCGAAGAAGACGGGCGCCCACGAGGGCCGCGGCAGGTAGACGGCCTCGCCCGGCGCGGGGGTGTTGTGGCTCTCGCTCATCGGCGTCAGGCGATGTAGAGGATCGCAGCGACGAAGGTCAGCGCGAAGATCGCGGCGGCGAACCCGCCGGCCGCCAGGCCGGTCGCCATGTTCTTGCGTGCGGTCTCGCGGTCCACGGGCTGAGTTCTATCAGGGTCGCCGGTCCCTCCGCCGTCTCGCGCCCGGCCTCAGACGTGGGCGGCGATCGCCACCGCGAGGAACAGCAGCGCCAGGTAGGCGAGCGAGTACAGGTAGGTGCGCAGCGCCCAGCGGCGGTCGCCGCTGCGCAGCAGCTTGACGGCGAACCAGATGAAGACGCCGCCAAGCGCGATCGAGGGGACGACGTAGGCGACGCCGAGCCCGCCGGCGCAGAACGGCAGTTGCGTCACCGCGTACAGCAGCACCGTGTAGAGGAGGATCTGGCGCCGCGTCTCCTCCTCCCCGCGCACCACCGGCAGCATCGGCACGCCGGCCTTCGCGTACTCGTCCTTCATCAGCAGCGAGAGCGCCCAGAAGTGCGGCGGGGTCCAGAAGAACACGATCGCGAACAGGTAGAAGGCCATCCCGCTCAGCTCGCCGGTCACCGCCGCCCAGGCGACCAACGGCGGCACCGCCCCCGCGGCGCCCCCGATGACGATGTTCTGCGGCGTGGCGCGCTTCAGCCACAGGGTGTAGACGAACACGTAGCCGAGGAAGCCGGAGAGCGAGAGCGCCGCCGCAAGCGGGTTGACGGTCAGCGCCAGCAGCAGGAAGGAGGCCGCGGCGAGCAGGAAGCCGAAGCCGATCGCGGTGCCGGGCGCGATCCGCCCCGCCGCCACCGGCCGGCCCGCCGTGCGGGCCATCTTGCGGTCGATGTCGCGGTCCAGGGCGTGGTTGACGGCCCCGGCGCCGCCGGCCGACAGCGCCCCGCCGAGGCAGGTGAGCAGGACCAGCCCCGCCGAGGGGTCGCCGGCCGCGTACATCGTCGTCACCGTGGTGAACAGCAGCAGCGACTGGACCCGCGGCTTGGTCAGGGTGATGTAGTCGCGAACCAGCTCCGGCAGCAGCGTGCGGGTGGCGGCCGCCGGCTCGGGCGCGGTACGCGCGCCTGCGTCCATGCGGGTCAGCCTACCGGCCGCGACTCACCGGCCGGCTCGGCGCGGCCTTCCCGCTTCGCCACCGCGGCGCGGATGTCGCGCAACGGCCGGGCGCTGCGGACGTCGGGCAGGACGTCGAAGTTGTGCGGGTCGGGCGGCGAGAGGGCAAGCCACTCCAGCGTCTCGCCGCCCCACGGGTCGTGCCCCGCCCGCGGGCCGCCCGTGCGGCTGAAGATCGCGTTCAGCAGCGCCAGCACGATGCCGAGAAGCAGCAGCAGCGAGCCGATCGTGGAGACCAGGTTCCAGCCGCTCATGCCCTCGCCGGCGTAGTACTTGTAGGCGTCGATCACCTGTCCCTCGCCGGCGCCGGTGACGAACAGCGGCGCGAAGGTGACCACCAGGCCGACCAGGATCGCCCAGAAGGAGATCCGCGCCATCGCCTCGCCCATCGTGCGCCCGGTCATCTTCGGGAACCAGTAGTGCAGCGCGGCCAGGCCGCCCAGCAGGGCGCCGCCGCCGAGCGCGAAGTGGGTCGCGGCGGTCGAGTCCGTGGTGCCCTTGAGGTTCCAGGCGGCGCCGACCAGCGAGTGCGAGAGCTCGGCGGCCAGCCCGACCGAGAGCGCGAAGACGGCGCCGGCCGCGTAAAGCAGCGGCGCGCGCGACGGCCCGACGCCCCCGGAGACGGTGCCGATCAGGTTGTAGAAGACGAGGCCCACCGGCACCACCAGGGCCAGCGACATCAGCATCGCGAAGTACATCCAGCCGATGCCGATCGGCGAAGTGAGCATGTTCTGCATCCAGGCGAGCGTGCCGATCACCGCGATCGCCGCCAGCGAGGCCATCGTCACCGCCCGGCTGGGCAGCGGCCGGCCGGCGAAGGTGGAGAAGACCTCCGCGATCGCGCCGAAGGCGAAGATGACGACCAGCATGTAGGCGCCGGCGAAGAAGATCCAGCTCAGGTGCTGCCACAGCAGCGGCGCCCCGCCGCCCCCGTCGGTGAAGAAGAAGGCGTCGTAGTTGCGGTCCAGCATCAGCATCGTCAGCGCCGCCAGCAGCACCGGGCCGATGAACAGCATCAGCCAGGAGGCGACCGCGGCGACCCAGGAGAAGACCGGCAGCCGGCGCCAGGCCATCCCCGGCGCGCGCAGGTTGCGCACCGTCGTCGCCAGGTCGATCGCCAGCAGGACCAGGCCCAGCGTCGCCAGGCCGGTGCCGGTGATCCAGGCGTTGACGCCGTTGTCGGCCGTGTAGGCGGCCTCGGTCAGCGGCGCCAGCGGGTTGATGCCCGCTTCGGAGGGGGTGAAGAGGAAGGTCGCGTACAGCACCGCGGCGCCGGCGACCCAGAGCGCGACGCCGGTCTGCCCGACGCGCGGCAGCGCGGTGCCGCGGGCGCCGATCTGCAGCGGCGCCACGTAGTAGAGGAAGCCGAAGGCGAGCGGCAGGGCGAAGAGGAAGACCGCGGTCGTGCCGTAGCTGGAGAGGAGCCGGTTGAAGGTGACCGGGGAGAGGAAGGAGTTCTCGGGGATCGCCAGCTGCAGCCGCATCAGCAGCAGCTGCAGCGCGGCGAGGACCAGGAACCCGAGCGACCCGGTGACCAGGATTCGGCCCAGGTCCTTGTGGTCGGCGCTGGTCGCGAGCTCGACCCAGCGCGGCCGGCGGCTCGGGTAGCCGTCGACGACCAGTTCGGGATGCGGCCTCTGGCTCATGGCGTCTCTCCGTCTTCGATCAAGCTGACGACGCGCTGCTGGGCGTCCTCGATGTCAGCTTTCAGCTGCTTGACGTAGTTCTCGTACTCCTGCGGCGAGACCACCTCGACGGCGGTGCCCATCGAGGCGTAGCCCTGCCCGGAGAGCGTCGCCGCGCGGCCCTCATAGGTGCCCTCCTCGTCGGCCTTGAACACGACCCGGTTCGTCTTCCCCGGGACCGCCTCCCGCATGCCGGAGAGGTCGGGGACGTTCCAGGTGTGGACGACGTCGGTCGAGCGCAGCGTCAACTCGACCGCGGTGTCGACCGGGACGACCAGCTTGTAGAAGGAGAAGGCGCCGTTCGGGTAGTCGTAGCGCCACAGCCACTGCTGGCCGGTGGCGTTGATCCGCAGCGGCTCCTCGCGCGCCGACGCGAGCCCGGCGGAGCCGGTGTCCGGCGTCTGCCGCGCCTTCTCGGTGAAGACCACGCCGACCACGAAGAGGACGAGCGCGAAGGCGGCAAGCGCGGCGCCGAACCGCGTCTGGGCGCGGCGCCCCCCCTCGGCGCGGCCGTCGCGCGCCGCGTCCCCGCCACCGCGACGGCGGCGCAGGGAGGCGAGCAGACCCACGTTGACGGCCACCACGACGAGGGCCGCGGCGATGAGGCCGATCCACAGAAGGGTCGCGATCTGGTCCGTGCCAGGTGAGTGGGGCGCCAAAGCGCGGCCATTCTAATCACGCCGGACGGCGCGGCGACGCGCCCGTGCCTGCCCGACCCCCCGCCCGGCCGCCCCGCTCAACCTATACTCGCCGCGCCGATGAAGCGGAGAACTCGGCCACCCCGGGCCCTGCGCGTCGCCGTGCGCGCCGGCGCGATGGCGGCGGTGGGAGCCGCGGTCGCGGTCCCGCTGCTGCGCAAGCGCCTGCGCGTCCCCCCCACGGTGACGGTCGCCGCCTGCGCCGCCGGGCCGCTCGCCCTCGCGGTGCTGCGGCCGCGCAGCAAGCGCCGCGACATCGCCCTCTTCGCGATGCAGATGTGGGGGTTCACGATGGCCCACGAGATCCCCTACGACGACCCCGAGCGCCTGCGCCGCCGGCTGCGCGCCCGTTACCCGATCGTCGTCGACCGGGCGCTGGGCGGCGGCCGGCTCCCCAACGCGCGCCTGCAGCGCGCCCTCGCCGGCGCCCCCGGGGTCGGCGCCGTGGATCGCGTCCTCACCTGGGCGCACTGGCTCTGGTTCATCGAGCCCTACCTGGCCCTGTTGGTCGTGCTGCTGCGCGACGACCGCCGCTTCCCGCGCGCCGCGCGGCGCATGGCGGCGGTCTTCGACCTCGGCTGCGCGGTCTACTTCGCCGTCCCCACGGCGCCGCCGTGGTGGTCGTCGGATAACGGCCTGACCGGCGAAGAGGTGCGGCGGATCATGGTCGAGGTCGGCGAACCGACCTGGGGCGAGGCGTGGGAGCCGCTTTACCGGGCGTTCGGCGGCAACCCGTGGGCGGCGATGCCCTCGCTGCACTTCGCCACCTCGGTCTGCGCCGCGATCGCGCTCTCGGAACTGGGCAAGGTCGAGGGGGCGATCGGGTGGTCCTACGCCCTCACGCTCGGCTTCGCGCTCGTCTACCTCGGCGAGCACTACGTCACCGACCTGATCGCCGGCGGCGCCCTGGTCGCCGCCGTGCACCGCGGCGAGGCGGCGGCCGAGCCCTTGGTGGAGGGCGTCAACCGCGTCTTGCGCCGCCTCGAGCGCATCGCCAACGGGTAGCGTCTACAAGGTGCCTCGACGACCTGCGGGGAACGGCGACCGGACCGTGGAAATGCCGCTGCTCACCACGCGGCGCCTGGTCCAGACCCTCGTCGTCGTCCTGCTGCTGCTGGTCGGCATCTACTTCCTGTTCCCGAAGCTGGTCGGGCTCGGCGACGCGCTGAGCCGGGTCGGGGACGCGGACCCGATCTGGATCATCGTCGCGATCGCCTTCAACGTCGCCGCCTTCCTCACCTACTTCGCCCTCTTCAAGGCGGTGGTAGGCGGCGACGCGCTGCGCCTGAGCTGGCTGGAGACCTACGAGATCAACATGGCCGGCGTGGCGGCGACGCTGCTGTTCTCGGCCGGCGGCGCGGGCGGGATCGCGCTCACCTACTGGGCGCTGCGCAAGGCGGGGATGGGGCGCCGCGACGTCGCCCGGCGGATGGTCGCCTTCATCGGCCTGCACTACGTCTTCTACCCGCTGGCGGTGATCGTGTTCGGAATCCTGCTGCGCACCGGGGTGCTGGAGGGCGCGGCGGGGGTGGAACTGACGATCATCCCGGCGGCGATCTCCGGCGCGGTGCTGCTGGTCGGCGTGGCGATCGCCTTCATCCCCGCCGACGTCGACCGGCGGCTGGCGCCGCTGGCCAAGAGCGACGGCGCGCGGCGGCTGCTGCAGAGCGCGGCCAAGGTCCCGGCCACCGTCGGCGAGGGGTTCCGCTTCGTCGCCCAGCTCTTCACCCACCCCTCCAAGGGCGGCCTGGCGGTGCTCGGCGGGGCCGGGTTCTGGGCCGCCAACATCGGCATCCTCTGGGCCTCCTTCCAGGCCTTCGGCGTCGACGTGCCGCTGGCGGTCGTGGTGCAGGGCTTCTTCCTCGGCATGGCGGCGAACCTGTTCCCGTTCGCGCCCGCCGGGGTCGGCGCCGTCGACGCAGGCATGATCGGCGCCTTCGTCCTCTTCGGCATCCCCGAGGAGACGGTCTTCCCGGCGATCCTGATCTACCGGCTGGTCGCCTTCTGGATGCCGATCCCGCCCGGGATCGTGGCCTTCTTCCAGCTGCGCAAAACGATCCGGCTGTGGGAAGCCGAGGGGCTGCCGATCGAGCGCGGCGGCGGGGGCGGCTCGCGGCTGGAGCCCGCGGTGGGCGGGGCCGGGCGGCGCTGAGGCGCCGGGCGCGGCGTACTATAGAAAGTGAAGTAATGAGATCGAAGGGCGGAGACGGATGAGCGACAGCAAGCAGGTCGAGAACGTGATCATCATCGGCGGCGGCCCCGCCGGCTACACGGCGGCGCTCTACACCGCCCGCGCGAACCTCGAGCCCCTCGTCTTCGAGGGCTTCCAGTGGGGCGGCCAGCTCCAGAACACGACCGACGTCGAGAACTACCCCGGCTTCCCGGACGGGATCCTCGGCCCGGAGCTGATGAGCCGCTTCCGCGCCCAGGCGGAGCGCTTCGGGACCCGCTTCGTGACCGACGACGTCGACCGGGTCGAACTCTCCGACGGCGGCGTGCAGCGAGTCTTCCTCGGCGACGAGGAGCACCGCGCCAAGGCGGTGATCCTGGCGATGGGCGCCGAGCCGAAGCGGCTCGGTATCCCCGGCGAGACGGAGCTGGGCGGCCGCGGTGTCTCCACCTGCGGCGTCTGCGACGGCGCCTTCTACAAAGGCGAGGACGTGGTCGTGATCGGCGGCGGCGACTCGGCGATGGAGGACGCGATCTTCGTCGCCAAGTACGCGCGGCGGCTGATCCTGATCCACCGCCGGGACGAGTTCCGCGCCTCGAAGATCATGCTCGAGCGGGCGCGCGAGCAGGAGAACATCGAGCTGAAGACCCCCTACGCGCCGGTCGAGTTCGTCGCCGGCGAGGACGGCAAGCTGCGCAAGGTCCGCCTGCGCCACAGCGAGACCGGCGCCGAGGAGGAGATCGAGGCCGGCGGCGCCTTCGTCGCGATCGGCCACACCCCCCGCTCGGAGATCGTCGCCGGGCAGCTGGAGACCGACCCGGCCGGCTACATCGTCACCGAGGCGCGCTCGACGCGGACCAAGCTGGCGGGCGTGTTCGCGGTCGGCGACGTCGTCGACCACACCTACCGTCAGGCGGTCACCGCCGCGGGCAGCGGCTGCATGGGCGCCCTGGACGCCGAGCGCTACCTGCGCGACACCCCGCCGGAGACGACCTCCGAAGTGGCGCCGTCGGAGGTCCAGCAGCGGACGATGTCGCGCATCGAGAGCACGCCGACCAGCTCCGAGCCCTCGAAGACCACCAGGTGACGGACGCCGCGGCGGGACATCTCCGCCGCCGCCCGCTCCAGGCTCCACTCGGGCGCCGCGGCCAGCACCCGCTCGCTCATGTGGTCGCCGACCCGCTCGACGTCCGGGTCCTGCCCGGCGGCGACCGAGATCAGCAGGTCGCGCTCGGTGACGATCCCCGGCGTCGGCAGGTCGGCGTCGTCGACCAGCGCCGCCCCCGTCCCCTTCTCGACCATCATCGCGGCCGCCTGGCGCAGCGTGTGGGCCGGGCCCACGGTCAGCACTACCTCCGACATCCCGTCCTTGACCAGCATCGCTTCCCTCCTCGCCGCCTCGTCTTGAGCTAGTGCGGATCGTTTCAAGCGTACTCCACTCGCCCGCCGCGACCGAGACGCTTCCGAGCCGGTCGGGCATATAGACTCCGCGCCGCCAGAGACCTCCCCTATGCATCGTCGTTCGAAACTCACCCGGATCCTGCCCCTCTTCGCCGGCCTGCTGGCGATCGCCGTGGCCGCCTCCGGCTGCGGGACGACCAGCGCCGACACCGAGCGCGGCCGCACCCTGTTCATCCAGAAGTGCGGCACCTGCCACGCGCTGGCGCAGGCGGGCACGACGGCGCAGATCGGCCCCGACCTCGACCGCGCCTTCGCCGCCGCGCGCGAAGCCGGCGCCGACCGCGACACGATCGAGGGCGTGACCAAGAGCCAGGTCGAATACCCGCGGCCCTCCAACGGCAACCCGGCCGCCTCGATGCCGGCCAAGATCGTCACCGGCCGGGACCTCGACGACGTCGCCGCCTACGTCGGTGAATGGGCGGGCGTGCCCGGCGCGGCGCCGCCGCGGGTCGAGGGCGGCCCCGGCGCCCAGGTCTTCGCCGACAAAGGCTGCGGCGGCTGCCACACGCTCGCCGCCGCCAACGCCGGCGGCACCGTCGGCCCGGACCTCGACGAAACGCTGCCGGGCGTCTCGCGCAAGAAGCTTGAACAGATGATCGTCGCGCCCAACGCCGAAGTCGCGAAGGGCTTCCCGCCCAACGTGATGCCGCAGAACTACGGCGAGCTGCTGAGCAAGAAAGAACTGCAGGACCTGATCAGCTACCTGATCGAGAGCACCTCGGGCGGCAAGGGCAAAGGCTCCTGAGCCGGGCGGACGGGCCCCGGCCGGCGGCGAAGGCGGCGCTGCCATCATCTTCCAAGACTTGTTGGACCGCCTCCGACAGCGCATTGTCATCTCCCCCGAGCGCTACGCGACCGTCTCGGCCGTCGCGCTGGCGGCGCTGACCCTGATCGTCCTCACCGGCGCCGCGGTCCGCCTCACCGGCTCCGGCCTCGGCTGCCCCGACTGGCCGAAGTGCCACGGCGGCACCACGCCGCCGATGGAGCTCCACGCCGTGATCGAGTACGGCAACCGGCTGATCACGGGCGTCGTCGGCGCGGCCGTGATCGCTGCCTGCTCGCTGGCCTTCTTCCGCCGCCCCTTCCGCTGGCACCTGGCGCTGTTCGCGGGGCTGCTGCCGCTCGGCGTGCTCGGCCAGGCCGTCCTCGGCGCCTTCGTGGTCAAGCACCACCTGCGGCCGGAACTGGTGATCGGCCACTTCATCCTCTCGATGATGCTGCTGGACGCCGCCTTCGCCCTCTTCTGGTGCTCGCGCTACGAGCCGAACGAGCGGCGCCGCTCCCGCGACTGGCTCGGCGTCTGGGCGGTGCGGGCGCTGATCCCGTTCGGCCAGCTGACGATCCTCGCCGGCACGATCGCCACCGGCTCCGGGCCCCACGCCGGCGCCCACGAGGGGCAGCTGGTGCCCCGCTTCGACTTCAAGGGGGCGGAGACGCTGGAGTGGGTGGTGCAGCGCCACGCCGCTCTGGCGGCGATCTACGGGCTGGCCGCGGTCGCGGTGTGGCTGTTCCTGCACCGCCGCGGCGGCGACCGCCGGGCGGCGAAGCCGCTCGCCGTGGTGATCGCCCTGCTGGCCCTGCAGGGGGTGATCGGCGGCGTGCAGTGGATGCTGGAGCTGCCGGCGGAGGTCGTCTGGCTGCACGTGGCGCTGGCGACCGGCAACTGGCTGGCGATGCTGTGGACGGTCGCCGTGGCCGGGCGGCTCGAGCCGCGGCGCGCGCTCGCCGCCCCGGCCC